>Ga0247727_10000372_pt1 | contig 109287 bp, 76 predicted proteins | sample WisWelCaveWW1625_FD_202498 | JGI IMG/M metagenome (GOLD analysis project Ga0247727, IMG submission 202498) | Biofilm microbial communities from Wishing Well Cave, Virginia, United States - WW16-25 | ecosystem: Environmental > Aquatic > Deep subsurface > Groundwater > Cave microbial mat... | reverse complement strand
TCAACCGCTCGTACATCTCGACGGCCTTCGGCAACTCCTGACGCAGCACGTAGAGGTCGGCCATCGACGCCAACACGCTGACTTGCTCGGGGTTGGTCGTGAGGAGATGTTCGTAGGCGGCGATCGCTTGATCGAACTTGCCCTGCGCCGTGTACAAGAGCGCCAGCAACCACCGCGGGCGATCGTACGACGGATCGTCATCGCTGGCGCGGATCAACTGCTCCGACGCGTCGTCGAATCGTCCCAGGCGCAGATACACGGCGCCCAGTCGCGTGCGCACGACCGATGACTCCGGATCATAGCGGAGCGCTGCCAGATACTCGCCGGCCGCGTCGTCCAACCGCTCCGCATGCTCGTGCAGCAACGCCCGCATGTAATGCGCGTAGCCGCCAGCCTCCAGCGATGTCCGCGGCAACCCGGCGCACCCGAGCGCACCGGCCGCCACCATCCCGGCGACCCAGCCCACCGCCCACCGCCGCATCCCACTCATCGATCGCCCGACACCCAACGTCACTCGATCATCCGGCAGTGGCACCGCGGCTCGACTCACCTACCGCCGCTTCTTCTTGTGACGATCGCGCTTCTGCCGCTTCTTCCGCTTGTGCACCGCGATCTTGTGCGGCTTGCGTTTCTTCCCGCTCGGCATGACGTCCCTCCGTGCCTTCCGTTGCTCGTCGCTCGTTGTTCGTCATTCGCCAACACCTACCTAAACGATAAGACAATTGAAGAATGATGCCCAAAAGCGAGGGGTGGCAATTCACGAACGACGCTCGACGGACGACGAATCACGGCACGACTTTGTTCAACGGATATTCGATAATGCCTTGCGCACCGGCGTCTTTGAGCTTCGGGATCAGGTCGCGGACAACCGACTCATCGATGATCGTCTCCACCGCCACCCACCCCGGTTGCGTCAACGTCGAGATCGTTGGCTGCTTCATCGCCGGGAGCAACTGCAGAATCTTGTTCAGATGCGTCTTGGCGGCGTTGAGCTTCAGCCCCACCTTCTCCTCGGCGACGATCGCCCCCTGCAGCAGCAGACTGAGCGTTTCCATCTTCTTCCGCTTCCACGGATCGAGCCACGCCGCCCGGTTGGCGATCAACTGCGTCGTCGATTGCAGAATCGTCTCGACGATGCGCAAGCGGTTGGAGCGCAAGCTCGACCCGGTTTCCGTCAACTCGACGATCGCGTCGACCAAGCCGGTGCCGACCTTCGCCTCCGTCGCGCCCCAGCTGAACTCCACCGACGCCCTGATCCCCTGTTTGGCGAGAAACGCCTTGGTGACGCCGACCAGCTCCGTGGCGATCCGCTTCCCCTGCAGATCGCGCACCGACCGGATCGGCGACGCCTCAGGCACCGCGACGACCCAGCGGACCTTGCCAAACCCCTGCTTGGCGTAGATCAGATCGGCGACGCGGACCACGTCGGAGCCGTTCTCGGCGATCCAGTCCTGCCCGGTCAGCCCGCAATCGAGCGCCCCCTGTTCGACGTAGCGGGACATCTCCTGCGCCCGGAGCAGCATCGGATCAAACTCCGGATCGTTGATCGTCGGAAAGTATGACCGCTCGCTGACGGAGACATGATAGCCGGCGTGACGGAAGAGCCGCAGCGTCGCTTCCTGCAAACTCCCCTTCGGCAGCCCGAGGCGCAGACGACGCGGCTCCGACGGCGGCGCCACCGCCGCCACCCGCTGCGGACGACGCGCTGTCACTCGACGCTGGACACGTTTACGCTGACGCTTAACGCTCATCGATACCCACCTGTGGAACGCAACGTTCGGTCACGTGCGATGCATCACACCGATCGCGTAGACGGGACGCAACTCGCGCCCCCGACACGCATTGCAGGCGAAAAGTGTAGCACGCACCGTTTCCGTTTGTAAAGCCTGGAGCTCCCCACGCAGACGTAGCCAGTGGGCGAGATCGGTTGGCAGACGGAGAACGGGTGAATCTCGAGCCGTCAGACGTAGGGGCAAGTAGGCGTGGATGATCGGCAGACGGAGGGTGGTCGTCATCCGTCTGCCCACTGCGTACGACTCACTTCCCACGTCTAACGTCCGATGTTCGCGAGTCTTCCGTCTGGTTCTCGCGTCTGCCGGCTGCCGAACGCCCAGTGCGACCGTGCCGGTAGGCAGTTGGGAGCTCCTACGGTATAATGGCGCCCATCTTGAGTCCGCGGTCGACCGATCACAGGTCAGGTGAAGAGAGATGCTGACGGTGGACCGTGGTCGATGGACGAACCGGTGATCGACGGCTGGAAGGAGGTTAGCGGTGTTAGCCTGGCTACGGAAGCGGCATGTGACCAAACGGATTCTGTGGGGCGTTGCGGCGATGATCGTTCCGGCCTTCGTCCTCTGGGGTGTCGGCAGCGCCATTCGCAGCGGCCGTATGTCCCAGGCGATCGCCACGCTCGACGGCACGAAGATCAACATCCACGACTACACGAAGAACCTGCGGGCGGTCGAACACTTCGCCCGTCTGGTCTACGGCGACCAGGTTAGGGCGCAGACGAGCGAAGAGCAGCTACGCGGCGAGGCATGGGATCGCACGCTGCTACTGACAGAGGCACGGCGCCGCAAGCTGACCGCCACCGATGACGAGGTGGTCACCTACGTGCGGTCGCTGCCGCTCCTGCAGCAGCAAGGTGGCTTCGATCTGCGAACGTACGACTACATTATCCGCTATGGTGTCGGCTCTACGCCGCGGGAGTTCGAGAGCGAAGTGCGCCAGCAGATCGAAATCCTGAAGTTGCGGCAGGCGATCTCTAACGAAGTCGCCATCGCCGACGATGAGGTGCGCGCTCAGTTTGTGGCGCAGCGCCAGCCGTTCCGCATCGCGTACATCCTCGTGCCGTTCGCCGCAGCCTCGGAACTCCCCGATCCGACGGACGAGGAACTGCAACAGCACTATCAGGCGCACGGCGACCAGTTCCGCGTGCCGGATCGGGCGGTGATCCGCTACACCGTCATGCCGAAACCGGCAGCGCCATCCGATCCGTCGGCGCCCGCCAACGACCAGTCACTATCGACCATCGACCAATCACCAGCAACGAGCGACCAACCGTTAGTCGCGGACGCTCCGGCCACCACCGCGCAAGCCGCCGATGCCGAGACTGCCGCCGAACCCTCGGCCGATGCCGACACCGATGCCGCCGATGACGCGGCTGAGCGTGCCAAAGCAGAGACTGCCGAGCAGAAGCGACGCGCCGAACGCCTCGTGGATCACATCCTTGCCGATCCGGCACAGTTCTCTGCGGTGGCACAACAGAAAGGTCTGACCGTGCAGGAGACGCCGCCGTTTGCCGCCGAGGAGCCGGTCCCCGGACTTGGCTACGAGCCAGCCGTGGCGGTGGAAGCGTTTCGCCTGACGGTCGGTGACATCAGCGATCCGATCGAGACCGCCAACGGATTCGTGATCCTGCAAGTCGCGCAGCGGCAACCGGCACATCTCCTCTCGTTCGAGGAAGCCACCGATCGGGTGCGCGAATCTTGGCTGGCCGAACAACGACGACGTGCCACAAAGGAGCGCGCCGATACGATGCTGGCTCAATTCACAGAGGCGGCCGCCCAGCAGCCGGGCGCCCCGCTCGACGCCCTCCCCGTTCCACTCCCAGACCTCCCCATCACCAAGACCGATCCGGTCGAGCCGGATGGTTACATCAACGGCGTGGGCCCGGCCTCGCTCATCGCTCCGTTTGTCGAGACACTGACGGCCGGAGCCATCGCCACGACGGCGATCGAGACGCCATCCGGCTACGCCATCGCCCAACTCCTTGAGCGACTCCCGTTTGACGAATCGAAGTGGGAAGCCGAACGCGACGCGCTCCGCCAACAATTGCTATCGGAGCGTCGAGCGAAACACTACGAGGCGTGGCTGGACGGGCTGCGTCAACGCGTCGTCATCCTCACCCGACCCGAGCAGGCGCTCGAAGACGCTGAAGAAAAATAGTGTGCGACGCGTCAAGTGTAACACGTAGCGGACAGTAATCACCTGCCGTTTCGCACCCTACACGTGACACGTTACGCCTGACACATTACTGATGCTGAGAGGAGAGGATGACAAGCTTCGAGAGTTGCCCGAAATGCGGCGCTGAAATACAGCGAGTGAGGCTTGGTAACCTGCTCATCGAGCGATGCCCAAGCTGTAAGGGCATTTTTCTTGATTATCGTGATTAAAAGAAACCGGAGGTCTCAGAGTTCCTCAATGACGGAGGGCAAAACCGTGGAGATCATCACGTACTGAATGCGTTAACGGTGTTTTGTCCGAAGTGTCACGTTCAAATGAGAAGACGCACAAGTTCGATAAAAGGACCGTTGACGATAGACGTGTGCCCTTCATGTGAGGGGATTTGGTTCGATCAAGGAGAGCTTGGGCGATATAGAAGGGGGCTTCTTTTTCTGTTCATGAAACCGAGGAAACTCCGAGCTAAGCTGGTGTGTTCAGCGTGTGGTATTGATGTCGAACATGATGGAGTAACCGTGTTACCGAAATGTTCGTTGTGCGGAAAGCATCTTCACTTTGAAGGCACAGGAGAGGTCTTGACACCACGGATTGTCAACAGGGACCGGGTAGCGACAATTCTGTCTCTGGCTCTTTTGACAGGAATATTCGCAGTGGCATTGGCCCTGTTTCAATCGGTGCGGGATGCAGCGATGTTTACAGGATTCGTTGGCACTATAAGTGTGTTCCTCATTGTTCGCGCTGTTGTCTATAATCGGTACACGGCGAATATAGGACCTGTGGTTAGGGATTTCGATCTCAGCTGACAGAATAAGACAATTCAGAGTGGTTATGACACGGTCTTTGCGATAACACACCATGTCCTGAATGCGTTCCAAGATTTCCGCCAAGCCTCGTCCTGAGTTTGAGAATCGCTCCGTCGCCCACGCCAAATCACTCGGAGAGAGGTAACCCGCCGTGTGCAGTGCGTAGCGGTGATGCATCGCATACGACATCCCCTTCTGACACTCACTCATCCGCCAGAGATCTCTGGCGGATTCGTTCGCCGCCTCTCCCTTACTAGAATATCCTGCTTCGCAACCTGACGTTGCTCGCGGGACGTCTAGAACATCGAACAACAACCGTTAGTACGCTGGCTGAGGTTTTCGTTGGCGTTGGACTCAATGGCCGAGGCGGAAGCTGTCACGGACTTATCCGGAAACCCTTCACGGCACGCCACAATGGATGAAACAGCGGCTCCACAGAAGCCCAGAGCACTGCTCGACGAGGAATGCCGCGTGTCTCTGTAGCGACCCCCTGCCTCTGTATCATCAGCAGGAAGTTCCGGATAATCGCTAGAATCCGAGAAGGCAGAACGAGCCGGTAGGTGCACGGAAGAGCCGAAGCGCAAGACGCCTCCTACGCTCTGCGGTACACAAACTCGTTACTGGCTTGCTTCGGCCGGTGACGACGGTGACGCGTTGACGAACGTCTGACGAGTCGCCCGCTGCTTCACATCCTCAATCCATCGCGCGAGCGCCTCGTACTGCTTCTTCCTCTCCACCTGCTGGGCGGGGAACTCGTTCAGATCGCCGGTGCGCTTATCGAGCAGCCGATACACACACCACGCCTTGCCAAACGGCATCGGCGCCCCCACCGACCCCAGCTCCAACGCATGCAAGGCGTCGATCTGCGCCTGCGGAATGCTCCAGAGATCCCTGTAGGCTTCGAGCGTCATCAGACTCACCGGCCTGACCGGCTGCGCTCCCTCGGCCTTCTTCGCCTCCCACTGCGTGGGCTCATGGTACTGCTCGTAGAACGCCTGCGCCTCCCTGATCAGCCAACGGTGAATCTCAAATCCATCGAACAATCGCCACGGCCGTTCCTCACGTACTCATCAGATCGATCACCAACAAATAACTCAACGCAGAGCATAGCAATTTTTCGTCCATCTCTGAAGCACGGTCACGACGACCTCCGAACGATCCGATGTCTCAATGCCCAAAGTCATAACAGCTGGTCACTACTTCTTCTTGCGCGCTGTCGGCCTGGCTGGCGGCGGCTTCGTCGGCCGATCCGCTGAACGAATCGCCTGCGCATCACGCTGCGGCACCACCCGACGCAACTGATCGAGCCGCTCCTTGATCGTCTGCTCGTACCCTTGATCGCTCGGCTGATAGTACCGCTTGGCCGACGGCATATAGATCTGCTCGGTGTAATGTTCCGGGTGATCGTGCGGATAATCGTACCCCTCGCCGTGACCAAGTTGTTTGGCGCCGCGATAGCTGGCATCCCGGAGCGCCGTCGGCACCTCCAGCATCCGCCCCGCCTCGACATCGGCCGTCGCCTGCTCGATCCCCAGATAGGCGGCGTTCGACTTCGGCGCGCACGCGATGTAGACCGCCGCCTGTGCCAGCGGGATCCGACACTCCGGCAACCCGACGAACTCCGACGCCTGCAGCGCCGCCATCGCCACGACGAGCGCCTGCGGATCGGCGTTCCCCACATCCTCAGCGGCACAGATGACGATGCGCCGCGCGATGAAGCGCGGATCCTCACCGGCGTAGAGCATCTTCGCCAACCAGTAGAGCGTCGCGTCGGGATCGGAGCCGCGCATCGACTTGATGAACGCGGAGATCGTGTCGTAATGCGCGTCTTCGTCGTGATCGTAGACGACCGCCTTCTTCTGGATCGATTCGGCCGCCACCTCGCGCGTCAGATGCGCTCGCCCATCGCTCTGCGGCTCCGTCGTCAACACCGCCAGCTCCAACGCGTTCAACGCCCGCCGCGCATCGCCGTCGCTCGCCGTCGCCAAGAACTGCACCGCCGCGTCATCCGCCTGGATCGCCCGCGCTCCGAATCCCCGCTCGCGATCCGCCAGCGCGCGCCGCAGGATTGCCGCGATGTCATCCTCCGTGAGCGACTCAAACTGACAGACGAGCGACCGCGACACCAGCGCCGCCGCGATCGAGAAAAACGGATTGTGCGTGGTCGCGCCGATCAAGATCGGATTCCCCTCCTCGACATACGGCATCAAGACATCCTGCTGCGCCTTGTTGAATCGATGGATCTCGTCGATGAAGAGGATCGTCCGCTGGCCGGTGGCGCTCAGACGCTGACGCGCGCGGGCGATGGCCTGACGCAACTCGGTCACATTGGACGTGGTGGCGTTGATCGGCTCGAACGCGGCGTTCGTGCGATGCGCCAGCAAATGCGCGAAACCGGTCTTGCCGGTGCCGGGTGGTCCGTAGAGGATAAGCGAGGTGATGCGGTCAGCATCGAGCGCCCGGCGCAGCACCTTGCCAGGACCCAGTAACTGTTGCTGACCGACAAACTCGTCGAGGGATCGGGGGCGCATCCGAGCGGCCAGCGGCAGCACCGCTGCGACAGCGCCAGACGTATCAGCGAAGAGATCTCCGGTAGGATGGGAACTCATACCCTATATTCTGACACAGATGCGCGCAGAAATCCCGTCTTGCACGATGCCAGGCATTGTTTGACAGCCAAGTGCTGCTTAAGAGGGCGCCTGGTACCGTGAGCGGTAGTCACGTCATCTGTGCTCATCCGAATTTCCTTCTGCGACCATCTGCGGCGCGCACAGCACACAAAAAAAGTCCCCGCCTCTGCCGTGTAATGCGAGCGTCTCTGAACCACGCCGGTTCAGGTGGGGACCCTCTTACACGCTTGCCGTCCCCCGCGCGAAGCGGTACGACGTCTGCGTCTAAAGGCAGATCCCCGTGATCTTGGTGTTGGTTCAAGACTGTCCGCACATCACGAGCAGCGCAGGGACGGCTAAATCATACTGCGGTCATTTGATCAAGGCAAGAGCTTTGAAGATGGACGTGGGTTATAGGCAGAGCTAGTAAGCATACCGCGCACGTCTGACATCCGGTCCTCACGTCCTACGCCTGCCTTATCAAACGGAACGCGTGGTCGCGTGGAGATCACGCTGCAGCGCCTCAACGATGTGGTCGAGACAACCGGTGATTTCCGACTCAGAGAGTGTCCGCTCGCCAGTGCCGAGTTCCAACGCGTACGCCAGACTCTTCTTGCCGGTGGCCAGCTGCGCGCCGCGGTAGAGATCGAAGCATCGCACCGCGCGCAGCAACGGAGCACCGGATGTCTCAATGAGACGCGCCACATCTCCGGACGCCACCTGCTCATCGACCACGACGGCGAGATCGCGCCGCACCACCGGCACCTTCGGCAGCGGCCGATAGCGCGGCATCGGCTGATCAGATGACGCGAACCCCTCCAGCCGCACCTCCATCAGATAGATTGGCTGACGCACCTCGAGCTGCGCCAACACGCGTTCATGGCAGACGCCCAACACGCCGGCCGCGCGTCCATGCACCAGAATCCGACAGGCGGATTCCTCCAATAGACCGGCGCACGGCGACGGCTCCAGCCGCCATGCCGCAGCATCGAGCTCCGCGCGTTGCGCCATCAACTCGAGCAACCCTTTGAGATCAAAGAGATCGGGCTTGGATCGACCGAAGCGCCAACTCGGCGGATTGATACCGGCCATCGCCACACCGAGCGACTGCACGCCTGGCAGCTCTCCGTTGGACGATACAGACGCCTGTGGATAGACAGGTCCGATCTCGAAGAGTCGCACCGACTCGACGCCTCGATTCAGATTCCATGCCGCGACGCGCGCCAGCCCCGGCAGAAGACTCGCCCGCAACAGCTCCTGCTCCTGGCTCAGCGGGTTGACGACCGCGATCGCCTCAGCTCCATCCGGTGCAAAGCGTCGATGCGCATGACGGCTGGCCAGATGAAACGTAATCGCCTCATCCAATCCTGCCGCCACCAACCACGCGCGCAGCTGCCGACGACGCTCGAACCACGTCGAACCATCCGCTACCAGCGTTGGAACGATTGGTCCTGACGGCATCTCGGCCGTGATCCGATCGTACCCCCAGAGCCGGATGATCTCTTCCAACAGATCCGCCTCGATCGTCAGATCGCGACGCCACGACGGCGGAGTCACCTCCAAAAGATCGCTGCCCCGACGGACACACCGCACGCCGAGCGATGCCAACATGCGGCTGGTCTTCTCAGACGACACGGTAACGCCAGCGTATCCAGTGGCACGTGACGGCCGCAGCCGGATAGCCCGACGCGACGGCCGACGCGTCGCCACATCAACTGGGCGACCGACTTGACACCCTCCGGCCAATTCTTCGATCAACGAAGCAGCCCGCTGCGACGCCGTCGCCACACCCTCCCAGTCGACTCCCCGCTCAAAACGATACGACGACTCGGTGCGCAGCGCCAGGTATCGGGACGTGCGACGCACCAAGATCGCATCGAAGCACGCACTCTCCAGGAGCACGCGACGCGTCGACTCGGTGACCTCGCTCCCCTTTCCGCCCATGACGCCGGCAATAGCCACCGACTGCCGCTCATCGGCAATCACCAACACCTCCGGGGTCAGCACCCTCGTCTCACCGTCGATCGTCACCATCCGCTCACCCGCCGCCGCACGCCGCACGACAATCGTTCCACCCTGCAGCCGGTCGATGTCGAACGCATGCAACGGTTGGCCGGTCTCCAGCAACACATAGTTGGTGATATCGACGATATTGTTGATCGAACGCAATCCCACCGCCTCAAGCCGTCGCACCATCCACACCGGTGACAGACCAACCCGCACGTTCTCGAACAGTTGCCCGACGTACCGCGTGCAGCCCCGACGATCTTCCACGCGAATGACTGGACTCGAGACTCGCGACTCGAGATTCGAGCGTCTTTTTACTCGTGTCTCGTGTCTCGTGTCTCGTGTCCGACCCGGCAGTCGCAGCCGACTCCCCGTAAACACAGCCACCTCGCGCGCGACGCCGATGACACTCAAGCAATCCGGCCGATTCGGCGTGATCTCGAGATCGAAGACGGTATCCTCCCTGATTCGCTCAACACCAACCACCTCGAGACCGGCCAGCGTCAATCGATCAGCGAGCTGTTCCGGCTCGAGCCGAATCGCCACGAACTCTTTGAGCCACTCGAGAGAAACTTTCATTGGTACGAACCCATAGAATACCGCTTCAACCCATCCATACCGACTGAACGCAAATACCGCATCCCCTGACCGTCCTCACCGCTTCGCCTCAACCAACCGACCGGGTCAGGCACCTTCGGCGCCAGACCCGCCTGTCGCAACGAAGCAGCCTGTATCCCCCTCTCCAGTCAGTCCGCCTTCCTAAAACTGCTGGAGGAACCGCACATCGTTTTCGTAGAAGACCCGGATGTCATCGATGCCATGACGCAGCATGGCGATCCGTTCGACACCCATGCCGAACGCGAACCCCTGCCAACGATTAGGATCGTAGCCGACGGCTCGGAAGACATTCGGATGCACCATGCCGGCCCCCATAATCTCCAACCATCCTTTACGTCCGCAGACGCGGCAACCTTTCCCACTGCAAAAGAAACAGGAAACATCCACTTCGACGCTCGGCTCCGTGAATGGAAAGTAGTGCGGGCGTAGACGGATGCGTGCCGACTCACCGAAGAAACGTTGGCTGAAATGCGTCAACACACCCTTGAGGTGCGCGAAACTGATCGATCGGTCGACCATCAGCCCCTCGACCTGATGAAACATGAAGGAATGACTGGCATCGACCGCATCGGGACGGAAGACGGTGCCTGGCACGACGATCCGCAGCGGTGGCTTCGCCCGCTCCATCACACGGATCTGCACGGGCGACGTGTGGCTACGCAGCACCCGGCGACCGGGAAGATAAAAGGTATCGAAGGCATCGCGCGAAGGATGATCCGGTGGGATATTCAGCGCATCGAAGTTGTTGCGCTCCGTCTCAACCTCGGGCCCCTCGGCAACGGAGAACCCCATCTCGACGAAGATGGCAACGATCCGCTCAAGCGTCTGTGTGAGGATGTGCGTGTGACCAACGAGTGGCTGGATTCCTGGCAGCGTCAGATCGACGCTGCGCCGTGGCGCAGCACTCTGCCACCCAACCTGCCGCCGCCGCGCCTGCAACGCCTGTGTATAACGTTGCTTACTCCTGTTGAGCGCAGCTCCGGCACCCCCCCGCCCCTCCGCAGACAGGGATCCCAGCAGGCTGAATCCCAGCGTCAACAGCCCCTTGCGCCCGAGATACTTGATGCGCAGCGCTTCACACACCTCGAGCGTCTCCGCCTGCGCCAGCTCAACGTCGAATTGCGCGTCGAGCTCAGCGAGCTGCTGCGGGAGCGGCCGATCGGGCGAGAGAGACCAACTGTCGGAATGCGGCTTCATCACGAACGGCGAGATCCGCCAGCACCTTGCGATCCAGCGCCACGTTAGCGCTCTTCAATCCGTTGATAAACCGGCTGTAGGAAATCCCCTCGGCGCGGCAGGCGGCATTCAACCGCACCACCCACAAACGACGAAAATCCCCCTTGCGTGCCCGCCGATCGCGGAAGCTGAACACCCACGCCCGACGCACTGTTTCGACAGCACGCCGGTAAAGCTTGCTCCGCTTGCCCCAGTACCCCTCAGCCGCCTGGATAATCCGCTTCTTGCGCCGCTTACTTGATGCGGCGTGCGTAACCCGTGCCATTCTACCCTCCTTAAACCTACACGTGCGTGATTCGTCGTTCGTGAAGCGTGAAACGCACAACCGGTGTCAGGCAATGCGCTTCACGCACAACGTTTCACGATCAACGTGTGTTAGCGGGACGGCATCATCAGCCGCAGCAACGCGAAATCGCGCTTGCTCACCAACGCCCCACGGCGCAGACGACGCTTCCGCTCCCGCGGCCTGCCGGTCAGCAGATGGATCTTGCCGGCACACGTCCGCTTGATCTTCTTCCCTTTCGCCACCCATCGGAATCGCTTGGCGACTCCCTTGTTCGGTTTCATCTTCGGCATATCCAAACCCCCGTGAAGCGTCCAACGTGAAGCGTCGTTCGTCTCTCGTGAAGCATCCTCACACTGCCAGCTCTTACGCTTCACGCACTACGCTTCACGAAGGACGGGTTTACTTCGGTGTAAGCACCAAGCTGATCATCCGGCCTTCAGCGAAGGCTGGCTTTTCCACCTGCGCTACATCTGTCACATCCTGCACAACCCGATCGATCACGCGACGCCCGAACTCCTGATGCGCCATCTCGCGTCCCCGAAACATCAAGGTCACCTTCACCTTGTCGCCACGTCCGATAAACTTGCGCAGATGATCCAGTTTGAAGTGGTAATCATGCTCCTCAATCTTCGGCCGGAACTTGATTTCCTTCAAATGCACAAAATGCTGCTTGCGCTTGGCCTCTTTCTCTTTCTTGTCCTGCTCGTACTTGTATTTGTTGTAGTCCATGATCCGGCAGACCGGCGGCACCGCTGTCGGCGCCACTTCCACCAGATCCAACCCGGCTTGCTGTGCGAGCCGCAAGCCTTCGAGCACCGCCACCACACCCAACTGCTCGCTCTCAGCTCCGATCAACCGTACCTGACTGGTCCGGATCCGTTCGTTAATCCGCAAATCGCGAATCGATGCACCTCCTTGTTATACAACTCATGCCCACGTGTTGCGCGAAGCGCGGGAAATTCAGTGAAGCGTCGCTCGTATCTCGTGAAGCGCCAAACCCGAAGAAGACCTTCACGAAATACGCTTCACGCACTACGCTTCACGGAAATTACGCTTCACGAACGACGAACAACACTCCACGTGCCTGACCTCACCAACTGCACAGCGATGGCTCCACGCCACTGCCACGGTCAACAACGACGCAACACCACTTCGTCGGTCAGTTGCTTGACGAACTGATCCAGCGCCACCGCTCCTTGATCGCCACCAGCACGGCTGCGCACGGCGACCGTTCGCACCGCCGCCTCGCGCTCCCCAACCACCGTCATGTACGGCACCTTGGCGAGCTGCGCGTCGCGAATCTTCGCCTGCATCCGCTCGTTGCGATCATCCACATCGACGCGGATGCCAACCGCCCGCAGCGCTAACGCGACCTCAGCCGCATATACCGCCGCCCGCTCGGAGATCGGAATCACCACCACCTGCACCGGCGACAGCCACAGCGGCAACGCCCCGCCGTAATGCTCGATCAGCGTCCCGAGAAAACGCTCCAAGCTGCCGAGCAACGCCCGGTGCAGCATGATCGGCCGCTGCTCCTTGCCATCTTCACCAACATAGGCTAGGCCGAACCGCTCCGGCAATGCAAAGTCACACTGGATCGTCGAACACTGCCACGCCCGCCCAATCGCGTCGGTAATCTTGACGTCGATCTTCGGCCCGTAGAACGCGCCCTCTCCGGCATGCACCTCGAACGACACGCCGCGCCGCTTCAGCGCTTCAGCCAACGCCGATTCCGCCCGCTCCCAATCCTCGGCGCTGCCGATCGCCTTTGCCGGCTTGGTCGACAGCTCCACCTCGTACTGCGTGAAGCCGAACGCCGTCAGCACCTCCCAGCAGAAGCCGATGATCCGCTCGATCTCGTCGACCAGCTGCTCCGGACGGCAGAAGATGTGCGCATCGTCCTGGGTGAAGCCGCGGACACGCAACAACCCATGCAGCACGCCCGACTTCTCGAAACGGTAGACAGTTCCCAACTCAAAGAACCGCAGCGGCAGATCGCGATAGCTGCGCATCTGCGACTGATAGATCAGAATGTGTCCCGGACAGTTCATCGGCTTGAGGCCGTACTCGATGTCGTCGGCCTCCAACATGAACATGTGCTCCCGATAGTAGTCGAGATGCCCCGACCGCTTCCACAATTCTGAGCGGAAGAGGTGCGGTGTCGCCACAAGCTGGTAGCCGCGCCGCAGATGCTCTTGCCGAACGTAATCCTCGATCAACATCCGCAGTAGCGCCCCCTTCGGCTGATAGAAGACGACGCCGGGCCCGGCCACCTCCTCGAAGAAGCTGAACAACCCCAGCTCCTTGCCGAGCCGCCGGTGGTCGCGCGCCTTGGCTTCCTCCAGACGCTTCAGGTGCGCATCGAGCTCCTGCTGCGTCCCGAAGGCCGTGCCGTAAATCCGCTGCAGCTGCGGGTTGTGCTCATCGCCGCGCCAATACGCGCCCGCTACGCTCAGCAGCTTGATCGCCGGGATCTTGCCGGTCGACGCGATGTGCGGCCCCTCGCAGAGATCGACAAATTCCCCATCGGTGTAGATCGACACCGGATCGGCGTCGAGCCCCTTGATGATCTCCACCTTGAACGGCTCGCCGCGCTGCTCGAAGAACGCCAGCGCCTCCTGCTTCGACATCGACGACTGTTTGAACGGAAAGTCCGCCTTGATGATCTTGGCGATCTCCTGCTCGAGCTTCGCCAGATCCTCGTCCGTGATCTTCACCGGGCAATCGATATCGTAGTAATAGCCGGTGTCGATCGGCGGACCGATCGCCAGCTTCACATTGGGAAAGAGCCGCTTCACCGCCTGCGCCGTCACATGGGCAGCGCTGTGGCGCAACGCATGCAGAGCCACCGTCTCCGATGACGAATGGGCCGACGAACCACAACACTCAACCATTTGTGTAGCCTGCTGATCTACCCATCCCGCTCCGACCGCTTGATCAACCGCCATGTCTCCCTGATACTCGCTACAAAACCCAGCACGAGGCCGACGATCATGCCAGCCGGCGCGATCGGCAACAGGTATTCCACCCCTCGACCCAGGAGAAAACCAACGACAGGACCACACACCAGAACCATCGGGATCGAGATAAGGATCCCCAACTGCCGCAGGATCTTATAGCGGTCATCGGTGGGATGAACCACAAGGCCGGTATTGTAGCAACCGACCCCTGCGGCGTCAACGCCTTAAAACCGTCGTTTCGTCGCTCACATCTCGTGAAGCACGCGCCTTGCGCTGGCAAGGAGAGGCGGAGAAGCACAATCTCATGCTTCCTTAAACTCCGAACTATCAACAAGCTCGATGCTGAGCGAGTCCCTAGAATAATCGAACCGCTCAAGCAGATCTCGGCACCTACGAACAGTGTCGTTTGCACTGAGCTTTGTCTCAACAAAGATCCCGCTATCAGCAATGTCCTTTGGCTGATCCAAATACTTTGGATCTCTTGAGAAATATTTCCTCTTCCTACCTTCCCACCCCAGCACTTTCTGAGCAAAATCCTTCGGATGCTTGAGATACAGTTCAAGCGATACTCCCACTAATATGTCCTCGAAAGTGCTGACCCGCTTGCTACCTGATAGAGCCGTGCTGTACGCACGAAGGTGCCCATTTGTGTAGTCCTTATCTTCAATCATGAAATGAACTCGCTCCCGCTGCGCTTCACTAATGCTACGGCATGACGCGCTGAGCGAGCGCGATGAGGGACGCCGGAAAGAGACCGATCAGCATCATCGCCACAAAGGCGACCGAGGCGACCGCGCGCGCCGAGACCGACAGCCGCAGCGGCGCCAAAGCCGACGGCTCGAAGTACATGCGCCGCACGATGTTGGCGTAATAGGCGACGGAGATCACGCTGGTGATGACGCCGGCTACCGCCAGCCCGATGCGATCAGCCTGCACCGCGGCAGTGAAGAGCATCCACTTGCCAATGAATCCAGCCATGGGCGGAATCCCGGCCAGCGACAGCAGAAAGAGCGTCAGGAACGCCGACGCCGCTGGCGCCCGTTGCGACACGCCGCGATAATCGTCGATCTCGTCGCTGCCGATCGCATCGCCGATCGCCGTGATGCAGGCGAACGTGCCGAGATTCATCGCCAGATACGCCGAGAGATACACCACGAGCGCCGTCATCCCAAGATGACCGAAACAGACGAGCCCGATCAGCAGATATCCTGCCTGCGCCACGCTCGAATACGCCATCATCCGCTTGATGTTCGTCTGCCGGATCGCCACCACGTTGCCTAGTACCATGGTCAGGATCGCTAGCCAGACGAAGAGCTCCTCCCACATGCCGACGCCGACACCACTCTGGAAGAGCCGCGTCAACGCCAAGAGCCCGGCAGCCTTGGATGCCACCGAAAGGAACGCCGCCACCGGTGTCGGCGCCCCCTGATAGGCATCGGGCGCCCACATATGGAACGGCACCATCGCCACCTTGAACCCGAGCCCGACGATGACCAGCGCCAGACCGACCGATACCATCGGTGGGCGCACCACTCCGGGCACGAGCGCCGCCGCCAGCGCAGACATCTTCAGACTGCCGAGCGCACCGTACAGCAACGATAACCCATAGAGCAACAACCCTGTCGAGAGCGCTCCGTAGAGGTAATACTTCACACTCCCCTCGCTCGAACGCGGATCGTCACGCAACATCCCGACCAGCACGTACGACACGATCGACACCAACTCGATGGCGATATACACCATCGCCAGATCGATCGAGGAAGCCACAAGCATGATGCCCAGCGTTGCGAAGAGCAGGAGCGCCATCCACTCACCGGCGCGTTGATCCGGCAGCCCGCGGTAGCCGATCGACATGAGCGCGACCAGTCCGATGGAGACAGCGGCGAAGAGGCGGCCGAACGTGGCAACGCCATCGATCACGAGCAGACCGTCAAAGATCGGGCGCGACGGGGCAACGCCCGCGACCGCCACGCTTGCCCAAGTCACCAGCACCAACCACCCAACCGTCACCACCCCGACCAGCCGCTTGTCCTGCCGCAACACCCCCAACAGCAATACGATCAGCCCACCGATCGTCAGAAGCACCTCCGGCAGCAGGAACGGCAGATCGTTGATCAGAGCGTTCACGAGAATGCCTCTGGCCAAGAAGGCAGAAGGCAGAAGGCAGAAGGCAGCAAACGTGTCCGCTGAGGAACACTAGCAACCGATGCCAAACTCTCGACCGTGAGCTCCCTGCTCCCTGCTTTCTGCTTTCTGCAATCTGTCGTGTTCACGCAGCGCCCCCGAGCACCAGAGCGATCAACCCCTGCACCGCCGTATCCTGCAGCCGCAGGATCATCGATGGATAGACACCGACGACGACGGTGACGATTGCCAACGGCGCCAACGTCACAAGCTCGCGCATATTGATCTCTTCCAAGCGCGCCCACCGCTCGTTGAACGCCCCCATCAGCACTCGTTGCAACATGATCAACGTATACGCCGCCGTAATCACAATCCCGAGCACGCAGATCCCTGTGATCACCGGGTAGCGGCTGAATCCGCCCAAGAGCGACAGGAACTCGCTGACGAACCCGGCGAGCCCCGGCAACCCGAGTGATGCGAGCGAGAAGAAACTTAGCACGCCACCATACACCGGCACCTTCGCGCCCAGCCCGCCGAACGCTCCCATATCGCGCGTGTGCGCCCGGTCGTACAGCACGCCGACGAGCAAGAACATGCCGCCGGTGATGATGCCGTGGTTGAACATCTGCAACAGCGCCCCATGCACGCCCGATGACGTCATGCTCGCCAACCCCAGCATCACGAAACCCATGTGGCTGACGCTCGAGTAGGCGACCATCTTCTTGAAGTCGGTCTGCGCCATCGCCACGAACGCGCCGTAGACGATACTAATCGCCCCGAGCACCGCCAGCCCTGGCGCCGCCCACTGCGCCGCGTCCGGCAGCATCGGCATGCTGATCCGGAAGAAGCCGTAGCCCCCCATCTTCAACAGCACGCCCGCCAGCAGCACGCTGATCGGTGTCGGCGCCTCGACGTGCGCGTCCGGCAGCCATGTGTGAAACGGAAAGATCGGCACCTTGATCGCGAAGCCGAAGAAGAACGCCAGGAAGATGACGCGCTGGAAGTGCGGCGCGAAGCTGCGGCCCTGCGCGACGAGCTCCGGAATGCTGAACGTGTGCGGCGTCGATGCGAAGTAGAGTGCGATGATGCCCAGCAGCATGAAGACGCTTCCCGCGAGCGTATAGAGGAAGAACTTGATCGCCGCGTACTCGCGATTCGGCCCGCCCCAGATGCCGATCAGGAAGTACATCGGCACCAGCACCACCTCCCAGAAAACATAGAAGAGGAAGAGATCCTGAGCGACGAACGTGCCAAGCATGCCGGTCTGCAGGAGGAGGAAGAGGACGAAGAACTCCTTGTGCCGCTGTGCGATCCCCCACGAGCCGAGACACGCCAGACACGACAGGAGCGCCGTCAGAAAGATGAGCGGCACGCTCAACCCGTCCACCCCGAGGTGGTACCAGACATTGAGCGGCGGGATCCACGACAAGCGCTCCACCACCTGCAGCGCCGGATTGGACGGATCGTAGGTCATCAGCAGCTTGATGGCGAGCGCCAAGTCGATGATGGTCGCTGCCAGCGCCGTCCTGCGAATCAGCTCCACCTGCTGCTTCGGCACGAACAGCAGGATTACTCCTATGAGTAATGGTAAGAAAACAATCCACGTCAGCAATGCCATATGCTCCTCCGAAGAACCAATGTTGATAAACGAGTGCTACCTATCACTCTAAGTGTCAGGTGTCACGTGTAAAGTGTCAAAATACCCCTTCCGATACCAAACCACTCGTATCTCCTGACACCTTACACGTGACACGCGCCGTCAGGCGTTATCGCGTCAGCAACGTCGCGGCGGCGATCGCCACCGCGCCAACCATCACCACCAGCAAATAGTGCTGCACGAAGCCGGTCTGCAACTGGCGCAACGCCCCGCCGCTCCAGCGCACCAGCACCGCCGCGCCGTTGACGGCACCGTCCACGAGCGCCTGATCCACCCACTGCTTCACGCGGCTGAGCCAGACAGCCGCGACACCGGCGCCGTTGACGGCACCGTCCACGATCCGCTCGTCGAACCGCCGCCACTGCTCCGCCAGCCGCATCGTTGGCTGCACGATCCATGTGCCGTACAGCTCATCCATCCAATAGTTGTGCACCAACAGCTGATAGACTCCCTGCCACGACTCCTTCACGCGCGCAGGCACCGGCTGCCAACCGCGCACGTAACACGCCCACGCGATGCCGATGCCGGTCAACGCCACCGCAACCGAGGCGAGCATCAGCCCGGGCGCGGCTGGCGGGTGATGCGGATGCCCCGCCAGGAACGACGGAAACGCGTGATGCATGAACGGTGAACCGGGAAATCCAACGACGATCGAGAAAAATGCCAGGATCGCCAACGGCACCGTCATCACGGCCGGAGACTCGTGCGGATGATGATGCCCTCGATAGCGCCCGAAGAACGTCATCCCGATCATCCGGAACATATAGAACGCTGTGAGTCCCGCCGTGATCAGCCCGATGATAGTAATCACCGGATGCCCCCCGTGCCATGCCGCCACCAGGATCTCATCTTTGCTCCAGAATCCGGCTAGCGGCGGCACCCCACTGATCGCCAGCGCCGCGATGAAACACGTCCATCCGGTCACCGGCATCGTCTTCAAGAGGCCGCCCATCTTGCGCATATCCTGCTCGTGGTGCGTCCCGAGAATCACGCTCCCAGCCGCGAGGAAGAGCAGCGCCTTGAAGCAAGCGTGCGTCACAAGGTGGAACATCCCCGCCTCCATCGCACCCACCCCCTGCGCCATGATCATGTAGCCGAGCTGGCTGATCGTCGAATAGGCAAGCACCTTCTTGATATCGGTCGCCACGAGTGCCATCGTCGCCGCGAAGCAAGCGGTGAACGTGCCGACCGTCGCGACGACCATCGAAGCCGCCGGCGACGCCGCCAAGAGCGGCTCGCACCGCGCCACCATGTACACGCCCGCCGCCACCATCGTCGCCGCATGGATGAGCGCGCTGACCGGCGTGGGGCCTTCCATGGCGTCCGGCAGCCAGACGTGCAGCGGGAACTGCGCCGACTTGCCGATCGCCCCGGCGAAGAGGAAGAGTGCGATCGCCGTGACAACGCCCGGCGCCAGCAGATGCGCCGACCCTTCGAGCGATGCGAAATCTGTCCGCCCCGTCAGAGCAAACAACATCCAGATCCCGATCGCCATCCCGCAATCGCCGATGCGCGTGGTGATGAACGCCTTCTTGCCAGCGTTGGCCGCCGATGGCTTCTCGAACCAAAACCCGATCAAGAGATACGAGCAGAGCCCAACGAGCTCCCAACCGAGATAGAGCACAACAAAGTTGTCAGCAAGGACGAGCCCGAGCATCGATCCGGTGAAAAGTGAAAGGTAAGCGAAGAACCGGCTGAATCGCGCATCGTCAGCCATGTAGCCGGTGGAGTAGATCTGAATGAGCGTACCGATCACGGTGACGACGAGCAGCATCACGGCGGCGAGCGGATCGACGCGGAACCCCCAATCGAGCGGCACCGAGCCGATCCCCAGCCACGGCAACGACTGCGCGACCGATTCGCCAGCCAACAATCGCCCCACTGCCTGGATCGACAGCAGCATCGCGGCTGCTGACGCCGCGATCGACACGATGGCGCTCGCCTTCCCCAACCGCCGTCCGATGAGAATCAGCACGACGAACGCCGCCACTGGGATGAGCGGGATGAGAACTAGCGGCATGTCTGGCCTCCGCCCCTGCCCATGCTTCCTGACGAGGTGAAGTGGCAAATCCCCTGACCGCCCCTGCCGCTTCGCCCCAACCATGCCATTGGGGTCAGTCCCCATTCGGGGACAGACCCCGCGGAGCAACAAATCAGGCGCTGACGGTTTTCATTCCGCAATCCGTATTCCAATATCAGCATTTCCAGCTAGCCTTTCATCGAACCGAGCTTATCCGTGGCGATGGCCTGCGTATGACGATAGATCGCCATCACCAGCACCAGCCCGACCGCCGCTGCGGCCGCCGCCAGCGCGATCACGAAGAGGGCGACCACCTGCCCCGTCAGCTCGCCCGGCGCCATCGACCGGCTGAACGCCACGAAGTTGATGTTGGCGGCGTTGAGGATCAGCTCGATCGCGATCAATACACCGATCGTGTTCCGACGAACCAACACACCATATACGCCGATGGCGAAGAGCAGCCCGCTGAGGACTGTGTAATGCGAGAGAGGGATCACCACGAAACTCCTGACACAAGACACAAGACACAAGACACAAGTAGCTTAACTTGGCCCGTCCCCTTGAGTCCTGAGTCTTGCGTCTTGCGTCCCATGATTACCGTTTCACCGCTGACCGCGGGTTGCGCGGTGCGCCGATGACGACGGCGCCGATGAGCGCCGCAAGCAGCACCACCGACAACGCCTCGAACGGGATCGCGTACGGACCCAGCATCAGCTTCCCGATCGCAGCCGTTTCGCCGAGGCCGCGCGTCACCGCCGCCTGCATCGGACGCGCCACCTGCAGCGTCGCGCCGATCACCAACACCCCGGCAACGATCGCCGCCAACGCCGCTGGCAGCGGCTGACCGTTCCACGATGACTCGCGCGAACGCCCGATGTCGGTCGTCAACATGATGGCAAACACCATCAACGTCACGACCGCCCCGACGTAGACCAGCACCTGAATCGCCGCCAGAAACTCCGCCTCCAGATACAGGTAGACGCCCGCCACGCTGACAAGCGCCATCGCTAGTCCCAGCGCACTATGAAAGATGTTCTTGAGACTCACGGCCAAGAGCGCCCCGGCCACGACGAGCCCCGCGATCAAATAGAAGATCGTCTGCCCGATCGCCTCACCCGGCAGCTGACAACTCTGCAACGCTTCAAGGATTCCGTTGATCACATCGCCCCCTTGAAACCAGACACAAGATTCAAGCCGCAAGACTCAAGGTAACCCAAGTAGGATTTAAGACTCAGGACACTAGGAAAAACCCGATTAGAAGTTAGGGTTTGTCTTGTGTCTTACAGCTTGTCACTTGAAGCTTGCGTCTTGCGTCCAATCTGCGACCGCCGCGCACTCACAGCAGCCTCGCGCCGGCGATCGCCAGATTCACCAGCGACACCGGCACCAGAAACTTCCAGCAGAAATCCATCAGCTGATCGACCCGGAACCGCGGCAGCGTCCACCGCGTCCACATGATCAGGAAGACGATAAAATACACCTTGAGCAACAGCCATACCAGCGGCGGCAGCAGCGGCCCGCGCCACCCCCCCATAAAGAGGATCGCACAGAGTGCCCCAACCACCACCATGTTGGTGTACTCCGCCAGGAAGAACATGGCGAACTTCATCCCGCTGTATTCAGTGTGGAACCCCGCCACCAGCTCCGACTCCGCTTCCGGAAGGTCGAACGGTGTCCGGTTGCACTCAGCGGTCGAGGCGATCAGGAAGATCCAGAACGCGATGAAGAGATTTGGATCCAGCAGATACGGCAATGTCTGCCGCTCCACGATCTCCCGCAGATTGAGCGTCCCGGCGACCATCGCCACCGTCACCACCGAGATCACCAGCGGCACCTCGTAGCTGACGATCTGCGCCGCTGTCCGCAACGCCCCCAGCAGCGAGTATTTGTTGTTCGACGACCAACCCGCCATGAAGACGCCGATCACGCCAAGCGATCCGACGGCCAGCACATAGACGATGCCGATCGACAGATCCGCCGGTATCAGCTGCGGCGCAAACGGCAGCGTCACAAAGAGCATGACTGACGGCACCATGGCGAAGAACGGCGCCAGCCAGAAAGTGATCCGGTCAGCCCCCGCCGGCACCATGTCTTCCTTACGCAGCAGCTTCACCGCATCGGCGATCGTCTGCAACGCCCCATGCCAGCCGACCCGCATCGGCCCCAACCGACTCTGAATATGCGCCGAGATCTTCCGCTCCCACCAGATCAGGAAAAGCGACGAGACTGTGATGAACCCCAGCACCGTCCCGCCCGCCACTCCCATCCTCACCGCATCTAGGCCGGTCATTAATGACGCCCAGACGAGGGACGTAAAAATCGGACGTAAGACGTGGACAACCGGCCGAGGAAGTGGGCAGACGTAAGACGTGCGTCGTCCGTCTGCCAGCTACCCATGCCAGCTACACACGTCTGATGTCTGGCTCTCACGTCCGTACGTCCGCCTCTCACATCCACTCGAGCGCTCCCCGCTTCCAAGCGTACAGCCACCCGATCAACAGAATCAGGATAAAGACGATCATCTCCGCGTAGGCAAACCACCCCAGCTCACGGAACACCAACGCCCATGGCACCAGGAAGAGCACCTCGACATCGAAGACCACAAAGATGAGGGCAAAGAGATAGAAACGGATGTTGAACTGGTGGGTCGCCTCGCCAATCGGGACCTCTCCACACTCGTACGCCATCGTCTGGGCAGACGAGGGCTTCCGCTTCGGACGGATGAGCCACGAAATGGCGTACCCGCCCCCCACCATAATGATCCCCAATAAGAGGAAGAATCCGATGTAACCGTAATCAAGCATGGCTGTTATGTCACGATAATCCGGTAGGTCAGGATGGCCTATGATACTGAACGCTCCCCCCAGCGTCAAGGACGAAGCTGACGCGACGCGAACAGCCGGCGCTAAGGAGTTGGCAGACGCGAAGATCAGACGTAGACAACCAATATCGGCAGCCAGCAGACGCACCTCCTCCGCCTACACAACTGCTCGATCCCACTGTCCACGTCTAACAGTCTGATGCTCGCATCCTACGTCTGCAGACTGGTCTCACCTACTGGGCAACGTCTGTATTGACATGATAACGCCGCGTGCTACAATTGCCTCGGCCTGCGGGTAAGGCCTGTACGGCTCTTAGGATGTTTCCTTCCGAATGGTGGGTCAAGTCCTAAGGGTGTGTCGTGCAGGGTCCGCAGGCCGTTTTTTATTTCGACCACACGACACAGGCAACGCCGAACTAGGATTGTCATTGCTAACATGCGATTCACAACACTCTCTCGGCGTAGTAGACTACCTCCGATGCGAAGCAGCGCCAGACTCTACAAATTTCCCATCGAACGGCTGTTCTTCATTCGCGAAATTACCCAGCCTTTCTACAAAACATCCAAAGACAACGGACACACTAGAGTCTTGACGCTTATAGATCTATTTGCAGGAGCTGGAGGATTCACCTTAGGATTTGTGCAAGCAGGATTTCAACCCATATTTTCCGTCGAGATAAACAAAGACGCGGCCTTAACTTACACGACAAATTTCGGCCCTCACTGCACTACGGACGACATTAATGATGTGACCGGTTTTCCCTTCGCAGACGCTATTATTGGCGGACCGCCTTGCCAAGGATTTAGCAACCTAGGAGCACATGTTCCAAACGACCCGAGAAACCAGCTGTGGAGACATTTCATCAGAGCCGTAAGGCAAGTACGACCGAAGGTCTTCGTAGTCGAAAACGTACCCCCTTTGCTCAACTCTGCCGAAGGCGCCGAAATGATCCGAGAAGCGAAAGATCTTGGCTACGAAGTAGGGGCGAAGATTCTGAATGCAGCAGATTACGGAGCGCCCCAACGCCGTAAGCGCGCCATTATCATAGGAAACCGTGCGGGAATTCCTCTCTTCCCTGAACCTACTCACGTAGATCCCAAGAAGAAAGACCTAACCACACAACATCTATGTAACTGGGTCACGGTACGCCAAGCCATCGGTGACCTACCGCCAGAACCGACCGGTCACTCTTGGCATATTGGGCGCAACCCGACAGCGAAATCCTTGGAACGATACCGTCATATCCCTTCCGAAGGAAACCGCTGGAATCTTCCCAAACACCTCACGCCTCAATGCTGGATCAAGAAAACCAAAGGAGGCACTGACTTGTTTGGCAGACTTTCTTGGGATGCTCCATCGGTAACGATCCGTACGGAGTTCTTCAAACCCGAGAAGGGACGATACCTCCATCCCCAAGCCCAGCGACCCATCACCCACAGGGAAGCAGCTCGCTTACAAGGTTTCCCGGACGACTTCGCATGGAACGGATCGAGAATCGAGGTGGCCAAGCAAATAGGGAATGCCGTACCTGTCAAACTGGCCTACGCAATTGCCAAGGCCGTCAAGAAGATGATAGAAGCCGGGGAAATGCAGACGCCCGCGTCTAGGGCGGTTCGAAGAGATCCGGGCCACAGCCATCGAGAGACCGAGGCCTATGCCGTCAGCGAGAGATAAAATCAGGGAGTTCTTCGAGCAGCGCGTCGGCAGGATCGTCGCGACACGTCAGATCGCCCGCTTAGCTGGCACCAGCGAATACGCCAGAAGGATTCGGGAACTCCGAGACGATGAAGGCATGCGGATACTCTCTCATAACGATCGCCATGATCTCAAGCCCGGTCAATACGTTCTGGAAAGCCTGGACAGAAACCCTCGCTTTTCCCACAAGATCGACAAGACGATGCGCGCACGAATCCTGGACCGTAACGGTCTGACTTGCAGCATGTGCGGAGCAACGGTCGGGAATCCCGATCCGTACAGGCATGGCAGAACCATCCGTCTGCATGTCGATCATATCGATCCGGACGGGCCAACGACGGACGATAACCTTAGAACGCTCTGCAACAACTGCAACGAGGGCAGGAGTAACCTCGCCTCCCCTCCGACCCCCAACACGTTGAGCGTGCTCCGACAAATTCGACGCCTTCCAAGAGATAAGCAACGATGGATCTTTAACGACCTCAAGGGACGATTTGGCGGGACATGAGCGATGTCTTTTCGAAACGTAAACGCAGCCAAATAATGCAATCGGTGCGTGGAAAGGGCAACCGTTCTACGGAGGGTCGCATCCGGTACCGCCTAGTTTCCTCGGGGCTGTCCGGATGGCGCCTTCACGCGTCCGACATTACCGGCAAACCTAATTTCGCCTTTCCGCAAGAGAAAGTCGCCGTGTTCGTTGACGGATGCTTCTGGCACGGCTGCAAGACCTGCCGAAACCTTCCAGCCACAAACCGGAAATTCTGGGCCGAGAAAATACACTCCAACAAGTTGCGAGATCGGACCGTCACGGCGCAACTGCGGCGAGACGGCTGGGCGACTGTCCGTTTTTTGGAACATGACGTTCGATCTCAACCGAATAACTGCGTTTCGCAAATCTATTCGATCGTACGCGACCGAAGCGCGTCGGCATCCTACAGTTAATAAACCTCGACAATCAGTAGACTTCTTCGAAGGCGAGGCGGTCCTTGAACGCCGCATACCATGACTCGTCGCCGCGTTCGTACTTGCGGAAGATGCCCCACGAGAAGAGGTCCACCGCCTGAAGCCCGCGGTTCTCGAACGAATGCTGGTGAAAGATCTCGAATGGCACGTTCACCGGCAGTCGTTTCTGGATCTGCACGAGGAGCGACTGGTTGAATGCCTGGATTTCCTTGGCGGCGATCCGGCGATCGAGCGTCAGGACGATCTTCCCCTGCTCAGCCGGCAGCGGACAGTGCTCGATCAACTCCCGCGCCACCACGGTGTAGAGCCGCTCCGGCTTCTCCCGCATGCTCTGAAACGTCTTCGCCTTGTTGACGATCAACGTGTAGAGCGTGAACTTGGCATCAACGGCCTGGCGGTAGAAATACTGCTTGGTATCGAGGTCGGTCTTGGAACCCTTGAGCTCCTGGAAAGGATGTCTCGGCGCCTTCTTGTGATGAAGCTTGTGGCGAATCGTCCGCTCGACAGCTTGAGCGAGAAGGTTTCGATCCTCAGACGTTGGCACGGTCAAGAGGCAGACGACGAAGAAGCGCGTCGTACCGCCCTTGGTGAAGTCGAACCCCAATCCCCCCGACTCGTCCAAAAAGATGTGCACTCATGACCTCGCAGCTCGCGCTGGTAAATGCGGATTTCGGAATGCGGAATCCGGAATTGGCCGGCCATTCCACATCCCGCATTGACCGGGAAGTGGCCGACGGCCAGCCGATTCTCTCACGGACGAGAGGGGCTGTCTAGCCGAGCAAGCCCGCGGTTCGTCGATCGTCGTTCGTCAATCGCCAAAGACATTGCTCGCACTTCCATCACGACAGGTCCAGGTCGAGATCACAGGCGGGACGTGAATCAGGAGTCGTCGCGAAACGCTAGGGCTTCGTCGACGAAGTGGGCTCGTTGCACGGTGAAGCGAGAGAGAAGACCGCCGATGGACGATAGTTGCGGAGCGAGGCGGAGCTGTCGGACCACGGTGGTTGGCGAGTGGGCTTGCAGCTCATAGATACAGTGCGCAATCTGCGAAAGCGCTCCCTGACACTCCAGATCGACCGACGACACGTGCGATGCACTACCGGGACGTACCTCACGCGGTTGCACGGCGAGCACCGTCAGGCCGCAACGCCTCGCGATCGCTTCCACCGAGCCGACGACCGCGCCACTGTCCGCCGCTGCATCACCAAGCTGCCGAGATAACTCCTCAGCCGATGCCTCGATCGCCGACCGCCTCGACACCAACGACACGACGTGGTCCCGCTCGAGCTCAAGCTCCTGCAACTGCTGCTGCCGATCCGTCAGGCGATCGATCAACGGCGCGTACACCACCGACCACAACACCCAGAGCGTCAGACACGATACGCCACACATGATCAGCGGCTTCTGCAACATCCCGCCGCGCACGATCGGCATCATGAGGACGCTCGCTGCTTCCCAGACCTCGAACCATTCCGCTGCGTCGACGACACCAGACGGCAGTCGATCACGAAATCGATCGATGCTGTTCCTGAACGTTGCCTCACATAGCGGATCCGCGCGCCGTCGGTGAACGGTGCCGCATCCAATGCGCGCACCCACATCAGCACCGCATCCATGCTGGTGGCAACCCCCTGCACCATCGCCTCCGCCCGCTCCCCATCGTACACCAGCGAGGTAAGCGTGACGCCCTCCGGAAGAGACCGGCAGACGGTGTCCATCACATCAAGCACCGTTGTCGCCTCGAGCCGTTGATCACGCACCGCCTCAGCCAACCGCTCGAAACGACGCCACTGCTCGACCAACGGCCGTTGCGGAGCGATCGCTTGTCGCACAAGCGCCGCCCGCTCGTCCAGCGTCCGGATCATCACGGCGAGCGATAGCGCCGATGCCGCCACCAACGCGACGACACATCCGATCGCCACGGCCAGCGCCCGCTGCTGCTGCACCACGCGATATCGCTCGCGCACCGACTCCGGCACAACACTCACCAACTCATCGGCGTCAGCCAGCGCCAATCCCAGTACAGCGGCCAACGACACCGACGAAGCGGAGCGATCGGGCACGCCCTCGGCCACACGACAAGCTCCAGCCACCGATGGCAACGCCTGGACCGCCCGACACGGCACGCGCAACGCCTCCTGCAAGGTCGCGGTAATACTCTCCACCAGATGCGGCAGCCCCGTCACCACCACGCCACCGATCGGCGGCTGCCCTGGCTCTCCCTCTCGCCGATACAACGTCTCGGTGCGCCGCACTTCGTCTATCAACGACGCCCGCCATCCACCTTGAGGCAGCAGCTCCAACGTGACTTCGCGACCGACGGCGATCCCCTCGGGCGTCGCCACCACCAAACGCGCCGCCAACGCTTCAATCTCCACCACCAAGAACGCATCCTGTGCAGCCGGGAAGCGACCAGCCTCACACCAACGGAACCACTGATACAGCCCTATGGCGCCGACCGACAGCGCGCCCGGTGGACCGACAGCCGCCTCCACAACGCCGATACATCGCTCCACTGGCTCGCGTTGCGCCACAATCAGCAGCAGCGCCGAGCCAACGTCGGCACCGGCCCCGGTCACGCAGTACCCCCACACCAAGCGCTCCGCATCGTACGGAAACTGCTGTTTGAACCGCAGCGACGCCATACCGCTGAGCTCGTCGGGATCATGACTGGGCAGACGCCACCGCTGCAGCATGGTGCGGCGGTCAGGCAGCACCACCCGCACCTCGGCGCCACGCCATCCGCGTCTGACCGACCGCCGGATCACAGACGGCCACTCCGGCTCCGGCGCCCCGCGCAAATCCCGCACGACCACCTCTTCGATCATGCAGCGCTCGCCCCGCCGCCCCACCCGCACCCACCGCAACCACCCGTCGGAATAATCGATCGCCACCACGCGCGAGGCCTGCTCCCTCGCCCTGCCACACACTATCCGGTCGCCAGCTCGCTCAGGATTCCGCGCAGCCCCGCTATCGCTCATACCGGAACGCCCCACACCGCGCCTCCTCGCCCTGCCGCGTCACCACCGCGACCGCCCAACGCTCCGACCGCGGCTCACCATCCATCCACGCGCTCACCGTCACGCGAAACGCGTTCGTCTGCCCGCCGATCACACGACGATGGAACAACTGCTGCAGCTGCGCGGCCACTTCATGATCCACCCCGCTCACCATGACGACATCACCGGCTCCGCGCATCGGTTGATCATCATCCGTTGACGCGACACCATCCGACCCCGCAACATGCTCCGACACCCAGCGCGCGACATCACCGGGAACACCGACCAGCTCCAGCACCTCCGGCGGCGCCGTATTGATGTTCACCGAGCCATCGCCGGACACCGTCACCAGCGACTCCGCTCCGGCAAACCGCTCCGCCGTCATCCCACGCACCAGCCACAGCTCCTCCACCGACTCCAACGCCGCCCCCTTCCGCGGATACGGCAACCGCCAATCCCCCGCTGCATCTCCACCGTAGTACCGATCCTCCTCTTCGAGCGTTGCCGCATCGAGCGATACGTCGCCGCGCCACGCCAGCACGCTTACCGCCATCTGCCGATCCCACTCAGGCAGCCGACTCAACGCCTCCTCTGACACCATATTCAGGTTAAGACGCGCCTGCTCATCGACGATCGCATACCGACAACGCCCCGCGGCTCCGTCGCCAATGCCGTCGCTCACCATCTCCCTCGGCTGCGCCCACAACTCGTGCCTTGCATCCATCGACCGATCAGCATCCGCCGCCACGACCCCCGATGCCACCCGCAGCGCCCCCAGCAGCAGATCGCCGCACACCGCCCGATCGCGAAGCTGCGCCCAATGCCGCACCTGCTGACCGGCGGCCCGACTCATCCCTACCGCCAGCACCGCTAGCCCCGCCACCAGCCACATGACGATCATCAGCACCGAACCTCGTGCCACGGCAACGCTCCCGATAACACCCTCAAGCTACGAGCTTCGAGACCCGAGTAACCCAAAGTGGACACAAGACTCAAGATACAAGGAACAGCGATCTCGACACTTAACCACACGCCACTGACACGGTACCCATCTCCGCTCAAAGATCGAAAACTAACGATCAAGAACCCCGCGTGTCTTGTGACCTGCGCTCGATTTGACGTTACTCGAGACTCGCGGCTCGAAGCTCGATGCTATGTTCACTGTCATCGCCGACGACTCCGTGGGGAATCGGCACGATGCGCTCGATCGTGAACGACTCACCCGTACCACCTCGACTACTCGGTGCCTGATCTACCGATAATGCCACGCGCACCGCTGCCGGGATGTGATCTCCCCAACGCCATTCATCGCGCCAGACCACCGCGCCGCCCGACCGATACGGAAACGCGAACGCGCACGACGCCACGTCCGTCAGCACCGTGCGCCCATCGCCTCGATCAATCGCCGTCGCCTCCGGCAACGCCACTTCTCCGCGCGCCACGGATCGCGAGCCACCGTCGTACCGATAGCCGACGCGCACCAGCGGCGCGCCGCCACCCAACGCCCCGTCACCAGCTGCCACCCACCACACCACCGCGTTGCGGCGCCCCACGAAGCCCACATCCGGCATCCCGATCCGCACTGCCTGCTGCAACTCCTCGCTCAATCGCTCCAACACCACCTCCGCCTGCAACGCTCGCGCCGCCCGCCCCACCCCATGCCCCCATGCTATCGACGCTGAGTGAAACGTCGCCCCGATCGCCAGCAGCAGCACCGCCGCAATCGCCCCCGCTACCGCCACCTCCACCAGCGTGAAGCCGGACCGATAATGCAACGCAGCGGTAGAGAGACTTCGAACGGACTCGAGCCGCACGCTCGCCTCCTGCATCACCCCATGCCCCGGTTCATTGCAGGAGGCGAGGGGAGCCGCGACGCTGTTCTCGGAGGTCCGACAAATAGGAGGACCGACCTCCTCGGGAGCGGCGGATGGCCGACCGGAGCGAAGCCGCCGTAGGCGGATGAGCGGAGGCGCAGATGCGCGAAGTGGCCACCGATCACGGTGCCAGGCACTTCTCCAAAAGGTGCCTGGCACCGTGCGAGGACGGGACGAGCGGGCGCACCTGCTAAGCGCAGGGCGCCTTGGCGTGGTGCCCATTCCATAATCCCCACGAAGCACCGGAACGCAGCAAGGACACTTCGTGGGATGAATCGGGGCCCCCGCAAAGTACCGCAGCTCCAGCGAGGACACTTTGCGGGGCGAGAAGCGGTGCGGCGAGAGTCCGTTCGAAGTAGAAACTCGGCAGCCCCTATCTTCTGTCATCGTCCACCCGCATCGGCATGACTCGCTCCACTCGCTCATCACGCCCCCCAACCCCATCCCACGCCACCGCCACCAGTAACCACTCCACACCGCCGCCTTCCTCTATATATACCGACGGCGGGTACTCGCTCCCGCCTCCGGGCGACATCCCGCTTTGCCCCAACTCACCGCCCGGATCAAGCAACGGATCCCCTGCCCATCCTTGCCGTTTCATCCCAACCGTACCGAGGGGGTCAGGCACCCACTCCCCCGCCCAACCTCGACGATTCACCGCATCCTTACCAGAGGGGTCAGACCCCTCTGGGGTCAGACCCCACGTCTGCAGCGAAGCAGTCGACAGCATCGCCTCAGCCAGTACACGTCCAGCAACCTCATGCGCCTCCACCTGCTGCGCCACCGCTTGCGATACCACCATCGCCCGTCCCACCGCCGCCACGACCACCACCAGCGATGTCCCCACAATCGCCGCCGCCAACATTGCGTCGAGCAGCAAAAAGCCACCTGTCAATGATCGGTTTGTCCCACACCCATCCTCACCGTTTCGCCCCATCCTTTCCGATGGGGTCAGACCTCTCACCGCAGCTGAGCTTCTCGGCATGAGGTCAGACCCTACCAAGGCAACAAAGCAGTCGGCTCACTGCAGCGCCTCCCAGTTCGCAACATCGTCGTCACCACCCTCCGCCCCATCAGCACCATAACTGTAGAGGTCGTACTCCAACCCATGCTCCCCCGGATAGCGGTAGCCGTACAACCGCCCCCACGGATCCACCGGCGCCCGCTGCAAGTACGGCCCCTTCCACCGCTCCGTGTCCGATGGTCGCCGAATCAACTCCTCCAACCGCTCCGGGTAGCGCCGATTGTCGAGCAGAAAGAGATCGATCGCCATGCCGATGCTCGCCATCCCTGACTGCGCCGCCGCCCCCCGCGCCTCCTCCGACCGCCCCGACAGCCGCGGCAGCACCGCCGCCGCCAGGATCCCGATGATCGCCACCACGATCATCAGCTCCACCAGCGTGAAACCTGCCGAAGCGACAGACTGTGTACCCGTGTATCCGTGTCTCCGTGTAAACGCGCAGGCGAGCGCACGCGTGACTCGCAGATTGCTGGATTTGTCAGACATCGACTCTGTCATAGCGCACCGACGCTTTGAGGTGTACGAGCATCTGGCAGATGGAACGACACTCCGCTCTCAATCCCATCCCTTCCTCTTGAGTCAATTGCCCCTGCATCCGACTTAACCCAATCATTGGTATACACTCTCGCGCAGAGTCCAGAGCGTACCCATAGAACTGACGCTTGGCATTCCGAGTCGCCTTCCCGCTTCCCTCAGCTAAGTTATTGCAAACAGAAACTACCGCTCGACGAAGCTGATCGCCCAATGAAGACTGCAATGCCTTGTCAAATCGTCTCGTCAAATTGAATGAATCGTTGGCGAATCGCAAAGCTTTCTGGTACACATCCAACCGCTCAAAATCAAATTGATGGCTGTCCACGTTGCACACCCACACGTTTACACGGCTACACGATTACACATCCCGCACACTGCAGTCTTCATCACCGCACTGCCAGACTCATATCCACGATCGGCAGAAGCATCGCCATGGTCACGCAACCAACCACCAGCCCGAGCATGAGCACCAGCGCCGGCTCCAACAGCCCGAGCGCTATCTTGGTCGCCCGCTCCACGTCCCGCTCGTACGCCAACGCCACCTTGAACAGCCCGTCGTCGAGCCGCCCCCGCTCCTCGCCGACCGCGACCATGCTGCCGACAAATCGCGGGAAGATCGCCGGGCGACGGCGAACGCTCTCCGACAACGCCATCCCGCCAGCCACCTCATCACGCATTAGCGCCACCTCGCCGCGCAGCACCGGATCATCCACCACGCCAGCCGCCACCCCCAACGCTGGCAGCAACTCCACGCCGTTGGCCACCAGCGCCCCAACCGTGCGCGCCAGCCCGGCGATCTGACGCTTCATCACGAGCGATCCGACGAGCGGCAGCCGACGGCGCAGCCGCAGCCACCACGCGTGCGAGGTCTGCCGGTAGCGCGCGCCGAGCACCGCAGCCAGCGCCACACCCACCAGCACCGCCCACCACCAGCTCCGGAACGCGCGGCTCGCCGCCAGCAGTATCTGCGTCGCCACCGGCAGCACTCGACCCGTATCGATCTCCGACGTGAACAACCCCTCCAGCCGCGGCACCACCAACCCGAGCAACAGCCCCACCGACAACGCGCCGACTCCCACGATGAGCACAGGGTACGCCAGACTCGCTCGCACCCTCGCCCGCATTTCCTCCTCCTGCTCCAGCAATCCGGACAGCCGCTCCATCACCTCCGGCAGCCGACCGCTCGCCTCACCGCTCTGCACCATGCTGACGTAGAATGGCGAGACGACCGACGCCTCACCCAGCGCCTGTGAAAACGCCCGTCCGTCCTCCAACGCCGCACCAACTCCCTCGAGCGTCTGCTGGAATCCACCGTACACCGGATCCTGCGCCACGATCCGCAACGCTCCCGCCAACGGCACCCCCGCACTCAAGAGGTCCGCCATCTGCCGCGTAAACAGCTGCCGACACTCGCGCCCTCGCCGACCACCCCACACCCCAGACCCCTCACGCCGCCCCCCGTCACCCGTACGCCGTCCGACCGCCTCTTGCACCGCGATCGGACAGAGTCCCAGCCGCATCAATCCCTCGACTGCCCCCTGCTCGCTCCCCGACTCGATCGCCCCACTCACCAATTCCCGCGTCGACCGCCTCGCCTTATACGCGTAGCGCACTCAACCTCCGTCCACCGTCGATCGTCCTCCGTCACCCGTAAAACCATTCGCCATCCGCCACGTAGCGTTACCGCACCGAATAATGCGAATCAACTAATCGGTGCAACCCAAATATGTTTGAGTCGTACGCCAGCATCACGAGTAGACGTTGAGGACGACGCCAAACTCAGGATTGAGCTTCGACTGAGCCGCACGCCAGATGCGCGAAGCGGCCATGGTGTCCCGAGCCACGCGAGGGACGAGCGAGCGCATCTGATAAGCGCAGGGCGGCTCGGCGGGACGACCCAGCGGTGCGGCGAGGTCGAAGCTCAAGCCGATATCGCATGGAGCTGCCCCCACCCGATTATGTTTCATCCGATGCATCCGCTTGCGTCACGCGCAACACCTCCTCCGGCGTCGTCAATCCCTCGCGCACCTTCCCCCACCCATCCTCCCGTAACGTCCGCATCCCGCGCGACACCGCCGCCCGCTCCAGCTCCGCCAGCGACGTCCGCCGCGCGATTAGCTCGCGCATTGTCGCATCCACCACCGCCACCTCGTAGATCGCCGTCCTCCCCCGGTAGCCCGTCATGCGGCACGCCTCGCACCCGCGCCCCACCGCCACGCCCGGTGCCTCCGCCGCTACCCGGCACACCGGACAGACGAGCCGCACCAACCGCTGCGCCACCAGCGCCACCACCGAGGACGCCACCAAGTACGGCTCGATCCCCATGTCGAGGAGTCGCGCCACCGCTCCGAGCGCGCTATTCGTGTGCAATGTGCTCAACACCATATGCCCCGTCAGTGCCAGACGGATCGCAATCTCCGCCGTCTCCAAGTCGCGCACCTCGCCCACCATCATGATGTCGGGATCATGCCGCAGCATCGCCCGCAGCCCCTCGGCGAACCCGAGCCCGATCGACGGATGCACCTGCACCTGCGTCACGTCGTCGAGCTGATACTCGATCGGATCCTCGAGCGTTATAACTTTGTGCCGACGGCGATCGATGCGTTGCAGACAAGCATAGAGCGTCGTCGTCTTGCCGCTGCCGGTCGGCCCCGTCACAAACAGGATGCCGTGCGGCTTCGTAATCACCTCCGCCACCAAGACCAGTCCGCTCTCCGAGAGCCCCAATTCCTCGAGGCTGTAGCGCAGATAGCCAGCCAACACTCTGATCACCAGGCTCTCGCCGTGCGGCGTTGGCAGGATCGACACGCGCAGATCGTAGTCGCGGCCACCGAGCCGCGCGCGGATCCGACCGTCCTGCGGCAGCCGACGCTCCGCCACATTGAGCCCCGCCATGATCTTGATGCGCGAGGCGATCGCCGGCTGCAGCGGCTTCATCGACAGCGGCACCTGCGCGTCATATAGCACCCCATCAATCCGGAACCGGACGCGCAACTGCTCCTCCGACGGCTCGATGTGCACGTCGGTGGCGCGATCCTCCACCGCCTGCGCCAGCAGTTGGTTCACGAAGGTGACGATCGACGCTTCATCGCCTGCGCCCGCCGCCTCGTCGCAACGCACCGATGCCGTCTCCGCGTCGCCACCCGTCGCCCCCTGCCGCTCCAGCAACCGCTCCACCGTGCCGGCTCCAACGCCGTAGTGCCGACGGATCGCCTGCACGATCTCCTGCTCGCCAGCTAGCGCCCCGCGCACACGCACGCCCAGCAGCAGCCACAGCTCGTCCAACCGCCGCACGTCAAGCGGATCGCTCATCGCCACCGTCAGCACACCAGCCGTCGCGCCGCCAGCCATCCCGTCCGCCATCGCTTCAGCGATGGACGCCCCTTCAACGTACCGCACCGGCAGCACCCGATAGCGCAACGCTAGCGCCGCCGGCACCCGCTCCAACGTCTGCTGATCGATCGCCGCACCATCGCACCGCACCCGCTCGACCCCCAGCTGCCGCTCCAGCACTGTTAGTAGCGCCCCCTCCGACAGATGCCCGAGCCCCACGAGCGTCTGACCGATCAGCCCGCTCGCCGTCTGCTGACGCGCCAGCCCTTCCGCCAACTGCTCCGCCGTCACCACCCCATCTGCCACGAGCAACTCTCCGAGCAACTTGGCACGCACTCGACCGGACCGCTCGTCGCCAACCGCGCCTTCCGACCGAATCACATCTTCGAGCAACCGATCGACCTCGTCAGAGGGTAATTGAGAAGGTGTCGCCATGGTCGTCCAATGTGACGCGCCCTGGTTCAATCGCCACCACCACAAACTCGTCGACCCGTTCGTTGAGCCCCACAGTATGGAGCCGCCCGCCCACGCCCTGGATGATCGCCTGCACCACGTCGCCCCGCACCACGCCGACGAGCCGTAGCAGCCCACGGTTGGGCGACGGCTGCTTGGCCTTGGCGCCATCGGCCGCCTGCGTCGCGTCCGACTCCGACGCCATAGACATCTGCGGCGCCGCAAAAATCCCTTGCCGTGTGAACGCGGATTCGTACCGACTGTAGGGAGGAAGCGGTGGTATCAGACTATCGAGGGAAAATTCGGATGTGCTATCCGACGATTCGACATTCGTTGGAAGAGGAAGCGAGTAATCGCCAAACCGCCAGAGATAGAGTTGGTAGATCAGGAAGGCTGTCGAGCCACAGAGCGCGACAGCCAAGGCAAGATTGATTCGGCGTAGCGACACCAATAGACGGTCGTGAACCACGACACCGCCTCCGCCCCGCCGGACGAAACTACAGACAATGTGTCAGGTGTAAAGTGTCAAGTGTAACGCGTCAAGCTACCAAAGTTACCTGAGTGTGCCATGATGCCTGATACCCAACACTTCGCACTTAACACATGACACCTCACACCTGACACGGCTTTTCCATGACACGTTTCACTTTACACTTTGAAGTATGCTCTCCGCGGCGGCGAGCGGGTCGGGCGCGCCGGTGATCGGCCGTCCGACGACGATGAAGTCTGCTCCCGCTCGTGCCGCCTCCGCCGGCGTTGCGTGCCTCGCCTGATCGCCCGGATCGCTTCCCTCTGGCCGAATCCCCGGTACCACGAGCGTCAGCCGATCACCGTAAATCTCGCGTAGATCCTTCGCTTCACGCGGCGATGCCACCACGCCGTCGATCCCCGACTCCAGCGCGAACTTCGCTAGATGGATCACTTCGCGCCGGACACTCCGCATGATGCCGAGCCCGTTAAGCATCGGCCGGTCGAGACTCGTCAGCACCGTCACTGCCAAGAGCTTCAGCGCGCCCGACCCACTCGTTGCTGCAGCCGCCTCATACGCCGCTGCCATCATCGCCTTGCCGCCGAACGCATGCAGCGTCGCCATCCCGACACCGAGCCGCGTTGCCGCGGCCACCGTCTTCGCCACCGTCGCCGGGATGTCGTGCCACTTCAGATCGAGAAAAACCTCGCCGCCAGCCTCCTTCACCATCCTCACGGCATCCACACCCGCCGCTGTATAGAGGATAGAGCCGACCTTGAACCACCGGACTGCCAGCCGCAGCCGCTCCACCATCCGCCTCGCCGCAGCCAGATCGCCATCATCCAGCGCCACGATCAGCTGGCACGATCGAGCGTTCGGCTTCATCGCCACGCCTCAACGTATCGAACCGGCCATCGACCAATGGATGTTTCGAGCAACCTCACTCCTGAATCTATCATGTTTAGACAATCCGTCAATACCACATTTGATATTTCTTCAATACTTTCATAGCCGAATTGTTACCTTGCCGATCATAACCGGAATATCGCCCGGCACAAACTTTCCGCCAGGAATCCGAATCGGACCGAGCAACGATCCCTCACGAACGACGGAACTCGTCAGAGCAGGCAAGGCCTGAACAAACCGCTCAAAATCACGGACGTTCCGATCTATCTTCTGCTGCTGCGTCTTATTGTCCGAGATGAACTCATGAACCACAAAGACCGCTACATCACACGATCGACTACGCGCTTCGATCAACGTCCCGGCCAGCCCGTGCAATAACTGATACCTCAATCGACCTATAGCATCGTCAACCGAGCGCCCAAAGATCGCTTGCGACAGCTGGTGAACGCGCTGAGGAAGATTCGAGTGCCTACCGGATTTCTTGACCCTTTTCAACTCCTCTTGAATAACAGGGCCAAACTCTTCGTCCGCCTTTGCCTCAACACCCACCAATGCACGAACCTTGCCGGAGCGGCAGAGCAGCACCAAATCATGGTGCCTCGGTTCACCCGGGAAATCATCCAGCTCCGTCGTCAACTCAGCGATAGCCGACTCAACCACCAATCCACGGGTTAGCTTGTGGCTCTCGAACAACCGGCCAAGCTCTCTTGGTACCTTCGGAGCAAACCACGCTTTGGCCAGCTCCTTGGCGCTCCGACCATCTTTCCACTGCTTATCGCCCCCCTGCGGAGACGCGAGACAGCGCCACTCATCAACAGAGTGGATTGGCCTTCCCTCACGACTATGAATGCAAAGCTCACTCATGACGAACGCCTTTGCCCACACGCGCGAACGAGGTAACAGCTCATCTCTGTAAGTACCCGTGCGGGAAAGGATTCTTCGGAGCAGCGGAGCGACACGTTACTCATCGGCCTCAGCTGGCTCGATCTCTTCGAGCTTGCCCACCGTCCGATCCGTCGCCTCCGACGCCAGCTCGATGCGTCGCGGTGTCTGCTCGATCGGCTCCAGCACCGGCAGCTCCTCTCCCCCCGTCGCCCCCAACTCCCGGAACCTCCGCAAGCTTGGCAGAATCCGCCCCTCCAACGACCCAAGCATCCGGTTGAACGCAAAGACCGAGTTCGTCAGATGCTTGCGCGTCGTCTCCACATGCCCGAGGAACGCTTGAATCCGCTCGTACGTCTCGCGCCCGATCCGCGCCACCTCCATCGCGTTCTTCGTGATCTGCTCCTGGCGCCAGCCGTACGCGATCGCCCGCAACAACGCCACCAGCGTTGTCGGCGTCGCGATCACCACTCGGTTCTCCATCCCGTCCTCGATCAGCGACCGGTCCTGCTCCAACGCCGCCGCCAGAAATGACTCGCCCGGGATGAACATGACGACGAAGTCACACGCCTCCGGCAGCTTCTCCCAGTACCGCTTTGAGGAAAGCTGCCCCATGTGGTCGCGCATCTGCGAGACATGCTGCGTCAGCAACGTGCGACGACTCTCGTCATCCGACGACTCGATCGCGTCGAGATACGCGTTGAGCGGCGTCTTGGCATCGACGATCACCTGGCGACCGCCCGGCAGCCGCACCACCATGTCCGGCTGGAAGCGCGCCTCCTCATCCTGTATCGACACCTGCTCCGCGTAGTCGCAGTGCTCCGACATCCCCGCCAGCTCCACCACGCGCCGCAGCGTCAGCTCGCCCCATCGCCCACGCGCCTGCGGCCGCCGCAGCGCCGACACCAGATGCTGCGACTCATGCTGCAGCTGCTGCGTCGTCTTCGCCAGCGTCGTCAGCTGCTCGCGCAAGCCGCCGTACGCCTCCTGCCGCGTCCGCTCCAGTGTCTGCGCCTGCGTCTCGTAGCGCTTCAGCGCCTCCTCAAGCGGCTTGATCAATGTGTTGACCGCTTCCCGACGCTGGTCGAGATCGCCCTTCGCCTCCGCCGCCACCGTCTCGAGCGACTGCTTCGCCAGCTGCAGGAATGTCTGGCTGTTGCTCTTCAACGCATCGGCCGAGAGCGCCTTGAACGCGTCGAGCAGCTTTTGCTCCGCGTCGTTTAACAGCTTCCGCTGCTCCTCGAGTCCCTTCGCCGCCTCCGACAGCCGCGTCTCCGCCGCCACACGCACCTGCCGCTCCGCATCGAGCGACCGCCGTGCCGTCTCCAGCTCCGCGCCCCGCTCATCGAGCTGCTGCCGCAGCGCCACCGCCGTGCTCTCCGCCGCCACCGCCCGCGTCTCCACCTCGCGCCGTTCGCTCACCCACCACCGCTGCGCCAGCGATGACGCCACCACCCACGCCACCGCACCCCCAATCACCAATCCCACAAACAACACAATCGCCATCGTCATCTCCAATCAGAAAACCAGCGCAGTGCCCGTCTACCCAAAGACGACAATCATTGCTTATGCCAAACGATTATCCCCTTGGAAACTATGCGTTCCTTAGCAAATACAACGTCGGATCAACACGTGGAACGTTCTTGATTCCGCCTCGCTCTAGCAGCGATACGGCACAATCTCTCACCGCCAGAAATTTAGGTAGGAGTCTCTCAAGAAGATACTGCCTGTCAAACGTCCGCCCCTCATAGCGCGCGTCGCGGCTGGCTTCTTCGAGGTGCCGGTAGGGCGCTGAGATCGCTGCTAACTCTTTGCGGGCATTGATCTGCTGGCGGAGACTAAAATGATCCTGGATGTCTTCGCCAAAGGTCAGGCAGACAGCCTTGAGGTAGATACACGCCATGTAAAACAGCAAGGTGGCTTGCCAGTCCGTGAAGTTTTCGGTTGCGAGATCATCCGAACGCTCTTTCGTCAATAGATCGAGCAATCGCAGATCATGCTCGACAAGCTTAAGGTACTTCTCGACACCGTTGGGTATAGGCACTGTAACTCAAGCTCGACGATACCGCTCCAGCGTGGAGCGAACGATAGCGCTGATGTCAGCGTTGGAGGAAGGAATAACCCTGAGCCGACAATCAAACCGCAACCCACTGAAAACTCCATACATCTCTCGCTCTATCGAGAATAGCTGCTTGAGCAGCACCTCAGAATCATCGTCCGCAACGACAATAACCTGATTATAATCCGGCTGCATCTTCTCTCCGACAAACCGCACGCTCGGATAGCTAGCGATTCTCTCCGCCAGATAAAGCCCAGGCGTTTGCCACCTCGCTTCGAGATCCTGTGGCTGCTGAACCTGCTCATACTCCGGATACTCAATCGCGCCTCGATCGAAAAAAACAGTCCCCGCTCTCACCGATGGACCCATTACGCACCACCTCCTACCGACTTAGGTGTAATCGGAACGACATTGATAGGGATACTCTGAGCGAACTCGTCGTTAAAGTACAGCCTGAAGGTATAGCGCCCTGGTTGGGGAACCGGAAGGCTCTTGGTCTGAATGCCAAAATCGGGATTGGCAAGGCGATCCCTCACAACCAGCTTGAAGCCCTTGAAAATGGCCAGCGCTCTTTCAGCCTCATCGTAGAACTCAACTTTGATATCGAAATCACCTTCGCCATCAGAAAGCCGAATATAGAGCGCTAACGACGGGTGCACGCAGGGAAACGATGAAGCGTATATCGTGTCAAAAATACCAATGGCACTCCATTTGTTTGTTCCCTTCTCCTGAAGCACCTGGTCAGCGATCAAAAACGATTTGATTTGAGGCTTGACTGGCATGGCAGATTACTCCGATCCTCCCAAAGTATCTTCAGCACCGAGTATACCTGGCTATACGGCGAGCTTCAAGTCTTCGGGCCATTCAACTTTCAAGCCGCCCTATCACATCCCTAACCGAACCGATGCGGTGGCGGCGCATGAAGCGCTCGAGGCCGTCGAGGACGCGGAGGGTGGCGCGGGGGTTGGCAAAGTGCATGGTGCCGACTTGCACGGCGGTCGCGCCGCAGAGGAGAAACTCGACCGCATCCTCGCCCGTCCGAATGCCACCCATCCCGATCACCGGGATCTTCACCACCTGAGCTACCTCGTACACCATCCGCAGCGCGATCGGCTTGATTGCCGGACCACTCAACCCGCCTTGCCGGACACCGAGCCGCGACCGACGCGTCACCGGATCGACCGTCATCGCGCGGAACGTGTTCACCAGCGACACGGCGTCGGATCCGGCAGCCTCCGCAGCGCGCGCCGTCTCGGTGATGTCGGTGACGTTCGGCGAGAGCTTCGTGATGAGCGTCCGCTTCGTCACGGCGCGGACGGCGCGTACAACACCGGCCATCCCATCGGCCGAGCAAGCGATGATCTCACGCCCCTGCACGTTCGGGCACGACACGTTGAGCTCGATCGCCGCGACGTTCGGCGCCGCCTCCAACCGCTCCGCCACCTGGCGGAACTCGTCGGCCGTCTCACCGCCGATGCTGGCCACCACGAGCACCTTGTGCTCCGCGAGTGCTGGCAGCTTCTTCGCCACAAACTCATCGACACCGCAGTTCTGCAGCCCGACCGCGTTCACCATCCCCGACGCCGTCTCCGCCAGCCGCGGCGGCGGATTCCCCTCGCGGGCTTTGAGCGTCACTGTCTTCGTGACGATCGCCCCAAGCCGCTCCAGCCGCACATGCCGCGCAAACTCCGTCCCGTAGCCGAACGTCCCCGCCGCCGCCATCACCGGATTCGGCAGCGTCAAACGCCCGATCTTCACCGTTAGATCTGGTTCAGCCATGAGTGTAGAGTGCGACCTCTGACATTTGACCTTCGATCATTGACCTACCCATTATCCACGCAAGCCAAGACCCAAGCTACGAGCTTCGAGTAACCCCGTGAAGCGCCGTTCGTCGATCGTGAAGCACAGCCCGATCAACCTACTGCAACTTCCGACCAATACCTTCTCACGTGAAGATCGCGAACAGAAAACACGCGCCCAAACCAGTTGGAACTGCTCTCAAGCTGCTTGACGCAACGAGATTGCAAGCCGCGAACAGTCGCTGACAATCTCACGTCTGGCTGCAGACTGACATTTGCCGCCAGACGCGAAGCATTATCTTCATTGAAACCAAACCCCATGAAGTGAATTACCTTCGCCTCAGAGAGGTGCTGCTTGGCTTTCTGATAGCGCCCATCGACTCCTGATGCGTCCATCGGCAAAACGATTCCCCTGCTGCAAACAGGCACCCATCCTGGCTCGCACTTCCCCCCGTATTCATGAACATCCTCTTCTCTATCCGTCTTATCCGACTGCCAAGACAACCAGCCAATCTGACCATGCACATGAATGATGTGCAGACCCTCTACGGCTTCAGTCCAAGAGCGTAACGCTGCTTTTGACCAAAGATCCTTGGCCTTTTCAAAAAGCGTCTGCTCGAGCGACCGATCGTAGTTAAAGGTGATAAATGCAACATTGTTTCTTGCTACCTCGCCGATGTTACGAGCGCTACCAGACAGCTCCTGCCATAAGTCTCCGTACCAACCAGACTCGTTTCTGTGCAGAACACTCCGATTCTCGCGCAATGCAATGGCTCTGGCAATAAGCCATCTCCCTACTTCCCGACAATCCTCGTTGTCATCCTTGGCAAGCCATCCGTCTATAGATCCCTCGACTGTCCCAAGAGATCCCTTCAACTTCTTAAGCGCTTCTTTCTGTTTCCCGTTAGCAAAATCGGAGAAAGAGTTCTCGCCTCTCAACAAAGAGTCGTCTCCGCTTATGCCAGACCGAATCAAATTCAACAGTTCTTCCCCTGTTGGAAACCCGTATGGTTGGCTGGCGCCGGCGCCGAGGATGAAGACGGTTTTCTCGGTGAACATCGGACTCCTTTAAATTCGGACTCGAGTTACGAGCCACGAGCAACTTCAAAATCGGACGCAAGATTCAAGTTTCAAGAAACGTCTCTTTTATAGCCCACATCCATTCGTCTTCGAGCGAGGTCCCGAGCGATCCGCCAGAGATCTGCGGCGGAGAGTCAAGGGACGGAGTCGAGAAGCCACTGCCTGCACAACGCGTGTGGTCCGGTTCTCGACTCGCCCGAAAAAATCGTCGGGCTCGCTCGAACAAGAAACGTGTCAAACCGCGCTTCACGCGACGCGCGCGGGCTCGTGGCGATAGACGACGCGGCCGTGTCGGATGGTGGCGACGACCTGACCGGTGAGCGTCATGCCGACGAAGGGGCAGTTGCGGCTCTTGGAGGCGAACTCCGATGGATCGACGCACCAGGTGGCGTCGGGATCGATCAGCACGACATCGGCGAACGCTCCGGCGGAGAGCGTGCCAGCCGGCAGCCCCAACGCCCGCGCTGGCGCTGTGCTCATGCGCTCGATGAGCGTCGGCCAGTCGAGATGCCCCGGCTTCACCAAGTGCGTCACCGATACCCCGAGCGACGTCTCGAGCCCGATCATCCCGAACGGCGCCTGGTCGAACTCCAGCTCCTTCTCCCACGCCGTGTGCGGCGCATGATCCGTGGCGATCGCGTCGATCGTCCCGTCGGCAAGCCCCGCGATCACCGCCTCAACATCCTTGCGCGTGCGCAGCGGCGGGTTGACCTTCATGTTCGTGTCATAACTGCTGACCATCTCGTCGGTGAGCGCCAAGTGGTGCGGGCACGCCTCTGCCGTTACCGACAGTCCGCGCCGCTTTGCCTCGCGCACCAGCTCCACAGACCGCGCCGCACTGATATGCCCGACGTGCAACTGACCGCCGGTGAGCGCCGCGAGCTCAATATCGCGCGCCACCATCACGACCTCCGCCTCTACCGGCATCCCCTCAAGCCCCAGCCGCGTCGACACGATCCCTTCGTTCATCACGCCATGCCCCGCGAGATACAGATCCTGACAGTGGTTCATCACGACGAGCCCCAGCATCCGTGAGTACTCCAGCGCCCGCCGCATCAGATGCGCGTCCTGCACCGGCTTGCCATCGTCGGTGACGCCGACCGCGCCCGCCGCCTTCAACTCACCCAACTCCGCCAGCTCCTTCCCATCCAGCCCCTTGCTCACCGCGCCGAACGGGTAGAGCGAGATGAGTCCCGCGCGCTGCGCCTGCGTCTGCACCGCCTCGATGACGCCCGTATGGTCGAGCGGCGGCTCCGTGTTCGGCATGCAGCAGACGCTCGTGTACCCGCCGCGCACCGCTGCGCGACTCCCCGTCTCGACCGTCTCCTTGTCCTCGCGCCCCGGCTCCCGGAAATGCGCATGCAGATCGACCAGTCCCGGCGCGACGATTAGCCCCTTCGCGTCGGTCCGCTCTACGCCGTCAGCCTTGATCCCCTTGCCGACCCGAACGATCTTGTCGCCCTCGATGAGCACGTCGCCGACAGCATCCATGCCCGACGCCGGATCGACGACCCTGCCACCAGTGATTAACAACTTTTCCATCGCTCCCATCCTTACCGCCTCGCCGCAACTATCCGATCGGGTCAGACTCCTTCGGAGTCAGACCCGACTGCGGTAACGAAGCAGTCGTCGCTCCCCGCCCATCCCCATCGCTTCAGCCCAGCCATGCCATGGGGTCAGACCTCTCACCGTAGCTGGGCTGCTCGGCGTGAGGTCAGACCCCACCCTAGCAACAAAGCAGTCCGCCCCGACCGTCCTTACCGCTTCAACCCAACCTTGCCGATGGGGTCAGGCACCTTCGGCGCCAGACCCCCCGTTGCAGCGATCCGGTCTTCACGCCCACCTTTCCACGACCGATCTCTCACGCACGCCTCATCACAACGGTTTCTCACGTCTGTCTCTGCACGCCGCAGACGAGATACAGCACCGCCATGCGAACGGCGATCCCGTTGCTCACCTGCTCAAGGATCACCGACCGGTCGCCATCGGCGATCTCCGGCGACAGCTCCACCCCACGATTCACCGGCCCCGGATGCAGGATCGATAACCCCGGCTTCGCGTCGGCCAGCTTCTCCTGATTGATCCCGAAGAGCTTGGCGTATTCTCGGATCGACGGGAAGAGGTTCGCCTGCTGCCGCTCCCGCTGGATCCGCAGCACATAGAGGATGTCAGCCTCGTGGATCGCCTCGCGCACATCATGCGTCACGCGCACGCCGAGCCGCTCGATCCCAACCGGTATCAGCGTCGGAGGCCCGCAGACGATCACCCGCGCGCCCATCTTCGTCAACGCCCAGATGTTCGAGCGGGCGACGCGCGAGTGAGCGATGTCGCCGATGATGCTGACGGTGAGCCCCGCGATCCGCCCGAACTTCTGCCGGATCGTCAGCAGATCGAGCAGCGCCTGCGTTGGGTGCTCGTGCGAGCCGTCGCCCGCGTTGACGACCGATGCCTTCACCTGACGCGCCAGCCGGTGCGGCGCCCCCGCCACTCCATGCCGCATGATGATGACGTCGACATGCATCGCCTCGAGGTTGCGCGCCGTATCGAGCAACGTTTCCCCCTTGGTCAAACTCGACGTCGTTGACGAGATATTGAGCATGTCGGCGCTGAGCCGCTTCGCCGCCAGCTCAAACGACGACCTGGTCCGTGTCGATGACTCGACGAAGAGGTTGACGATCGTCTTGCCGCGCAGCGTTGGGACTTTCTTGATCGGGCGCGCCGCGATCTCCTGAAACAAGACGGCGGTATCGAGCACCAGCTCAATCTCCTCGCGAGTGAGCTCCTCGATCCCCAGCAGATCCTTCCGCCGCCACTGCGCTGCCGGCTCGCTCCGTTGCTCTTCCGTTATCACCACAGCACCCTCAGAATGGTTATGCAATAGATCCCTCGACCAACCTTACCGATTCGACCCAAACTCGCCTACGGGGTCAGACCCCAAGCCGACTCCAAGCTTCTCGTCGCGGGGTCTGACCCCACTGATCCAACAAGGCAGTCGGCACCCCTGATCGTCCTTGCTGCTTCAACCCCACCTTGCCGATGGGGTCAGGCACCTTCGGCGCCAGACCCCGCGGCGCAACAAGTCACCCGTCGCTCCCTGCGCATCGCTACCGCTTCAGCCCAGCCATACCAATGGGGTCAGACCTCTTGCGTTAGCCGCGCTTCCCAGCGCGAGGTCAGACCCCATGCCGCCGCATGTCACGCCTGCCCTTCACAACCGATTCACACGCCCGAGCTTTCACGACCGCCTTCTCACGACATCTCTCACACCAGCATCACCGCAGCCAGCGCCTCATGCCACTTCCGCCCCGCGCACGAGCAAGACCTCTTCCACCCCATCAATCTCTTGCAACCGCACTTGGACGATCTCCTCCAGCGACGTCGGAACATTCTTGCCGACATAGTCGGCGCGGATCGGCAGCTCACGATGTCCGCGATCGATCAACACCGCCAGCTGGATCATCTTCGGCCGCCCAAAGTCGGCGATCGCGTCGAGCGCCGCCCGGATCGTCCGCCCGCTGAAGAGCACATCGTCCACCAGCACGACGACCTTGTCGGTGACATCGTCATCGATCCGTGTCTCACGCACGATTGGCGATGGCCCGATCATCGTCAGGTCATCACGGTAGAGCGTAATGTCGAGGATGCCGACCGGCGGCCGCACCCCCTCGATCGACGCGATCGCCGCCGCCAGCCGCTCCGCCAGCGGCTTCCCCCGTCGCATGATGCCGACGAGCGCCAGCTGCCGAGCGTCCTTGTTCCGCTCCAGCACCTCGTGCGCCATCCGCACAATCGCCCGCTGAATCCCGTCCGCATCCATGATCCGCGCCATGTCTAGCTCCGAGCGTCCGGGTTACGGCGTATGGGGAACGGGACACCACCAATCCCGTACGCCACACCCCTTACCCCGTACCCCTTTGATCGTCGTGGGCATAAAAAATCCCGCGCAGGCCACGCCCGCACGGGTTCCATGATTCCGCATTCCGAGTTTCACATGCCGCATTTGAATCTCCTTCCCCGCCTCACAGGACGAGGTTAAAGGATCACAACAACCATCAAAACCTTACCATGCGAACCACCGACCGTCAAGCCCACGTTCCGCGAAGTCCCTCGCGAAACCAAACGGATGGCGATGACCGAGAGCGGCGACATTCGACCCCTGACTTTCGACCAACCCAGAAATCGTTGCCCGCAGGCTGCGAGCCACACACTCACGGCGTACACACTCGACACATTCCTCACAAATCGGGGTCAGACCACGAGTCACCATCAAGACCGACGAAACTGCTGATGGAATTGTCGGATAGCATCTTCCGTATCGAAGCGCTTGCCCCAGATGACGCGCCCATACGTCCGCAGAAAATGCTCGACCTGCGTACGGAACAGAGTGCACGCCGTCGACGGAGGACTGGATCGCAATGCACGGGCCCAGAGCGTGATCAGCCGATCGGCCGGCAGCCGACGGCGTTTGCACACCGCCACGAGATCACGCACATCCGGATCAAGGTAACGGCTGATCTTGCCGATCGACCAATAGACCGGATCCAACAATCGCACGTCCAGTTGGCCGAAGGCTCGGTACAGCAAGGTGTGTCGCTGATAATCCAGCAGCGCGATGGCTCCCCACCGATCGAGATCCTCGGCATAATCCGCGCGGATACCGGTCAACTGCACCGTCCGGGCTACCGCTCCCGCAAACGCTTCCCAATCGCCGCGGTCGGCACCCACCATCGTCACACCAAAATCGATATCGAGACTTGGCCGCACCGCCCCCCAGAGCGATCCGGCTGCTGCTCCCGTAACGATCAACCGAGCAGGCTTGCTGAACTCCCGAGACAAGACACGAAAAAATCGCTGGATCTGCCGCTCGGTCACGTCACCACCGCCTGGCGATCGGCGATGCGCTGCAGGAGACTCCGCACCACGGCACGCGGATAGACGGCCTCGAGCCAGAGCCATGCCGCCTCTGACTCCCGCTTGCCGCGCCGCACCCGATGACCGACGCTACCCGCCCGATGCCGAACGATCCTGCGCAACGCATCGGCTAACGCCCGTTCGCCCGGCTCATGAACCTTGGCTCCGCGCGCCACTGCCTCGGCAACGCGCTCCATCGCCTCCCGAGATAACCGAGCCGACGACTCCTCAGTCGCCCCGGGAGGTACGCCATCCACCAGGATGCCGGGCCGGATGCCCAACGCCAACGCCAACGCGCGGAGCGTCCCCAGCGACACCTCGCGCTGACCCCGCTCAATAGCTGAGAGTGACGGCCGGGGAATCCCAGCTCGCTGAGCGAGCTCGTCCTGTGTCAAATCACGATCCAAACGCCACAACCAGACTGTTTGACCAAATGGTAGCATGGCACAAATGTATCATTATCGATACATTCAGTCAAACAGCCTTTCGGTCAACGGGGTATGGGGATGCCGTTGTTCGCACCTTACGCCATGCCCTGGCGGGCGGTGAGCACCCGGAGATCCTGGACGCCGAGCGCGCCAGGATCGGTGCCGAACCGATCCTGAAAAGGACGGCGAGCTTCGTAGCGCACTAGCTCGGCCACGCTTTATGCCGATCGCTCCAGCGCTAGAAATATAAGCAGCCGCTTCGGATCGTTCAACGCCCCGATCGAGTAGCGCAGCATCGCCAGCTGATCAGCCATCTGAGCAAAGAGTGCCGACGCATCAAGACCGACGCCCACAAAGAAATGCTCCGGCCACGTCGCAAACGGCTCGCCAAACCGCTCCCGCGTTCCGCAGAAGACGAGCCCCACTTCGCGCCGCACGGCATCGACCAACGCGCCGCACGGCGCAGCCACCACGCCATCTCCTAACACGCCGAGCTGCGCCACCTCCGCCAACTGCTCCGCCGTCCCATGCACGAACACCTGCCCGATGTCGCCTCGCCGCTGCTCCTGCAGCAGCGTCACCAACTCAGCCGGAGCCATTCCCCCCTCGCGCACCGCCGCCAGCACATCCTCCGCCGATACCACCAGCGCCCACGCCTGCATCGGCACCAAATCACCCTGGATCGATCGCCCCACCGCGCCCATCGCCGCCGCCCGCACCGCATCCCAATCCCGATTGTCGGCACGCACCATTGATTCAGTCACCAAGTCATCCAATCGCCGTGACGCCGCCTCGCGCTTCGCCTCGGCCACTTCAGCCATCTGCACCAACGAGCGCAATCGACCCATGTCATCCTCTACCGAAACGCCGCTCCGAATGAACTGGCGAACGGCTCCACCAACTAACGCAGCTGATGCTTTAGAACCTTGGTCAAACTGCAGCATCCGATCAATCGCCGATCGCACAACGCCTTCCGCCGCACCTTCGCGCGCCACGGCTCGGCCAAGCCGCCCCGTGCCGTATTCCCACACATCGGCAAACTCCTCAATCCACCGATCCACCTGCGTCTTCAGTGACGCTGATCGACCAACAGAAGGATCATCGCTCAAACGCACCAAGAGTTGCGCCTGCTCCACCAGCACGTCGGCGACCTCTCTGGGCAGCGACAGACAACCAACCAGATGCACACCGAGATCATGAAAATGCGCGTTGCCTCGATGAGCCAGGAGAAACTCTCGGCGAGACAACGCGCGCAGCATATCCATCGTGTCCACGATCCCATCAACCTCAACCACGCGGAACCCAGCCAGCTCTCGCAACGTACCCTGCAGGCGATCGCCGCGCTCATTGAGCGCCCCCGCATTGGGGTAACGATTGGCTGAAAATCCCAATAACCCAGCCAGCACAGAGCAGGTCCAGACGAAATCCGGCAATAGGTTGATCTCCGAAGCATCTGCTTCTGGATCATCACTATCCACATACGTATTCAAGAATCCTTGGCTCTGCGGATCACGCACCGACGCCACAACATGCTGGTTCGATCCTGACGGCAGCGTCCGCGTCGTCTGCAGCAGCGGCACCGGAGCTCGATCTTGCTCCCGCTGCGTCCCCGCCGTCGATGATGACCGCTTCCGCAGCGCGACGAAGTCCGGCATGATGGCAATAGCTTGATTGACCGGAGGATCTGCAGGGATGTACGACACGCTCCGAAAGAACTGTACGTTGGGATCGCGCGGATTCGGTCCTATCTCTCGAGTATCCATCGCCACTTCATACCCTAACCCCTCTGTCAAAAACCGCAACAGTCCCGGATCCTCGAGATCATAGAGCACAATCGTATCGCCAGAACGCATACCCAGCTCGCGATCCAGCGTTCGGATCCAACCATCGCGTCGACCCGCATAGGATGGATCCTCCGGCTTCTCCCCGAAGTGAATCCACTTGAAGACCAACGTCTTCGCGCGCTGCTCCAGCGGCACGCGCCCAAGCCGCCTCGCCTCGCTCTTGAGCTCTCTAACAGCCCTCTCGGGGGCAGTCCGGATCTGCTGCCCGGACACATACGTCAATTGCTCCGCCGCCTCCGGCGTCACACCCATCAGATCACCGTACCGCTTGGCGGCCAGGATCAAATGCTGATGGTACGGCACGTCGTGCAACCCATAGACTTCGCCGACGTCGGAAAACTGCGCATCGGCTCCAATGAACGTATACACCGCGACATCCGGATACGCGCCCCAGATGACGCCGAAACGTCGCAACGCCTGAGCAGCATCCGCCTTGAGCTGTCGAAGCGCGGACTCGATGCTATCGGCCCCCCTCACCGATCCGTCACGGACCACGCCGAGCGCCAACGCATGCAACTCACGCAGCCGCCGATCAGTGATGGCGCGCGCCTGCTGCACCACAGCAGCCTGCTGCGTTGCCGGTATTACAGCCATAGCCGCTTTCACCTCAGCCACCGGCGTCGCCAGATCACACAACCGTCCAGCCACCGCCGCATGCGATTCCGGCTGTCCGCCCTTGACCGGCTTGATAGCAAGAGCTCCAGTGCCCGCCAGCGGTGCGGCAGCGGACGTCAAGGTGTCGCCCGCCGCCCCGACCGGCTGCAGCGTCGTTCCCGCATCCGTCAGAGGCATGCCGGGAGTGGCGGCACTATGCGTCAGCGCCTCCAGCACGCTCTGATGTCCACCCGACCCGTCGGGTAGAGCGTCGAGATTCACCGCAACCACCAACACGAATATGATCCCCAGCGCCTGGTAAAACCTTTCTCGATGCTTCGGCCACCACGCATTGCGAGCCAACGAGGGAATCCTAGCTTCTTCCCGCTTCAGCCGCTCGTTCACATCCGTCCATTGCGCCCGGTTGATCGCATCAACCTCCTCCCGCACCTCCTCCTTGATCTCGCCAGCCAGCCACTCTGGATCCAAGTCGCCCTTCTCCGCCGCCAACGTCGCAATAACCACTCGCGGTACCAATCTCTCCACCGCCGACTCCGCCGTCAGCGGCTGCTGACGCTCCTGCGCGACCGCCGCAGGCGTTGTTGATCCTTCCGCGACCACAGCCGCCGACGCGCCTGTCATTGAAGCGTCTCTGTTGTCATCGATCCACACTGTGCCGGTCTCGGCGAACGGATCGCGGTTATCTGGGTGCGGCGCGGGGAAGAAATTCCACTCCAATGGATGGTCCTGCCGCCGTGGAAAATACGTCACCACCACACGGACCGGATCCTGCCGACCGCGATACCGCGCGATGTAGGTCACGTTGACACCCCACTCGCCTACCGTCACCGCTTGCACCATGACCGTCCCGCCTACCACGCGCTGCAGCGACGCTCCCAGCGGCTCCTGGGCGAACGCCGATCCGACATATCCGGCCAGCGCCGTCGCCTCCGGCTCGGTCAGCATCCGCCACACCGCCACCCCCGCCTCCTGGCGCCATTGATCAATCGCAAGCCGCGTCCAGTCTGGCAATCCCTCGACCGCATCCCCACGCCACGGCAACACCAGATCACGGAGCGCCAACGGCTCGTTGACCGGCAGCGTTTCCCCAACCCCTACCTCCCCCCGCCACGCGCTACGCCAGTCCTCACGGTCCTCGACCGCCCCAGGGTCGCGCGGCACATGCACGTCCGCAGCCACCTCCCTCCGCTGCGGATCGTACGTCACGGTCAACCGCTCGACGCGATCCCCGAGGTCACACGCAAAGGTCACCACGACCAGATTCTCGCGCTCCCCATACGCGACCGCCTCCACCACGATATCCCGTACAGCACCATCCATCGTCTCATTGGCAGCCGTCATGACAACGGCCTTCTGCTCAGCAAAATGCTCTGCCACAGCACGCCGCAACGCGCGCAGACGGCTCCGGTCGACACCCCACATCATTTCGTGCATCTCCACGTGCATCAAGAGCCAATCTGCCACGCACGCGCCGGTCCAGTGAATGATCCCTTGCCGACGCACGCCTCGAAACTCGAGCATCGGCTGCTGCAAGGCGCGCGCCAGACGATAATCGGCAAACTGCCCCCGCACCGCGATCTCAAGTCGATGACGCTCTGGGTCCGGACCGTACACCAGGTTCGCCACAACCCTCTCGCCGTCGATGACAACATCACGCACGGCGACATCCCGACCTGGATTCTTCATCCGGATCACGCCGCTGCCTGCCATCCGCCGCTTCGTTCCCAGCGCACGCCGCAACGCCCACAGCATTTCTACCGCCTCGAAACGCCGCAGCGGCTTCAGGACACCGACACGGAGACCGTCTTTCTGACGTACGTACTTCTCCTGCTTCATCCGGGACGCGAACTGCTCCAACAGCGGGCGCACCGTCTCGTTCGCCCACCGCACGATCTCCGGCGGGTGGAAGGATCGCGTCGACGGCCGCGGACCGGCCGCTACCTCAGGATACTGCTCGCCGCGCAGCGCAGCCTGCTGCCGACGGTACAGCCACTGGATCGCCGCACAAGCATAGTCAACGTGCGATGGATCCATCCATCCCGACAGCGGCAGCGCCAAACTCCCCTTCCCAACTCGCTCCGCCACCGGACACGGCTCGAGCAACACAACCCCCTCCGTGAGATGGTGCAGCATCGGCCGATAGTACCGGATCGTCTCCACCCCAAACTCCTGCTTCAGCGCCGCGCATAGTTCATCGGCCGTCATCCCGAACTCATCCCCCACCTCGACGAGATACTTCGCATAGTTGCACGTTGCCACCTGAGGCAGGATCGTCTGTCTCCGGATCGGCACACCCGCCAACCCCTCGTCGTACCGCTCCACCAGCTCCTTCCGGTGATCGATCAGCTCTTCCAGATGCTCGATCCCTATCAGAGAACTCGCCGCCCGCTCTTCCGTCATCCGAGCACGCTCCAGCGCCCCGATCCCCTCCAACAACGCACCATCCGCCACCGACATGCCGACGAGCCCGCCAAGATTGTTCTGGAGCCACGCCGGCGCCTTGGTAAAACTCAGGCTGTTGATCCACCCGTCGGTGATCCACGGTCGCACGCCGTTATAGGTAGCGGTGAGATTCTGTGCCGCATCGACATAAAGGATCGCGCCAAACGCCCTGGCGATCCGCTGCGCCTCCCGGTAGTTGTTCACGTTGAAGCCGATATCCGACAGCATGATCACATCGATCGGCTGCCCGGCGTTGCGTGCGTCCCGCAAGATCAGCCGCAGCTTGTCGAGATTGATCATCATCGATCCATCGTCCTCGATGTCCACCGGCACCATCTCGAAATCGAGAGAGATGTCGTCGCCGTAGCGACTGCGCGCCAGGTCACCGAACTGCTGCTGCGCGATGCGAGCCCCCTCCCACGTCGACCGGTATGTAAACGTCGTCATCGCGACGCGGATCGGCTGCCCCGCGCGCCGTCGCCCGCGCAGCTTGATGGCTGCCAGCAGGTACAGCAACGCCAGCCCGACTCGCCCTCGATGCACCGCCACGACCCGACGATCCCCTGGGACATCGAGGGCTTCCTTCACCTGATGCTCAAGATGTTCCGCACGTGCATGCTGAGCTACGCCGCTGCCATCGACCGCGTCGCCCAGAGTCTCGGCGACCCGATAGAACTCGCTCGTCGGCGCATTGACGGTGATCCCAAGGGCGTAGGAGTTGATCACCTTGCCCGACTCGTCGAGCCGCTCACACGACACGGCGTCTCCCTCAAACTCGTACTTCGTCTTCGAGCCGTTCGGATACCGGAACGACACCGTCGAAGACCGAGTTGCCGTGGCTGCATCTCGCGCCGTCTGCGCGTCGACTGCAATCTCCTTGCCGTCGCGCACGAGACCTGCCGCTCCGATAGTGTCCCCGCAAATCAACCGTAGCAGCAGATTCTCGACATCCGCTGGATGACCGTACGTCCTCTCCATCTCGTCGAGCCACCGCGACAACGGAAAGTTATCGACCGCGCGACGACACTCTTCCAACGACGCTTCGTCCCCCACATTCCACTCGATCGTATGCTCCGGCACATCGATGCCGAGCCCATGCGGGAACCCATCTAGGCGATGCGCCCCCTCCCCCACACCGCCTGGTCCCCGAAAACCCAGGATCCAGCAATGCGCCGCCTGATCGCCGGGCTGCGGCTGGTCCTTGTCGAAGCCCTCATCGATCACCGGCTCCAACCCGGCGACCGCCAAACGCCGCCGCAACCCCCGCACATACGCCAGCACCTCCGCCGGCGATTCCGATCGGATCCGAATCATCAGCCCCTTGCCGTACTCGGTGCTCCGCTCGACCGACACACCGCCTTCCCGATGGATCACCGCCCACGGAAACTGCCGGATCGGAAACGCCTCGGTCGACACCTGCGCATGCAGATGATCCTTGACCGACGCCGAACCGCGTGGGTGATTCTTGTAGATCGGGACCCCCAGCAACACATGGGCGATGAGCAAGTCTTCTTGGTGCCCTTCGTCCCACTCTGGAAACGCTGACGATTCCTCGCCGATATGATCCAACGGCACCAGCAGCATCTGCCGCTCCAAATACGGCCGCTCGTGTCCATTGACCATCCACGGCAATCCGCACACCTCCAGCAACCCCCCGATCGGCACCTCGTATCCCGTCCGACACACGACACATCGGGCGTCGGGCACCTTCGGCGTCTGCACGTCAGCCAGATATCTCACGCGATTGGGAACCGCCTTTACCTGCACCCCGTTGCTCAACATCCTGACGTACTGGCCGTCAGTACCGTCCGGAAGACGGCCCTCCTCCACATACCGCCTCCGTCGCTCCAGCATCCGCGTGGACACAAGACTATGGCTCTGCACGCGCTCGCCGCCCCAGGTCACGCCACACTCCCGCACCGACACCTCGTCGCTCAGCATCACCGAGATACCGGCGATCGTCACCAATCGACGTCCAAGACCATAGTAGTGTTCGTCAGGTTCGACGGCCACCCCCCGCTCGCGCATCTGTCGCACGACCGCCTCCACCAGCTCCCTGCGCAACACCGAACCGTTGGGGACATCGATGGTAAAACCTCTCCGGTCCAACACTATCGCCTGACTGTAGATCAGCGGCGCCCAGCACGCCGCGACCGTCTCCACCACTACCTGACGATCGGCAGGATCGTCCGGCAAGGGCAACGGCAGCGTCCGAACGGCACCTTCGTCGCTCGACAACAACATGGCCGACTCCGCCTTCATGATCGCGCCAGCTAGGTGCAACGCCTGGTACCGACACTCGGCGAGATCGGCGTGGCGCAGCACGTTCACTAGCGTCTTGCCGGCAGCCGCAGCAGCGGCAGGATCAAGCGACGGCATCCAGTCGGGGAACCGTCGCAGCACACCGAGGATGTACGCGAGCCGTTGCTGCACCGCCTGCCGGCGCTCCGGCTCGTCGAAGCCCGTCACACACTCGACCTCCTGCAACAGGTCAAACGTCTCCTGCCACCGCGCTGTATACGCCGCCTGATCGGCAGGATCGCCCTTCGCCAGCGCGCCGATCAGCGCATCGACCGCTCGACCATACGCCGCGGCCGCACGTTGTCGCTGACGGCTCGAAGCCGCGTGACCTACCGCGACAAGCTGGCGCCGCAACGAATCTTCCTCGGCCAGCGCGCCGCGTCCCGTCAGACAGCGGACCACCCAACCCGCGTCGTACCCCAGCGCCATCGCCTGATCGATCGCCAAGTTCATCAGGCCGCGCGTCGCCGGATGCCGTGGATGCCCAACCAGCGCTGTGATCAATTCTTCCTCATCCAACCCTGTCTCGCCCTTATCCGCGCCCACAAGCAGGGCGAGCACGTCGGCCTGGTCGCCGCCGATCGCGAACTCGTTGTAGGTCAACCGGCCGTAGGGCGGTTCCACATCCCAGAGCGCCTTCAAGAGCAGTGCCGCGCGACGGCGCATCGCGGCCGTCACGCGCACCGCGGGTCCCCCGGGCACTTGTAGGACCGCCCGGCCCCTCACGTCGGCGATCACCCCAGGTCGATCCGCCGCCCGAAAGAGCTGCCTGATCAGGCGTTCGGTGGCCGGTGTGTGGCGCGTCTGCCATAGCCACGCCGCCATCGCCTCGCGCTGCATGCCAGCCCCGTTGATCCCTCCCATCCGCTGCAACAACCCACGCGGCATCCCTCGCTCGGGACGAAGGATCTCTCCCTGCGGATCGTCCAGCCGCCACCGGGTAAACGCCTGCTGCACGATCACCCCCATCCCCGCCTCCGTCACCGCTACCGGACGCCCATCGACCAGCAGCACCATCTGCTGATCCCGCTCCACCCACATCGCTACCGGTGGGCGCCCGTCCACGGTCAACTCCTCCGGCTGCATCCCCTCAATCGTCGCAGCCGTCTGCTCCAGCTTCTTGTGCCTTGCAGCCGAGCTAGTGACCGCCGTCATCATCCCCAAACTGGAATCGATCATCGAGGGACTCATGGACGAAGCACCGTCGGCGCCCGTCTCCAGCGCCCGCTCCAGCAGACTGCGCGCCCCCTCGCCATCGCCCAGGTCCATCGGGACATCCACCATCAGTAGCAGTACGAACGCCAAGCCGAGCGCCAGATACACCTCCCGGCGATGCCGCTGCCACCATGCACTGCCAACTAGCCTTGGGTGCTTCGCTTCCTCCCGCTCCAAACGTTCGTCGAGCGCCTGCGGCTGATCTCGGAACGCCGCGTTGAGCGCAGCGACCTCCTCCACCACCGACGGACGGATCTGCGCGGCGATCGCTGCCGGGTCGTCGTTCGCGTTCGGCGCCTGTGGCACCGCCTCCGCCAGCCGCGCTATCACCCCCTCCAACGCCGTCTCCACCGTCAGCGGCGACTCCGGCTGCTGTCGGATCACTCCGTCCACCACGGATGCCACCAGCGCCGTTGATTCTTCTGCGGCCGCAGTCATCTCCTTCTTCATCACAATATAATCTCCATGTAGCTGCACCACCTGCGTGGTATCCGCTGAAGGTTGCAGCGCCGCCAGAAACGTCTCGTGCCCATGCTCCAAGCCCCGCGTGTCGAAGATCGTCCGATACCCCAAGGACGTCAAGGCATCGATCTGCGTCTGCCCACCTGCCGTGGGACGGTGAACGATCATGACATCACCAGGCCGCATCGCGAACTGGCGGTCGATCTCTTGCGCCCAATCAAGCAACCCCCGAGGACCACGACCGATCTCTGCGGCGCCGACTTTCAGCAACACCGTCTTTGTCTGCCACTGAATCGGTCTAAGCGCAAACTCACCCCTGCGGTTAATCTGCTTCACAACGATCTGGATGTTGTTGGCGTCGATGCCGGGGATGTAGACCAGCCGAGACAGATCTCCTGTGGCCACACCGAAGTCCGCCCCGTAGTGCTCAATGTGCCACTGCACCTCGCTATGCGCATCGAACTGGTTGACCAACACCACCCGATTCCCCAGTCTCAACCACAGGAAATCGGCCCCAGCCGCCAGGTAGACGAACGTCTCCCTGTACGCTCCAACCACCACGAACATCCGGACCAGCAACTGTTGCTTCAACCCCTGGAAGATTCTGCAGATCGTCGCATCATTCTGCAGCTCCCCCTGCCTGGCGAAATCGGCCGACAGCCGTTGTAGCCGATCCTCTAGGATTTGTCTCGCCTCACGCTCCACCGACGTCCATCGATGATCCGGCAGCGCCCGCATGATGAGCGCCACCTCTTCTTCAGAAACCTGCAGATCATAGACGCGCCCAGCCAGCAGGCGATCCGCCATCTCAAGATCGATCGACACCAGCTCCGGCACGAGGCGGATCGCGGCGTCGACCACGGCTGGCGGATAGTTGCCACGCACCAGCTCCTGCCGCAACTGCGCCAACGTGGCCACCCGCTCCGCCGAGCTGCCGACGCCCGACGCCAACGCCACAACCGGCTCCCACAGCGCCCGGTCATCCCCCAGCTCGAGGTCGAGGATCGCCGTCTCCTCCAGCGGAATCCCCAGCCGCAGCAACTGCGCTCGCACCTCACCCGACAGCTCATTTCTACGCCGCAACGGCTCCAACGCGCTGTCGATCTGTTGTGCCAGCGCGTCGCGCGACCCCTGATCGCCTCGCGCCACCCACCGCTCCCGCGCCAGCATCCACGCCCGCTGTCGCAGCGCCCGCTCGATCAACTGCTGCTCCTCCGCCGACCGCACCAGCGGCGCCGGCGCCTGCACCGATCGCCCCCGCGCATCGAGCACATCCGTCACCCGCCCGCTGTCGTTGAACCGCACCAGCCCCTGCACCACCCCTTGCGCGTTTCTCACTACCTCCACTCGCCGCGCGAACTCCTCTGTCTCTGCGCGAGCCAGCGCCGCATCGAAACCGAAGATCCGCTGATACTCTTCGGGCGTGGGGGCGCGCTCCTGACGGGCGATCCACGCCAGCCGCTCGTTCTCCGTCGGCCCCGGCACATACTCAACGACGTAATCGCCGATCTGATAGTCCACTCCTTCGCGAGGATTGTTCACCTCCTGCGGATCCTTGACCTTCATCAGAAAGAACACATCCTTTGTCAACCCGACGTAGCGCATCGTATTGTAGTTCCCCTGTCCTTTGATGATGCGCACCGTGGACCGCTGCCACGCCTCGACAAACTCCGGCGTCGCATCGCGCAAATCAGTCCCGGACGTTCTCGAGCCGCTGGAAATAATCGTCAGCCCCTTCGGTAACGCCTCACCATCCTGCAGGCCGAACAGTCTCCTCAGTTCGCCATCGCTGCCGAAACGCTCCAACAAATCCTCCTGCGTGGTGTCATTCACAATCGGTCCGCCGCGAGTCGCCAGCACCACCTCATGCCCCCATTCAAGAATGTGTTTGATCGCCAGCAGGTCGGTCATATCCTCCCCGGCGTTGTCGGTGTCGTACAACACCACCTGCGGGGCTTCGGCCCGCAGCCGACTCTCCAGCGCGTGCAGCGTCTCCGCGCTTTGGCCCGCCAGAACCCCGGTACCGTTCACCGCATCCTGAAGCGACACCACCTGCTCCACGCCCTCGGCTTCCAGCCGCTGCGACGTCACCGGGTCGGCACGATCAACCCCATTGGCAAAGACACACACCACGAAACAGGCCCGCAAACTTCCCCACAGGAAGCCCCACATCTTGTGCAACGCATTCGAGAAAATATCCCGGTCCCCATCTTTCTTCGCCTTCGCCCGATCCGGAACGTCAAGACCCCGACACACCTCATCGCCAAACACCCGCACCCACTGCCACATTTCCCCCGTTGGCGTCGTCTTGGGATCGATCAACCCCTCAGTGATCCCCTGACGGATAAACTCCTGCACCGATGCGCGCGCGATCGCCGAACGCTCCTCAAACTCCGCATCAGCAACGTCTCGATGTTCCGCCTTGAGCTGCTCTCTTGCCCATCGGAGCTCTCGATCGACACTTTCCTCGAACCGCCACTTCCAGTACTCCGATCTTCCGTCCGGTGTCACCGGTCGCTGCGCCTCAAGCGGCACAAACCCGAGCCGGTACGACGATGGTATCAACACGATCTCCCGCGGCGGCGGTCGCTGCAGACGCTCGCGCCACCACTCCTTGACCGAAGCGACGATCTCTTCCGTCCGCTGCCGAATCCTCTGGCGTGCCTGAACGACACGCAGATCTTCCCGCAGCGCCTCGTCGCCAACATTCCACAACAACGCCCCAGCCGTCTGACGGTATTCGTCAAACGTGAGCTCGCCATGCTCCGCCATCGCAGCGCGCGCCGCCAGCCACGCCAACCGCCCCTCCTGCGGTACGCTTCCCTTCCGCGCAACGATCAAATAGTTGAACGTCGGCGCCTCCCCACGCGCGAACGCCTCATCAGTATTAGACAATTGCAACGTCTTCCACCAATCCGTTGGAGCATAATCTGCCGGACACATATTCCGCTCAAAGAGCACGGCTCGGTAGCCGTTCCTCTCCAACCACTGAGCGGCATCTTCCTGAGGCACGTAGTCTTCATCGTCATGATTGGCAAACAGCAGAATCCCCTGCGCCTTCAGATGGCCCGTGTACTGGTCCAACCGATCCGCGAGCCCTTCCCTCGGATGCGTAAAAGCCACATGCACCACATCGAGCTCATCCTCCACCTCTGACGGATCACGGATGACACGCAGTCCTCGCCAGACCTCTGCTGGAGAACGCATTGATATCCAATGCCCTTCATGAGTCTCATCCGCTCTCGCGTAATTCCACACCGTTGCTCCCTGAGCGACCCACGGCAACCAGGGCTGGCCCAACTCACCCTGCAAGGACCGGGCAAAATCCCCCAGCCCCATTTCCGCATCAAGAATGTTCCGCGCCTTGCGATCTCCAAGAATTTCTGCAATTGTCGGCTGCCGACCGGAGAAGATCGTCCACACCGCCGACAGCTGCGCACCGCTGGTGAACGTCTCCGGCAAACTGTCCGAAACGTGTGTGAGCGAACCCGTAGCGCTAGCGTCAAGCGTCGAGACGATCTGAGCCGCCTTCTGCATCACGTCGCCTGACTCAGGTGCGTGGTGGAGGCCGACGTTGACGGCCACGAGGACGGCGACCAGCAGGAACGTCAGGCCGAGTTTCGTGAGCACCTGTTCTTGGATCCGTGGCCACCGGGGCAAGCGCTGCGTCAGCGCATTCTGCCGCACTTTCCATGCCGCGACCGCCCCCTCCCGCTGAACAGGAGCGGTCAGTTGCGTGCCGAGCTGCTGCGCGATGGCTCGTACGGCAGCATCCTTGGTGATCGCCTCGATCGCGGTCGTGTCCGCTACCCCTGGATCGGCCTCGGCGCGAACTAACGCGGCTTCGACCGCGTTCGCGAACGCACCGATGGTCTCAGCAGCCGATGATCCCTGCAGCTGAAACGCATCGTCAGTGGCCGGGAGGACGCGAAACGACGGGAACGTCTCTTCGGTATCGATGGGGAGCAGACAATCAACAACAAGCGTCTCGGTGTGACGGTCCCAGCGCACCGACCCCCAGCTCAATAGTCTGATGCCCCCGAACTCGTCCTCTGGTCCATGCAGATAGACTTGCGTCCCAGATATCGACCCTTGACCCTCCCCTTGCTGCACACTGGAGACGATCTGCCGACACGCCTGCTCATCGAGACCAGATACTTGCACGCGAACCCACTCAAGACTCTCATCACTAATGTCGTAGACGTGGCCATCGGGATACACGGCAAATCGGCTGCCATCCGTCGCGTTGATCACAACAGCCCCGCATGGCATCAGCGATACCCGATGATCCACCATAGCGGCTGCCGCAACGGACTCATCGTCGATCGCAACGAGAGCGCTCGACTCACTCGCCAAGAAGTCACGCTGGTAATGGAGCGATGCCCCGCCCGGACCGGTCACTAGACGCACCTCCTCCCAAAACGATTGACTGGCCTCATCGGTAATCTTTTTTGTTGTCCAAGCGTCGTATCCCTCACGCAGTCGCTGCACAATGATCGCTGATGACGCATGGTCGCGACGAACCGGCTTCACGTGCACCAGCCTCACGTCACGCACGCCTGGCGGCGAAGGAAACATACCCTCTTCCTCCTCCATCAGAAGAGATCGCGACCCTTCCAACAGCTGCTGAAACTGCTGCTGCCCCTCGGTCGTCCACTGTGGAGCGCCTGGCGGCTCGGCCATCTGCAGACGGTACGTGTCGATCTGCCTGTGAATGGTTTCGATCACGTCCTTCATGTCGAGCGTCAAACCCGGCTCCCACCCCTCATCTACTCGATCGAGTAACAGCTGCAACCGCTCCACTCCTCTGTCAGCAGCAAACCGCCGCTGCTCTTCACCGTTGAGGATGCCCAGGCGCGCGGCCAAGATCAAATCCCGCTCGTAGTCGAGCATCTCCTGAGCCAACCAACGGTTTTCGGCGCCGCCGCCTACGGCAACCGCACCGATCGCCGCAGCAGTCATCGTCGGCGCTTCGATCAGGTTGGCGACCCCCTGCGCCTCAGCGCCCGCTGTCACCGCCGTGAACCCGTCGACCGCGCGCGTGACGGTCTCCGCGTGCTCCCCCGACAGCCCGACGTTGAGCGCGACGACAACCGCCGTGGTCACCGCTGCCAGCTTCAGCAGCCGCAACAGCTCCACACGATGGCCGAGATACCACTGGCGATATTCCGTCCCCATCCCCTCCACCCTAAGGTGCAACAGCCGGAAGATCTCCAGACCACGCTCTGCATGCCGACGCAGCACCGCTAGCTGGACGCCTGACGTCTTCATGAGTTCGTCGGCAACGGATCCTGCCGACTTGTCGGCCGAACGCTCGTGCGCCCTCCGCCCTCGATCAGCCACTCTCCCAATCGCCTCACCAATGCCCTCCGGCAACACCCCGGGCGGAATCCGTCGAATATCCCTCGGCTGCCCGCCGTTCACTGATACCGTCAAACCGACGGCGTCCGGAAGCTTGGGAAGCGCCCCTAGCCACCTCTTGTTCGACTGCGGCGACTTTTCCCGAAGCTCCATGCCGCCCCCATTGGCTGACCGCACAAACCGGCAGACAGGCTCTTGTCCGTTCGATGGAACATCCAGCTCCACTCGATGAGCGCCCGGCGACCTGTCGTAATAAAAGAGCGCCACGCCACCCTTCTCCATCACATGCTCGTAGATCGCCCACGCTTCACGAGCCAGGATCACGCGCGAGGCATCCGGCCGCCCCACATAGGGTAGGAGCAACGCGGTGATGCGTTCATCCAACCAACCGCCATTCGAACGAATGTTGATCTGAGGAATTCGGCCATCCGCCTCCACCGACGCCTCAAGCAATCGCTCGTGATGTCTGATCATTCCTTCTGCATCCGTCACCCTGGGCTGATCCGACGGCCTGAGCATCACAGTCATCATCGCCTGCGGACCGCCAGCCACCACATACCGACGTCGCACCGCCTCCGCCACAGCCACCAGCAGCTGTCGACCGTTCGCCAGGCCCAGCTGCAGCTTGGCCTTCTGCAGCGTGGTCTTCGTCTCATCGCCGTTGAGCTTGGCACGTTGCGCCCCATCGCTATTCGGATCCTTCAACGGCTCCCGCTCACGATGCAGCACCGCCCGCGTCCATCCAAACGTTGCGTCGGCGTCTCCTTGCGGTACGTAGCAGACGCGCTCCAACGCTCCACTGACCGAACGCACCGCAAACACGAACTTCGGGCGGTTCGGCTCCCGATCATCAAAATCCTTCCACGGCAAATCGCCGTTGCGCTGTACGCGTCCGGCAACCCATGCCGAGAACTCGCTCGGCGACAGCTGCGAGCTCCTAAGCAACACACCCTCCGCCACCAGATCGCCCGCGATCGCCATTGTCGTGTCGATCACGCTCTGGGAGAATCCGCGCTCGCGCAGCCGACGGCGAGTCGCCAACTCCTCGCCCTTCCACTGCCCCACCATCCGCTCCGGATCGCGCTCGGCGGACGTGCTGCTGGTACCGATCGAGCTCCACGATGTCGGGACCGACATCGCCGCTGCTCCAGCGAGCGCCATCAGGTGGTGAGCACCAACCATCATCACCACCAGCCCCACCGCCATCAGCGCTGTCGCCACCCAATGCCGCCGTATCCAGCGCCACGCAGCACGGGGCCGATCGGCAATCCGATCAAGGACCCTACCGACGTGACCACCGGGCTGCTGCGCCCAGAACGCCGCCTCGGCCTTTTTCATCAGCCGCCGCTGAAAGTCCGCCGCGGAAGAGGCAACCTCCCCGTCTTCGGTCAGAAAGAGAAACGCGCTCTCCGGCTTGAGCAATGCATCCACATCATCCACCACAGACCACTGACACAGCTGATCCAGGCGCAATCGTTCTGTTTCATCAGCGATCCTAGGAGAAGCATTGATGGTGACAACTGGAATCTCTCCTGTTTCACCGCCCAACCACTCCGCATCCGGCAGCTCACGACTGATGTCAGGACTCAATTGGTCGGCGTCGTCAACCGACGGCCATGCCTTCAGACGATGCTGTGACACAATGCCATTCTCCACCGACCACTTGACGATCGCTTTCTGAGCGGCGGATAGCGCCTGACTGGAGTGGTCAACCACCACGATGATCGGCGGCTGGGAGTCCTGAGAGGAAACATCTGTCATCTGCTGGACGACCGACTGCATGACGACTCCCGCCTCGTCAGTCTTCATATATTTGGTGTGATGAGCGTCGCTGTCTCCCTGTGCTCGCATACTGGATATTTCGATAGGCAGGATGAACCGCAGGCCGCGGTTCGAAAAATGTCCCCACAGACTCTGGGACAACCAATCAACGGCCGGATAAACGAGACCTAGATCGGCATTGACCACAACCCATATCTCACGACCGGGCGGCGCCCGACCGCACAGCTCCTCCAGCAGCCCGAACACCCGGGCCACCGCATCGCGCTCGATATCCGCCAGAGGATCGAAGGCGGCCTGCAGATTGCCCTCGGCGAGATGCGCCTGATACCCCGCCAACCGCTGCCGAACCTCCTGCGGATTCTTTCGAATCCATTGCGACACAAAATCCTGGAGCGGCGTCCGATGATGCGTCGCCATGACCGAACGGTTGAGCTCCGCCACGATACCTGGCAACCTGTCTGGACTCTGCTGCAGCACCGGCAGCACCTGCTCGCTCCAGAATCGCTGCAGCGCTTCCATGCTGTCGATCTCATCGCCGAGCGACAGCCGCGTCGGCAACGCGTCATAGATGAACGCCGTGTCGAGCGCATCGTTCGCCAACTGCCGGAACGCCCGCACCGCTTGAGCACTCACCTGATCCCGAGGCCTTCTCTGACTCCAGCTGTCGAGCACCGGCAACCCAATAGACACCCCGAGCAGCGCGCCGAAGGTGTTGGCCTGAGACAGTGCCTGCGTGCTGACGCCCGAGGCGAACGCAGGACTCACCAGCAACCCCACGGCACCGGCGATCAGCAGCAGCCCCAGCCACTTCACCGCCCGCCGCTGCCCCGGCGTCAACCCCCGCCACCACACGGCGAACGCCATCGCGCCCCGCTGCGCAGCCGCGTTCGTCAATCGACCATTGGCTGATGCAGAACGCTTCCGTCCAACGTAGAGCGTCTGCCGCTCCGCCCCCTGTCCGTCACGATCGGAGTCGCGCCATGCAACATCGAACGGCTCCTCAAACTGCCCCTGCACCTCCTCACCATCCACCGTACCAGCGATTACACCATCCGGAACCACCGCCTGCTCAAGCTCCTCCAGAAAACCGCTGGCCTCATCACGACTCACGGCTGGCGCAGGATGCATGGCGTTCATCACAAAAACCAGCGGCGCCGGTTGCTCACCGAGCGCTTCAAACGGAACGGTGCCGAGGTCGGCGCAGTGGATGCGGATCGTCAAGCCGCTGGCCGCATCTGCGATGCGCGACTCTTCTCCATACAGGATGCTGGCGATGTTCTGAAGATCCCGCTCGACCACCACAACCTCCTCCAGCCCAGGACAAAGCGCTCGAACAGTCAGCACATCGCTCAGATCAGAGCCTGGACCTACGACGATTGCCCGATCCACAACGCCCACCGCGCTACGAATGGCTTGTCCGAACGACGAGCGCGGCAAACGCTCGATCTGGTTCGCTCGCTGAAGAATATCAACGGCTTCTCGACCAGTTAATGCTTCCCGCCTCAATCCATCAGCCAGCGATTTGGCGCCGCCATCGCCCCACATCGGCCAGTCGGGACGATCGACGATCGACCATTCGCCACCGCGCAGCTCCAGTGTGAATCCGCGGCCCGGCTTGCGCCGATTCACTTCGTCCAACGCCCACTCCCACGAGCCGGGTAGCGCCGCCGATAGGAGCGTGGCGGAGGTGCGGGTCGTGTCGAACGCACCACTCGACGCACCCGTCGCGGTGGCGAACTCTTTGACCGTCTCGCCGATGTCCGGCGTCACATCGCTCCCCAGACCCACCAACGACTTGGCACCATCCTTCACGACGTCCGCATCGAACTCCACGTTCAGCACCACCAACAGCAGAAATGCCAGTCCCAGCGCAGCCAGGAGACTGCTCGATGAGCCGCCGCGGCTCCCCCGTTCCCCCTGCGCCGCAGCCCACCAACGCTGCACCGTGCGCGCGCCATCCTTGAAAATCTGCCCAAACGTCGGCTGGGTTCGGTAGACGCCGCTGGCAGAGACGAAGATCAGCTGCTTCGACCGTTCATGAACGCCGAGATTCTCCTCTGGGATCCGGTGCCGATACCCGGCAACGGTCGTCAAGAGCAGGAGCATCACGCCAAACCGGGCGATCATCCGAGCGGCTCGCCATCGACGGGCCCACGACGTCACGCCTGCGACGATGTACTCGGACGGCAACATCGTCCGCCGCTTCTGACCGGTCACCACCAGCGGCACGTAATCCTTCACCATGATGCCGCGGGGATCAGTCAGCGGTCGCCCCTTGCCATCGGTCTTCAGCAACACAAACATGTTACGCAGTAGCGGTACCCACTGCGTCCACCGAGCCCGACGACGTATGCGCTCCTCTACCTTCATCTCGTACGCCGAGACACCGAAACTCACCACGGCATCGTACCGATCGGCGGCAGACACACCACGTCTTCCTCTCTGCATCAGCCGACCGACCCACTGCCCTAGTCCGAGAAAGCTCGCACGCCGCCCGCGCAGAATAGCTTGCGAAACAATAGACGGCTTCTCACTCGACAACCATTGCCGACGAGCCGCAAAGCGCATAGCGCCAAGCGGCTTCGCCAGCCGATATCTCCGCGATTCAACCTGCTCCGACACTCCGCTCGACGGATCGCAGAGCAGCGGTCCGATCGTTTGAACAGCGTGCTCTTTCGGCTTCACCCCCCTGGGGAAGACGTTGTCCCACATCTCGCTGGAGACGCCTCGCGCATCGCCAGGGTCGAGCACCGCCTTCGCCAAACCGGCGACGATGATCTGCACGTCGTCGCTCTCCTGCTCCTTGAGGATACGGACCAATCCCTTCGGATCGGCGCTGAAGCAGACGACCTTGATCTGCCGCTCCTCCACGCCGAGCGCCTTCAGCTCCCGAATCACGTTGATCACACTGCCGCCGGACAGCAACACGTTATCCGTCAGCAGAAACTCCACCTCGCGTCCCTGATCCTGCGCTCGGGCCCGCACGCTCTGGACGTACTGTACGAACGCCTCGCGATCGATCACCGCACGGGTCTGACCATCGATCTCGATGGGGTGCATGGCAACCGACGGATCCAGCCAATGCGCCGCCCGAGCCGTCCCCAGCCCCTGTCGGATCAACGGTAGCACCGCGCGAATCGGCTCCGCCTGATCCGGAGGCGCGCCCCGCTCGATCCGCCTCGTCACCTCACGATCAAGCTGCCCCCTCACCTCCGGCCAGAGCGCATCGTAGAGCACCTGGTAGAACAACCCCAGCCGTTGAGCGTCGGTTACCGATGGATCGTCCAGCATCTCGATCAACGCGTTGAACGTCTGCCCCACCCACTGGGACTCGCGCAACCCCTCCACGATCACGAGCCGATCCTTCAAGCGCGCCATGTTGAACAGCAAACGATCGTCGTCGGTGATCTTTTGCCCGAAGATCCCGCGACCGCTCAACGCCTCGTCCCCGGCGCCGCTGAACGCCTGCAACTCCTGCGTCGTCATCGACAGCTCCGGCACCCTCGGCTCCACGGAAGGTAGAAACGCCGGGGCAGAATAACCGTCTGCCGCCAGCCGCAGCATCGCCAGACCTCGACTGCTGGAACGCTCCTCGCGACTCAGCGCCTCGTATTGATCCATCACTCGATTGACGTGCCGGTAGTGCAGGTGGTAGGGCGCGTACAGCAGCGTCACCGCCCCGAGCGCCATCGATAACCATCCGGCATGAGCTGGGGCGTCGCCGGCGCCGATCCACACGTCCCCGGCAAACCATGCCATCGCCAGCACCGACGACCAGACGAAGAGAGACACTGATATCGCCCAGAGCCGCCGCGTCACGTCGGGCGGCGCACCACTCAGGCCGCGCTGGAGCGCAAACCGCAACCATGGCCGGAACACTCCCGGCACTCGATCGAAGACCTGCTGACTCACCACCATCCCGTCCACCCGCCCTTCGGCAATCCCGAGCGTGACATCCCACGCCATACGGAACACGGAGCCCTTGCGCGCATCGACGGGCAGCTCCATTGCCGCTGCCTGCTTCCCCTGAATCGACGGCATGCGCCACGACAGCGCCGCACACCCCACGCCGACCAGCAGCAACGGCGCCATGATCACGGCCATGCCCATGACCGGCATATGGAACAACGCCTCGCCAGCGAGTACGCCGACCAGACCGACTGCCAGATTCCAGAGTCCGATGGTGGATACTTCCTGCGGTGTCAGCAGCGGCACACGTCGCACCTCGCGCAGCTTCTCCTCTCGTTTGGCATTGAGCTCGTGGAACAACGCCTGCAAACTCTTGAACGTCACGTCGCCAAACGCGACCTTGTGCCAGCTCATCCGCCACTGCGAGAACGCGTACTGCTGCACCGGCTCCAGCATGTTCCGCTTGAGCTCAGGATCATCCTTGAACCGGTGCGCATCGACCAGCAGCTCGACCACGCCAGCGAGCTTGTCCACCCCGCTGACCAACGCGCCGATCGGGAAGCTCTGGGGATCATCTTTTCCCTTCTCATATTCACGCCAGTACCCTGCCCACACTTGAGGATTGGGATGACCGGCTTCCCTCAACCGATCTTCCAACTCGTCCCACGCGATGGCCTCCTCATATGGCTTGGTCTCAACGCCGCGGGCAACCGGCGGCTTGTCCCCCGTGAGAATCTCGGCCATGTCGTGTGCCAACGCCACGCACAAGGCACGCTCCATCACCGCCCGCTTGTCCGACACCCCCGGCTGCCGCCCCACAATCTCGAATACGCCGTCACCTTGATCGATCTGATACAACGTCATCAGCACCACCAGCGCCGTATGATCACGGATGGACCACGACTGCTTCGGCGTCAACCCTCGGTTCTTCGCTCCCTCCCGCTGAACCTTGTCCAGCTGCTTCCAGAGCGGATCGATCTCGTCTAACAATTGATCCAACTGCTTGCGGTGACTCACATCGCTGAGATACAAGTTAGCCCAATATGTAAACGCTGGCATGGTGACGGACGTCACGCCGTGCTGCCCTTCCACCGATGACCAGTCAACCCGAGGCAGCTCCTCCACCACGCGGAAGAACGGCTCCAGTCGGCCCATCTCCGGCCGCGGCTTGGCGTGCTCCTCACGTTGCGCCAGCTCCAGCGTACGACTCGGCAGCGCCATCGCCAGCAGCGGCGCCGACTCCACACCAGAAGAAGAAAGATCCCCGGCGACTAAACGTTCGATCGCTGTATGAACCCCTGACCCTTCCGAGACCAACGGGAAGGTTTCTGGTGAAGCGAACCACCAGCCAGCGGCGGCGAAAGCAACGACAAACACTGCAATGGCGGCGCTGATGAGTACGCGCTGCCGGAGCCGCTGCCGCTGCAGCAAGCGCTCCCTCCACGGCGTGTACGGTTGACTCGCCAACTCCCCGATCGTGGTGACGGTGAACGGATTATCCGAGCGTTGCAGCGCCTTGCGCAGCTGTGCAACCTCATCTCCTAGAGTCATCCCCTCGGAAAGACGAAAGCCCTCTTCGCCTGCGATAGGAATCCTGACATCCGGGAACTCTTCAGATAACAACGCCAACCGTGGCGGATCTCCTCCGCGCAGCGAGACCAGCACGTTCGGCGACATACCACCCTGCACCATCAGCTTCGCGAAGTGCACGAGCCGGTCCCACTCCGCGGTGGCCAGCGCTTTCTCATCGCTCTCAACACCTAGATCCCTGTAGTGCGTCCGTATCTCCTGTACGCGCTGGTGCCGATCCTCCAGTCGGCGGAACAGCAGCAGACCTTCCCCATCGCCAGCCAGCTGGCCGAATGCCACTCCGGACGCGTCACCCTCTGGAAGATGCAAACCCTTACCGGCAGGCCACGCCCTCAGAAAGAGACGCTGCCCGCCGAGGGCTCCGCTCTCAGCCGCCGAAAATGCCACGTCGAAACTCACGGGCCCCTCGGCCGTCCCCGCATCGAGCGTATTCACACCATGCCATGCCGGAACGCTCTGGATATCCCGCCACTCATGTTGCATCAGCTCACGATCCGGCAGCGTCTGGTCAAGCTGATCGGCTGCCAGCCGATCGATGCGTCGATGCCACGATGTCTGCCATGCGATGCAGAAAATTGACGCGAGAAGAAGTGGGTGCCCGAAGACCTGCTGCCCGACACCAAACAGCACCGCGGCGATGACCGCCGTACTCGCCGTCAGCAATATGACCTGCTTGCTCAACGCAGCTTGCCGGTTCCAACGACCGGTCTGCGCGCGATCGCGAAAGAGATGCGGCAGCCAGAACGTGGCACCGGCGGCAGCACCCGACAGCAGACTGATCACCCACGGTGCCATCTCCGATCCACCCAGCGACAGCGTGCCCCAGACTAACACCCCTACCGCATACGCCAGCGTCCGCTCCACCCACCAGGCACGCGTCCGCATCCACGCCGGATCACTGAACCACGAGCCTCCAGCACTCAACGAGGACAGGGGCAGGGCGTGAGAATCCACCACCCCCTGGGAAGCGATCCGCTCCCGCACCTCCCACGCACGCGGATCGGCGCTGAGCATCAGCACGCGACCGCCCTGAGGAACGAGCGCTTGACCGAGGAACTCCCGCGTGCTCTCCACGGGAGCGATGTTGATCTCCGTCAATCCCGTGCCCACCGCCTCCCATCCGGACCGTACGGACATGCGCCCGCTCCACTCATCCCACCCGACAACTGCATAAAAGGTGCGCTCCACAGACCGGCTGAGCGTCCGATCACCCTGCAGATACTCAGCCTGCATCGTCTGTGACACATTCACCCCAACAACTACCCAACTTGGCACCTGCCTCTGGTCCAAGACCGTGCCAACGATCTGCGGCGTCTCGTTCGTCGTGAACGATGACCTCAGCAACGCATAGACAGGTGGCACACGATTACCGGAAGCGTCAACAGGAGGTGGGTTCAGCTGCGCCTCCCACTCCTTCGCCGCTCGATCAAAAGCACTGCGCACATACGCGTCGAAGTCCCCTTCGGCCAACGCGCCCCTCACCGACTGCTGAGAAAACGCAGACGCCCCTTCACCCGGGGGAAGCTGCCCCAACCACTGCTCGATCTGCCGGCGCAATGGCAACGGGATCTCCTGCCCAGCGCGGCCCCTGGTGACACCCTGGATCTGACTCAGCGACACGTTTGGATTCGTCAGCATGAACAGCACCTGATACCAATCCCAATCTTCTTGCCTGAGCGCTTGCTCCCCGCTCGCCTGCCTCAACGCTATATCGTAATCCTTCAACACCAGCTTCAATGCCCCTTGCACGCTCTGCTCGATCGGACTGCTGGACGTCAGCAACCCCTCATCCAGCAACCGGCGCATCGTGATCCGAGCCCTGTTCACCCAATATGTCGGCGATGCTTTCTGCTCCTCTTCGATCTCGCCGCACAACGCGTTGATATCCTCCAACTCGACGCCATCCGTTGGCTGTACGTGCAACACCTGCAAATCCTTCGACTGATAATCCGTATACCGTTGTCGTTGTAAGATCTGCTGAACCATCCCCAAATCGACGATCGTGAACATCCTGCGCCGCAAACCGGCGATCAATTCCTGGGGCGACAGTTTCGCCGTGACCTTGTACTTGCCAGATTTCTGTTTCACGACCACAACCTCGAGGTGCGTCAACTTCTCCCTCAGATCTTCAACCCACTGGCCGATCGCTGCCTGACCCTCCGCGAATTGATCCAGCAGCACCTCCGGCGCGACCGACTCGAGGACCCACGGCTTCTTCGACTTCTTCAAATCAAGCTTCAGAATCAGCTGCCATTCGTGGGAGCGGTAATCATGCACGGCGCGCGAGAACCGCCATCCAGCCACGCAGAACGCGACGACCCGCGCCAGAAACGACAGCTGCGAGCCGAGCAGATCGAGTCCTGGAATCGGCAGCGCGACCGCCGCCAGCGCCAGCGCACCCCACCGCCACATGCGTTGAGATGGCGTCAGCTTCGGCTCCGACCATCGCCCAACCGTATACCGCTGCTGTCCCACCCCCGCCGCTGGGGCCGTCATCGCCGCCGCGACACCCGTCCCGCCGAGCGCGACCCGCTCCACAATCTGGCGGAACCATCCGGCCTCCGTACCAACAATGACCGTACCGATCGCCGCCAATGCCAACGCTCCGACGATATGCCACGGCCCCAACCAGCTGAGCCATCGGCGCCAAAGTGGCTGGCCGTTCTTTCTTTCACGATTAGTGGCATTAATTTGTTTCGCAAAGGCATCCAACCCGTGCCGCACAGCAACGTCATCAATCGGACCTATGAATGATCCATTGCTCCCCTCCAGAAGACTGCACGCAATAATCGGAATCACGCCAGGGCGTTGTGGAATCCAGTCAACCAGATGCTCAATACCGAGCACAGCCAACGTGATGCCATAGGCGTTGGCGACATGGGCGAAGCCAGTATCTAATGTCACACCCCCGCCATGCGTTGCTTGCGCCAACCCCAACAAGCGGTGAAGCCCGCTGCCAAGCTGCGATCCTTCTGATGGCACGATGAAAATATCCCGTCGATCAATCGACCAGGACTGAGTTGACGCTCGTACCTGCGCTACGATCGCATCGATCTGCCGACGATCTTCAGGCCGGTGATAGGAGAAGACGAAATAGGGTCGGTGAATCGTTTTGGCAAGCCGCGCCACCGCCTCGACCCATCGCGAATCGTCGAGCATCCCACTCAAGGTCACCGCAGGAATATTGATGATGATGACTTGTCTGGTCGGATCGAACGCCGCATCAGGATAATTCTCGCGATGCCACCGTTGTAAATCGTCCCAAGCTGGCTGGCGATCCGTGTCAGTCAGCGTAATCGCCGGAAGACGAACAGGATCGAGCGGCAGGCCCAGCGACCGATACGCCTTGACAACAACGGGCCACACAAATAATTGCTGAGCCGTTGCTCCCATTGTGGTGAGATCGAGACCCGAAACGGTAAACGTCTGGCCGCTACGATCCAAAAATTCTGACCACATGAACGATCCCAATCTGATGCCGCGCTGCCCCATCACCAGCTGCTGGACAAACGATCTGAGCAGATATTCCCCAAGCTTTGGACCCTGCGGATCCTGAGGAGGCGCTGGTATCCAGAGATGATGAGCCAGGATCAAGACGTTGCGGATCTCTCGCTTCTTCATTCGCGCGAGCGGCTTCGTCATCAGTGTCGCACTCGATGCAGCAGGTGACGACAGATCGAGAGCGTCAAGTCCTAGCGCGTGGCTGGTCGCGTCGACGATGAGATCCGAGTCTTGGTTCAAGCTGAATGCGTCCGCATCCAGCCACTGTAGCGGATTGACGCCCCAAGCCAGGCTCGCGACGATCACGGCAGCCGCTAGAATTACCAGCGAGCTCTTGAAGACGCCGAAGCGTTGAACGCGATCGGCGGCGACCAGTACGAGTGTGAGCGCACCGGCGATGATTCGTAATGGAAAGCTCACGATGTACTGCAGTCCATGGCGGAGAATCTGTGACGTGGGCCGTTGTGACAACGGGACGAGCGGCGGAACCTCGAGTAATGAGGCGTGCTTTTCATCGAGCGGATCGATCGCGCCAAGCCCAGGAGACGCCTCGCCACGAATCTCGGCGGCTTCCCTCACCACATCATCCCCTCGAGCGAACGCTGTCATGAGGCGAACGAGATCGCTGCGTAAGACATCGTTGGATGGCCCCTCAGAATGCACCCACGCGCGATCCCCACGGACCTGATCCCCTTTGTAGTGAACGGACGCCACTTGGAATGTGTTCTTGGACACGCTCCGCTTAGCCGCTTTCAGCGCGCCCTCCCACAAGCGCCCCTCCACCACTTGATCCGTGTCCGGCGTTTTCCAGATGCTCATGATCCAGTCGATGGTGCGGAAGATTCGGCCACCAGCCCTCCAGAAATGCTCGGACTCGTTGCTCAGCGAGATCATGGCACACGCACCGAAAGTACCACCGATGAGTTTGAGTCGACCTGCGACCTCCTGCTGAATAGCTGCTGGCCCACCATCCTGCAGCAACGCGTCGTACGCGTAGAGCTTGTTGTCCGTCTTAACACCGAGCCCATTCAACATCGTCTCTTCGGCTTTCAGCATCATCGCGGCGCCTTGGGCGAACGCGACGCCGGCGTTGGTATCGAGATGCAACAACTGCAATCGCTCGGCTTCTGTCACATACGTTCGAGCGAATGCGTCCAAGAACGTCGTCGTCCGCTCCGCGCCGAGACTGTTCGCCAGGATGATCGGCCGTTCCCTTCTCGTTTCCCCATCCCGAGCCATCGCGAGAAATTCCTGCTCCATGGCTCGCTCCCATGCCCGCTGACGATCGGCATTACCGCGCCACTCGTTCAACGGACGCTGCAGATCGCTGAAGCCGATGGTCGCCACTTCGATCCCCTGCTTCATATATGCGTAGAGATGTCCGCCGCGTTTCCAGTACGGAATATCGGAGTCGGAGAACCGACCTCGCATCGCCTCCACCCACCTCAGAAACGCTTGGACAATCTCCAGCGATAGCAGGCCGTGGGTGTAGTAGGCGCACGTATCAGTCAGCACCAAGTCCTTTTCCGACGGCCGTCCAACGCGCACCACCGCGTATTGCGCATCGTGGCGCCTCGCCTCAAGCTCCCAGACCCCTCGCTTGATCGACTTGGAAAGCTGTTCACCGGATGGCAGCGTCAACGCCTTCGACAAAAACGGATTCTTGTGCTCGATCCGGTATCGGCGAATATCAGAGGCGAGCGGATGATAGCGACCGAGCTGCTTCCGCAATCGGCCCAGCGCCGCATCGGTGCTCTCTGTCGATAAGCAGCCGAGAACATCGATGGCGGTTCTCAGCGTATCGTTATCCGTCCGCCTGATTCTGTCCGGAGTCGCATCGCCTCCCAGAATAGCGTTGATGAGCGCTCGAACGGCGAAGGGGTTATCAGGGCGTTCGATCTCATAATGCCGAATGATGGCGTCGAAGAACGCTTCTTCACCCACCTGAGGATCCAAGCGCCACGGAGCGTTCGGATCGACCGACTGCCCATCGCGCGGCTTCGGCGCTGGCTCGCGCAACTCCGCCACCGCCGCCCGCAGCGATTGCGCGCCGATTGGCAGTATCATCGCCGCCTCGCCGCCTGCGTCACCGAGCGCGAACCGCTCGGCCAGCTGATGAAACCATCCGGCGTCTATGCCAACGACGACGGTCGCGATCCCTAGAAGTCCCACGCCCACTAGCGAAGCCGCCAGCCAATGCTGACGCAGCCATCCCCGCCAGCCGCTCGGCTTCGCTGACCGCGCGGCATCAGCAGATGCTGGCGCCATCAGATGCCGCGCGAACGCCTCCATGGCACCTGACAGTGCCTCCCTCTGCAGCTCATCCTCCTGCACCGCCGTCTTTACGCGGTCCCCGCGCGCCTGCCACCTGAAGATCGTCGACATCACGCCTGAACGCCTCAGAATCCAGTGCGACGATCCTTCGATTTCCAATACCGCAAGATCCAGACCGTACGCAAATGCCAAATGCATGAAGCCTGTGTTCAACGTGACTCCACCGCCACCGCTCTCCTTCGACAGGCCGATCAGTCGATGAAAGTCAGGATAGAGGGAGAGCGCGGCATGAGGCACGAGGCAGGAAACCTGCTGTTCCTTGGCGTGAGACGCGAGGGACTGATTGATTATCTCAGCCAACGATACGGCCCGATCGCGCTGCTCATCGAGGAAATACGGAATGACGATGTACGCGCTGTCGATGGCTTCCGCCAAGCGCGACACGGTCAACACCCAGTCATCATCCGACAGGGCGTCGCCCCAGTGATGCGCGAAGCGATTGACCAGCACCACCCGCCGATCGTCATGAAACGGACGTTGGGGGAATTGAGCGGCATGCCACGATTCCGCATCCACTTTCGCCCGCTGAATCTCCTCCGGCGTCACGATGATCGGCGGTATCGAACGTTCATCCACCGGTAAACCGAGCAGCCTGTATGCGCGACAGATGGTCGGCCATATCGGCAAATCGTCCAGCCGTTCAGGAATCTTCACCGCACGCAAACTGTCCACCGCCTCCTCGCGCCCGGACCGATCCCTGAACAATGCGGGTATCAACGTCTTGAACCGACCGAATCCAGAACCAATCTGACTGACGGTGGACATCACGGTCAAGACATAGGGCATTGGCTGACGACCTTGTAACGCGTAGGCCATTGCAGAACTTCCGGGCCTCCCGTCTTCCCGTTTCTGCATTTGTAACTCGACCACGACATCTGGTTGCAACGCGTCCCAGAATGTCGGCTCCAGAAACCAATCCCTCGTCGATGAGGAGCCCGCCATGGGCACGGGATAGATTAGCTGCCCTGCAAAATACGGTGACGACCACAACGAATTGATATCCGGATAGTCCGTGGCAATGAAGATCTCCGCCATGGGAAACTGCCGTCGCAGCCCCATCATGAGAGGAAAGAGATCGGGGAGATACTGGCCTAACTTCTGGTTACCTTGTTCGGTCCACGCTGGATCATAAGCAACCACCAAGATCTGGCGTGCTTCTCCAGGTGGAATTCTGCTTAACGGCGGCTGTCTCGATTCCCTGAATGGCCACGCCATCGCAGCAGAGCCACCCGCCTCGCCCAGCGCGAACCGTTCGGCGCCACCATACATCACTGCAGCGCCAACCAACCCGACGATCAGGACGCCGGTGAACAGCAGCGCCCATCTCGACCAACGTATAGCCGCGACGTGCCGATGAACTGCTCGCACAAGCACAGCGTGCCGGAAAGTCCTAAGCCACGGAGCCATGCGCTCGGGCGTATAGGCGCGTGCAAGATCCTTCGTCACGGATCCGGTGAACCGCCGCGCCCCCAGCGGACCACCCGTGATCACGTTGCGATACTCAGGATAGCCGTCGGTTTCGGTAACCTTGTCAGCCACCTCCCCGGCCGCCTCGTACTCTCCGGATTCAAACAGCCCCTGGATCACCAACCACTCCTCGATCATCCAGGCCGGACCTTTCCAGTATCTCTCCCCTTCGAAGAACTCCGTTTCACTCATGGCGGTGCTGGGGAGACCATGTGGAGCATTGAACTCCTTCTTATCGCGCAGATGCTCGAGCAATCGGCTCGTCTGGTGGCGCGTCGGCACACCGGCGAACCACGCGACGAATGCCCCGGCGTCCTTGACCCGAATCAACTGATTAGCGTGAACATCCTTCGCATAGAAGAAGCCGCCGCGCTCGTCCCACAACGCCTCCCGCATCTCTTGAGCCGCCTCACCGGCCCACCGCGCAAGAGATCTAGCCTCACTCCGCTCCCCCACAAGCGCCGCCATCGTGGAAAGATCCCGCACGGCACGAATCCCGATGGCATTGAAGAGCGGCGTCACGACGGCGAATCGCTCCCTCGCCTTCCGCCAATCCTGACTGTCCTCAGCCATGCGCGCCATCAGCTCCCAGTACACGAGGTAGTCGTCATCGGTCGGACGCTCTTCTGGACGAGCGAACTCAAGATCTCGCCGATGGAACCGCTGTTTGAGCCATGCCTCGCGCTCCGGCGTCATCTGCGCTAGGATCTGATCGCGCAACGCATCGAACATCGCCGCGTTATCCTGTCCGCTTTCCCACGGATGCACGACCTCGAAGAGCTTCCGCCCAGGAACGGTGCGGTTCTTCTGCAGCCACTGAACGTAGTTCGTGAGGCGCTGGTAAACACTCTTGCCAGCGACTTCCTCTTGCAGGAACGCGAGGCCGTCCCCACGCTGGCCGCGCAGCTCCAGATAGCCGTAGATCTCCATCACGGCCGTGACGATGAGTGGCGGCTGGGTGATGCGGGAGGTCGGATGGCCACTGACGCCCCAATCCTCCGGGCCGGGCGAGTAGTGTTGCCCCTCGGTGTAAATGATATGAGCCAGGAAGCCGTCATCCCACTGATGCTGCAGCAGGCGGAGTACCTCATTCTTTGCAACCTCTACACGCTCATCTGCCAGCAAGCTGACAACATGAAAATAGGTGTCCCAGAGCCACTGATGCGGGTACCGCTCAGCCGGTATGATGTATTGGAGTCCTTCGTAATCGTATCTGATGTTTTCGTCAATCACCCCCTGACCAGCCCCCGTCATCACGGCGGGCTTCCCTTCATGCGGTCGACGGTACTGCTGGAAGAAGCGGCCTCCGTTGCTTCCTCCAGAAGAAGAGTGCCTCACCTGCAGCCTGTTGAGGATCGGCCACGTCATCGCCGCCACGCCGCCTGCGTCACCCCGCGCGAACCGCTGCCACGCGCCGAGGTCAAGGTTGCAGAGCAGCAGCGCCACCACCGCGATCGCTGCGGCCATGACCAATCGCCCTCGGTACCTGGCCACAAACGCTGCGAAGCCATCCAGCACGCCACGCGCTGCCAGCCGGATCATCTCCAATGTTGTGAATCGAGCACCCGGGATCGGCGCCGTTGGGATTTCTTCGATAGGCGATGACCATGTGATCTCGTCATCAGATGTAGCGGTCGTCCTCGTCTGCCCATCGGTTCCGGCATCACCGCCAGCGTAGACGCCGGAAGCGGCAGCAACGGGCGACTGATGGCTCTCGGAGGACGTGGCGTCTGCCAACAGCGTGGTCGCCTGCGTTCCGCTGATAGCTATCGGTCCGGTAACTGGTGCCGTCAGCGAGTGGGAGATGGTCGCCACTGTAGCCGGACTGCGCTCACGTTCGTCGATGGCGGTGCTCTGAGAAACAGGAGTTGTCTGAGAAGTTCTGGCCGTGCGCCGCTTCCACGGCGGCTCCTTCTTTGGCTCAACCGACCGTTCTAATGCCGTCTCCCGAGGTGCTGCCTCATTCGAAGCCAGCGGCGCGCTACCTTGCCCAGCCGCCACGGCGGACGCCGTCCCCACTGGCTCAGACAACGCCGCAGTAACCGAACCCAATCCGCTCGTATCGACTGACACGATGCCTTGCTTCAGGTCGTGAGTGATCGTCAGCCGAACGCCTTTGACAACCAGTTTGGCCGTCAACACCGAGCTCTCAATCCCAAGACGCTCGACCCTGACCTCCCCGGAACCCAACGTCGTCTGCAGACGCTGGAGAAGTGGCTCGTCACCCTGCGAATCATCATCCATTCCGATCGTTTCAACCAATGTTTTCCACCACTTACCACACTCCAAAACATCTCCCGCCTCAAACGCCAGCGGGAGGCGCATGGCGTGGGAGCCGCCGCGGCTGGCGTGGCGGCGGTTGCGCATCAGCCGCAGCAGCTCGTCCGGGCTGGCGCGTTCGCCCATGATGAGGCGGTGGTAGCGGGCTTCGTCCAGCTCGCCATCGGCCGTCGGCGAGATCACCACGTAGGCGACCTGGCGCTCGCGCAGCAACCGCGTCACCCCACGTGTGTGAAAGCCACCCGCGACGAGCACCAAAGAGCGTCCACCGTTTTCCGTCCTCCGTCCACTGTGAAAGGCCGACGACTCACGGTCTGAAATTGTTAAGGCTTCATCGGTGGACGGTCGACGATGGATGGTAGACGTGTTTTCAAGTAGCCGCAACGCGTTCTCAACCAGCACGCGATCCCGCTGCTCGGCGAGCTCGTAGAATCGCTCGACCAGCGGCAGGTGAGCGTCTACTAGGTCTTCTAGCGATAGCTTCTCGACTTCGGCGCCTTCGGCTCCTCCGCTCGAAGGAGAGCGGTAGGCAAATTCATTCTTGTTCGAGCGAGTCCCGAGCGGAGTCGAGAACCCAACTAGACTGTAGCGCTTGCGTTGTGTGTCCAGGAAGCGTTCGATCTCCACCACGCGCAGCTCATCGCGCTTGGCTCGGTAGTCATCGAGCTGATCGGTCGTCAGCGAGAGATTGCAAAGCGCCAGGAGCAGCTGAACGTCGCGCAGATATTGAGTCAATGCCCGCTCATCGTCCGTCCGTGCCAGGTGATCGCCGCACGCCGCCGCCAACGCGTCGAGCTCCACGTGCAACCGCCCGACCTCGATCTGCCGATTGAGCGCCAGGTACTCGACGAACTGCTGTAGTTGCGCAAACGGCTGAAGATCGACGGCGGACTCGCGAGCTAACTGCAACAGCCCCGAGTAATACGTCGCCGGGGCAATGCGCTGGGCTTGCAACTGATCGGACAACTCCTGCAGCGAGCGGCGCAGCGACGCGCTACCGTCGGCTCCGGCCATCACCTCAACCAACCGTTGCACCTCCTGCTCCACCTGCGCCCGATCGATCCGTGCATCGATCGCGCCTGCACGGATCAGCCGGACGACATTCGGCGCCACGGCCGTCGCATCCAATCCGGCGCGCTGCGCCGTGCCGTCGAGGTATCGCGCGTAGTCGAGGAGCGCCATGTCGCCACGCTCAAACCGCTGGCGCTCGCCGTCCATAGTCAAGAGTGGCTCGGAGTAGAGCCGTGACTTCAGCTCACTCAACCCTTGCTCAATCGCAGTGAGCGCCTGGAGAGGTCCGCCGTTGGATTGCAGCACGGCGCGAAACGCCCCGAGGTTCTGCTGGTACAGCGCTCGATCCTCGACGCCTTGAATGGCGAGTGGCAAGCGCTTCGTAATGGCGAGGTGCTCTTCACCGGTCAGCTCACCGGCATCGAGGAAGGCATCGGCGATCTGCGTCCGCAGCCGATCGTCGCGCGGCACCGACTGCGGGAACGAGACGTCGATTGGCGATGACGCACCCTCTGAAGCAATCATCCGCAGCGCGTACGTCCGATGAAGCCGCTCGATGATCGCCGCCTCCGCCCGCTGCGCCGCCGGGTGCGCGTGCAGATCCTGCAGGATAACGACCGTCGTTCGTGAAGCGTCGTTCGTGAAGCGTGGTGTGCCGGACTGGCTTTGAGACGCTTCGCGCTTCACGAGGTACGCTTCACGGTCTTCACCGTCTTCGGGCGTCCATGTCTCGAGAATCTGCCCGGCCTCCGGTGGAATCTGTATTGCCGACAGATCTTGCAGACTCGCCAGACTCAGGATTTGCTGTTGTGGTGTTCCTTGCAGCTTGGAGCTTGCAGCTTGCGGCTGGGTTTTCCCCAACATCCCCTGCTTCGCATCGAGCTCACGGAGATTGCGTTCGCGGACAGCTTGATGGCTGGGGCGTTTCGTGGCGAAGATGGAGCGGTCCGAGGGAGCAGCATAGACCACGGCCTGCTCAAGGCAAAAAACCTCCGCCATGAGCAGTGCCACGACTCTAATCCAAGTTGGCATTTTGCTAGTGTGCTGATGCTGCATTAAAATCCGCTTGTGACATCCATTATGCCACTTTGTAAAAACCAATAATAAGTATACCTGAGCACCAAGCCGATGCCAAATGTACTCTTATATTTAAGGTATTGTAATCAGACTATTTACGAACAATATTTCCGGAGAGAATCACGACGAACTCGCCGCGAGGATTTTCACGCCTGAAACGCTCGATCAGCATGCTCAACGAGCCACGAATCGTTTCCTCAAACTGCTTGGTCAACTCGCGGCTGATGGATGCCGCTCGATCACCAAACACAGCCAGCACATCCTCCAGCATCGGCAGCAACCGGTGCGGCGATTCGTAGAAGATGAGCGTCCGGTCGTCTGCGGTCAATGCTTGAAGGCGCTTGCGACGCGCGCCGGACTTGATCGGTAGGAACCCCTCGAACACAAACCGGTGTGTCGGAAAACCGGAGAGCACCAGCGCCATAACAAACGCAGTAGGGCCCGGAACGGCCGCCACCGGCACGCCGGCATCGATCGCCAATCGCACGAGCAGCGTTCCAGGATCGCTGATACCAGGCATGCCAGCATCGGTCACCAAAGCCACGTGCTCGCCAGCTTTGATGCGATCGATCAACTGTGGTCCCTTCGCCTTGACGTTGTAGCTGTGATAGCTGGTGAGCGGCGCGCGGATGCCGTACCGGTCGAGCAAGATCTTGGTGCGACGCGTATCCTCGGCGGCGATCACGTCGGCGCTCTTCAACGTCTCGATCGCCCGCTGCGAGACATCGCCGAGATTCCCGATCGGCGTCCCGACCAAAATCAGCTGTCCAGAGCCTCGCTCGTCGTTCGTGAAACGTCGGTCGTGAAGCGTATTGCCAAAAATATTCCCAGCGCCGCTCTCATGCGTTTCACGCTTCACGTTCCACGCTCCACGTCTTCACTCCACCGTCACGCTCTTCGCCAGATTCCGCGGGCGGTCGACATCGCAGCCGCGCCGACGCGCGATATGATACGCCAATAGCTGCAGCGGGATCACCGCCACGAGCGGGCTCAGCGGATCCGGCGTCTCGGGCACATAGACGACGTCATCCACTTCCCGGCGAATCGCCTCGTTGCCGCGCGTCGCGATGGCGATCACCTTGCCGCGACGGCTCTTGATCTCCGCGATGTTGGAGAGCACCTTCTGATAGAGAGCGTCCTGCGTGTTCGTGGCAATCACTACCGACGGCATCTCCTCATCAATAAGCGCGATCGGCCCATGCTTCATCTCGGCGGCCGGATACCCTTCGGCGTGCACGTACGAGATCTCCTTGAGCTTGAGCGCTCCCTCCAGCGCCACCGGGAAGCTGTAGCCGCGCCCCAGAAAGAGCGCGTGATCATGATGCATGTATCGCTCGGCGATCGACTCCACGTACGGCTCGGTCGCCAGCGCCTCGGCGATCCACTCCGGCAGCCGCCGCAGCGCATCCGCTAGCCCACGCCCCTCGTCGCTCGAGATCACGCCGCGCTCCCGCCCCAGCATCAGCGTCAGCAGCACCAGCACCGTCACCTGACTGGTAAACGCCTTGGTCGACGCGACGCCGATCTCGCGACCCGCCCGCAGATATACACCAGCGTCCGTCTCCCGTGCGAGCGTGCTGTTGACTGTGTTACAGATGCCGATCGTCGTCAGCCCGTGCGCCTTCGCCGCCCGCAACGCCTCCAGCGTGTCGGCTGTCTCCCCCGACTGACTGATCACGAGACACACCGTCCCGCGCTCCGTCGCCATCCTGCGGGATCGCAGCTCCGACGCGTAGTCGACCTCGACCGGCACCCCGGCAAGATTCTCCAGCAGATACTCCCCGATCAATCCCGCATGCCACGACGTGCCGCACGCCGCGATCATCAGCCGCGGCGCCGCCACCAGCGTCTGCCGCACCCAATCCAAGCCGCCAAGCATCACCGCGCCATCCGTCGACGCCAGCCGACCGGCCATCGCATCGGCGATCGTCTGCGGCTGCTCCCAAATCTCCTTGTGCATAAATGTCGGATGATCGCCGCGCGAAATCTCCTCGAGCGTCACACTCACTTTCTGCATCATCGGCGTCAAGCGCTGTCGGCCAAGCGTCATCACGTCGTAACGACCGGCCTGCAGCGTCACCACTGAACCGTCGTCCAGATGCATGATGCTGCTCGCCCACCCGGCCAACGCCGACTCATCCGACGCCACAAGATAGCTTCCATCGTCGCCCGTACCGACGATCAGCGGACTGCCCCGTCGTGCCGCCACGAGCCGCTCCGGAAACCGCCGATCGATCACGGCGATCGCGCACGCTCCATCCACCAGCTCCAGCGCCTGCCGCACCGCCTCCTCCGGCAGCAATCCACCAGCCACCAGCTGCCCAACCAGATGCGCCAGCACCTCGGTATCAGTCTCGGAGCGGAACGAATGCCCCTGCCGTACCAGCCACGCCGCCAACTCGCGGTAATTCTCCACGATCCCGTTGTGCACCAACGCCAGCGCTTCCTCTTGATCCAGATGCGGGTGCGCGTTGCGTGTTTCCGGCGCTCCGTGCGTCGCCCAGCGCGTGTGTGCGATCCCGAGCGTCGCCGGTGGCGCCGACTGGTCGATCAGCTTCGCCAAATCACTGACGCGCCCCGCCGTCTTGCGCACGACGAGCCGTCCATCGGCCACGACTGCCAGCCCCGCCGAGTCGTAGCCGCGATACTCCAGCCGCGCCAGCCCTTCCAGCAAAATGGGTGCCGCAACTTGTGTCCCCAAATACCCTACGATCCCGCACATCTCCGATGACGCCTCTCAGCCCAAACGCTACGCCCCGAACTCCGACGACACCACGCGCCGTACTTCCACCTCGGTCGTCAACCCCCTCTTGATCAGCTCCTGCCCGCTCGCCTCAAACGTCACCATCCCATCCCTGAGTGCCACCGCCTGGATCTCGTCCTCGTTGGCCCGAGCCAAGATGAGATCTCGGATGCCTTTCGACACCTTGACCAATTCGTAGATCCCGACGCGCCCCTTGAATCCCGAATTGAAGCACACTTTGCATCCGCTGCCGCGACACGTCGTGCATGTCAACCGCACCAAACGCTGGGAGACGATACCGGTGAGCCCCGACGCGATGAGAAACGGCTCCACCTCCATCTCCAGCAGTCGCGAGATCGTGCTCACCGCATTCTTGGCGTGCAGGGTCGAGAGCATCAGCGTCCCGGCGAGCGCCGCATGAAACGCGATCCGCGCCGTCTCCGCATCCCGGATCTCACCGATCATCACGACATCCGGATCGAGCCGCAGCACCGCCCTGAGACTGCTGACGAAGCTCATGCCAAACTCCGGATCGACCTGGATCTGATTGATACCGGGAAAATTGCACTCGACCGGATCCTCGAGCGTCACAATGTTCTTGTCCCGACTGTCGACCTGCTTGAGCGTCGAGTAGAGCGTCGTGGTCTTGCCGCAGCCGGTCGGTCCGACGATGACGATGAACCCCTGCGGCGCCTGGATCAGCGCCTGATAGGTCTTCAGCGTCTGCTCCGCCATGCCGAGTTTTTCAAACGGCAGGAGATAGTTCCGCTTGTCGATCAGCCGCATGGCGATCTTCTCACCGGCGAACGTCGGCACCGTTGCCACGCGCACATCCAGATCGATGTCTCCCACCTTGTACGAGAACCGGCTGTCGTGGGCCTTCTTCTTATGGGAGACGTCGATGTTGCTGGAGACCTTGATCGAGTTGGCGACCGACTGCGGATCGAGCGTGCTGCGATCGAGCCGGGCGATGTCCCGGAGGATACCGTCCACCCGCAGCCGTACCGCCATCCACGACTCCGTCGTCGACTTGGCGAAGTCGAAGTGAATGTCCGCCGCGCGCAAATCCACCGCCCGCTTCAACACATTGTCGACGAACTCTAGAACGTTCCCGCTATACACCGACTCATCGTACATAGGATACCCCCCGCGACCTCAGTGATATCTGATAATCCAACGCATGGTTTATCTACCGAATCAAATCTTTTTCGTCGACAAACGTTGCTTTCCCCAAAGCACCGTTAATAAGCTCTAACACATACTCGGAACTGAAAGCAACGCTTATGCCAGCTTCTACAACCGACTGACTTTGAACGCCAACCACAAGATTCGGAATGACACCTTGAGTTCTCTCTACACCCCCCTGCTCAGCAATTCGCTCTCTCCTCCCAGCCGGAAGAATTACCGGCCCACCGCTATTTCCATTCACCAGAGTACCATCCAGAAGGATCAGCTTCCCCCTCAGCTCACGATCGATAGAACCGCCGCTTTTCTCCCTAACCGGAAACCTCACAACAAGCTCCTCACCAATCCCTGAAGAGATAAACCCCGATTTTGCTATGGGATAATAGTTTGTACTTGAATAGATACCAAACGGATATCCCAGAACAAACACGAGATCTCCAGCACCAACACTCAAGCCCTTAAGCTCACTAACTGGCCGAATGAAGCTAATATCAAACGCCATCCGGTCAATATCATCCACTCTGGCCATATCCTCCGCAACAGAAACAACAGCAATATCAATGTGCGCTTTAGGATATGGAACCACCTTTCTAGTATTTAGCTCACCGCTGCCATCTTTCAACCATACCCTGATAGGAGCGACTGCTCCAGCCTGACTTTTGTAGAAGAATACCTCTAGGTAGTCATAGTAACGATCAACCTCCCCAGAGCCCAACGAATACTCCCCAACCAAATGCTTGTTTGTAACAAGAAAATACACTCGCTTACCCTCTGCTATTTCAGACGATACAAGAAAGCCGGTTCCCCCAGTCTGAGCAGATGTTTGAATCCTGACAGTCGCCCTCAGAAACCTAGAATCGATTTGCCCGGAGTATGTTTCTTCGTCACACTTTGCCTCACCAATGAAAGCAAGAAGCCATAACAGAAGAGAGGTTAAGGCTACCAATGTCCCTAAACTCCTTCTGCAACTTCTGAACAAAGCTCTAGATAACATCATCGTAGGATAACCGTAGAGGTAAGGAGAGAAGAAAAACGCGCTCGAAGATCATTTTCAACGACTATCACCCAACGATCTATGGCAGATCGGCCATGCGCCGCTCCCGTCAAATCCCGCAATGTCCATCGCAATGACATCGCCTCATTGTTGCTGCACCGTTAGATAATGGTGTTGACGTTGTCCAGCTCGTCCGAGATCCGCGTCAGGCGGACCGAGGACACAACCCAGGGGGAGGCAGTGACCCGCCACGATTCTTTGGCGGGGAACGTCGGAAGGGGGATAGGAAAATCCCCCTCCGAGGCTGTACAGCGATTGCATGCGTTGAAGATAGTGTCCCCAGCGGGATTTGAACCCGCGTTGAAGGCTCGAAAGGCCTCTGTCCTAGACCGGGCTAGACGATAGGGACGAAAGACCAAAACATGTGTAATGTGTTAAGTGTCAGGCGAAACGTACATACCCCTTACACGTTACACTTTACACCTGACACATCTTTTCACGCGTCCGCGACGACCGCCTCTTCCTCCGGAATGACGCGGGCGACGGTGGAGACGCGGTCTGACGCCTTGAGCCGCATGAGGCGAACACCCTGGGCGCTGCGTCCGGTGACGCGGATATCCTTGATCGCGCAGCGCACGGTCATCCCCTCGCGCGTCATCAGCATCAACTCATCATCGTCGGATACCGTCTTGAGACCAACGGCAATCCCGTTGCGCTTCGTCGCCTTGATGTTGATCACACCCTTGCCGCCACGCGACTGCTGCCGATACTCCTCGATCTTGGAGCGCTTCCCGAAGCCAAGCTCTGTCACCGTCAGCACGGTCGACTTCGACTTTGGAACCTGCATAGCGATCACCTCGTCGCCCTTCGAGAGCGTGATCCCCTTAACGCCCTTGCCGGAGCGCCCGACCGTCCGCACCTGCTCCTCAGGGAACCGGATCGCCTTCCCCTGCATCGTCGCCAGCAGCAGCTCCTGGTCGCCGTCGGTCACCTCGACGCCGATCAGCTCATCGCTCTGCTCCAGCGTGATGCCGACGATGCCGCCCTTGCGCGGATTGCTGTACTGCTCCAGCGACGTCTTTTTGATCGTCCCGAGCTTCGTCGCCATCACGAGGAAGTGCTTGTCGTCGTACTCGCGGATCGAAACGAACGCGCTCAACTTCTCGTTGGAGCCGAGCGCCAGCAGATTGGCGATCGCCTTCCCCTTGGCAGCGCGGCTCGCCTGTGGGATCTCATGCACCTTGAGCCAATGCACCTTGCCGGTGCTGGTGAAGAAGAGGATCGCGTCGTGCGTCGAGGCGATAAAGAGATGCTCGATGAAATCCTCCTCGCGCACCTCGGCGCCGCTCACGCCGACGCCGCCCCGCCGCTGCTTCCGGTACGCATCGACCGGGATACGCTTGATGTAGCCGGCATGGCTGATCGTGATGACGACATTCTCCTCCGCAATCAGATCCTCGATCTCCAGCTCCTCCACCTCGCGGACGATCTCCGTCCTCCGCTCGTCGCCGAACTGCGCGCCGAGCTTCGTCGTCTCCTCCTTGATGATATCCAGCACCTTCCGCTCGCTCTTGAGGATCGACTCGTAGTACTGGATCTTCTTGATCAGCTCCAGATATTCCTGCTCGATCTTCTCCCGCTCCAGATGCGTCAGCCGCTGGAGCTGCAGCTCGAGGATCGATTGCGCCTGCACCGGGGAGAAGTCAAACTTCTTGATCAACCCTTCCTTGGCTGCCTGCGGGCTCTCCGATTTCTTGATGAGCTGGATGATCGCATCGAGATTGGCGAGCGCCTTCTTGAATCCCTCGAGGATATGCGCCCGCTCGCGCGCCTTGCGCAGCTCGTACTCCGTCCGCCGAATGACGACGACCTTCCGATGCTGGATGAACTCCCACAGCAGCTCTTTGAGGTTCAACACGCGCGGACGATTCTGCACCAGCGCCAGCATGATCGTGCCGAACGACGTCTCCATCTGCGTATGCTTGTAGAGCTGGTTGAGCACGACTTGGGCGATGACGTCGCGTTTCAACTCGATGACGATCCGCATCCCGTCCTTGTCGGACTCGTCGCGCAAGTCGCTGATGCCCTCGAGTTTCTTCTCCTGCACGAGATTGGCGATCGCCTCGACCAAGTTCGCCTTGTTCACCTGGTAGGGAATTTCGGTGACAATGATCACCTCCTTGCCCCCCTTAAGCGACTCGATGTGCGCCTTGGCGCGAATCTTAATGAGCCCGCGCCCGCTGCGATACGCCTCCTTGATCCCATCGCGTCCGCAGATGATCCCGCCCGTTGGAAAGTCGGGTCCTTTGATCACCTTCATCAACTCATCGACCGACGCCTCGGGATTGTCGATCAGTATCGTGATGCCACTCACCACCTCGCGCAGGTTGTGCGGCGGAATGTTCGTCGCCATGCCGACCGCGATCCCGCTAGAGCCGTTGACGATCAGGTTCGGCAGCGCTGACGGCAGCACCAGCGGCTCCATGAGCGTTTCATCGAAGTTCGGCGCGAAGTCGACCGTCTCCTTGTCGATATCCTCGAGGATCGACTCGGCGATCCGGCTCATCCGCGTCTCGGTGTATCGCATCGCCGCCGGCGCGTCGCCATCCACCGAGCCGAAGTTCCCCTGCCCATCCACGATCGGATAGCGGAGCGAGAACACCTGCACCATCCGCACCAGCGCGTCGTAGACGGAGAGATCGCCGTGCGGGTGATACTTACCGAGCACCTCTCCGACGATACGTGCCGACTTCTTGTACGGCCGGCTATGCTCCAGCCCCAGCTCGCGCATCGCGTAGAGGATGCGCCGATGCACCGGCTTCAGCCCATCGCGGACATCCGGCAACGCTCGACCGACGATCACGCTCATTGCGTAGCTGATGTATGAATCCTTCATCTCTTGGTCAATCTGGACCGGCACGATTTTTTCATTACGCGTGTACACTGTTCGCTCCGTTTAAACTTCCGTGCTCATGTTCATCGCTCACATACCTGATTGGCTCGTGCCTATGTGCTTAAGTGCTCATGCGCCGCGAGGGCCTGGCCGACCTGCACATAAGCACCCGAGCACAAACGTGTTTGTCTGTGCCAGCGTCAACCTACACATCTAAGTTCCGAACCTCCGGCGCGTGCGCCTCGATGAACTGGCGCCGCGGCTCCACCTGATCACCCATGAGCACGGTGAAGAGGCCGTCGGCGTCCATGGCGCCATCGAGCATCACCTGCAGAATTGTCCGGCGCTCGGGATCCATCGTTGTCTCCCAGAGCTGTCCCGGATTCATCTCACCGAGACCCTTGTAACGCTGCACCGTCATCCCGTGACGTCCGATCGTCCGCACCCGCTCCAACCCTTCCTTCAAGCTCGATAGCCGCACCTCTTCGCCATCGCCGCCGGTCAACGCATAGATCGGCGTCTTGGTCTGTTTCAAACAACCGGTCGCCACATCGACCCCCAACTTCTCAAGCTTCTCGATCACATGCTGCAGTTCATGTGCCTCGAAGAACTCGATCACCTTCTTCGATTCCTCGTCCTGATACTTCTCCAACTCCTCGTCATTCGTCAGGAAGTGCGTCTGCCCATCCACCTTGACCATGTAGACGGGTAATTGCTTGTCCTTCTTTCCGCGGTGCGCCAGATACTCCTCAAACAGCACGCCGCGCTTCTGCACCGACGAGGCAAACCGGTCAAACTCGATGACCAGTGTCAGAATCTGCTTGATCTCCTTCTCGGAGAACGACCGCTTCTCCTTGCCCGAGCCAACGGTCAACACGTGCCCCTCAGCCCCCAGCTCCAGGATCAGTTCGTTGAACTGCGTCTCGGTCTGTATGTACTCCTCGCGCTTGCCGCGCTTGATCTTGTAGAGCGGCGGCTGCGCGATAAAGATGTGCCCGTTTTCGACGAGCCCATGCATCTGCCGGTAGAAGAATGTCAGAAGCAGCGTCCGGATGTGCGAGCCATCCACATCGGCATCACACATCAGGATCACCTTCTTGTATCGCAGCTTGGTGAGATCGAACTCGTCGCCGATGCCAGTCCCGAGCGCCGAAATCACCGTGCGAATCTCTTCGTTGTTCAGCACCTTGTCGAGCCGTGATTTCTCGACATTGAGGATTTTCCCCTTGAGCGGCAGGATCGCCTGAAAGCGCCGATCGCGCCCCTGCTTGGCCGAGCCACCGGCGGAATCCCCCTCAACAAGATACAGCTCGCACAGATCCGGGTCTCGCTCAGAACAGTCAGCGAGCTTCCCCGGCAGCGAGCCGGAGTCGAGCGCTCCCTTGCGACGCGTCAGCTCCCGCGCCCGCCGCGCCGCCTCGCGTGCCCGGGCCGCCAGGATTGTCTTCTCGACAATCTTGTTGGCGGTCGACGGCTTTTCCTCGAAGTAAGCGCTCAGCGACTCATTCACCATCGACGCAACCAATCCCTCAATCTCGTCATTCCCGAGCTTCGTCTTCGTCTGCCCCTCGAACTGCGGGTTGGGCAGCTGGACGCTCACGACCGCGGTCAACCCTTCACGCGTATCGTCCCCGGCAACCGGCGGATCCGACTCCTTGATGAGGTTGCGCGATTTGCAATATTGATTGATCACACGAGTCAGCGCCGATTTGAAGCCACTCAGATGCGTTCCACCCTCGATGGTGTTGATGTTGTTGGCGAAGCTGAAGAGATTCTCGTTGTAGCCGTCGTTATATTGCAATGCGATATCGACCGATACCCCATCTTTCTCTCGGACAAACGCGACGATATCTTTGTGCAACACTGCCTTATTCCGATTCAGATGCTCCACAAACGAGACGATGCCGCCATCAAACTTGAACGACGATTCTTTGTCTGTTCGCTCATCCATCAGATCAATACGAAGACCCTTGTTCAGGAACGCAAGCTCTCGAAGACGACTGGCGATCGTATCGAAGTTGTACTCCGTCTTGCCGACGAAGATCTCGGCGTCCGGCTTGAACGTCACGGATGTGCCGGTGTCGGTTGCCTTGCCGGTCGTCGTCAACTTCGACGCCGTCTTGCCACGCTGGTAGCGCTGGTGGTAGGTCTTACCATCACGCCGAACCTCCACCTCCAACCACTCGCTGAGCGCGTTGACCACAGAGACGCCCACCCCATGCAACCCACCAGACACCTTATACGACTGGTGATCGAACTTCCCACCGGCATGCAGCGTTGTCATAACTACTTCAACAGCCGGTTTCTTCTCAGTTTTGTGGATATCCACAGGGATGCCACGGCCGTTGTCTGTGACGGTTACGCTGTTATCAACATGAATTGTGACAACAACATGGTCGCAAAACCCAGCCAATGCCTCATCGACGCTATTATCCACCACCTCGTATACCAGATGATGGAAACCACGGATGCCGGTGTCACCAATATACATCGCTGGCCGCTTCCGCACAGCATCCACACCCTCCAGCACTTGGATAGTGGTTGCGTCATACTTAGCGGCATCGTGTTTCTTTCGCTTCACTTGTGCGTCACTGATTGTCATGACTGTCCTATCCGAAACACGATCTGTGTGACGTTGCAACCCGCTGGGTACTGCCTCAACCGACTCAACCAATCATCCCTCCGCCCATGCATTTCATACAACCACTCTGATCGATCGACATACACCACCAATACTCCTTGCCGACATGACCCAACACAAGAATGCACGGCAAATCGTTTTCCACACACTCGCTTCCACAACCGCTCGAGCTCATCGGTTCGTCGATGGGCCTGAGCGCGCTTGATCACCGACGAGATAACAGCACTAATCGTGAGATCTATGCTTCGTGACATCGACTTTGCGAATTTACTGGCTCAACTGCATTGGCAGCACAATATACGTGTACTCATCACCAATACGAATCACGCCGGGTTTATCCGGAGCCACCATTTCGAGCGACACAAGGTCCTCTTTAATTTGTTTCAGCACATCAAGCAGGAACGCCGGATTAAACCCAATACTAAATTCCTTTCCCATATATTCACCAGCAACCTCTTCCATTGCATCGCCAAGTGCCGGAGTGCTCTTTGAGAGCACCACGCGATCTTTTAAGAGATCGAACTTCACCACCTTGGAATCCGTCGTGGTAAACAAACTTACACGGCGAATGGCTCCCAAAAACTCCCCACACTTCACACGAAGTTTTTGCTCACTGGGTGGAGGAATAACTTGTCGATAATTCGGGTACTCCCCCTCAATCAACCGAGAGGTGATCGTCGTCTGACCATTAGTAAACGCTACTTGTGTTTCTGAAAATCGCATCATCACATTTTGATTATCTTCTCCAAGATTCCTCACAATCTCATGAATTGTCTTAGATGGAACAATACGCTGTTGTGTTCCAGAAATAGCAATGGTGGTAGGTTTCACACACACCGCCAAACGCCTTCCATCCGTACTGACAATACTCATCTGGTTTGGCTCCAACACAAAAAGCGCTCCATTTAGCACATATCGCGTTTCATCTTGCGATATGGCAAACATCGTTCGTTCCAACATACCCTTAAGCGTCTTGGTATCTATTTCTACGGCAATGGCCTCGGCTACTTCGGGCACTTTGGGAAACTCCTCACGAGGAAACCCTGAGAGGCGGAACACCATCCTCTCTCCTTCAATGGTGACAGTGTTGTTTTTCTTTCCGAGTAGTGTGAGATCAATATTCGGTAACTCCTTAACAATTTCAACAAGCTTGCGAGCTGGAATTGTGAGTGCACCCGGCTCAAGGACTTCGGCGTGAAGATTGGTTGAAATGCCGAGCTCAAGATCTGTTGCGGTGAGTTTTGGTGGTGTTTGTGTTGCGTCTAGTAATATATGAGAAAGAATTGGAAGTATATTACTTGATGACGCTACAGCAACTTGCACAATTTGTGTTTTGCTCAATAACTCCTGTTTATCCACAATAAGCTTCATTGTGAGCTCCTTATTACTATAGTTCTTTTCTTCAAACAACTAGTCGACGTTGCCGTAGTAAGAAATGTGAGTATGTGAGTAAAACGTATATGAGGCTGTAAACAATTATGCGACACCATGTTTTATGTCTCCAATCAATCGGTCTAACGTTGTTCGTAACTCCACATCCTCTGTGAGTTGCTGTTGAATCTTTTCATATGCGTGGAGGACGGTTGTGTGGTCGCGACCGCCAAAGCTCTCTCCTATCTCCACTAATGGAAGTCCCACAAGCTCGCGGGTCAGGTACATGGCGATTTGTCTTGGGTACGCAATGGAGCGTGTTCGGCGCTTCGCCTTCATGTCTGAGAGTCGAATATCGAAGAATTCCGCAATGCGCCGCTGTATCAGATCAACGGTGATGTGTCGTTCCGCCTCCACCAGCAAATCCCGCAGCACTTCCTTTGTCAGTTCGATATTCACAGGCTGTCCAAACAACGTCGCGTAGGCCACCACGCGGATCAGAGCGCCTTCCAACTCCCGGATGTTGGATCGGACTCTCTCCGCGATAAAGAAGACGACGTCGGTTGGGATGGTTACATGAGCATCTTCCGCCTTTTTGTTGAGGATGGCAACTCGCGTCTCAAGATCCGGCGGTTGGATGTCGGTGACCAATCCCCATTCAAAACGCGACACCAGTCGCTCCTCGAGACCGGGAATATTTTTTGGCGGTCGGTCGCTCGAGATGATGATTTGTCTGTGGGCGTCATAGAGTGTATTGAAGGTGTGGAAAAATTCTTCCTGCGTTGATTCTTTGCCAGCGATAAAGTGGATGTCATCGATCAGTAGGACGTCCACCGTTCTGTATTGCTCGCGGAATCTAATGGTGGAGCGGTGTTGAATGGCGCTGATCAGCTGGTTCGTAAACTGCTCACTGGAGATATACAGTACGCGACAGTCGGATCGTCGTCGTAACAATTCGTGGCCGACAGCTTGTAGCAGGTGCGTTTTTCCTAGGCCGACACCCCCGTAGATGAACAGCGGGTTGTAGGCTTTGGCCGGCGATTCAGCAACTGCCATGGCAGCGGCGTGTGCGAAGCGATTGCCTGGTCCGATGACGAACCGGTCGAAGGTGCATTGCAGGTTGAGCCGAGCGCCTTCGGGCTGTCTCGGTTCTGTTGCTGGCTCGGCCTTTGGCAACTCTGGCCTGTCACTACCAATGACGAAGTGCAGTTGTGGATGGTTCGGCGCAACTGTTTTCAGTGACGATTCCACGAGATCCATGTAGTGATCGATGATCCAATCTCGGATGAATCGGCTTGGGGTTTCAACGATTACTTTGTCATCGGACCAGCTCAGTAGTTTCAGCTGTCCGAACCAAGTCTCGTATGCTTGATCACCGACCTGACGTTTGAGCTGTTCGGTAAGTTGCAGCCATTTGGCGTGGTGGTCGGCTGTATGATCGAGATTGACAGTTCGGTTATCCACTTTTAGATGGGTATGTTAAATTTCGTACGCGTGTTCTTAAGCTATTGCCATCGTACAGTTAACGTATTTTCACCTTGAAAGACTCAGAAACACTCCACACACATTCCACAGGTTGTACACAGCGCTGCATCGTTTCGAGATTATAGCAGACGCTTTTCGTGCTTTCAATTTGTAATCTTATGGATCTACGCGTAGCATATTCATTACCTTACCAACTTCCGACGAATTGTGCAAAGCATTGCGATGGGTAAAATCCCGTTACTACCACCTCATATGATAGAACACACGCGTGACCAGACGACAACGCTGTCCCCGATGTGGAAACACCAGAGTCTAGGTGCTCCAGCGACCACGCGACCGCTGCCGCTGGCGACCGCAGTTGCCCCTGTGCTTGACGCGGCATCGATGGCGCGTCCTGTGCGATGTCGCATCCCAGGGCTCAGCACCTCGGCCGTGGCTCAGGCCACGAGCTTGGAACGCAAGCGTGTGCTGCGCGCCTTGACCCGCGTGCGTCAGGCGATGCTCCGCGGAGCCCCTGGTTGTCCGCGGCACCGTTGTAGTGGACGAGACGTACCGCAGCGGCTTGTGGAAAAATCGGCGTCTCGGTCAACGCCGGGAAGGGACGAAGCGTGGTCGCGGCACCCGCAAGACCCCGGTCTTCGGGATTCTCTGTCGCGGGGGCCAGGTGTGGGCGCAGGTCGTGTCCGATGGAGCGGCTCGCACGCTCTTGCCGCTGATCCGTCGACGGGTACGTCCCGACTCCACCGTTGGCTCCGCCACGTGGTTGAGCGACACTGGGACCGCAGCCAACGGCGACGTGCACCGGCTGTGGCGCAGGGCTAGGGCGCGTGCAGCGACCGCCTGGACAGTTCTAGCAACGGCCTCGAAGGCTTCTTGGGCTACCGGAACGCTGGCTGGCCCGCCAATGGCGGTGGTATCCGGCGCGCCTGCCCCACTACCTGGCCGAGTACGTCTGGCGCTACAACCATCGGCGGCTGCCGATCGATCAACAGGTGCAACAACTCATACGGCTCTTGGCGTATCATCGTACTCTCGGAGGCTGAAATAGGACTGTACCCTTGTGATTCGCTCAGGGTGTCAAGCGTAGTCCTTCGAGAACGATCAGTCAACGATCATGAGTTGCCACGCTTTGGTTGACGGCTTGGTTGGCTATGCTATAATCCGTTCTTCATTATGAAGAAGACATTACGACGCAAAAGTAATATCAAGCGAGTACGACGCCACGGATTCCGTCGACGTATGCGGACCGCTGACGGCCGAAAAGTGCTTCGACGACGACGCCAAAAGGGTCGCCGGTCGCTGACCGTCTAGCGCTGCCCGTGGTCCGAGGTCGTCAACGCCTCCCTCGTGCAGAACGTTTGACCGATTCAGCCCGTATTGCGTACGTCCGTCAGCATGGTCGTCGGTATGACGGTCGGTGGGTGCGGTGTTTCGTTGAGCCCAATCAGCTTACGATCAACCGGGTGAATGTGACCGTCGTGTCGGCGCCGTCATCGGTGGTGAGGCATTATTTTCGTCGGCGGTTGCTTGAGACGTATCGAACGCACAAGCATCTGCTGGCAATTGGATTGGATATTGTTATTCGTATACAGGTGTCGTCACAAGACCAGTTGGTGCGATTAGAGTTTCGCTCTGATTTATTGCAACTTATTGGTAAAATTTATTTTAAATGCTAATTTAGCTGTGAATAACTGCCTAGCGATAACTTGTGTCGCGGTTGTCAGGATCTATCAGATGGTTGTGAGGCCTCTTTTTCCCCCGTGTTGCCGTTTTGTTCCGTCGTGTTCGGAATTTGCCGTTCAGCAGATTCAAAGCGTTGGTGTTAGCAGGGGTTGTCTGGTATTTTTTGGTCGGTTTTTGAGATGTCACTGGTTGAGTTGATAGTTCTTTTCGTTCAGCTATAGTCGAGGGTCCACACATGCAAGCTCGAGCGCTCGTTGCCGTACTTGTAGCTGTTGTTATTATGCTGACGTTTCAGTTTTATATCTCGAAGAGGTACCCCGTATTAAACAAGGTAGTGCCTAAGCACGAAACAGGTTCTCCCTCTGACAGTTCTCACGATAGTCAGCCAGCAGTTGTGAGTAATCCCGGTACTGATAGAGCGCTTGGGTTCTATCAGCGTCAACCAGAATCAGATAATGTTGGATCTGAAATAGATACTGGTGTAACAGCGCTGAGGATCTCTGGTAATCACCCGTTTGTTTTATTTAATAAAAGTAAAAAATTCAACTTTAAAGATGATGGATTGTTCATTTCATCTGGAATAGGAGGCATAGGATCAATCATTGATCATGAAGGAATGACAGTTATCGAGAATGGCACTCGAATGATCAAGCATACAGATTTGAGTGTGACGTATGAATCGCAAATATCTGATTATGTTTATGTTGAGAAGGTATTTGAGTTTCAGAAAGGTTCATATATAGCAAACCTTTCAGTGGTATTCAAGAATCAGTCAGGCCAAAACGAGCGCTTGGTGTTTCGAATAGTTGGAGCTTCAAGTTTGACGAGTTCTGAGGAAACGGACGGACAGTTCAGTAGCGTGGCCGTGAAGAAGAAGGGGTCTATGGAAACAATCAGAAGGCGTTGGTCTGATTTATCCAAGAAACCTATACTTGACATTCCTTCAGGCTTTGAGTGGGCTGGCGTACATAACAGGTATTTCTCAACTCTGTTTAAGCCGTCGTGGTCTGATGCAAAGCTCTTCGTGGAGTCAGCTGGCGAAAATCAGTCTCCGATTATTGGCGTCATTGATACGATCGAGATTCCTCCTGGCGGAGAGATCAGACGTGAGATTCAGCTCTATATGGGACCCATGGAGCTGTCTGAGTTGGAGAGGGGAGGATTCCACGACGTGTTGGATTTTGGAATGTTCGGTATGATCAGCCGAGTCATTCTTTCGGCGATGTTCTGGATGAAGTCATGGACCAAGAGCTATGGATTTTCTATCATCTTGATGACGGGGTTGCTCAACGTGCTGCTATACCCGATGACGTTCAAAAGTCTCATGTCTATGCGAAAAATACAGTCTGTACAACCTCTTGTTGACGCTCTGAGAGAGAAATATAAAGATGATTATCAGAAGATGAACAAGGAACTTATGGAGTTGTATAGGAAGAACCGTATCAATCCGATTGGTGGGTGTATACCTATGGTTTTCCAGATGCCGATATTCATAGCTTTGTATCAGGCGCTGTCAAAATCTGTCGAGTTGTGGGGAACTTCATTCTTGGCTATCAGCGATCTGTCAAGACCTGATCACCTAGTGAACCTTCCATTTGTTGCTCCACTCATTGGATCGTCTATCAATGTGTTGCCGGTAGTGATGTGTGCAGTGATGTTCATACAGCAAAAGACGATGTCAACCGTATCATCAGATCAGACAAAGCAGATGATGTTGATATTTCCTTTGATGTTTTTGTTCATATGTTACAAAATGCCATCAGGTCTTATTATCTATTGGATCACTCATACGCTGATCACAGCATCGATGCAATTGTTTGTGACTAAGCGTATGGGGTTGTCTTAGTAAGACTCATATCTGATAATTTGCTTGCCTTGTGCGCATACAGCGTATAATATTCGATCAACTTCAGTGAGTGTTTCACGTGGAACATTTCCACAGGACGAGTAGATGAAAGTAGTATCAGTATGTAATCAAAAGGGTGGCGTTGGGAAGACCACAACGGCCATCAATCTGTCAGCATATCTTGCTATTGAACATCAGCGTGTTTTGCTGATCGATTCAGACCCTCAATCGAACTCAACCAGTGGCGTTGGCGTCGATCCTCAATCTGTTAACGTTGGATTATATGATTTATTGATGCAAGTACATGATATAGATAATGTTATAATTAGTACGTCTGTTGATAATTTGTGGATTATACCTTCAACGGTGCATTTGGCTGGAGCAGAAGTCGAGCTTGTTACTGCGGATAATCGAGAATATCGGTTGCGTGGAATCGTCGAGAAGGTATTAGGGAACTTCGATTATATCATCATTGATTGCCCTCCGTCGCTCGGTTTGTTGACGGTGAACGCTCTTGCAGCGGCTGATGGGGTGCTTGTGCCGATGCAGTGCGAGTATTATGCGCTAGAAGGAGTATCACATCTAGTTGATACTATTAAACTTGTGAGAGAACGATTGAATAGCAAAATGGAGTTGTTGGGCGTTTTGATGACCATGGCTGATATGCGGACGAATCTGACCAATCAAGTCATTCAGGAGGCGAGAAACTTCTTCAAGGAAAAGGTCTTCGACACTGTGATTCCTCGGTCGATTCGGCTGAGCGAAGCCCCAAGCTTTGGCAAACCGATTGCGATATACGATGCGTCATCGGTTGGGGCGCAGAAGTATCGTGAGTTGGCGCTGGAGTTCATGGCGCGAGTCAATCCGGGGCAGCGAGAGCGTGTGGAAGCTGGAGGGATCAGCGGTGCAGCGGAAAGTGTTGGGTAGGGGTTTGTCGGCGCTCATTCAGGAGCGCCCGGTGACTGAAAGTGCCGGTGGTCAGCCGTCGTCAGGTTCCGAGTATGCACAGATCGTCGTCGATCAGATCGTCGCCAATCGCTTGCAGCCGAGAACGTATTTTGATGAGGAGAAGCTCAAGGAGTTGTCGGCGTCCATCAAAGCCAGCGGTGTGATTCAGCCCGTGCTGGTCCGGCGGACGGCGTCAGGCTATGAGCTGGTTGCCGGAGAGCGTCGGCTGCGCGCCGCCAAGATGGCCGGACTCTCCACGATTCCGGCGGTGGTGCGCAATGAGCTCAATGATACCGAAGCGCTGGGGCTGTCGCTGCTGGAGAATGTGCAGCGTGACGATTTGAATCCGATCGAAGAGGCGACGGCGTATCAGCGGCTGATCAATCAGTTTCAGTTGACGCAGGAGCAGGTGGGTGAGGCGGTCGGCAAGGACCGTTCGTCCATCGCCAATTGCTTGCGGCTGTTGCGGTTGCCGGATCCAGTCAGAGTGTTTCTCACCGACGGGCGGTTGAGTCTCGGGCACGCGCGGCCACTGCTGGTGCTCGAGGATCCGCAGGTGCAGTCGATGCTGGCTGATCGGATCGTGGCTGAGGGGCTTTCGGTGCGCCAAGTGGAGCAATTGGTCAAGGAGGCGGCGCGGGGGCGGAGCGCTGCGCGTCGGACTTCGGCGCCTCGGACTCGAGGTGGCTCGGAGCCGCATGTGGCGTCGCTGGAGACGGAGCTGCAGCAGCGGCTCGCCACGCGCGTGCATATCCGTCATGGCCGCAAGCGCGGCTCAATTGAGATTGAGTATTATTCGTTGGAGGATCTGGATCGATTAGTGGGGATTCTTCGGAGGGGGGCATGACGCAGCAGACATTGGTGTTGATCAAGCCGGATGGACTGAAGAAGTCGCTGACCGGAAACATCCTGACGCGGTTGTCGGAGACGAAACTGGAGATCATCGCGGCGAAGATGATGCGTGTCAGCCGAGAGCTGGCGGTGGAGCATTATCAGCAGCTGCAGGACAGACCGTTCTTTGAGGATTTGGTCCGTTATTTGCAGGGCGAGTTTCACCAGAAGAAGAAGGTGCTGGCGATCGTCTATTGGGGCGATGATGCCATCCGTCGGATTCGGGAGATGGGCGGCGCGACGAACCCCGAGGAGGCTGACCCGATCTCGATTCGTGGAGCGTTCGGCCGCATTACGACGAAGGGGGTCTACGAGAATGTCATTCATGCCTCTTCGAGCGAGGTGGAAGCCGAACGGGAGATCAAGCTTTGGTTCCAGCCCGACGAGATTATTCTCGATCTCTATCCGACGAAGATGGAAGAGCTATCGCTGCGTCGTCGGGTATGGTCATGAGTGTGTCGGTCGGTGTAGGAGCAACGGAAGCTGGGGGATGATGTGATCCGCAGCATGACGGGGTTTGGGCGCGGCGTGGTGAAGCGCGGTGGTGCCGAGGCGCAGGCGGAGATTCGGTCGCTCAACCACCGGTACTTCGAGCTGAACTGCCGGTTGCCAGACAGTCTGCTCGGGTGCGAGGATCGCGTGCGCGAGCTGCTGCAGCGGCGCGTGCGCCGTGGCAAGGTGACGGCGTCGGTGACGTGCGCGAGCCGTCAGCGAGGGAACGTTCCGGTGACGATCGACATTGAGCTAGCGGAGCGTTACGCGGTGGCCATCCGTCGCCTCCAGCGTCGGCTGCGGCTGGATGCGCCGGTAGGCATTGAGCAGATTCTGTCGATGCCACAGGTGGTGACGGTCGCCAGTGCGTCATCGGCCGATCCTGCGAGTCAGTGGCCGGTGGTGAGCGCGGCGCTGGATCGTGCGCTGCAGGCGCTGATGCGCAGCAAGGAGGCGGAGGGGAAGGCGATCGCCGCCGATCTGAGTCGTCGCGTCGACCGGATCGAGCGGCACGTGCGGCAGATCCGACGACGGGTGCCGATGGTGTTGCGGCACTACAGCCAACGATTGGCGCGGTTGTCGGCGCAGCTCTCCGACGGCGCCGTCCAGCTTGATCGCTCGCGGCTGGAGCTGGAGGTCGCCATGTTCGCGCGCAACTGTGATGTCAGCGAGGAGCTGACTCGGTTGGACGCGCACATCGTGGCGTTTCGCCGACTCCTGACCAACGGACAGCAAGAGGTGGGGCGTCAGCTCGATTTCATCGCGCAAGAGATGCAGCGCGAGGCGAACACTTCCGGGCAGAAAGCGCAGGATGCGCTGATCTCCCGGTGGGTGATCGAGGTCAAGGGGGAGGTCGAGAAGGTCCGCGAGCAGGTGCAGAACGTCGAGTAAACAACCGTAGAGCTTTCGCGGAAGCCGGCCTTCGGCCGGACGCGGAACCTCTGCTGAAGAAAAGCGTGGAACGACACGGAGCTGGAGTGTGGAACGGCGGGGAAGAGAAGCAATGAGGTGCAGATTTTATTCTTCGAGCGGAGGCTCACGTCGGAGTCGAGAATCTACCGCACAGTTCCGTGTTGGTTCAGCGCCTATGTTCCGCGATCGCTGATGAAGTTCGTCAATCTTGGTTTCAACATCGTGAGGGCTGAGCAGATTGTGGCGGTGATTTCGGTGGATGCTTCGCCGAGCCCTCGGTTGAAAGAAACATCGGAGAAGCTCAACAAGCTGGTGGACGCGACCAACGGCTGTCGCACGCGCACCCTCCGACAGCGATCATACGATCCTGTCGCCCTCAATCCCGACCGTCGGTTGAACGCATCGAAGGAAGCGTGAGTCATCTGGTTGCTGATGGTGCATGGAGACCGCGCCGACTGATTCGCTGCGACCGGGGTTGGGAGGCGAAGGTGCCTGTCCTCTGCCTGCGTGGGGTGATTCTGCCTCCCTCATCTGTTCGCCGGAAGTGAGCCGCAGTTGGTAGAGTTCGCTCCGCCGCGAACCCGGGGACGTGTGGTGGGATGAAGCAACCAGAAGACCTGGGGGATTGATGAGTCAGCCATCCGAGATGGTTGCGGTGAAGCGGATCGCACGTCGACCGGTGACGCGACGGCCGAAGCTCTTTGTCGTTTCCGCGCCATCCGGTAGCGGTAAGACGACGCTCTGTGAGCGGCTGCTGGCATCGGTGCCCGGCATCGAGCGGTCGGTGTCTGTGACAACACGAACGCCACGGCGTGGCGAGGTCGACGGACGGGATTATCATTTCGTCTCGCGCCAGGAGTTTCTGCAGCGTCGGCAGCGCGGTGAGTTTCTGGAATGGGCTCGGGTCTTCGGCGAGCAGTATGGCACGCTGCGACGGTCGGTCGAGCGGAAGCTGCGGTCCGGTCGCGACGTGCTCTTGAGCATCGACGTGCAGGGCGCTGCGCAGGTGCGTCGCCGGTTCCGCGACAGCGTGTTGATCTTCATCCTTCCGCCGTCGACGATGGCGCTGCGGCGTCGGCTGGTGGCGCGAGGGCTCGATACATTGGAGGCGATCCGGCGGCGACTCTCGGTCGCTCGGCACGAGATCGGGCAGGCTACATCGTTTGACTATGTGATCGTCAATGATCAGTTGGATGCGGCGTTGGATCAGTTTCGGTCGATCGTGATGGCCGAGCGGGCCCGCATCACATCCGGACCAAGGAGGATTCGATGAAGGTACAGGGACATGCAGAGATTCCGTTGGAGCAGCTGTTGGCGAAGACCGGCAGCTTGTACAAGCTGGTGATCGCGGCGTCGGAGCGGGCGAAGGAGCTGGCCAATGGAGTGCCGGCGCTGATCCCCAATCCATCGGCCAAGGCGACCATCACGGCGCTTCGTGAAGCGCTGCACGGGAAGATCGGTTATCGGATCAAAGCGCAGGAGAAAGGATCCTCGAAGTGATCCAGCGTGGGCGGGGAGCGCGCGCAGCGTTGCGCGGTGCGGCGTCCCCGCGGAGCGAGGGCCGGAGTTCTCCTTCGCGGCCTCGGAGCATCGGAGAATCGGAACAGCACGCCGTGGCGCCTGGGCTTTCAAAGGACGGTCGACGGACGATCGTGCTCGGCGTCACCGGCGGCATCGCCTGTTACAAGAGCTGCGATCTCATCAATCGGTTGCGTGATGATGGATGGGATGTGTTGGTGGTGATGACGAAAGAGTCAAAGGCGTTTATCACGCCGCTGACGTTGCAAGCACTGTCTGGTCATCAGGTCTTTGGCGATCTGCTGCATCCGGTGGCTGGATGGGATCCGATCCATACGACGCTGGCCGAACGGGCGGCGCTGGTGTTGGTGTCGCCAGCGACGGCGAATCTCATCGGCAAGATCGCCCATGGCTTGTGCGATGATCTGCTGAGCTGCGTCATCACGGCGACCGAGGCGCCGGTCATCTTTGTACCGGCGATGAACGACGCGATGTATCGCAAGCGCGTCGTGCAGGAGAACATCGCGCTGCTGACGCGGCGCGGCTACCGCTTTGTCCCGCCGACGCGTGGACATCTCGTCTGCCGCACAGAGGGGATCGGTCATGTGGCGGAAGTGGAGACGATCGTGAGCGAGGTGCGGCGGATCGCCGGGGGCTCACGGCAGCGGGCTCGGTAGGGGTGGGCTCTATGTCGCTCGCTCACCCGCGTACGCGGTCATCGGGTCGACGTCCGCTGCGTCTGTTGGTGACGGCGGGGCCGACGCGTGAGCCGATCGATCCGGTACGGTTCATCTCCAACCGTTCCTCCGGCACATTGGGATACGCGGTGGCGTCGGAAGGAGTGCATCGGGGGCATCGGGTGGTGCTGCTGAGTGGTCCGACGGCGCTGGAGCCGCCGCGCGGTGCTCGGCTGGAGTGGTTCGAGACGGCTGCAGAGCTCCTGCGCAGCATGCGGAGGCGATGGCGCTGGTGCGATGCGGTCGTCATGACGGCGGCGGTCAGCGACTTCCGGCCGAGGCGGGTGTCGGCAATGAAGATGGGGCGCTCCGGCGCGCTGCGGCTGGAACTCGTGGCGACGCCCGACATCATCGGCGCGCTGGGGCGGCGCAAGGGACGTCGCGTGCTGGTTGGTTGCGCGGTTGAGTCGACCAGGGCGGTCGCACGCGCCGCCAGGAAACTGGTGCAGAAACGGCTCGATTTGATCATGGTGACCACCGTGGGGCGCGCCGGAGCTTCCCCGTTCGGCTCCGGAGCGATGCAGGCGACGCTTGTCACCTCAGGCGGGGCGGTCGAGCCGCTTGGCGTCCGGCCGAAGCGCGTGCTGGCCAGCCGGTTGCTTGACAGTGTAGAGGGGCTATGTTATGGTCGGTCGGCTCGTCCCAGTGTGCGACGGAGTTAGCGGACGGGCGTTTTCGTTCTAGCGGCGACGTGTTGTTGCGCGGTGCGCGGTCAGTCGTTGGGGAGGGCTTCGATGAAGGAACGACAGCGGTGGTGGCGCAACGGATTTACGCTGGTGGAGTTGCTGGTGGTGGTCGCGATCATCGGTCTGCTATTCGGTTTCCTGACCTCCGGTGTCCAGGTCGCCCGCCGGAAGGCATCCCAAGCCAAATGTGCCAACAACTTGCGTCAGATCGGCATCGCACTGCAGCTGTACGCCGGCGATCATGGTGAGCGGTTCCCGGCCAGCCTCGATGATCTGTACCCCTCGTATATTGATAATTTGGAAACGTTTGTGTGCCCGGCCAGCGGGCAGGCGGCACCGGCATCGGCCAGCGCCGGGGGATATAGCTATGTGGGGGGGCTGACGACCTCTGAATCATCCACGACGGCGATTGCCACCGATGCGGCCGCCAACCATCGCGGCGACGGCGGCAATGTCCTCTATATCGGGGGCGATGTCCGATGGGGCACGGGGTCCGGCGGCTCCTGGAGCCCGCCTGGGTCGTAACCTCGTGTCAGGTGTTTTAGGTGTAACGTGACAAGGAACAGCGAGCACGTTTCCCCAAGGCTTTTGACACTTTACACATGACACCTGTACATTTCGGTTCCGAACTGGCGCGGTAGCCAAATGGTAAGGCGAGGGTCTGCAAAACCCTTATGCGTCGGTTCGATTCCGACCCGCGCCTCCATCACTCATTGGCGTGGCAATGCGGATTTCGGAATGCGGAATGATCTGGCCTGCTGCGTAGCGGGTAGTCCACATTCGCCATTCCGAATTCCGCATTCGAATGGGCGAGTGGTGGAATGGCAGACACGAGAGACTTAAAATCTCTTGCCCACAAGGCGTGTGGGTTCGACTCCCACCTCGCCCACCATGAGGCGTGGATAGACGCGGCAAGGCGGGGGTCTGACAGAGTCCCGAGCAACACAGGCCGGAGAGCTGCGACGAGGAAGGGCTAACGATCTCTTCGTGATCTGCGTCTGAGTATATCAGCGATTGTCGGCAGACGGCGACTTCGTCCGTGTCCATGAGAGAGAAAGACGTGCAAACGATGTTGCGTTCGAGAAGGCATAAGGCAGTATGTACGATCATCGGATGCGGGGCTGCTGTGATGTTCGGCGTAACTGCGGCGATCGCCGTGGCTGCTGAGCAGGGCAGGCCGTCGTGGTCGAGTCAACAGGAGCCGCAGTCGCGGGAACCGGTCGATGCTGCTCCAGTGGTGGTCGATGCTGACGCGGCGACGGCAGAGGCGTTTGGTGTCGATAAGTCGTTGTCGCCGGTAACTCCTCGGACGTCGGTTGTGTCGCCCCCCGTGGCGGCCAGTGCATCGACCCAGGTGCCGGCGAAGCCAGCGGAGGCGCTGGTCTCGCGGGGAGAATCGCTGTTGGCGCAAGGCGCTACCGATCAGGCGATCGAGGTGCTGGAGCAAGCGCTGGCGCTACACGTATCCTCTGCGGCGTACCGCAGCCTGGGGCTGGCGTACTGGGCCAAGAGTCGCCAAGCTGGCGATGACTCAGGACGCGATCGGGCGATCGAGGCATTGACGAAAGCGGTTCAGATGGAACCGAGCTATTCGACGGCGAACATGGACCTTGGCCGCTTGTTGATCGAGAGTGGTCGCAGAGACGAGGGCGTGCCGTACATCGAGCGAGGTTTGGCGCTCTCGCCAGAGCACCCGCAGCGGGATGAGGCGCTCCGTCTGATTGGCGCGCCGGTCGTGCCAGTTATACCGTCTGTAACAGCTACAAGCGTGGCAGACAAGACGTTATCTCAGAATCAGGCAGCGTTAGAAACAGTGGTGGTAGCCGAGGAAGTCGAGGCCGCCGCCGAAGAGATTCGTGGCACGGTGCCTGATGAAGAGCGTCGAGCTACCGAGGTTCGTGGACGGCGGTCTCGGTAGGCGGGCGTCCGACGAGCCATGGCGCACGGTGTCAGGTGCCAAGTGTGAGGAAAGGGTTTGCTCGGCGTTTGTGGCGATTTGGCTGCGAACTTCCTGGACACCTTGAACCGTTCCCCCGAATACAGGGAGCTCATCGGGCGCATAGCTCAGCTGGTTAGAGCGTTTCCTTGACATGGAAAAGGTCAGAGGTTCGAATCCTCTTGCGCCCACCATCGCTCTGGCTGACGGATGCTTGCTGGCATACACAGCAAGGTGCGAGAGGATTCGAAGGTGAGCGCGAGGCCAAGCGTTTTAGGTCACACGACGAAGAGGAGTGTGACGACATTCGGAGCGCGAGTGCCCGACTCGCCAACGATGTATTGGCGAGCGGCGAATCCTCTTGCGCCCACCAGTAGCTGTGCAGAAGGTTGTCAGCTTCACCGGTCTTTGGAGGAAGACGCTCCACGTCTCCCTTCCAAGGTCCGCCAATCAGACATAGCGGGCTGCCTCCCTCTGGCGTTGTGTCCTCGTCCCGCCTGACGCGGGACTCGGACGGCTTAATGGAGCGACGGCGGCGAGTTTTCTTGCGCTCTGGTTGGTGCGTAAGAAAACAGGAATCGTTACTTCACGGTGCCAGGCGTCCTCTGGACAAGTGCTGGACGCCGACAAACGGTGCCTGGCACCGACCGGTTGTCTATGTTGAAGCGGTACGGATGGGCAGGGGCTCCGATGTCTGGCTGCATCGGGAAGTTTGAGTTGAAGAGGACGCTTGCTCGATGGTTTTGACTCCAACGCTGATCGCGGTGCGCGACGTGGCGTTCCTGATGCTGGTGGTGACGGCCACCATGCCGTGGTTTGGGCGTCCATCGGTGGCGATCGGTTTCGGCGCTGGCGCCGCATGGAATCTGCTGAATCTGGCGCTGTTGAGCGTGTGGAGTCGCCTCTTGGCTGCCGAGGGGAAGCGTCGGTGGCTATGGGTGATCGCCGTAGGACTGGTCAAGTTTCCTGGGTTGTATGGAGTTGGGCTGTGGTTGTTGATCAGCCGTCGCGTGGAGGCGCTGCCGTTTCTGGCAGGTTTTACGGCGGTGCTAGCATCAGTCGCGGCGCGCATGGCGATCGGGAGAGCGAAGTGATCGGGCGGCAGGCGCTGGGTGTCATGTATCAGGGGAAGAGCGGACGTGGGCATGATCGGTTGGATGTCGAATGGGCAGGGCGTTGGCGAGCCATGGTGAGCCGCTGGATGTTCGTCTTGTTGATGCTTGCTGCTCCCCTCGCGTATGCTGAAGGCGGCGAGCATGCAGCGGCGGTTGAAGCCGGTGGTGAGCCCGCGGCCGGTGGTCATGCGCCGGAGATTCCGAATCTCATCACCATGCTGAATCACTTCTGGGGATCAAACCCCATCGTGCATTTCCTACACACGTGGGAGAATCAGATCTTTGCGTTGGTGATCGTGGCGTTGTTGGTGTTTTGCTCCGCGAAGGCGGCGCGCCCGTCGGGTCCCGTGCCGAACCGCTTTCAGAGTCTAGTGGAGAGCATTGTGGAGTGGCTGGACGAGTTCTTCCGCGGCATCCTCGGTGCGGAGTCGCGCCGCTACCTGCCGTTTCTCGGCAGTCTCTTCCTCTATATCGTCGGCATGAACTTCGCTGGATTGGTCCCCGGGCTGAAGTCGCCGACGTCGTCGATCGTGACGACCGGCTCGCTGGCGTTCTGTGTGTTTGTCTTTGTGCAGTACACGGCGATCCGTCGGCTCGGGCTCTTGGGGTTTGTCGACCATCTGGCTGGGGAGCCGCGGGACGCTGCGGGATGGGTGCTGGCGCCGCTGATGCTGGTGCTGCATATTGTTGGTGAGATCGTCAAGCCAGTCAGTCTGGCGCTGCGACTGTTTGGCAACATCACCGGCGAAGACATTCTGCTCGGCGTCTTTCTGATGCTGGGCGCGCTGGCCGTCAGCGGGTTGCATTTACCGATCGGGATCCCGTTTCATCTGCCATTCATGTTGCTGTCGGTGATCTTTAGTTTTGTGCAGGCGTTGGTCTTTACGCTGCTGAGCACGATCTACATCTTCATGGTGCTTCCGCATCATGAGGCTCATGCGGCGGAGCATCAACCCTCGTCCCACCATCCATGAGGTTGGGGCAGTCGCGGACAGCGGGCGGGGCCAGGCGGTTGACGGTCCGATGTACGCTCGTGTGTGGTGCGAAGATCGTGTCTCCGTGAGTGATCGAACCTGCCACGGGGGCATGTGGTGTTGTGAAGAAGATGTCGTGTGGGTATGGTGCGCGGCGTCGCATCGGGTGGTGCGATACGCCGCGCTCTGCTGCAGTCTAAGGAGGTTGTGTATGGAGGCGCAGTCAATGCAGTCGGTAGTCTTGGGAGCGGCGCTGCCGCTCGGGTTGGCGTCCGCGGCCATCGCGTCGGCCTTGGGGTTGGCGAAGGCGGTCACGGCGGCGATGGAGGCGATGGCGCGTCAGCCGGAGGCGAGCCAGCGGATTCAGACGGCGATGATCCTCGGGTGTGCGTTCATCGAGGCGTTGACGATCTACGTCTTCGTCGTCGTCTTGTTGTTCGGGTTCGGAATCCTGAAGATTCATTGAGGTTCGCATGGACTTGGTCACGCAGTTTCTGACGCACATCGCGGCGTTCGCGCTGCTGATCTTTCTGCT
>Ga0247727_10000371_pt1 | contig 109381 bp, 132 predicted proteins | sample WisWelCaveWW1625_FD_202498 | JGI IMG/M metagenome (GOLD analysis project Ga0247727, IMG submission 202498) | Biofilm microbial communities from Wishing Well Cave, Virginia, United States - WW16-25 | ecosystem: Environmental > Aquatic > Deep subsurface > Groundwater > Cave microbial mat... | reverse complement strand
TGAAATGTATTGCGCTGATGCAGCGCCACAGGCGCAGAGAAATCTAAAAGATAGTATCAAGGACTATAATATTAAGTTTGGTTTCCGTGTTTGAAAACGTCTTGTCAACGGTCCATACTCTCTCGATATAACGCAAAGAAATTTTTTACTGTTGATGATAATCTCTCCTTCACTTCTTCAGACTCTAGCGTGGCTACCACTTCCTCATGATTTGTTGCGTTTGTGCCATCAGCAGCAACAACATTGCCATCCTGGTGGGGAATTGGCATGCGTTGAAGCGGGAGAGTACTTTGATGCAGACATGCAGGGGAATGTGCTGCGTACGTATCCTGAAGGATCTATTGTTTTTTACAAGATGGGATCTACGCATAGACCTTTGAGCTTGACAGGTGCGAGACTCTTCTATATCCCATTTGATGGGATTATTTTTGGCAAAGGTGCCGAAGATCTCATGCAGAAGATGGTGGACAAAGGCGTGAGAGAAGAAGCTTTGCAATATGCACTCTTTTGGATGTTTCCTGATGAGGCCGAGAGACAACGGATCTACGATAGCGTGGGCAGAGATTGAATCCTTCTTTTATTCGTAAGGTTTAAAAAGCCGTACTATAGGAATTGCTGTATGGCGATACAAGAATTTGATGCGGAAATACTTGAAAAAAAAGACTTAACACATGACGTGCTGTTCCTTTCTTTAGCGGTTGCAGAAACGTTTGCATTCGTTGCTGGGCAGTTCATCATGCTGCGGATACGAAATGGTGATGTGTACAAATTCAAATCCTATTCTGTGTTGAATCCGCCGTCACAAAAAGGGCAGTTGGATCTGTGCATCAAGATTATCGATGGTGGTTTCGCATCAGAAGCGTTCAAGAACATGCGCGTGGGCGAGAAACTCACCGTGCGCGGGCCATTTGGTGGTTTTACTTTTAAAAAAGAGAGCAGTGCAGAGGCGTTCTGGTTCATCGGCACCGGTACGGGCGTTGCACCGCTGTATTCGATGCTGAAACAGCATCTTACCGACTTCCCACATAAGAAATTTCGGTTGATCTTTGGCGTGAGAAGCAAGGAGGATCTCTTATTTCATGAAGAATTCCTAGATATGGAAAAGAAGCACCGCAACTTCCACTACTGGCCGACGCTCTCGCAAGAAGAGTGGAGCGGCTACAACGGGAGAGTGCAAAGACATCTCGGCGAAGACCTCCATACCAAGGATTTTTATATATGTGGCTTGAAGGAAATGGTGTTGGAAACACAACAATATTTATTAGAAAGAGGTGTTGCTCCTGAACATATTCACTTTGAGAGGTATTCCTAAATGGATATTCGGGTTGAAGACATCATTGACACCAGCAGAGATCTTCTTGTTCTAGGTATGTGGCAGGAAGATGAGGATACGAGCTACGAATTTCTAAATACAGTTTTTGCGAAGGAAGTGCAGGAAGCTGTTGCTCTGGGCGTGTTCAAGAAAACGTACGGAGAAATCTATCCGACGAAATTTGCTGGTCTGGGCTATAGACGAGTGCTGCTCTTAGCGCTGGGTGCAAAGCAGGAGATGACGCTTGAACGCGTACGACGATTGCTGAGCAAGGCTGTCACGTATACGAAGCTGTATAAGTTTGAATCATTTTCTACGAATATTCCGGCGATGGTGGAGAGCACCGGAAGGTTTTCTGCGCAGGAGATCGGGCGGGCGAGTGCTGAAGGAATTCTTCTTGCAAATTATTCTTTCAAGAAATATCTCAGTCCAAATCCGGATGTCGTAGACAAGGAGATACAGATTGCGACGCTGAGCTGGATGAAGGAGAAAAATGCGTTCGTTCTGGGCATTGAAGAAGGGAAAGTTATTGCAGAGTGCACGAATTTTGCTAAAGACCTGGTGAATGAACCTGCACTGCTGGTTACCCCTGCGTATTTGCATCGTGTTGCAGAGGAGATCGCAGAAGATAAACGGATGAAGCTCCGCGTCTTGGAAAAAAAAGATCTGGAAGAGAAGGGTCTCGGTGCGATCCTCGGGGTGAGCAGAGGAAGCGAGCATCCGCCAAAGCTGTTGATTCTGGAGTATAACGGTGCTGATGAAGGGCCATGTACTGCGATTGTGGGAAAAGGAATTACGTTCGACACCGGAGGATACAATATCAAGCCTACGGGTTCCATGGAGACGATGAAATGTGATATGGGCGGCGCTGCTGCCGTGCTTGCGACCATCAAAGCGTGTGCTCGTCTGGGGTTGAAAAAGAAAATCATCGGTGTTGCTCCCGTGTGCGAGAATGCCGTGAGCGGGACTGCGATCAAGCCTGGTGATATTCTCATTGCGTACAATAAGAAAAGTATTGAGATTACGAATACCGATGCGGAAGGGCGATTGATTCTTGCTGACGCTATTAGTTACGTTGAGGAAAAGTATAAACCAGAGGTTATTATTGACCTTGCGACATTGACGGGGGCTTGCGTGGTTGCACTGGGTTCGCACATCTCAGGTATTATGAGCAACAATGTCGAACTGCAGGGTGCGCTGCAGAAGGCTGGCGAAGAGAGCTATGATCGCGTGTGGCCATTGCCCATCCTTGAGGAATATCAGGACAGCATGAAAGGGACCATTACCGATTTGAAGAATACGGCAATGCCAGGCTATGGTGCAGGGTCGATTACTGCGGCGGTCTTTTTGAGCAAGTTTGTGTCGACGGCAAAGTGGGCGCATGTAGACATTGCTGGACCTGCGTTCTTGAACGAGGGAAAGGATTATTTGCAGAAGGGTGCGACGGGGACGGGCGTACGCTTGCTCACGTATTATTTTTTGCGGAATTAGTTTTTGAAGAGCAGGAGTAAGAGAAAAATTATTGTACCGAGTAGTATCCCTCCAAAGAAGAGCAACACATACCATTTTTGATTTTGACTTTCCACTATCATGCGTGCAGGAAAGCAATCGTTGTATAAAAATGATTCGGATTTAACAAAATTTATAAATCATGATTTGTGAAAGTGATCATTATGGATTATAAAAGAGAGTCTCTGCTTCTGCATGAGAAAAATCGGGGGAAACTTGCGGTGCATTCGAAGATTCCATTAGCAAGTAAAGAAGACCTCTCATTGGCATATACGCCGGGCGTTGCCGCAGTCTGCGAAGCTATTGCAAGTGATCCTGAGAAGCTGTACACGCATACTCTGAAAGCGAATGCCGTTGCAGTGATCACCGACGGAAGCGCAGTACTCGGCTTAGGAAATATTGGGGCAGCTGCAGCATTGCCCGTCATGGAAGGAAAAGCTATTCTCTTTAAGGAGCTCGCTGGGATTGATGCGTTTCCCATTTGCCTTGCATCGCAGGATGTGCAGAAAAATATCGAGACCATTCGGAACATCGCTCCCGTCTTTGGCGGCATCAATCTGGAGGACGTCAAAGCGCCAGAGTGTTTTATTCTCGAAGAAGCGCTGCAGGATCTTGGTATTCCTGTCATGCATGACGATCAGCATGGGACGGCTGTGGTCGTGCTTGCCGCATTGATCAATGCACTCAAAGTGAAGAAAAAAAATATGTCTGACGTGAAGGTGGTGATTAATGGTGCAGGGGCTGCAGGAATCAGTATTACGAAATTACTGCTATCATCTGGGTTGAAAGGGTACCATACTCTCGTCTGTGATTCTCAAGGAATTATCTATTTTGGAAGAGAAGAATTCTCCGGGAATCCGCAAAAGAAGGAGCTCAGTAAGAGAACGAACACGTCACGGGTGCAGGGAAGTCTTGCTGATGCCTTGCAAGGAGCGGATGTTTTTATTGGCGTTTCTAAGAAAGATTTGTTGACGCCTGCAATGGTGCGGTCTATGGCGAAGGAGCCTATTATTTTTGCGATGGCGAATCCTGACCCGGAGATTTTACCAAAGACTGCGAAAGATGCTGGGGCGTTGATTGTTGCGACGGGCAGGAGTGATTTTCCCAACCAAGTGAACAATGCGCTTGCATTTCCAGGGATTTTTAGAGGTGCATTGGATGTGCGGGCGACAAAGATTACACCAGAGATGAAGATTGCAGCTGCGGAAGCTATTGCGGCTCTTCTTCCACAACCGAGTATCGATGAACTCCTCCCCAGTGTTCTCTCTGCTGATGTCGTGCCGCGAGTTGCAGAGGCAGTACGCAATGCATGGTTGCAACATCCTGATCCGTAGTAACATAAATTTATTAATGAGAACACCTTGGGTTTTGTTATGCGGATCTTCCGATCCCTGGTGTATGTATCGCTATTCTTTTTTCCCAGGGGAGATAATTTTATTCCAATGCAAACGGAAGCATCGGGGTCATCTCCTATGACAGAAGTTATTCGGGCTTCGTTTCGAAATCGCCCACCAGAAGCAGTTACCAATATTCAGAGTTATAGTCTTGCTGGCCTGCTCAAGATTCTGCAGCAGCCGAAGAACTGCGAGGATATGTATGCCACGACAAGGGAAATTGTGACGCGGATGGAGACGCAGAATTTGCCTGAAGTTCTCCTTGGCGCCCACGATGTTGTCTATACCCTTGATGGGGATGCGTTTCTATTTTCTGCCTTTGCAGGGCGCGCCACCTTCCCGTTGGTCGCCGACGTTCATTCTCCTGCACTCGAAAGTCTCTTCGTAGATCTTTCGTTGGAGCAGGAAGAGAAAGCTAAGAACAACATCCGGTATGTTGTGTTCACGCCTCATCTGCTCAATTGTGCCATAAATAATCCCTCCGTGAGCGAACTGCGTGGATTGTCATTCGGGCAACATGTCGTTTATGTTGATACCTGGGATGCCAATCTGCCACAGAGCGAGTTCTATGCCTCGATACTTGCGCATGAAGCGGAACATGAGGGGCAGCAGAATCTTAATTATTCTCGTCTGCAGAAGGAAAAGAAAGCATACGAGGCGGAGCTCCTCGTTCTTGTGGAGCAGAAGCACAAAGGCGTTGATGGGCTGGATGCAATGATCCAGGACCATAAGAAGCGCGTCCGGAATGCAGCATATCTTCTGCAAGGTGAGTTTGGGGATGATTTTTCTCACGTGTACCCCTGGGCGACAATTCGATCGGATCAATTGCTTGAGGCAAAAATCTCTCTCGATATCGTTGCCAAGTATGCGGGAGACGTGCGAACAGGGCACTCGGCAATGGATGCAGAGTTGCAAGCTGCTGCAGAAGTTACAAGGCTGACATTGCAGGAGACGCACGCTGTACGCACCACTGCGCTGTATACTATTCTGGAATCCAACAAAACGGGTCGGCTGCAGAAGAAAAATGCGTACGCAGCACTGGAATTTCTCTCTCCAGGTGCATTCATGCAAGACAAACGCATTCAACTGGGTGCTTATTCCGTGCCGCCTCTTGAGATTCTTCTTACGGCGCCTACGGCGCCTCTGCAGCAAATGGAGCATATTGCGTACCTCGATGTCTTGGATGGGGATACGGTGTACGCGCTGCGTGATGAGGGTGCTGGGCTCATCCAGGCATCTGCAGGGCCGTAGCAGAAACTATTTAAATGAATTCTTTCTCGTCCGGGGTATGCCAACCTATCAAGTTGAATGTTATCGCGTAAACGAGTGGGACCATCCATACTGGTTTCGTATTCTTGCGTCCGGGTGGGTTGATGCATATAAAGTGCTGCAGCCATGGCTACGCACATTCGATTTGCATGACGGAGAAGGGTTTGTTGCTGCTGCAAAAGAGCTTAAACCGGAAGAAGTGCTTGAGGCTCCGGAAAGAATGTGGCACTGCACGGATCTAGAAACGCTGACTGGGTAAATAATTCGTCTTCTACGCTAGGTCTGAAAGATTTTCGGATTTTTCTCAGAAGGATTATTTAAGGCGACCGACAGATGTTATGTTAAGCTCAGGTCGCCTAAGCAGGTATGGCGAGGGTCTCAAGTGACCCTTAGCTTAAAGGGAGCTAAGGGATTGAGGAAACCCTTATCCTTCACTCGGATCTCCGGGTTCAAATCCCGGCCTGAGCGTTACTAATCGCTGCAAGAATATAAACTTTATGTTCATGAAAAAATATTATTCTAAGGTGTTTGGTTGCAAGTACGGAAGCGCTTCCGTTGTCAGGTACGAAAATGCACTCTCTGCCGCTTTGTTGCATGCGTCATCGCAGGTTTTGCATGTTGTAGTACCATCTGGACCGCTGGGGTACTCGGAAATATAACATATAGACGGATTACTCTGTATGTCTATTGATTTTTCATTAGTGGCATACAAGGGAATTTGTTTACTGGTAGAGACATCGATCCATTCGCCTTCGCTCACCCTATTGGCGCTGAGTGGTTCAGTTCTTATTTGCATTTCATCTATCTTGTAGGAGCCGTCTGCTTGTGGCACCATTTGCACCATAGTACATAAAACTCTATCAGGACTATTGTAACATTGGATCGCTAGAACGCTTGTACTATTGATATCTCTGAGCATTACTTTCGTTAAGTATGACGGATCAAACCCATTATAATAATCTATGATTAAGTCGAAATCTTGGAGTGACATGAGGTCCGTGTGCTCTTCGTAATTAATGCCAGATCTCCTGTAGATTGTACCCTCTGGAGCTTCGTAGGAATTATTTGTGTTAAATGCATCGCCGACGGCATGTACAAGATCGTGAACATCGCTATCGAAAGCTGAGAGCTTTGCTTCCAGGTCTTCTCCTTGTATATAACTAATATCAGAATCTTCTTCTTTGCAGGGAACACTACACCCCATGCCTAGTGCTAATAGAATGCTTGTTCTTATTGCTGTCATGCTGTAGTAGTATTTCATTGCAATTTATAAGCCTTTCTAAAAGAAAAATTAATGTGAAAACCGCTTCTCAACGACGGACCAGTCAATCGCTTTGAAGAATGCTTTGATTTACTTTCTCCTTACTCCTATCTCCCACAATCTTATATGCGCTTAAGGTAATAGGCTACTTTGCCAAGGATCGTGTCGTAAAATTCTGGACTCACGGAACACAACTTCTTCTTAATTATCTTTGCATTAACGGTAAACAGGCGATGTGGCTTTATCCAACTCTCGAATGGTAGTTTCCCACCGTCCTGAACTTTTTCCGGAATAGAAACACCATCCGCAGGGGCATTCGATGTGATGAGACAGCAAATCCTGTCATCTGTCTTGTTCAGGTGCTTATTAGAAAGAATTAGCGCTGGTCGTAACTTTGAGCCTGTCAGATCCGAGTACGGGAAGGGAATAAGAATTATTTCGCCTTGTTCATACATTGTTCCATCTCTCATCTGCTTCGTTATCCCACTCTTTCTTTAGGACATGTTCCGATGCAAGCATCGTAAGGATACTTTCTCTGCTTGTACTGTTCTCTATTTTTTCCAATTCTTCGATACGCTGCTTGATTGCTTTACGCACAAACTCACTCCATTTGATTTCGGAGTGTGTACGCATTTTTTTATACACCGAGGCCTCTATAGATAAAGTGATGTTTGTCATTTTGTTGAATAAGTGGGCTCACTTAATAAGCCTTTCGGAGGTTTTTCTGAAAAGTTTTCAAAAAAGAAAAATTAATGAGAAAAATGTTTCTCAACGACGGACCAGTCAATCGCCTTGAAGAATGCTTCTATGTAGTCCGCTTTCTTCAAGCCATAGTCCACCATGTACGCATGTTCAAAGACGTCCATGATGAGCAACGGAATCGCACCAGCCAAATGGCCAACATCGTGCTCATTGACCCAGGCGTTAAAGAATCTTCTGCCTTCCGGATCGTAGTACAGGATAACCCAGCCAATCCCACGCATCGTCCCGACCGCTTTGAACGCTTTGGTCCAGTCGTCGATACTGCCGAACGTGTCTGTCAGTGCCTTTGCAAGCTTTCCATGCGCATCTACTGGATGACCACCATGCTTCATATTGCCGAAATACATCTCGTGCAAACGCATCCCATTAAATTCCCAGCCAAAGCGGCGCTTCAATTCTGCGAACTCTGGCGTAGCTGCTTTCCCATCCTTCACCATCTGCATCATTATATCCGCAAGCTTGTTCGTATTCGTTACATAGCCTTGATAGAGGGTAAAGTGATTCTTCAAGAGCGTATCGCTTAGCCCTGCTGTGCCTAATAAATTATCGTAGTTTTTTGCTTCGTATGCCATCATGTTCACCTTAGATTTTTCCTACCAGATCAAGACCTGGTTTTAATGTTTTTGCGCCGGGCTCCCAATTGACCGGGCAGACTTCTGCGCCGTGTTCAGACACGTACTTTGCTGCGTGTATCTTTCGTACCAATTCTTTGATGGATCTGCCAATGCTGTTATCATGGATTTCATATGCTTTGAGGATTCCATTTGGATCTATCAGGAATGTGCCTCGCAGGGAGATTCCCTCTGCGTCGATGTACGTGCCGTATGCCCTGCAGACATTGCCTGTGGGATCTGCCAACATGGGGAATTTTATTTTTTTAATGGTGGCGGAGTTATCGTGCCATGCCTTGTGGACGAAATGCGTATCGGTGCTGACACTGATCACTTCAGCGCCCAACTTCTTAATTTCTGTGTAATGGTCTGCAAGTTCGCCCAGTTCTGTAGGGCAGATGAAGGTGAAGTCTGCGGGATAGAAAAACAGGATGACCCATTTTCCTTTATAGTCGCTGAGACTGATCGTTTTTATACTGTCGTTTATGAACGCCTTTTCTTTAAACTCTGGTGCTTTTTCATTTATTTTTACCATGGTTCCTCCGAGAATACTTAAATCTTTTTTACGCCGTCTACTTCCACGTGGATGCAGTTGACCGGGCAGGATTCTGCTGCTTCGATATTGCCTTCTATCTCTTTGAGCTCTAGGACGAATATGTCTCCGTCTTGCTTCGCTGCTCCTTGCAGATCTGCTTTGTTGTCCTTGTTCATCACCCAGAATTTTGGGGCGATGGATTCGCAGGCGCAGCAGCCAATGCAGACATTCCTTTCATGAATGACTTTTATCTCTGTCATGGGCGAGTTAACCTTCGTTAAGGTTTATAAAGGTTACGAATGGGTGTTTCTCTCTTCATTGTACAACACTGTAGCATATTTCTTGTGCGTAAAACCCATTTGCTTTACAACTCTTAGTATTGCATATCACATGGAGGTGATCTTATGGGTGGATGCTATGAGACAAGGTATAGTTCTGGAGGTGGTTCGTCGAGAAGTAGTCGGGCTCCGACACATATGGAACATATTGATAGTTTCTTCAGGAGTAAGGATCCTAAGGACATCGTGAAGGCATACCAGGCATTCGCCGGTGAGAATAGTAGTGGATGGTTTATTAAAACCGTTCTTGAGCGTCGCGGCGTAAAGACAATTCCAAAAGAGTTTTCGGACATTGAGTATGAGCTTAAATTTGATATTCAGGCTACGTGCACTGACGCGCGTAGCGAAGAGCCATCGTTGGTCGAATATCTTGGCATTTTTCAGTTTCCGCCGATTGAAACTGCACGGTTCTTACGGGAATCTGGAACTGTAACAGGAGAGGGAACGAATCACTTCTATGGAGATGCGGAGAAGGAACGGCTGGTTGTTATTGAGAAAGGGGATAAAATGTACATGAAAGAAAAAAGTCCGCCACTTGAGATGCGCCTCCAACATGATATTCCCTATTCGGAAATCGTCATGAAGCGGACAGAACATAGATATGGCGCAACGCTTGCAGAAGTACTGGCAAAGACGGAAGAAGTGGTGCGTGCTGGCAGCATCTATCAGGGTTGCGTCGTCAAGGAAAAAGGAGACACCTACATTCTCGATACACATGAAGGAAGAATATATTCTCTCACCCTTACGCGAGCCACCTTGGAGCGAGGCGAGGAGACATTGGTGCAGAGGCAGCTCGAACTTGAGTACGCTGGGTATATTCCTGGCTTTCCCCAGTTTGAGAAAGATAGCGAAGAACAAATCGTAGCTGCGATGGTAGAAATTGCGAAGCACATCGGCTTCTTCTATAGGAGTACTCACGTTACGCCCAAGTGGAAGATTGACCTCGCATTTACTAACCAAAGAAAGTATGACTTTGTCCGGTCTGATGCGCCTGCGCTTGCTCCTAAATTGCATACGGGATTTGAGATCGTCCTCGCGGCAAAACCTGGGGTGAAAAATAATGCATGACCTCCCTCAAAATCTTTTTTTTCTTTGTGGACCCCACGGTGCGGGAAAAACGACCCTTTCGCATCGCATCAAAGAGGCGCTACCCAATGTTGTCCTCCCTGAGCTGGAGACTAGAGTTTGCCGGTTAGATACCTCTCCGCTGGAACGAATTACCTTAAAACTTTGTGAACGGGCGCTGGAAAATTTTGAGGCAGTGCAGCTTGCGCGCCAATTGCCAGATAAGATTATTCTTGCAAATCGGTGCATCTATGATGGAGACACCTATGCGCGTGCCTATCATGACCTTGATTGGATATCCGAGGAAGAGTACCATGTTCTACACCAGACCGCACGGATTGTTTTCCCAAAGGATGTACGGGAACCCCGTGCCATAGTGTTGAATCCTCCGTCATCGCTGGTACTTGAACGTGTGCGTGGGCGATGGGAGACTGAACGAAAGAAATGGCGTGAGGAAGATACTGCGTACTGCAAGGCGGTCCGTGCTGAGTACACCCTCTTCCGTGACAATCCAAATATTTTGTATCTGGAAGACAGTACGTATGTTGAACCCGTCATTTCCTGGCTCAAGGATAGATATACTGTTGTATAGAATAGTTAATTAAATGTTACAATAATATACATGGTGTTGTACTATGCTGCAAAAAGAAATTGTTACCAAGGTGCTCGATTTTGTGCGTTCGGAACCGAAAACCATTCAAGATATTGCATTGCTGCTTGACAAAAACTGGCGGACTGCAGACAGGTATGTGGAACAGATTGCACAAGAAACGGGAATGATTGGGACGAAGATTTTCCGGAAAGGAAGTCGTGGCGCATTAAAGCTCGTGTATTGGAATGCATTAGAACCTGGAAAAGGAAGTGCATATCAGGAACGATTATTGCAGACCATTATGACCCGAAAGAGAAAGGAAGACTTTTCACCGCTGGATATTTTTCAGTTTGTTTCCGGAGATGCGCGCGACGTAGGACATGGAGAAACGGATTTTGCAGGGCTCGTGAAAAAAGCAGAGCAGCAAGTGTTATTTTTTTCGGGAAATCTCTCATGGGTTGATACGGCATCGAACAAGGCGCTGCAAGCATTGGCGCAGAAGCACATTTCTCTCAAGATTCTTACCCGAGTCGATCTGGTCTCCAAGCAGCGCGTCAAAACATTGCTGGCCATGAATCATCGTTATGGCCGGGACGTTGTGGACATACGGCACTGTGAGCAGCCACTGCGCGGGATGATCGTTGACAACTTAGTTTTGAGCATGAAAGAAACATTATCGCCGCAGCAGCACCGGGAGCTCAAGGAGACGGTGTACCTGTCCTATCTTATCAAAGACAAGGAATGGATCCTCTGGATGCAGCGTGTTTTTTGGCAATTGTGGAACCAAAGCATTGATGCGCACACAAGGGTTACAGCGCTCGAAGAGATTCGTGGAAAGTGAATGTATGCAATAGAGTATCAAAAAGCTTTTTAAGGAAGAGTGACATAGTGTTTATAAAGAGGCTAAAATGCAGGTGAACTTAAGTTTTGACACGGAAAAAGAGGGTGTTGACAATCTCAAAAAGCTTGTTGACGCACTAAACCAACTTATCGCTTCTCGTGAGGGTAGAACTTTTCAGCCTGAACAAAGACCTATGAGCACTGCAGTAGTGCAAGAGCAAAAACCAGCGCCTGATAAAACTACAGGTGGATGCCGTGTCATTCCGTATGAGGATATGTCTGGAAAGATGTCTCAATTATTTGCGGGACGAAGAATTTAATTATTTCGTGAATCTTTTGTTGTTCTCAGCTGCATGAGAAGGTTGGCCGCCGTGGTTGACACTGCGCATGGTGTGTGGGGTTCTTTCATCGCCAGCTCCAGGTATCGTTGCGCTTTGCATATTTGTCCATGCTGATAATACATGAATCCTATTTCTGCATACCCAGTGAATCCGCCTGCCTCCAGGAAATCTACTTTGGCCGCATTGAGCTCGTCTGTCGTCGCGTACGCTTTGGCTCTGTTGAGATGGCCGACTCGTAGAAGGCGCTGCATGTCCGCCTGGTACTGCGTACGTATCGGATGCTCAAGCTCTGCGAGGCACACGTCGATTCCATGCGTAAAATCCTCAATCGCGTGCGCATACCCTTGCTTTAGCCTCGCCTCCACACCGCCTCTGTTAAAATACAATGTCGCTAACTTCGCCGCGTATTGGGGCGGAAAAGCATCATACAACAATTCCATGACATCGATAGCTAAAGTGAGATGGGAGAGACCCCAGTCTACTTCTTTGCGTACGCCAATCATATGCACCGCCATGTGATAACACGCATCAGCCCGCGCACACAACACCGGACTGGTCGCTTCCGTTACTACATCTGGACAGACATCGGTGAGGTTTATGACGTGTTCAAGATCGCTCTCCGCTTCGTCGTGTCTTTCAAGATTCTTGAAGGCAATATGACGTTGCAGATATGCGGACAGTGCTCCTGGATCTTGTCTGAGCAATGTCGTGTATGCTGCGACAGCGCCTTGCCAATCACTTTCCTGCAATGCTTGCCTGCCCTGCATCCATAGGTTGTCTGACATACGCTGAAGAAAAAAAAATTCCCTTATAAAGCTTTTCTAAAACTCTGCGAGGCCTTTTTGGACTTTCTCTGCCTTTGCAAGCTTCGCAATGATCTGGAAATCGCTGCTCATTTGCTTGAAAAGCTCTGGGTTTCTGCCCTGGTATAAGAAGTTGGCCGGATGGATTACTGGGACTACCTGCACAGGAATGTTATTTATTGTTGTGGAGAAAACCTTTCCGTGAATCGACGTCACGCCTTTCTTTTTGATAATTCTATCCGTCGCAAAATTGCCGATGGTGACGATTACTCTTGGCTGCATGATTTTTATCAGTTGATCCAAGCGATCACGGCAATTCTCCACTTCCTCCTTGTTGGGATTGCGATTATTTTCTGGGCGGCAGAGGATTGTGTTGGTAATGAAAATGTCATTTCTCTCTAGGCCGACGCTGCTGAGGAGTTCGTTTAATATTTTTCCGGACATGCCACAAAAGGGAATGCCCTCTTTATCCTCTGATGCTCCTGGGGCTTCGCCGATGAAAAGAATCTTTGAATTTGGATTTCCAGAGCCGAAGACGACTTGGGTTCGGCTCTTGCAGAGCTCGGAACATTTCTCACAGGATTTGTACTCTGCTTTTAGTGCTTCAAGCGACATAGCCTGTGCTCCGTTTCTTGTCCTTATTAATATTATGTAAATATTTTTAAGTCTCTGGTGCTTTTCTCTTGCCATGGAAGCATTTCAGACGCTTGTGCTCTCGTGGTATAAAAAACATGGGCGGAAGCTGCCGTGGCGGGAAACGACGGATCCGTACAAGATTCTTGTCTCTGAAATGATGCTGCAGCAGACGCAGGTGGATAGAGTAATTCCGAAATATGAAGCTTTTTTGAAGGCATTTCCAACGGCAGAAAGTTTGGCATCGGCTTCTACCGGAGACGTGTTACGGCTCTGGTCGGGGCTGGGTTATAACAGGCGAGCATTGTATTTGCAGAAATGCGCGCAGGCCGTCATGAAGACATTTCCTAAAGAATCAGAAGCACTTCAAACGCTTCCGGGCATTGGATCGTATACTGCTGCTGCGGTTCTTAGTTTTGCTTTTAACAAAGACATTGTCGTCGTTGATGTGAATATCGAGCTATTATATAAGAGAATTTTTTACCCTGCAAAGAATGTTTCTATGCTCGCGCAAAGGCATTTGCCTTCTGGGCATTCACGAGACTGGCACAATGCGTTGATGGATATTGGCGCACTGTATTGCACGTCTGTTGCTCCGAAGTGTACACGTTGTCCGTTGAAAGCGATATGTGCATCTGCCAGCAATGAGAAACGCATTGAGGCAACGCGAAAAAAGAAAATTGTTGTGCCATTCAAGCAGTCGGATCGGATTGTTCGAGGTGCGATATTGAAACTTCTCACTACACATACTAGCATTGACGGTGATACAGTGTATGACATGCTCAAACAGCGTGGGATTGAACGAGATACGCAAACATTTCAGAGGATAGTTGCCGCGCTAGAAAAAGACAGGCTTGTCATAAGAAAAAAGAATATATTATATCTTCCATAAAATTATTAAAGCATAGGTTCATTTTCTTTTCTATGAGTCTGCAAGATGATCTTCTCAATCTTTCATTTCGAGAGCGACCTACGGACTTTTCTGAGATTTTTCCTCGCCTGAACCGCCACAATGTGGGGAAACTGGTTGCAGAACATTTTACTACTGATCGTCATAAAGCAGTGTTTGAGGTTGCACGTGCACTGTGGAGTGGCGGCTACGACACTATCCTGCATGAACAGAGGTTTCACCAAGAATCCTACAAAGAATTTTCAGGGCATTGCCATCAATGCACGCCCGCGCTCGGTCTTGCGTTGCATGCGCTGGGATTTCCTAGACTTGCCTATCTTGAATGCTACCGTATTAGAGAACATTTTCCAGAAACTGGAATTATTGAACAGGTGCCACCTGACGAGGAACTAAACCCAGACGTTCGGAAGGAATTTTGCGATATTGGAAGAATCCCCTACTGCTGTTTGGAAATTTTTGTTGAGGGGAAGCCATTTTATCTCACTGGAAAGCATCTGCGCCCGCACGGTGATGGAGCACGAGCGTTGTTACGGCCTCAGTGCTACCAGGACATAATAGGAGTTTTTCCTCACCAAGACGACCCGACGAAGAGCGGTGTTTATTTACAGCCCGTCATTCCTGCACAGAATCCAAAGGGAATAGATTTTACCAGGCAAGTTGTGTGGATGAAGCAAACGGAAAGCGATCCTGCACCAGAATTCTTTGCGACTTTTTTGCGAATGCCTTTACACTAAATATTTTCTAAACCATTTTGCAGCCAGCTTAGCCACTTTTTCCAGCGTACCAGGCTCTTCAAATAAGTGTGTTGCACCGGGAATAATCTCGAGCTTTACTTCCGATTTTATTTTTCTCATCGCTTCTTTGTTCATGTCAATGACGGGGAGATCGTCGCCACCGACTATAAGAAGAACTGGAGCCGTTACCTTCGGAAGAATGGGCATTGCTAAGTCTGGACGGCCACCACGAGAGACAATTACCTTTACCTCTGGATGTTTTGTTGCTGCGATGAGCGCTGCTGCTGTACCAGTGCTTGCGCCAAAATAGCCAATACGGAGACCTTTCGTTTTCTGCTGTCCTTTCACCCACGTCGTTGTTTCTCCCAGCCTCTCCGCCAGCAGTGGAATATCAAAGCGTAGCTCTGCGGTCACTTCATCTAACGTCTCCTCTTCTTCTGTCAGTAGATCCATCAGCAATGTTGCAAGCCCAGCTTTTTGCAGTCGTTCAGCGACGAAGCGATTTCTGGGGCTGAACCTGCCACTGCCACTGCCATGCGCAAAAAGAACAATGCCTTTGGCACCTTTTGGAATAACGAGATCTCCTTTGAGAAGTACTTTTCCTGCTTTAATTTCTATTTCTGCCATATGTGATCAGGCCTTCTTAATCACTGGGCCTGTAGGAGAATCTTCAATGATGTAGCCCTCTTTTTTGAGCTTGTCGCGAATCTGGTCTGCTTCCTTCCAGCGCTTGTTGAGGCGCGCATCTTCCCGCTTTTCTAGAAGGGCTTCTATCTCTTTGGGAAGCGTGAGCTTTTTAATCTTGTCTAGACCAAGGCCGAGAACACGATCGAACTCTACAAGTGTTTTGTACTTCTCTTTGTTGCTTGCCTCTTCGTTCTTCAGCATGCTCCAGACGACTGCAAGTGCCTGCGGCATATTGAGATCATCGCTGATTGACTTTTGGAAGCCTTCCTTGTATATTTCTGTTGCTCCCTTTCCTTCTTCAGATTTTTCCAAGAGTTCTAGCACTTTGTTTCGCAGTTTATGCAACGCGTTCTGCGCAGCATCCATTGCTTCCCAGGAAAACATCAACGGCTTCCGGTAATGCGTTCCGAGGCAGAAATATCGGTACGCGAGAGGATCATAGCCTTTTTTTATGACCGCAGCGATTGTGAGGAATTCCCCTTTTGACTTGGACATTTTTTCGTGCTCAGCTATCAGGAATTCTCCGTGCAGCCAGTATTTCACCCACGGTTTTTTTCCTAAAGCGCTCTCCGACTGTGCTATTTCATTGGTGTGATGCACTGGTATGTGGTCGATACCGCCACAGTGAATATCAAACTGTTCCCCAAGATACTTTGTTGCCATAGCTGAGCATTCGATGTGCCAACCCGGGTACCCATCGCCATATTTCGATGGCCATTTCATTTCCTGATCCTGGAATTTTGATTTGGTGAACCACAACACAAAATCGTGCGGATTCTTTTTATTCGGATCTTTTTCAACACGGGCTCTCGTCTCCGCAGCCAGGTTTAGCTTTGCAAGCTTCCCATAGTCCTTTAATTTTGAAGTATCAAAGTAAACATTGCCACCTGCTTGATACGTGTACCCTTTTTTCTCAAGCTTCTCAATCATTGCAAGCTGCTCTTTGATATGGTCTGTTGCCTTACACCAAATAGTTGGCGAAAGAATGTTGAGCTTTGCTATATCATCTTGGAATGCCTTTGTGTAAAAATCTGCAATTTGCCAGACTGTTTTCTTCTCCCGTCTCGCTCCAAGAAGCATTTTATCTTCTCCTCGGTCTGCATCAGAGGTCAGATGGCCCACATCTGTAATATTCATGACGTGCTTTACTTTGTAGCCATTGAACTGCAGGACACGTTTCAGAATATCTTCGAAGACATACGTTCTGAGATTGCCTATATGCGCATAGTGATATACCGTTACGCCACAAGTATATAGTCGCACTTCATTCTTCTTCAGCGGAGAAAATGTTTCTTTCTTTCTGGACAGTGTATTGTACAGTCGCATGCATGGACGGAAGGTTTATTGTTTTATATAATTTTGCGTTTCCTAGGCCTTCTCTTTTGAGGATTTTTCCCTCTTTAAAAATATGCCTCGGTCCAGCTTGGCCTTAATCACCTGCTCGGTCTTTGAGAAATCACCGGAAATTTTTCCATATCCAAGGTTCTCATCGTGTATGTTCTGGATCAGCTTAAGGAACCCTACCTTTGTTTCCCCATCCACATGGTCTATGTGCCGTGCTCGAAGGTTCTTTCCGTACAGGAAATCCATCTCCCCGATATCCTTGACAAAGACCTTTTCTTTTGATCTTTCTGAGAGCCAATCCAGCAAGCCAAATGCAGGGACGAAGTTACCGTCCTTCTCTTCCCCGAGAAATACGCCGAAGATGCGCTCTTTTTGTTTGAGTTTACATTTCTCCAGCTCTTTATTCTCCAAGAAAAATTTATTTCCTATTTGGATTGCATGTATCTTTTCATCCGTAAACTTTGCAACAAAATCGTCTAACATTTTCTCAGCCTCGCGATAAAGAATCCGATTGTTCCTGTCTTATGCGGCCAGAGTCGTCTGCAGTATTTCATCGATGGATCCAGTTGCCTTCCAAGAATCCTTGTGAGACCCTGGTCTCCAATGCAGTCTATTTTTTCCAGCTTCACGGGGAAATTATCGAGCGCAAATTGAATGACAAACTCATCTTCCTCAGGCTCCAATGAACACGTTGAATAGACCAACACTCCATCCTTGTTGAGAAGTGATAGAGCATGCGCGATAAGCTCCTGCTGTCGCCTGCTTCTTTCTTCGATGCGTTTTAGGGAGTTTTTCTGCATCCAATCCTCTTCCAGCATGTAATTGCCAGAGCAGGGGGCGTCCAACAGAATGTAATCAAATTTCCTGTCGACGTCACGTACGTCCATGAGGTACGCGACACAATTCTTTACCCCTAATCGCTCTATATTGTTTTCCAACGCGGCAAAGCGTTCGGCACTATTCTCTACAGCGATCACCGGCGCGTATTCTGCAATCTGCGTTGTCTTGCCGCCGGGAGCTGCGGAGCAATCCAGCGTGAGGGCTTTTGGCTTGAGAACTTCCACGGGGATTTGCGCTGCAGCGTCCTGAAAATAAAAATGGCCGAGCAGGTACTCTGGGGTGCTGACCAGATTAAACTTTGCCTTTACCCAGAAGCCGTTTTTCACAAAGGGAATGCGCTCGATAGCTACTTCCTTTTTTTCCAAGCGCTTTTGCAATTCTTCTGGGCTAGTCTTCAAGGTGTTCACTCGTATGGCTCTTCGCACTTTGACGAATGCTATGGTTTCCCCCATTTGCTTATATCTGTTGACAAAAATGTTCATTCTATCTCCAATAAGAGGTTCTTGCCCTCAATTTCCACGTTCCTTTTTTTTAGTTCCTCTCTTTTCTTTGCCTTGAAAAGTTCTATGAACTCTTTCACGTCCATATAATTGTTGTATATCCACTCTGCTTTTTTTTGATTTTCTTCCGCGGCTTTTTCTAATTGCTGTTTTTGCTTTATCTGATCCTCTAGCATTTCCTCATACTTGTTCTTTTTTGGTTTGTTTTCTTCCTGCGTTTCTTCCGCTTCCTCCACGTATTGGCTGTAATATGCATCGAGGGCGTCGTTGTAGGATGGAAACGATTCCCCTTCGCCTAGAGAGTGCATGGTTATCGGTACGGGATTGCCGTTCACCATATTCGGGTGGAGTTCTTCTTCTACTAGCTTTTTTAGCTCCTCGTAGACACGCTGCTGTTCTGCAACCTTGAGCTTGGTTGCATTCTTGTCTATCTGTGCACGATGACAAAGCTCCTCTGCGTAGACGCCGCCGAGATTCAGTCCCAGCGCAAGTGTTTTTACGACGTTTTCTTTCGTGCTTGCGTCTAAAAATTCTGAAAATTCCTTAAAGTCCTCAAAGAAAATCTTTCGCTTCGGTGGATATTCATATTTTACCTTCGCCTTAATCTTGCGATCCTTCCAGAGCTGCACCTGGAGGGCGGAGAGGATCATGTAGTCCTTGTCGCACACAATGAGGTTTCCCTTCGAAAAGAATTCTGTAATGAGAATGAATTTCGTGTCTTTGCCTTCAAAGTGAAACTCGATAATGCGCTCCATGTCCTTTTGGATGATTTCCTTGAGCTTTGTGGGGCCTAATCGTTTTCTGAGGAAGCGGCAGAAGTTCAATGCTTCTTTAGGGGACGCTCGTCGCTTTGTGGTGAAGTACAATGCGGTGCCAGGAATAATTCTTAGTAGTTTTTTTCCAATATCTGTTCTGTGCAGTGAAAGCACTACTTCGGTGTTATCCGGCTGGTAGACTTGATCGACCTTTGCACCCAGCAGCTGCTGCAGTTCTTCTACCACAGCCTTTATTTCGAGAGAAGAGAGGATTTTCATAGAAGAAAAAAGAAAAGAGGGCCTTTATAAGCTTAGCCCTTCTCGATGGAGACGATCAGACTTTGGGTCTGGGTTCCTTCCTGGAGATTGTATATCGTGATGACACACGCGTACGTCCCAAGGTTAGAGCCCTGATCTTCCACGAGAACTTTCAAGCCTGAAATTCCTCTCCCAGACTCTATGGTATACGTGTTTGACTTGGAATCCAGCGTGTCAGACAATGCGCACACCAAATTGTCTGCTGCAACGCCGCCCAAACCCTTCGCTTCGACTTCGGCATACACACCCGAGACGGCAGCTGACGCAAGATTATTAATGGCAAGGCTTGCCGTAGACGTATCACCCTGTGCTACGGTTACTTCGCTGGGTGAAAGCGCGACAGGCTCATTCGTTGCTTCAAATATTTCTGAGATCTGCGTTTCTCCCTGCTCAAATGCTCCCTGGGTAAGTCCCCCAATGTCTGTAAATACAGACCGTATCCAAACTAAGCCCAAACTGAGAATCGTAATACCGATAACGATGACAATGATTGTCGTCATAGAAAGTTCAATTGCACCCTTTTTATTCATATGATTCACCTCTCTCCGTTTCTAAGATGCGTTTGTTTAAATAGATTTCTCTCAGCAAGCTTTAAATAGGGCTGATTATTTGGGTGATCTATGGCGCTACACTACATTGCGTTCAAAGCTGACCCAAAGTTCTCTCATTGGAACGATTTTCATTACATGACGGAAATTGTTGATTCGGAGTTGCGTGAGCGTTTCAATAAAGGAAATCCCTTGGGAGATATTCGCGTGAACTATGAGATGCAGGTAAAGGTATATGTGAACGCACGGATTGTCGACGGCCGCGTTGATTTTGAGCGGTTTGATTATCGGAACCTGCAGCACGTTGACAGGGCGCACGCTATTACGGTTAGTGATATTCGTAACATGGTAGAAGCGCGTAGGGGATTGCACGTGTTTGTTGCCGAAGGGGACGTGGATGCAGTTTTGAAGCAAACAGGATGACATGATGAAAGATTTGAGAGTTTTAGTTGTGGATGACTGCCAGTTTTTTGGTATGCTTTTGTATGATTGTCTTACCAGCAAGGGGCTTGCTGTGGAAGTCGCTGATTGTGGGGAACAAGCCTTACGCGTTCTCGAGCAGCGCCGAGATATTAGCCATGTCGTTACGGATATGTACATGCCGGGCATTGATGGTGATGTCCTTGCACAACGATTGCGCAGTATGCAACCAGGGCTGAGAATTTATCTGCACAGTGCAAGTTCCCCCACCGCTGTTGAAGGGATATTTCATGATTTACGGCAGCAACAAACTATTGACGGATATGGATTCAAAGACGATGTTACTGCAGTTGCGGCGTTTGTACTGGGCAATTGATTATTTCTTGTATTTCTTTTCTAGATCCTGGAACCATTCTCTTGTGGCCGCGACGGGAACTTCTAGCTCTATGTGAGGATCTGAGACCGCCGTGTTTCTTGAATAGAAGCTAAAACGGCCTCCCGGATACAGCTCGAATGTGCACTGGTTGAGGAAGTATGCATCTGTGACTGTATCAAGAAATCGCGCTCTCCAATCAGGAAAGCCCGCACGTGCATCTCCACTACGGCCAAAGTTCCAGATGACATCTGCGATTTTGCCACCACGTATGTGTGCATCAACGATCCTTGCGCGCAGGTTTGGATCCATATCCTCTGGCTCAGACGAATCGATTTCTCGCTTCCATATTCCTTTCGTGTACGTAAAAATACCTTCTGAGAACGGTATGACTCCTTTCTTCGAGGCCTTGTCAAAATAGTCATGCATTTCCTCACGCAGATCCAGCTTCTTCCGTGGTGTCAATCCCTTTGCCGTGCATTCCACAGTGCCAAAAAAAACCTGTGCTGGAAAGGTGCGCAAAGCCTCCACATAGAATTCCTGAGAGGCGGTGTTGATTTGCATAGAATGCTAAATAAAGTTGGGATATTTAAGGATTTTGTAGTTGAAAAAAGAGTGGGCCAGGCCGGATTTGAACCAGCGATTCAGGTTAGCATGCCGAAGCTCTACTAATCACCTACGTCTTCAGCGTAGTCTGAGATGCAAAAGCGTATACTTTTGTACGCTCTCCTTAGCCGAAGACAGATCCGCCTTCTCAGGCTGAGCTACTGGCCCAACATACCTGTACTCAGAAAAGACTGACGTTATTTAAAGGTTTCGATATACTGTCGATATTTGTCAATATTCTTATTATTTGAAAAGCCAATTTCACTGTTCCATTTCTGTGCCATATTCGCTCCGTAAATACCTATCCTAAATGCAGGTGTAGGAGTACGTGCATCGACGCGTGTGCTTATGCGAAAGCCATTAATAGTAAGCAACCTGCGTAATTGATTAGCCAATACGCGGCTCGTCGTTGTAATTTCTAGACATGGGTAATGAGGATTGTTACCCTTTCGTGCCAAAAAGAATGATCCGTCTGTATCCATTATCCCACGTATGCAGGCCTTTGCTAACCTCCAGTTCTTTTCTATTGGCTCTGGAATCTGCACTAGAAGATTCTTGCCTTTCCCATGAGGCAGATGAAGCACATGAATTAGGTACTGAACAAAGGCCTTTGAATAGATCTTAAGACGTAGACCTCGTGATCTAACAGTAATTTTCGGCGTTTTATCTATTCGTTTTGAAGTTAGGTCTCGAATCTTATCAAAAAAGGGTCCCTCGTCTTTTGGATTCCCAACAATCTCAACAAAATAATGGTTCCTTGCGCATGATATGCAACCATCACCAATAATTATGCCGACCAGCTCCGCCATCGATTCATCTAGGATGTACATCCAGCTTTACAGGTAAGTGAGATATATAAATCTGGCGCGCACCCATGTCCGATGTCCGCCCCTACTGCAGAAAAAAAGAGTGGACCAGGAGGGATTTGAACCCTCGGCATCATCCATGCCATGGATGCAGTCTACCGGGCTGACTTACTGGCCCCTGCGTGACAAGAATAAGAAATGATTTATAACGCTTTGCCCGCTTTCTCAAATACAATCTCAGCACTCACCAACTTCCGCAGCGTCTCCTTCAAGTCCTTTTCTGCGACCCGGATCTGTTTTTCGCTATCTCTATCACGCACGGTCACGTCCTTATTCTTTAGAGAATCATAATCAATCGTAATCGCGTACGCCGTTCCCGCCTCCGCAGCCCTGAGATAGCGCTTTCCGATAGAGCCAGACTCATCATAATCGACAATAAAATCCCGTTCCAAAAGCATTCTTATCTTCTCCGCGTACTCGGGAAGGCCATCCTTCTTCTGCAAGGGAAAGACCGCAACGTCGATAGGAGCCATATGGTACGGCAAGGTGAAGGTCGTTTTGCCCTCCGTCGATTCTTTCTTTACGTAGAACGTATCCATTAATGCAAAGACGGGGCGATCCGTTCCAAAGGCGATTTCTAAAATATGCGGCACGTATTTTTCGCCGTTCTCGCGCACTGCATCCAGGTTCTGCTTGGAGAATTCTGCGTGTTTTTTTAAATCGTAGTCCGTCCTATCGTGGACGCCGCAACATTCCGTCCAGCCGAAGCTATTCAATTGAATCTCAATATCCCATGCATCCGCAGCATAGAATGCACGTTCTGTTTCCAGGTGCTGGCGAATACGGATTTTCTCCGTTGGAATGCCCAGAGAGACAAATTGCTTAAACGCGAGATGGAGGCACCATGCATATGCTTGCGACTGAATATGCTTATGTTTGAGGGCGTCTTCCAAAGAGATGGATTCTATCTTCAGTTTTTTCTCCTGTGCATGCGAGGTGTACAGCGGAAGTTTTTCTTTCTTTATTGCTTCGTATTTTTCCCAGGTATTTTTTTCTTTGGGATCAATGAAGAGCTGTCCTTCCGCCTGCGTAAATTCTCTCATTCGTAACAGATGCTGTCTCGGCGAGATTTCATTTCGGTACGCCTTTCCAATCTGGAAGACGGCGAAGGGAAGTTTTCTAAAGTATTCGTTGAGGCGCTTAAAGGGAAGGTACGTCACCGTTGCTGTTTCTGGGCGCAGCGAGAAGGGTTTGCCTGCAACTTCTGTCTTGAGCATCAAACTGTAGGCTTTGATTTCTTCCTTGAACGCACCCTTACACGAGGGACAGGATATTTTTTCTTTTTTTATCGCTGCAAGGAGTTCTTTGTCGCCCATACTGGCAGTGTCTACGTTCTTATGCTCCTCGATAAGTTTATCGACACGAAATACGGAATGACATTTGCTGCACTCGATCGTTTTGTCGGTGAATGTTTTCAAATGGCCGGATGCGTCCCAGACGACGTCAGGCACCACTGTCGGGCATTCGAGCTCCCTAAAGCCATTGCTGAAAAATATATGACGGACGGAATTCTCTACTTTGTTTTTCAAAAGCTTTCCTAGTGGGCCGTACGCGTAAAAGCCGGAGACGCCTCCATAGATTTCTGGGAATGGGCCATAGACGAACCCCTTGCTCTGCATAAAAGAATGAAGGTCTTTTAGGAATTGTTCATTATGCATCTGCTTGTAGAAATTTACTAAACTTTTAAGCTTTTCTCTATAGTAAATGTCAAATGCTTCTTACAATAGTCCAATTTGCCGAGGATTTCCTGCCTCGTGTCTCCAGCAATATCTATCCATGCATAGCGAAATGTGTACGAATCCTGATCATAGTCAGATAGTTTTTCCCCGGGATCTGCGATGTACGTAAGCTTCAGCATGGAGCCTTGCTGCACGAGTCTTTCTGCTTCGTCATCTGACGGGACGGCGCGGACTATGCCATCGTGGGGAACGCGCAAGATGCAGGAACTGGTACATCTTTGTCTTCCTTTCTTTTTGAGATTTGGTGGTTTTCCTTGTGCTATTTCGAGGGTCATTTGCAATGGGCTCTGCTGGAAGTTCTGCTCGAAGAGCGGATAGAATTGCTGCGACAAACGGCTGTTTAGCTCTATGATAATTATTTTATTCTCTTTGACGAAGAACTCGACATTAAAGCCGGCATTGTCATATTCTAGTTCGTTGATGAGCTTTTGCAGTATCCCTTTCAGCTCTGCGAACGCGTCCTCGTGAATGCGCACCGGGTAGTCAAAGCGATCAAAGCTTTTCCTATCCGCCGTGTAGACGGACTCTGTCATTCCCAGGAGAGACATGTTGCCTTGAAACACCAGACCGTCAACCGTGTATTGTTTTGCATTGATGTATGGCTGAAGAAGAAATGCATGCAACAGGGCTGTGTCTTGCATGTATGGCTTGTATAATTCTACGAGCCGTACAGGATTCTCCCTTTTTTTCTCCAGGAGTTCAGGAAGCATCTGTTGCAGGTGCTCTTTTGAGTCGATTTTATATGCGAACATCGAGAGTGAACCTACTGCGGGCTTGAGCCATGCAGGATAGGAAAATACTGGCGGTATTTCTTCAACAGACGCTAGAACTACGGTTTCCGGATAGTATTGATTTACTTTTTTGGCCACCTCTGCAAACTTTGCTTTGTTCTGCGCAGTATACAGTGTCCGCAGGGAAAGATGCGGCAGTCCAAGTTTTTCTGCCAAAAGCGCAGTAAGAAATTTTTCCTCTTCATTGATACCGAATATTCCATCGATGGTGATAGACGATTCTTTGAGCTCCCTGTATATCCTTTCTACCTGTTCTTGGGGCGTTTCTGTGCTGCTCAGCTCATTGAAGATACAATTGTATTCAGCTCTGAGGTCTTCGAAATACGATGCCTCGTCCAGATAGGCAACAAATATCACTATCGTTGGTTTCATACATGGAGTAAAGGAAGTACGATTAAAAATATTTTGGTGCTATTCTTCAGTAAAATTTACAGAAATTTTAAAATTTTTCTCTCATTCTCCTGTACAGATTGTCCTTTCCATAAAGTCCATAAACTGTTCTGCTCTTGATTCTCTCCCACTGATTCTTATAAGTTTTCCTCTTCCTTCTTCAAGTTGATTTTTTCTATTTAAACGAAGTTTCTTTTCTTCAAAATCGACGAAATTATAGCCCAGAGCACATGCAACGGTCAGTGGATCGCCCATATAGGTGTTCCTTTGTTTTTTTTCATAGAATAATTCACAGTGGCGTACAAGCATCAGCTCCAAAGGATCTTTACTTCTTTGTAAGCGCTTATAGAAAGGATGCTCTGGATGCATACGATAGGCATTACCTGCTTCTGTTGTTGCTGTTTGCAGCAATGTAATGTTTGCACCAGATTGAAGCACATAGCGCGCCGATTCTGGATCGACTTTGATATTGTGCTCTACCCAGCCTTCTCCGCGAGAAAAACCTAGGGCGCCAGCCATCTGATAGATTTTGAGTTTGCTTTTTAGATCAGGCCTCGCACGAATAAGATGCGCAAGATTCGTAGATCCTTGAAGACCAAGATATACGATTTCCCCTGCTCCTTTACATACTTTTTGCATAGCAGTAAGAGGATCTGCAGGAATTTTATAGGAGACATGCTTTATGAGTTCGTCTGCATGAAATTTTTTCCTTCCTAGATCAGGACCTTGGACCACAGGCGTATCAAATTTTCCTGCGAGATTTAAGACTCTCCGTGCCAAGGTTGCACGTTTGCCATCATACTCATCACCCGTTACCACAAGTGCAATATTTTTTTTCAGTCGTAGAAGCAAGAGCAGTGCAAAAAGATCGTCAGGATCAGAACCTATGTCTGTATCAAAAATAATCTTAACCATATTGTAGCGAGAGAATAAAGAGTTTATAAGAATTATGACGTTTTAGAAGGATGCTTGGTACACAGGCGTTTCTGTAGGTTTTGTTTCCACGTCGCGGATATTCACCATTGGAACGCCGAGATCATCCTCAATAATTCGCACGCAGGCAGTATTTACCCAGCAATCTATATCTTGAAAGTCCTCCAGCTTTTGCACATTGTTGCACATGAAGATGTATGCCTTCTTCCCGCATTTTTCTTGGAAACGAAGCGCACGGGGAAGTAGATTCTGTCCGGATTTTGTGGAAACAATAATCCCAATTTTTTCAGCGGCATAGTATTTGAGGAGCATTCCTTTTTTTCTTTTTTCATAGTGTTGCACTTCCTCTTCTGTAATTCGTGAGAATTCTTTTGTCATTGGGTCTAACGTGTAGACGGGCTTGCCTCCGGTGAATGCAAGATTTAATGGATGAAATTTTCCCGTCCCAATGTAGAGAAATGCTTCGATATCGGCATGACGCGTCTGCACCGTGTTGCAACCGAGGATTTGGCCTAACACTTGGTAGCCTTTCAGCTGGTTTACTTCATCAAGAAACTGGATAGTCGTCACTATTGCGAATGTACCGGGGATCTGCACTTTCTGCATGAGCTCAGCAATGCCGGCATGCTTTACTTTTGCTGGGATATAAACGACTTTCATAGTCTTTTTGGCTCTCAGGTGATTTATAAAGCTTCCTTAAAAGATTTCCAAGCAGATAACTTTTTAAAGTAAATCTTGGTTTTTGCTGATATGGAGCTGTCAGTCATTATTCCTGCGTACAATGAGGAAAAATATATAGAGAAAACGCTTCGTGCATTGCATGACACTGAAGTCATTGTCGTGTGTAATGGTTGCACTGACAGAACAGCAGAAATTGCAGGGAAATATGCACACCGAATCATAGTCTTACCGGAGAGAGGCGTGTCTCGTGCTCGGAATGCGGGGGCGGCTACTGCATCGCACCAAAGACTTGTTTTTTTAGACGCCGATATGGGTATCAGCGACGACCTGTTCCAGAAGATTGCTGAGAGTCCGTTCACTATCGGCACGTGCAAAGTACGGCCTGACTCTGATAAAGTTTTTGACAAAGTTCATTACGCAGTCAAATCGTTGATCCATCATCTCGGCACGTGCACCGGATTATTATTTTGTGACAAATCTATTTTTGATCAAGCACAGGGTTTTGAGGAGCATATTTCTACGAAGGAAGATGGACGATTTTTGCGACGAGCGCGGAAGCTTGGCACCTTCGGGGTTGTTGATGCATATGTGTACAATAATATGCGACGGTTTCGCAAGAAAGGGTATGCTTCTATTGCATGGTTCTGGATTAGAGAGTATCTCTTCCCTGCGAAGAGAGAGTATGAGTGCGTGCGATGAAGATCGAAGACGTGTATGGAAAGGAGTATCTCTTTATTGATGTGCGCTCGCCGGCAGAGTTTGCAGAAGACCATATTCCTGGCGCAGTGAACATTCCATTGTTTTCTAACGAGGAACGGGCTATTGTTGGGACGATGTACAAGCAGATCGGGAAGGATGTTGCAATCAATAAGGGCTTGGAAATTGTGTCGCATAAATTGCCGGAGATGATTGCTGAATACAAGAAGCTGAAAGGGAAACTATGCGTGTATTGCTGGCGTGGCGGGATGCGTTCTGGCTCTGTTGTTTCTTTGCTTGCTTCATTACAATTCGATGTCGTGCAGCTGGAGAATGGATACAAGGATTACCGGCGATTTGTGCGCGAGCAGTTGGACGCCGTTGGTATTCCGCCGATGATGGTGCTGTATGGGCTTACGGGTTCGGGAAAGACGGAAATGTTACAGCAACTGCCGAATAGTTTAGACCTTGAGGGGTTGGCGCAACACCGTGGAAGCATTTTCGGTGATGTGAATCTCTCGCCGAGAACGCAGAAGATGTTTGAAAGTCTTTTATTGCAGCGCCTATTTGCATTGAGAAATGAAAAAAGTATATTTGTTGAAGGGGAGAGCCGTCGCATTGGACCCGTGGTCATTCCTCTCAGCATCTGGAACGCGATGCAGAAAGGGACGAAAGTTAAGGTGGTGTGTTCGCAGGAGCAACGCGTGGATCGATTGTATACGGAGTATTGTGATAATTTTCAAACGGAGAAGATGAAAGAAAAGATTCATGCTATTGAAAAATATTTAGGAAAGAAGCAGGCTGATGCATTGTGTTTGATGCTTGATCGTGGAGAGATTCGTGCGGTGATTGAGAAAATTCTTACTGAGTATTATGATAAATTGTATACGCATACGGTGGAGAGCAAAGTGTATTCTGGGACTGTGGGTTCTGTCGGCGAGTTGCGCTCTCTGCGAGTATAGTGTCTTTACTATAGCTGAGGAATTGGAACGGCTATATCTTTAGGCTTTTTTCCTTTTCGTTTTTGAATGTTAAAAATAGCGTATCCTTTTACCTTCCCAGACTGCTCATCGCGCCTCTCAAAAACATCGTCACCCCTATTCTCATAATATGAGGGTGTTGGCTTTCCAAATCGGACTTCTAGAAAATCGCCTTCTGGATCGTAATGGATATAGAGCTTTTCTTTCATTGCGTTTTTATTCCTTAAGGAGCTTCTTAATTTGGGGGAGGAATTTATCTGCCAAGGCTAATGCATCTCTTGCGTCTTCCTTGTCACAATCTTTGCCGTAATATTTAATATCATTTCTGATTTTTCTTAGGCGGTCTAATTGAAAGATGTCCCGCTCGGTAAACCCTTTCTTCATCAAATATACTATGGATGCTTCATGAGAGTATGATTTATATCCTTCCAGATATAATATTGCATCTGCAGCTTCTCGCATGGCCTCGTAGGCATTCTCTAAAACATACTTTGGTTTTTCCTTTACGAATATACTCTTTGCCAAAGCTAGTCTATCCAGGCACTCCGCATATGTTGCCGCTGATAGATTCTTATTTGGACTTTGCTTTTTTACATCGCCTTTCTCTACATAATATTCGAAGGACCTCACCAGGATCCCTCCAAAATGATTCCATTGTAGAGATTTGCTTTGAACTCGTGGCTTGTTTTTGCTAAATCTACTTCATGAAGGTTTACGCTTCGCTTAAATATCTGCTCATATTTACCTGTATTGAAGGCTCTTTTCTTCGAAGTAATTATGGCGATATCAATGTCAGAATCTTCCGTATCTTCCCCGCGTGAGAAACTGCCGAAAAGGATGATTGCCCTTGGATGATTGAATGTGCTTTCTAAGTCTTCCACTATGCCAGAATCGTATATCTTCTGCAGGTTATACACTCTTTTTTTCCGTATAAAGTCTGTGTTCTCGCGCTGTGCGTGCACCTGCGTTACTACTTTTCCCTTCTTCTTAACGATTAATTTTTCCCTGGTCAGCTTTTCTGTCGACAGTATGATTGTCGGCAGGGACAGTCTTGCGGTTCTCGATAGCTCCCTCAGGTGAAACTGCTTTGTGGGATTATCGAAAAATATCGCAAGCACACGCTTAGTGGTAGATTCCTCTATCATGTGGTAGATATAACTATCAGTTGGTATATAAATCTATCGCTCTAATAGATTATACAGGTATGATCCCTTTGCTGTATACTGGGTTGAACTCAAAAAAATCATCGTCCCTAATCTCGGGGAATTTTTCTTTTAGCTGATCGATAATCTGGAGGAGTTTTATTTTGCTCTCTGCCATGCTATGGAAACACAGACAGAAACGCTTAAATACACGTACGTACACGTATTAGAGATGGCAACAAAGACCCTCACTATTACGGAAGAGGCATATGATATTCTCAAGGGAAGGAAAAAACCCACCGAAAGTTTTAGCGAAGTCATAGTGCGGCTTTCTGGCAAGAAACCACTCGCATCGTTTTATGGTATCCTTGGAGAAGATGCTGGCAAAGCTTTGGCGAAGGAAATCGCGGAGACCCGACGAAGACACGCCTTGTCGCATAAGGAAAGGGTGAAGCGCTATGCTCTTTGACACCACATTTTTAGTTGATCTCCTCCGTGGAGTGAGTCCTGAAGCGAAGCAGCAAGCGGAGGAATTTGACACGGTACTCATGAACAAAGCTGTTTCTTCTATCACTGTTCTTGAGCTCTGGAGAGGCGCGATCCGTAGTAACAGGTCAGAAATAGAGATGAAAAGAATCGATGAGCTTTTAGCCTCTTTTCTTGTTTACCCTGTCGATGAAGAGGTTGCAAAAAAGGCTGCTGAAATTGAGGCAAGACTTATTGCTGCAGGTGAAGCAATAGAGTTTGAGGATATTTTGATTGCCGCGGTGGCCGTCACAAAAAACCTGCCGTTGCTCACACGGAATGCAAAACACTTTTCTCGGATAGCAGATTTGAAAGTGGAAACGTATTAATACGAAGAGCAGCATAATAATCTATTTAAACGTCACTTCCTCGGAAGAGATAATGATCCTGGGGAGAATCGTCGGCAAAACGAGCACGAAGCAATTTGCGTTCAAGGTGGAGGGAGAGGCCCATAAGTTTGCATATGTGCAAGTAATGCATGCGTCTGGGACGTTTGTTCTTGCGCAGATTGAAGAAATTGAAAAAGACAGTGAGCGGAGCGTGGCATTCTGCCAGGTGATTGGCTATCGAGACGCTGAAGGGAAGCTGCATGCGCTGACATCGCCCTTAGATCCGGGCGTTGAAGTGCTGCGAGCAGAAGATGAGTTCATTCAGGACATTCTTGGCTTGGAGAAAAAAAATAATTCTGCGTATATTGGTATCCTTGATGGCAGAGAAAAGCTCAAAGTCTATTTGGATCTCAATAAAGTATTAACAAAACACGCCGTTATTCTTGCGAAATCCGGATCAGGGAAAAGTTATTGTACGGGCGTGCTCCTCGAAGAGTTGTTGCTGAAGAAAATTCCTATTGTCGTCATCGACCCTCATGGAGAATATTCGACGTTAAAATTTCCTAATCCGAAGGAAAAAGAGCATATGCTTCGGTTTGGCGTGGAGCCGAGAGGATTCCTGCAGCAGATCGAGGAATTTTCTCCGGACATTCTGACGAATCCTGGTACAAAGCCTTTGAAATTGAGCAATAGGAATCTCAGCTCTGGAGAGCTTATGCATCTTCTGCCGACGAAGTTATCTGCGTCCCAGCTGGGGTTGTTGTACGCGGCACTGAAGAATCTTGGCGGACGCGTCGACTTCAATGAATTGATTCTTGAGCTGGAGGCTGCAGAAGAAAATAGCAGCAAGTGGACGCTGATTCATATCCTTGAGTACGTGAAAACGCTGCATCTCTTTTCTGAAAGCCCGACGCTGATGGGGGAGCTCGTGCAGCCGGGAAAAATGAGCATCATCAATCTGCGTGGAGTTACTTCGGACGTGCAGGAAGTTGTTGTTTATAAAATCATCAACGATCTGTTCATGGAACGGAAGAAGAATAGCATTCCACCGTTTTTTTTGGTGATCGAAGAGTGCCATAATTTTGTGCCAGAGAGAAGTTTTGGAGAAGCGAAGTCGTCTGCGATTATCCGGCAGGTTGCTGCAGAAGGGCGGAAGTTTGGTCTGGGTCTTTGTTTGATTTCTCAGCGGCCATCACGCGTTGACAAGTCCGCGATCTCGCAGGGCTCGACGCAGTTGATTCTGAAAGTAACGAACCCGAATGACATCAAGGCAATTTCCAATTCCATCGAGGGGATTACGCAGCATACGGAGAAAGAGATACAGAATATTCCCGTTGGGACTGCATTGGTGACGGGCGTGGTGGACCTGCCGCTGCTCGTGAATATCCGGCCTCGGATGAGCAAGCATGGGGGTGAGGCGGTGAGTGCATTTGTCATGGAAGAGGAGACTCCTTCTTTTGATGTGCAGCAGGAAAAATATGAGGCAGCGGGAGAGTCACTACCGCTGATCAAGCAACAGTTCACTATGGGAGACGTGAAGCTCATGCATGGCAGTGATTCGACGGTGAAACTGGAACTTGTGCCTGCGGTATTGATGCAGTGCGCGAAGAAAGGCGAAGAGTTCCGTATCTTGATTGATTTGCTTTCTTTGCAAGTAATTGATACGCTTGAAAGTGTGAGCGGCACGTCGTTGCTGAAGCTGCAGCTGGAGGAGATCAATCTCAAACAAGAGCAAGTGTTGAATATTGCTGTCAAACTTGGAACGGAAATTAAGGCGAATGAGCTGTTTGCAAAATCAGGATTACAATTTTCTGAGTTGTATGAGACCATGCAGGTGCTGATACGCAAAGGATATTTTGTTGCCAACGGGAATGATTATGCATTGAGTTCGTCCATGGCGTTCCTTGCGACGATTGACCAGAAGCAGTGCTATCATTCGCTTACGTATAGTAAATCTATGGGAGAAAAAGTGCCTGCAAAATATCAGTATCAGGTCGTGAAAGATTTCTTGAACAAGTTCTTTGAAGTGAAAGGTGTGAAAGAATGCTGGGTTGAGAAGTATTCTGTTTCCAATTGAATTCTGAAAGATTTTCGGATTTTGTCGGTGAAGTTTCTTAAATATGTTTTTGCACCATTACGAATATGGCATACTACGTTGATACTTGCATTTATGTAAATCTATGGCAAAAGGAAACAGGTAGGCATGGACAACCTTTCTGGAGATACGCCGCAGAGTTTTTTCGGATCATAGAAGAGAAAGAAGAGATACTTTGTTTCTCCGGATTTGTCCTCAAAGAGATCCAGTTCATATTATCACCGGAAGAATTTATGAAGAAGAGACCAGCCTTTGATTTGCCTCCATTCTGGAAAATTCCCGCTGATGATTATGCCTATTCTCAGGCGAGGGAATTGGAATCACGCGAGCAGTATATCATTAGCTTCTTTGATTGCATGCATATTGTGCTTGCCTTGCGCTCCTCATCAGTTCTGATTACTCGCGATAGAAAATTGCTGGAAATTGCAAAAAAATACTGCGATGCTGCAACCCCAGAAGAAATCATATGGCGTTTATCTCGTGAAGGTCTATAGGCTCTTTGGAAAGTTTTTTTCTTGCATTTCTTACTACCTGAACCGCTTCTCCCTTTTTCTTAATGGTTCCTACTTCTTTATACCAGAAGAACCGACGAACTGCTTCGCGTATCGCATCTGAGCGGCTTCCATACACGCCTTCCTTTACGAGCGTATCGATTCTCTCTACCAGTGGATGCCCCAACCGGATTTGAATTGTGTCCATTACCATGGTAATTGTTATGTCGTTTGGTTATAAAAAGCTTTGGTATCTGTTTTTGAAAGATTTTCAATCTTCTGAACAATAAAATTAATATACCTACTTTTTGTTTCCTAGTGCGTGGATGGAAAAATAGTTGAAACATTGTTTGGGAGGCTGAATAGACATTATGGGCAGCGCGTGACGTTCGTGGATCCCTATTTTATGCGTGATGGTACCGGAGATATGCACTGTATGCTCTGGTTGAAGCAACAGCAGCAATGGTGTGTGCACCTGCATGGGGATGTCGAGCACAGCACAGATACCGTTTTGGCGCTCAATGCACGGGTGCGCGAGTTTTCTTTTCACAAAAGATTTGAGTATGAGCGGATGTTGAAGGATATCCGCGTGAGGAATCCCAATTTTGCGCCAGAAACTATTGTAGATTGCGCGCTGACGCGGGCGTGCTCTCAGGGATTTGAAATGCCGTACGTTCACGTTGACGTGAAACATGATGATTACATGCAGAATGTGCTGGCTCTGGAAAGACTCCTCACGCATGCGCCGCTGCCGTTGCCGAGTGTGGAACAGTTGCGGCTGTTTGGATAGCTAAGATTAACAATTAATACTCAATGATAAAATCATCAAACTCGCCCGCATAGGATTGTTCCGCTACGTCAATCTTTTTTACGCGCGCGCCTTTAGGACCAAGAGCGCAGAATTCAAGCATGTCTTTTATTTTTTCATTCTCACCTTCAAAGACCGCTTCGACGCCCTCTTCGGTATTTTTCACCCAGCCATTTATGCCAAGCACCTTTGCATGTTCGCTGATATGCGCACGAAAGAATACTCCCTGAACATTGCCTTTGATGATGACATGGACGCGGCGCATTACATACCTAATATTCATTGCTCTCTATAAAAGTTTTGGTGCTGATCGTTCATACAAACCTAATAGGTAGCAGTGCCAAGAAAAAGCATACGTTGGTTCTGCGGATTGTATACTCCGACGACGCGCGTTCCCAAGGGGTTGTGGCAGACAATCTTTACTCCACGCAGCGCAGAGATATCAGAAAGTGACAGACTTTCCTCTACTTCTTGTCTAGATTTCTGCATGGAGCTCACCACAGCACGCTCGAGGCCTGAATCGTGCTTTCGAAGCAAAAAAATTCCATTTTTTTCTCCCCTGCTGTACCCGCGAAGTCCATAGCGCATCGCTGCATCGTGAAATTTCTTAAGACTATTTCCTTGCTCCTGTAAGAAAGCAACAGAAAGTTCATTGGAATAGGCAAATTCCACTTCTATCATACCAGGGAGCGTGTTTGGCTTGCACCAAGGCCTTGATCCGTGCCCCTCAATATGCCTTCTAAGATATTCAAGCAGTGACCCTACCCCTTCCGCGCTGTATATGCTAAGCGTATGCGTTACCATGGCTTCTACCTCGAACGGCTTGCCTTATAAGCTTTCCTATTGTCATTACCTATAAGTAGTTTACAATATATTTATAAATACAGCCTTAAAAATATCCCTTTATGGATTTCACTCATATTTTTTCTCAAGGGAGTCCGGACGCAAGGACTAGGGCAATGGAGACTGTCAGCAAAGAAAAATGCAGAGAAGCATTTCCCTATCTTGAACAGGAATTGGGTGGCGAGCTCAAGCACCTGTCGCTTATTACAATGGCAGCACTGGACCTAGGCCGAACAGTGCCTTATCTCAGACGAGAACTTCAATCTATTCCGGAAAACTATCCTTGGAAAGGACATCCGGTCTACGATTATTCCCCGCTTATCCTTACCATGGAAGTTATCCTCGCGGAAAGCGGAGAGCCCCTTCAAGATGTTTTGGACCGGTTTAAGCCGTTCGCAGACCGGGAACGAAGATTTTTTGACTATACACTTCGCTGTTTGTTCTATGCGGAGCCAGAAAGACGTGCAGATATTTCCTTATAATATTGTCTTGATACTAATTATTGCCCCGCTCTCAAATTTTGCCTCAAATATATTGGGAATAGGAATTCTTCGAAAGAGGATTCCCTTGACTACCGGATCTGAGGTTGTTGTGAAAAAGATTACGTTCTGTGCATCCCCTCGCCCACCCATCGCTTTATGGATCTGCTTCACTGTGTCCCTAAATTTCGGCTCTTCTTGCAACCCATAAAAATATTCGAGCATTGAAACCGCATTAGAAGAATAAAAAGCAGGAATCAGCTGTCCTGCCTCTTGGGATTCCAAAGTCAAGGTTCTCTTCAGTTGCCTGAGCTCCTCCTTGTTGACGAGCCTTCCGTATAAATCCATCTGACCCTAATTAATACTCATGGTGCTTATAAGAATTTCTGCGTTCAGACCAGTTGCTGTGAAGAGACACCTTTTTTATACTTCGGATATATTCCTCGTTCCATAAAAACCTTATTCTCACCGACCGCGATGCCCTTGGCCTGTCTCAGCATATTCTGCGCATTCATCTTCGCGGTGCCGATGCCCACAAGTTCACCTTTCAGCGTGAGTATTGCCACCAGGTCGTTCACGTCTATGTCGCTGTCGAGCTTCATGACGCCGGGAACGGAAAGGAACGCACCATGTGCCACCGGGTCGACGGCGGAATCGTGGATCCATACTTTGGGAAGGTGGTCCACCGCTCGCTCAAAGGGAAGAATTACTTTTCTCATTGCATCTTCGTTTCCTTCTTTGTATTCTTCGTACGCGTCCTTGACGTCATGCAGAGAAACCCATTGCTGATCCGTGAAGAGACATACTTTTGTTCGTACCAGTTCTTGCATGTGCGCCCTTGTGCCGAGTTTTCTGCCGAGATCGTCGCAGATCCGCCGGATGTACGTGCCAGCCTGACAGCCTACCTTGAAGAGCACGTCCTGGCCGATAATTTCCAGAATTTCTATGTAGTATATTTCTCTCGTGCGTATCTGCCGCTTCACAGCGCTCTTCAGTGGCGGCAGTTGCTCGATCTTGCCAAGGAATTCTTTGAATGCTTCGCGAATCTGGGATTCGCTGACCGGGCTGTGAATATGCATCAGGCAGACATATTCTTTTCCGCCTTTCAAGAGCACCTCGACTACTCGTGTTGCTTTTCCCAGAGCAATGACCAAGACGCCTGTCACATTGGGATCCAAAGATCCAGAATGCCCGCATTTCTCCAGATGCAGAATTTGCTTCACGTAGTCCGTCGCTTGGTGCGACGTCGGTCCCTGCGGCTTGTTCAGCACGATGAGGCCATAGTCTAAGAGCTCTTTTGCAGACCGTTCTTCTGGAGCTTTTCCGTACGCGGGATTTGTAGCGGACTCCATTCTTGAGAGTATGGTGTACTTCCTCTGCTCAAAGGGAAATTTCATGGATTTTTAGAACTAGAGAAGGTATAAAAGCTTACCGTTCTTTCCGCTTATCTTCGCTGAAGACGTTCTTCGTTCTGTCCTCGGTGTCCTACGGGAGAACATGCAAGCCAGAGATTTTATCAAAGTCTTTCCTATTTTTTGTGAGGAACTGTGAACAACCGTGAGCCAACAAACAACCTGCAATGAGTGCATCCCTATGTTCGATCATTTGCCCCTTGCGTGCAAGGTGCCCAGCAATCTGTGCTGCACGACGTGACGCTCTGCCATCGACAGGAAAAACATGCGCAAACGTACCCAAAACAGCCTCAAACTGCTCAATGCGACGTATACTTGCATGTTGCGATGCATACACGCCATACAAGATTTCATATACCACAATTTCACTTGTGCACAACTCTTCACCCTGATATTGATCTAAGATATGAGCCTTATCCGGATTGCGAAGAATATCAATAAGAATGCTGCTATCGATACCAATCATCGATTCTCACCTATGCGTTTGCGTAATGATGCAGCCAGTCCTTTACGTGCATGCTCAACATGCCCGGTCAGCTCCTGCCATTCGTCATGCGACATGTCGCTCCAGACTCCTGCGTAATCAGTAAGCTTCCCCTTCTTGCGGAAATGTTCTTCGATAACCTTGGAGAAACTCTCCCCCTGCCTTTTCTGGCGAACAAGCAGTTTGTACGCGCCTTCTGTAATTGCGATATTCTTTGTTGCCATGGGTATGGGTATGTGTACACAGTATATAAAACTTTTGAATTATCTTTTAATCACTAGATAGTTACACCATAACAGAAGGTTTATAAAGGAATACTTCGTCATATTTTGTCATATGAAACAAAAATTATGTGTTACGGTGGATGAAAAGCTCGTTAAACAGCTTGAAGAACAGTTAGGAGAAAGAGTCTTTAGGAATAAGAGCCATATTGTTGAACTTGCATTGGCGAAATGGTTGGAGGAGAAGAAGTAAAATGAGCAATCCCCCAGGCAACCGGAGACGAGTATATGAGGCGTTCCAAAAAGGCCGCGATCCAGAACAAATTGTTGCATATCATGGGACAAGTCTCAGCACACTAAAACTCATTGTGGAAGGAGACAGTCACCCAGGCCACTCATGCAACCGGCAAATTGAACAGTTCTCAAAGTGGATCCGAAGTGGAGACGTGTGGGTGGTTCCCATACGAGGGCGCACGGAAATTACTGCAGCAAAAGACAGTCTCAGCGAAGACGAAGCGTTTAACGAAGTCGCCATCGGATATGCACCCCAGATTGCATGTGAGCACTACTATTTACAGAGGTTGGGTCTCCCTCTGGACAGAATGCTTCTCGCGGATCTGGAACAGGAATTTAAAGAAACCTTTGGAGACAACCCTTCGTTTGCGATCGGAGAATCGCTAAATCTGTGTCGTTGGGCATTTGAAAAAGTAACGAAAAGATCATACTCCATTCAAGAAATTCTCGCTATTATGAACGAGGCCTGTCGGAAAAAAGGTGTGGTGATAGGGTACGGCTCAACTATTTTCACAAAAGGGAGTCCACTTATTGGAGATGCAGGCAATGATGTGCGGGTGCGGGATGTGACTGTCGAAGACATTGTTGGCGTGGAACCTCTAGACCAAGAAACATATGACTATCTAGAAAAATTGGCAGGCGAATAGATGTACGGAAGACTCAAACGATACGGTAGATGGGGAGAGCTACGTGAAGAGGCCGAACTCCTCGCGATGAAAGCGGATAGCCTCGTACGAATAGATCCAGCACAATCGAGAGAACTGTATCAACAAGCGGCAGTGAAGGAAGAAGAAGCACTTGCCTTTCCTCCATCCCCCGACAAGCCAGGACTTCAGCTAGTGTACCAAGCATGCCTTGCAGGCGCAGCAGCACTCTATTACAAAGCAGGAGACTACGTAAGCGCGAGACGAATTATTGCAGAACACGGAGACAAGATAGAAGACGGCCATTGTAAAGGAAGATTAGAAGAAGTTGTGGCTGCACTTGACGAACAAAACTGAACAATGTCACTAGACGATAAATTCAACTCGAACGACGGAAGTTTGATAGATGAAGTAGTGCAAAACTAGTTGGTCTGTCTGGAAGCAGAGAAGTTCGAGGCATATCGCCCAATGAAATTCGGGGGTATCCAGCAGATAGAGATTGCTGCATGAATGAAGCTCGTTCCCATTTCTGGAAAAAAATTATGTAAGATCCTTGAAAAGCTTGGGTTTGAGAAAATCCATCAAAAGGGGAGCCCACAATTCTGAAAACTTTCCGGATTTTTCTCGTAACTATTGATTAACAAAATTTACCGTTCTTTCCGCTTATCTTCGCTGAAGATGTTCTTCGTTCGATCCTTAATCGCATCTTCTTTTTTCAATGATTTCTCGGCAGAAACTTTCCCACGCGATTCCTGTTTATTATCGGTGAGTTCCTTGATCGCCTTCTCTTCTTCCTTGATCTCTTCCGCTTTATGTTCTGCGGCTTTTTCTTTACCGGTTAATTGTTCAATCTTTCCGGCGAGACCAGTCTTCTTCTCTTCTTTGATTTTCTTCAAAGGCTCTTTCTTCACACCGATTAATTCTGCGTAGACGTAATCCCCTTCTTTGTCTTTGACCAATTCTGCGGAGACTTCGACTTTATGCGGAGGATGCCTGTAGCCTTGCGCCCAGAGTTTCATGTTCAATTGGCGACCGAGCTTGACATTCTTCACTTTCATATGCTTCTGTAAAAATGATTTTGTTGCAGAAACTGCTTTCTTGGTTCTCTTGTAGATTGGAGTTTTCAACCATTCCCTTCGCAGCGGTATAACGTACGTTCTTTCCATGTTAGACTTTGGTTTTTACCCTTCTCCAATTTCTTTTTATTGCCGTTAATCGGCCTGGGTGCACTCGTCGGCCTTTGCCGAGAGCTTTTGGAATAGCCCAAAAGGGAGCCCAGCGTGTTTGCCGGGCTTTCTTTGCCAAGCGCAATTTCTTTGCGAGATGTAAAAATTTGCTCATTTTTTGTGTATCCTGAATTCTTTTTTTTCCGGGGTCAATCTCTGGAGGAGCTCTTTGTATTGGTCATCGCTGATCTTCGCCTGGATTTTTCCCTGCTGGATGAGTTGCGCGATGACGACGATGCTTTGGATAGCGCGCTCTGTGTGCACTGCTTTCATGTTTCCGTAGCGAGAAATCGCTTCGGGGGACATGTAGCGTTTTGCGAGAGCCTCTACCTGCTCAAGCTGTTCCTGCGCTTGGAGCTGTTCCTGCAGTTGGCTTTGCATCAGCTCTTGCTGCAGCTTTTCCAGCTTCTGTCTTTTTAGTTCCTCCAGTTCCATGGTGTTTTGCGAGATTATCTAACAATGCTTGCCCTTTGGGCGTGATAACCTTTCCTTTATGCACTCCTTTCTCTACCTTCTTTACTAATCCTTCTGTTTCTAATTGTTGTAAGATGACTCTGATAATTTTTCCAGAGCCTTTGAAAAAATGTTCTGGCTTGACACCGCGATTTTTCTTTTTGCCGTAAAAATTCCTGAGCTTAGAGACGCCAATAGGGCCTTTTACGTATACTTTTCTCAGAATTGATGCAGAGCGGAGATACCACCAGTCGGCGTGCGCTGGAGGTCTTTCCTGGGCTGGCCCAGTCTTGACTACCTTCGCCCATTCCGGCGTTTTGACCGCTTTGCTTTTTTTGAGCTCTTCTGCGGCCTTAGTGATTAAATCCGTAGGATTTATATCGAAAATAGTTGCCATTGTATTATTGTTTGATAGCAGGGAATTTCAAAGGTTTAAATAGGTTTCGGTCAATAGAATGTGAAGGTGTCTTTGTCTTCTGGTACTAAGAATGTGCTGTAGTACAGTGTTTGTAAAGATGGATCTGCGATGCGTCTGTGGAAAGCATATTTATCCGGCAAACTTCTGCTGCTCAACTCTGTCTGGAATCGCCTCATTGTCTGGAAGTCTTTTCTCCCCATCGGATTTATTGACTGATACGTTCTGAGATTCAGCCATGCGACAAACAGGCGGCCTGCATCCCAGTTATGGATATGAGAGTCTCCCAGCGTCTTAAACACGACATTGTCTTCGAGAGCCATATATTGGGAAATAGAGGATATGTTTATAAAACTATTTGTCATAGGATACGCGATGCTATTACAAAATTGGTGGGAGAAAACACTGCTCCAGCGGAAGCCGAAATTCTGTGATGCACTCCAGGGAGAGATTTCTTGTGATTCTCTTGTTATTGGTGGGGGCGTTGCTGGCTTGCATGCGGCGCTCACGTTAGTAGAAAATGGCAAAGACGTTGTTCTTATCGAAAAAAATACGTGTGGCAGCAGTTCTTCAGGGAGAAGTTCTGGGTTTCTCACGCCAGACAGCGAGCTGGAAATGTATCAGATGATTCGGCGGTACGGTCTGAAGGGCGCGCAGAAGGTGTGGAGCATTCCGACGAAGGGCGTGGCTCTCATTGCTGAGACGGCGCAGAAGTACCACATTGATTGCGATTTAGAAGTGCAGGATTCATTGTTTGTTGGCCTGGGAAAGAAAGGACGAGATGCGGTGCAGGAAGAGGTCATTGCGCATAAGAAAATGAAGCGAGCCTATCAATTCTACGATGAAAAACAGCTGCAGAAAATTATGGCAACGGATGCATACACTGCGGGTATTCGGACGGGCGAAACGTATGGCATCAATATGATGCTGTATTGCTATGGGTTAAAAGAGGTGCTCCTGAAAAAAGGGGTGCGCATGTATGAACAGAGTGCAGTGGAAAAATTTGTGAAAAATACTGCATATACGTCCCGTGGGTCCGTGCGAGCGAAGCATATTATTGTGTGCGTTGACAAAATGAAGAAGCGCTTGAGCCCGGTGGCAAAGAAAGCGTATCATGCGCAGACATTTCTTGCGGTGAGCAAGCCTTTGACGAAAGAGCACGTCGCTGCTTTGTTTCCTGATGGGAAGGTTATGGTGTGGGATAACAAACTCATTTATACGTATTTTCGCCTCACGAAAGATAACAGACTGCTCGTTGGTGGTGGCTCTGTATTAACGACGTATGATCCGTGGTTTTTTGAATCTCCGATTATTATTAAGCAGGTCATTCGCAGCGTGCAGAAAAAGTTTTCGCCTTTGCTTGATACTCTCGAGTTTGAATGCTATTGGCCGGGATTGATTGACATTACCAAGGATATCATGCCGATGGTTGATTACGACCCTGAAAATAAGGCGATCCAGTACGTTCTTGGAAATCCAGGATTGCCGTGGGCTGCGTTCTGCGGGACGTATGCGGCTGAAAAAGTACTAGGGGGAGCACACGATTGGAGCAAATATCTGCGCATGGATCGAAAGTTCTTCGTTACGGATGGAGTGCAGTGCATTCTTGGAAAAATTCCGAGCTTTGCGCTGAACAACGTGTACAGTAAATATCTCCAGAAAGATGAGAAATGAATTACAGAGGATTTCTATTATATAAAACCTTATTAATAAGGCCTACAAAAAAATAGTATGGGTTTGAAAGAAATATTGGATGAAAGTCCTCATCTCACAGGTTTTCAAAGGCTTCAAAGAGAGTACGATAGGCAATTTGTCGCAGATGCATTTACGGATTTTGATAAAGTAAGGCATACGTATGCTCATATGGGAACATTAATTGGGAGATTAGGAAAATATGTCCAAATGGTAGAGGACGGTGATAAAGATTTCTCTCCAGAAGAGATTAAGGAAAAAGTTATTCCCGATCTATTAGTTTATTCTGCTTGGCTTGCCAATGAATTTGGTGTTAATATAGAAGAAGTATACCTTAGAAGACTTCTAGGAAATATACAAAGACTTCATTCTAGTAAGATCTCTCCTGAAGAACTTCAAGAGCTAGAAGTATGTATAAATGAAAGATTTCCAGAAAACGGCTAAACTGGAAGCTTTTTAAAGCAGAAGTTTCCTTTTTGCAGTATGGAATTGAATGAAGATCTCCCGTTTGCTCTCCAAGAATTGAGAAGCACGGAGACGGTGACCGACGGAGCAGTGGATCAGCTGTCTGCACTGCTTGTGGATGCGGTGGACGCACGTGTGGATGACAAGATTGCTATTGCATTCTCTGGGGGCGTCGACTCGTCCTTGATCGCGTTCCTCTGTGAGAAATTGGATAGGGAATTCATGCTGTATACCGTCGGTTTTGCGGATTCGAAAGATGTGCTTGCTGCGCAGACGGTTGCTGATGCGATGGATTGGCCCATCAAAGTTACGATTATTGCCCTTGAGGATGTCGAGGCGATTATCAAAAAAGTTATTACCATTACTGGCAAAAGAGATCCTGTGAGTGTTGGTGTCGGTTGCGTGATGTATTGTGTGCTGAGCAGTATGCAAGAGCAGGTTCTGTTGACGGGATTGGGTTCTGAAGAAATCTTTGCGGGGTATGAAAGGCACAAAGGTGATGTGCAGGCGGCGTGCTGGGATGGGATGCTGCATATCTGGGAGCGAGATATTGTGCGAGATTTGAAGCTGGCTGAACATTTTGGAAAGGAAATTCGACTTCCATTCATGGATAAATATCTTATAGCGTATGGAATGAAAATAGATGCGGCATTAAAAATAGGGCCATTTCGAAAAGAGATCCTGCGAAAAGCGGCGGTGAACCTGGGGTTGCGCGAGGAGTTTGCGTACCGGAAGAAAAGTGCAGCGCAGTATGGGAGCAAGTTTGATTATGCACTTGAAAAATTGGCGAAGAAAAATGGTCTCAGCAAGTCACAGTACTTGGAGCAGCTGTAGAAATTCCGAAGCATATATAAATTCTGAAACATTCTAATGATCTATGAACTGGGTAAAGGTATTGCTTTCATTGGTCGTCATTCTCTTGTACATTCCATTAGTGTTCATGGGGGCAAATGTTTTCTTTCCAGAATACACTGGTTCAGAGTCTTACTACTCTGTGTACAAAAGCTGCTATTATGAAACACGAGACCCGCAGCCGCTCTCCGTGCAAAATGATACCTGCTTCGAAGAGCAGCAGGCAGAGCAGAAAGCGTACGAAGATGCAAAAAACAAATACGATGGGAATAAATACATCTTCATTGTTGTCCTTAATTTAGTTGTGTTACTGGTTGCATTGCTAATTTCTCTTGATGAAAGTGTCATCATTGGACTCTTCTTAGGCTCGACGCTCACCAGTTTCTTCAGTACCTGGACGTACTTCCATACGCAGTCGAAGATTGGCTTTATCATTCTCTTTGTCATATTCTTAGTGAGTATTTATTTCATTACGAAGAAAAAAAGCGTGTTTCTCTTCAAAGAAATGCACAAGAAGTAAGATGGAACTGACGAAAGAGGAGTTCCAGATACTCTGGCTCGTTGAAGAAGGTAATGGGAATCCTGAAGGGATTGTTTCTTTTCTCGGTTTTGCGGAAGAGGACGTGAAGCATGCGCTTCGAACGCTGCAGCGGCACGGCCTTATAGAGCTGCAGGAGTCTGCGGGCATGTGGAGCGCGACGACAACTGAGAAGGCGAAGGATCTCTACGCACAGTTCGAGCACTGGATTCCGTAAGTTCCTTTTAAACACAGGCATAATCTTTAAATAGTACTTTTATTAAGTGGTGACGTATGTCTAGTGATAAAAAAGATACGTCTGGACAGGACGACACGGGGATTTCTGATATCCCAGACGAGAATGTCCAATCTCTTTCGCAGGGACCACTCGCACAGGCAAGGAACGGCCTTGAAATTGTTGTAGAAAAAGAGCTGAAGGAGCTGTTAATGGATCTCCGCACGACTTCTTTGGGTGCAAACGGTCTGGGCTACCTCATAAAAAGTCTGGTCATTATTCTCAACCCAGGGAGGCTGAGGGCACGGTATGAGCAGGAGCTCAGTAGGATATCTGTGGACAGGGAGACCAAGGGGGCATGGACAGACCAGTATGTGGCACGTGCTGCGCAATACTGTCAGAGCGTGGTAGTGTATCAGCTGGATTTGTTCTGTTTGGAACAGCGCAGCAGCAGCCAGCGCCTTTGCATTCCAAGAACCATCGCTCTACAGATGCAGGAACGCACGACAAAGGGACTTGGTTTATTCAATGATGAATTAATGGGACCTGCTTTTGATATGGTAGATGATATTAAAGAAAAAGAGCTGGTGCGATTGGTACGGAACAACGAGAGAGAACTTCTAAAATTTACTGAAGCAAAATTGGAAGGCGGACGCGCAGACAATATTGTGATACTTGGTCAGCAAGGCTATGATTTACTTCGTTGCATGTGGTATCTTGTAGAACAAGTGGAACTATACGAAAAACTTTGATTACTGGTTTGCGCCTAGGCCTTTTCTCTGCCTAATATTTGTAATAATTTTCTGTTGCAATGCTTCCGGTAATTTATCAAACCTTTGATCAAGGATAAAGCTGGAACCACGCCCAGAGGTTGAGCTCCGCAAATCCGAAGACCAACCAAAGAGCTCGCCGACGGGAAGGATTGCTTTGACAACCACACCACTGCCCTCTTGCTCCATATTCAATAGTTGCCCTCGCTTGTTCTGGATGATCTTGGAAATCTCTCCCATGTAATCAACCGGCGCTTCGATCTGCATGATCTGTAGTGGCTCAAAAAGAACTGCGCGCGCATCTGAGATAGCGGCTCGGATACCTTCTCTAATTGCAGGAAGCATCTGTGATGGACCCCTGTGAATAGAATCTTCGTGCAGTGAACAATCAGTAAGACGCACCATCAGCTTGACACAGGGCTCGCCGGCGAGGAGGCCTTTTTTCATGACGTCCTCAAAGCCATCCATCACCAGGCCAATGATCTCTCCTATGTGCACGATACCTCTCGTGTTGTCAATAAGTACATTGCTGTTGAACACTTCGGCGTAGGATTTTGCTTCCTTTGAATCGATACCAAGAGAAAGTAATTTTTCTACGATTGCCGTGTCCTTCTTTCGTACGCGGCCTTCAGAGATTTCTCCTGCCTTAATTGCCGCATAAATCTCCTCCAGCATCGGTTCGACCGTGAAATATAATTTGTTGTGCTTGTTCGGAGATTTACCCTCAAACTCTCCGGACTTCTTCAAGACTGTTTCTCTGTAGACGACGATAGGCGGAGATGTTTTGACTTTCAATCCTTTTTCGGTGACAATTCTATTCTCTATGACTTCCAGGTGGAGCTCTCCCATTCCAGAGATAAGGTTCTCTCCTGTTTCTTCATTGATCTCAATCTTGATGGTTGGATCTTCTTTACCAACTTGTTTTAATACTTCAACGAGCTTTGGCAAGTCCGCTGGGGACATTGCGTCAATACTCTTCGTAATAACAGGCTCGAAAATGTGCTTGATTGCTTCGAAGACTTCCATTGGTTCTGTTGAAACAGTCTCTCCAGAATATACTCCTTTCAAGCCGACAAGACCGACGATATTTCCCGGATATACCTGATCCAATGCAACTCGCTGTGCACCCTTATAGACAGAGACTTGTTGTAAACGCACTGCCTTCTTTGCCATGTTCATATAGACTTCTTGGCCCGTCTTCAACGTTCCTGAAAACAAACGGCCGGCAGCAACTTCTCCCGCGTGCTTATCGATGACAATCTTTGTAACAACGAAACCAACAGGACCATTAGGATCACAGTTCACCAACGCTTTTCCAATTTCCGTGTCTAAATCCCCATGCCAGATTCTTGGAACCCGATACTTTTGTGCATCGAGAGGGTTGGGGTGGTGCTTGATAACCATGCTGAGAACGACTTCGTGCAGTGGTGCTTTTTTCGCAAGCTCTTTGAATGTGTCCGTTTCGTACGCAGTTATAATATCTTTGAATGTGAGACCCTTCTTCTGCATGTAGGGGAATGACAGCGCCCAGTTGTGGAACGCGGAACCAAAAGCGACAGAGCCGTCCTGCACGGAGAGCTGAAATTTCTGTTTGTAGCCCTCGGGCGCGATCTGTGCGATAAGACCATTAACCTCGTCAATGATTTTGATGAATCTTTGCGCCATGGCTTCCGGCGTGAGCTTGACTTCTTTGATGAGACGATCGACTTTGTTAATGAAGAGAACCGGGCGAACAAGCTCTTTCAATGCCTGCCGAAGAACAGTTTCCGTCTGCGGCATGATGCCTTCGACTGCGCAACAGAGGACGATACCGCCATCCACTGCTCTCATTGCTCGTGTGACGTCACCACCGAAATCAACGTGGCCGGGAGTGTCGATAAGATTGATAAGATAATCTTCTCCATCAGAAGTGTGTACCATAGAAACGTTTGCAGCGTCAATAGTGATTCCTCGTTCTTGCTCGTCTGCATGGAAGTCCAATGCCAATTGCTTTCCCGCGAGTTCCTCAGACATCATACCAGCGCCTGCTAAGAGGTTATCAGAAAATGTGGTCTTGCCGTGGTCAATATGGGCGCACACCGCTATGTTACGGATGTTTGTGGGCTGCTTCATTAATTGAGAAATTTTCTCTGTCGTCTTATCTGCCATTAGAGGTATTTGGAATTTGTGGGGGTATTTAAAGATTTCTATGAGATTTATTTACTCGCAGCCTGCTTATTACCCCTCTCCATCATTAGTGCGTTTGCCTTACGGATTATTTTTCGTCTCTGTTCTATCCTGCTACTCGCTTCGATGAGCTGATACGTTCGTATTTCATTTGCATATTGAGGATTGGCTCTTTCATGCAGCGTTGTTGGAAGTTCTTCTACGCAGGAGAAATATTTGGAGAATTCTGGCTTGTGTTTATCCACTTTTCCGTTCTGATACCCTGCGAATATTGTATCGAGTTCGTCCTCAGAAATGGGATGAAAACTCTCTTTTGTTCTTTTGATAACACTTTGCGCTGCCTGGCGTACACCGGAAGATGCTCCCGTTGCGCGAAGCTCAGCATCCAGAGCGAGAACCTTGTTCGCAATTCCTCGCGCCAGCGCATTCCTGCTGTACACTCCGTGCATAGACGCCGCGAGGATTTTTATACGATCATGATACTCCTCTCTGCGATTGTCATTTAATACCGAGAGCACCACTGCATATACTACTGGATTCTTTGTAATGCATTGCAGCATGTCGTATGTAGGATCATATTTCTCTTTCCACAGTTGACCAGATATACACGCACGCTGGATGCGATTCGCTTCTGTACCCAGAATGTCCTGCAGGCCTTTATCAGCGATGTGGATGCGGAACACGCTCGGTTGTGCATAAGAGAATGTGGAAAGGGCAGGATCGCCAAGAACGATTTCTGGAATGACGGCGAGCACTGCCTGCCGCTCAATGGGTTTCAGCAGATTGCGGCTGTCCCCTGCAAGATTCGTAAAATGTACTCGGTCAGTTTTTTGATGTTTTATGTTCAGTCCGATTTGTACTGCGAGCTCGTTCTTCACGACAACGTCCAACACTGGAATTGGACTGGTCGTGGATGCCCGCGTTGCCACGTCACCGCCAAAACTAAGGATATATCGTCCGAGCATCAGTCAGGAAATTTCCATAATATTAATAAACATATGCCTTTGTACGGCACGCATGGCACAGGTCCCAAAGGATGTTATCGATGTGGTTCGCTCGGCCATTACTGTTTCTGATTTCATAAAAAAAACGAATGCCAAGAGCACACATCCGATTGAGCTGCGGCGTCGGGGGAGCGGCTATCTTGCTCTGTGTCCGTTCCATGCAGAGAAGACTCCTTCTTTTCATGTTGTAGATGGTAAACAGATCTATCATTGCTTCGGTTGCGGCGAAAATGGTGATGTGTTCAAGCTTGCGCAGAAGCTAAACCTTGCGCATAGTTTTCCAGATTCAATTGCGTATGTTGCCGGTCTTGCAGGCGTTCAGCAGCTGGTACGACCATATCTGGGAGGCCTTGTGAGGGCTCATAGCTCGCTGGAATTGGAATTGGAGGCAGCTGAATTTAACCTTGATGTAGAGGATCGCGGGTACCTGTTTGAGGTGCTGTCCCGGACACAACGATATTTTGTCGAGCAGTTGCATACGAATACTGGAGCGGATGCGGATGCTGCGCGCGCTTATTTGAAGAGCAGAGGTATTCCGCTCGAGTTTGCCCGTCACATAGGATTAGGCTACGCCCCAGCACATGATTTGCTTCTCACGCGACTCATGAAAGAAAGTGATGTACCGGCGCCTGAAATGTATGCTCTCAGTCGGCGAGCAGGATTGACGTCTGGGGGTAATAGGCGTATTTTCTCGAATAGAATTACCTTTCCGGCAGCAACGAGGGGGGGACAGGCTTTGGGTTTCATCAGCAGAAGATTGACGGAAAGCAAGCATAGTCCGAAATACAAGAACTCGCCGCAGGGAGAAGTTTTTAACAAATCACATATTCTGTTTGGGCTGGAACATTTGTGCGATGATGACGTTCGTGCACATGGACTGGTGCTTGTTGAAGGAACGATGGATCTCTTTGGATTTCTGGCGCAAGGACTGGGATGCGCGCTTGCTCTTGGATCCACTGCATTGACGGATGAACATACCGGTTTGCTTGCTGCACTACGACCAACATGTGTTTACCTCATGACTGACGGGGACGCGGCTGGCATCAAAGGTGCGATTCGGAATGCAAACAGACTGCTTGGCACAAAGAATGTTTCTCTCCCGCAGATTTATGTTGTTCCTATCGTCAATCGCGGTGAAGATCCGTTTGATGTGTTCTACACGGCCAACACTCCAGCATTAGCATATATACGGGGGCATCGGCAGACTCCCAAGGATTTCCTGCTCGCGCAAAATGTGGAAGATTTGTTGACTGCGGCAAATGATCCCAGAGACTTTCTGAGAGCGAATACGTTTCACATTGCAAATATGAAGGAACTTACAGAGAAAGGTCTTCAGGTGTGGGAGCAACAGTCGGATCGCTACAAAGCTGTTGCACCGCATCCTTTACTGTTACAGAATTAATGTTTGTTCTTTGAAATAATTATATATTTTTGGCAGTTTGTTTTCTTTTTTATTTTTTAATTCATTTCAAAACTTTTTCACAATCCCTAAAAGCATATTTACTTGTGTATCTATCGCTCTTTGTGGATCTGGCTTGAATGATGTGGAATGAAGACCCCCACTTTCTTTGTTATAATTCGGCGTGAAGAAATGGAGAATTCTATCACACCCTTTTTTATAAAATTTAGGATTTTCAACCCATGGTTCGAAGAGTGGTCCAGCCCACGCCGTTTCATCACGGAAACGAGCAGGGTCTTCTCTTATTGTGTATTTATTTTCTGTTGCAACTTCTTTTGCAATGCGTGCTAATCTTTCATCATTAAAAACAGGAGGTGATTCTAATTCAATACTCGCATTATACTTTCTCATAAAATCTTGAAACATTTTTAATGCGACTGCACCACTAATTCTGCTAATTCCTCGGATAGTTGCAGAATGAGCTAATGAATTTAGTTCACATTCTTCAGTATGCACTTGGCTTGGAGTGAGTAATCCGTATTGAGGAATAAACCATGCTTTTTCTTCTTCCTTAAATCTTTGATTAGTTTGTTCTATCTCATTCAATACTCCAACTAGTCCATTTACAGGGTTAACACCTTGCCAGGGAAGTGCAGCGTGTGCAGGTTTTCCTGCTATTTGAATTCTAAACCTATATCCTGCTGCGGTTGCTTGGCCAGCAGTTATTCGTACTTCGTCATCGTGAAGAGAAGTATCAATATGACAAGAAATAATGGAAGGAATTTCTTGATATATTCCTTTTGCTCGAAGATATTGACCGCCCCCAAACCCGCTTGCGTGCTCATAGCCATCAATATAAGGATTTCCAGGACCTTCTTCAGCAGGCTGGAAGATAAGACCAAGGGGAATATTTTCTTCTTTTGCTTTTTTTGCTAGTGTAAGGACGCTTGCCATGTTTACTGCATGACCGCAAGAGTGTTGAGATGCTCCTTTTCCCATAGAAACTGCATCCAAATCAACACGAATAAAGACAGATGGCTTTCCCGTATAGGCTATTATCTCTGTCTCGTAGATTTGTGGCCTACATTGATCATAATGGTATGAAATTCCTGCCAGACTTGAACTCATCTGTGGTCTGCCTCGGTCAAGTGTATATTCTAATCCTAAAAGATAATCTGCAATAAAACTTGTCGTTGCAACCTCCTGATAACTTGGCTCAGGCATTGATTGAAGGATTTCAAACAGAGAAACAGGAGATTGTTCTCCTATTGAACTATGAAAAATACGTCCTCGATGACTATATCTGCTCTTAAAATCACCTTTCCATATATCCCATTGCGGTTTTCCAGCGCAGCTATATCTTCCTTTATATTCGTCTGCTATACCCATATTAGTACTTTTGAATAGTGAACTCTATTTAATTATTAGCACACCACTACTGGTATAACAACCTAAAAGTATAAAAACAGCAGCACATTTCATAATGGGAATGGACATAAAAATCCTCAAAGAAGCCGGCTTAACAGAGGGCGAGATCAAAGTCTATCTCGCTTTGTTAGGATTGGGAATATCAACAACGGGTCCTATAATCGAAAAATCAAGGATAGCACGATCAATCATCTACCAAATCCTTGAAAAACTCATGCAAAAAGGTTTAGTATCTGTCATTACAAAAGAAAAAACAAAATATTTTCAAGCAGCAGAGCCTAATAAGATTATTGAATATATTGATGAGCGAGAAAAACAGCTTCTTGAAAATAAAAAGCAAATAGAACAGCTTCTTCCAGAGCTTCTTCTGAAGCAAAAGATGGCGCCGAGAAGCTCCACAACAATGTACTTAGGCTACAAAGGCATCAGAACAGCGCATGAACATTTGTATGAGAAATTGAAGAAAGGAGAGGAATATTTGTATCTCGGTGTTCCTGCGTATCAGCCAAAGGAGCAACATCTCTACTGGCGGCGAGATCATCTGAGGAGGGTAAAAGTAGGAATTACATTCAGAGCACTTTTCAATAATGATACGGATATGTCAATACTGAAAAACAGAAATTCGTATAAGGGTGCAGATGCACGGTATATGCCAAAAGGAATCAAAACACCAGCATGTTTTCTCATATACAAAGATACCACAGTTATTATTCTGCAAATACCCGAAGCAATTGCAGTGGAGATTGAGAATCAACACATCGCAGACTCATTCAAAGCCTATTTTGATGAATTCTGGAAAGAAAGCAGAAAAATAAAGTAAACTTAAAGTTTGTTAGATAAAGATTTTGAAATTTACAGAAGTAATGTTTGTTCTTTGAAATAATTATATATTTTTGGCAGTTTGTTAATGTGGTCAATGGTATGCTGGTATTTTTTTTGCAAGATACGAGCTTCTTGGTTGTGCAGACCACTTGCTATCGTGTAGCTGATGCTTGGATCAAGTATTGTGCGGTTTTTTTCAGTGACTTGGAGGATGCCGTACTGTGCCGGATTCTTGTAGATCTTTGCGCCCCTTTGCAGGCCGAAGATGCTCGTGCTGACGAGGTCGATGTTCTCTTGATTTTCTTGAAGGAATGTAATCGTTTCGAGATATTCTTCCTCCGTTTCCGTAGGGAAGGCGAACATAATGTACACCATGTTTTTTATTCCGGCATTTTTGCTTTCTCTCAGCACGTATCGTACTGCATCTATTTCCGTGCCCTTCTGCATGAGATCGAGAATGCGCTGGCTGCCGGACTCCACGCCCCAGGAGACGATGCGAAGGCCGCCGGCGTAGAGCTGCGGTAGAATGCCGAGAAGGTCTTTTGTAGGGCGGAGCTGGCACCACCATTGCACGCCGAGAGGGCCAAATATATTTGCGAGTGCAAGGAGGCGATCTTTTGCAATCATATCGTCAATCAGATAGACGTATTTTGCATTCGCCTTCAGCATTGTTTGCTTTATATTGCCGAGATCATATTCTGCGTAGGGCACTTGCGCGAAGTGCGTGCAGAAGGTGCATTGCTTGTAGAAGCAGGTGCTTGATGTTTTTATGGGGATGATTCTTTCTCTGGAGAGGTAGTCTTCTTGTTGGAAATCAGAGAAGTCTGGGATGGTGCTCGCGTGTTGTTCTTTTGTTGCTATGCCTTGCTGTTTTAGATAGTGAAGCATTTCTATTTCATTCTTTAAGTGGGTACCTAATTCTTTTATTTTACTGGTAAGTGCCGGACCTCCGACAATGCAAGAGATTCCCTTTTCTTTCAATGCCTCAAGGAGTGCCTTACCATAGAATCCCTGGCTGTTGTAGACGAAGCTGAATGCGACGACGTCAGGTTTTTGCTCTTCGATACAGTGCAGCATTTCAGCAAAATGATCTGGGAGTTCGTTGCGCATGATGCGTTTGTGGTTGTCTGCGTAGATAGGGCGGGAGGCTTTGTCGAATGCGGTGAACAGTTGCGCATACTCTTTGGTTTTCTGCAGTTCTTGATAATATGATGCAAAGCGGAGCGCGTGGAATTTGGCGTTCAAGTCCAGAGCGCGCACCTCAGTATCTCCATTATTTTCGAGAAAATTCTTGAGGTATGCCAATGAATATGGCATCATAGTAGGGGTACAAAATGGTGGATAGACCAGGAGGATTTTCATGAGATTTTTAGGAGATGACTGAGTTATAAATGTTTGTAACAGAAAGTTATTTAAAAGGTTGTCAATTTAGTTTGCCCACGGGCCAGTGATCTAGTGGCTATGATTCCTCCCTTACAAGGAGGCTGTCGAAGGTTCGAGTCCTTCCTGGCCCACTATCCTCGTCTCATAAGAAAACTCGTGGTGTGTACGTGTATTCCAAACGGATCTTTTATCCTCTTCATCGCCTTGAATCCAAGCTCCTTATGCAGTCGTATGGACGCCTCATTTGCAGTGCTGACCAGGGCAATAACAGGGCCGCCTTCCCAGGCTGCAAGCAGAGTTTCGTACAGCCTTCGTCCAATACCTTGTCGCTGCCATTGTGGATGAATTATAACATCTTCTACATACAATTCTCCGTTGGATGTCTTCATGGCCAGGATTGCGCCGATTATCTTACGTTTTTCTTTTGCAACGAATGCATAGCCGAATCTAATCAGGTAAGAATCTTCATATTTTCCTGTCACGTCTCGATCTTTCCATACCTTTTGCTCCAGTTTGCGAATCGCGGGGCCGTCATAACGCTTCGCTCTTGTGATGGATACCATTTATTTTTTAACGGCATGGATGTTTAAATAGTTTGTTCCAATGAGTGTAGTCGGCGTCTGGAATATATATTTTTATGCAGAAGTCTTATAAAAGATTGCAATTCACTCAGCCCTATGGAAATACGTGTCGAATATACTATCCCTGAACATCTCAAGGGCATACATACCATTGACGAGATGCGTGCGGCAGACTGTCAGAAACTTGATGAGGAATTACATGCTAAGGGTTCTAGCATTGATGCAAAAATCCGAGAGGGAGTTATCTGGAGATTGGGCTTCCCATCGATTGTTCTTAACGCCCGTGCACAAGGTCGGCCTAACAACGCCGTGGCTTTAACCGTCGTTCCCATTCATCCTCATCGTGCAGATCTTGCATACAAAGGAGATCGCACCTTGCGACCAGGTGTCGCGCCTCTTACAGTCTCCGGCATACTTTTAGACGACCGTGGGGATCTTGTGCTGGGTATCCGAGGAGGAACCGTTGAGGCCCAAAAAGTAGGTATCATTCCTGCAGGACATGCCAACTATGATTTTTCTCATCCTTCTGACCTCATTATGAGAACGCTCATCAATGAAGCTGAAGAAGAAATTTCTCTTGAGCCTGACGAAGTTCTGCGATGGGCATCTCTCACTGACTTGTTTGTCAATATGGACACCAATGGACTACATGTCTCCTATACTCTCAATTCTGGCCTTCCATTTACAGAACTCGAGCGCAGGTGGCAATCAGCAAAAGATCGCTATGAGCATGAAGGATTGTTCTCCATAAGCCTATCGGCTCTCTGTACGGCTCTTATCGAAAATTGCGTCCATATTTCTCAGGGGAGGTATACCTTCTCTCCGTTTTCTCGACACTGCCTCAAGAACTTTTTGTTTAACCCTTCCACAAACTCTTAAGAAAAATTATCTTCGTCGTCCAAAAGAAGGGCCTCGAGAACCAAAACGTGGCGTGTGCGCTTCTTCTTCTTTTTTTCTTCCATATGAAGGACGGGAACCTTCCCCTCTTCCAAAGCCACCGGAACGGCCGCCTTCTCTTCTGCCACCATAGCGAGGGCCTTCCCTTCCCCCACCTTGGCCATACCCTTCCCTTTCCTGTTTTTGGAATTGAAGCTTTTCAAACTGGGGAACTTCCCCTTTGACAATGTGGAGGCTGCGATCGCTCAACACCCTATTAAAATTTTCAAAATCATGCTCTGCGAGGAGCGTAATTGCATCCCCTTCGGCGCCTGCACGAGCAGTTCTTCCGATTCTGTGGACGTACTCTTCTGCAGTCTTTGGAACATCATAATTATAGACAAATGCGACATTTTTTATGTCCAAACCACGAGCAGCAACATCCGTTGCAACAAGAATATGAATGTGTTCTTTTTTCAATAATTCTAATGCATGGCTTCTCTTGTTCTGTGTGAGACCACCATGAATGGCCATTGCCTTTATGCCTTGGGTCTTCAAGTTTCTGGAAACCTGGTCTACACCACGTCTGGTTCCACAAAAGACGATTGCAAGACCCTTTGGATTCTTCTTAATGAAATGCGCCAACAAAGAGAATTTCTCATGCGTTCTTATAACATAATACGTTTGCTTAAGCAAATGCTTTGCCACATGAATCTCGGATTTTATAGTAACAGGATTTCGGAGATATTTGTTGACCAAATGATTGATGCTTGCCGATAATGTTGCACTAAAGAGCATAGTCTGTCTTTCCTTAGGAACGTGAGAAATAATCCTCTCGACATCCTCGATGAAGCCCATTTCAAACATCTTATCTGCTTCGTCCAATACGAGGAACCGCACTTTTCCAAAATGGATCGTTCTTCGTTCCATATGATCAAGAATTCTTCCCGGCGTCCCCACCACGATATCTGCGCGCGGGATTGCATGGATTTGCGGATTGATGCTTACCCCACCATAGACGGCGGTTACCCGTATATTCGTAAATTTGCTAAATGACTGTAATGCTTCACTAACTTGGACACACAACTCTCTTGTCGGCGTTAAGACTAGGCACTGTAAACCTTTGCCAGGCTCAATTTTTTCAAGAATGGGAAGGCCAAAAGCTGCGGTCTTCCCTGAACCAGTACTGGATTGCCCAGCGACATCCTTTCCTTTCTTCAGCTCAGGGATGCATTTTGCCTGAATTTGCGTCGGTTCTTTAAACCCTAATGCTTGAACTGCTTTGAGGATTTGCGGACTTAATTGTAATTCTTCTACTAACATGTTATTTTCCTAGGTCTTTGGGATATTTTGGTGTTTATAAATGCTCCTACCTCCCTAAAAAACGGTAAAAATGGTGTATAGGACACCGATAACGTAGACCAGCACCAATGCACAAGAAAGGAGCACGGGGTTCCTTATCGTGTATTCTGGCTTCCTTTCCGAGTTACGCTGTGCTGCCCTGTGCGTCAAAATGATGAGAATTCCTTCCAATCCTCCTGCGAGGCTTCCGGTTACTGCCAGCACCTGGATAAAACTCGTCACCCCAGAGAGTGCGATAATTAACGGGATTATCAAGGTCAGGAGGAGAGCGAGCCATTTATTCATCTTATAGTCATAGTGATACATCCAGAGCAATGCAAGTGCCAGCACAAGGAAGCTGGTTGCCATGCTGAAGGCAGCGAAGAAGTTGCCCAATAGAACCATATGACCACCAATACTCTCCCCTAACCCTACGGTCGCTACGGGTGTCGAATCCATTCCCGTAACGCCGACGACCACGAAGGCGAAGAGCAGATAGAGAAGCAACGGGATGAGCGAGCCGATGATGATTGCTTTTTTCATAAGCTTTCTTTGCTTCACGAGTTCTACGCGCAGATCAGGGATTGCCGCAGAGCCGACGAATGCGAAGAAAACGACACCATAGGGAATGAGAATTTTTGTGACATCAAAGCCGGTGTAGTTTGACGGGTCGACCGCTCCCACTGCGAGCAATACAATTAAAAGAATGGATCCAACGACCGCACAGTTCAGGCACACCTCAAGCGTCTCAATGAGCTTCAACCCTTTGTGTACAGCGAAGGCCATAATCGCAAAGAAAATGAGCATGGGATACAGGGCAGACACGCCAAGCATTGCATGCCACGCCTCGCCTTCACCAATGAGATACGCAGTCATTGCTCCATACCCGATGACCATCATAGCGAGACTCATAAAGAATTTCCCGGTCTTCCCTAGATATTTTTCTACGTACCCTGGAAGCTGGTGCACGCCTTTCGTGCGGAGTGTAATTTCCCCCACGTATAAATTCATAAGAAGAATGATTAAGCCGATAAAAACAATCACAAAGATTCCCGTGAGAAAGCCTGCATGCGCAACGACGTAGGGGATGCCAAGAACACCGGCACCAATGGTAAGACCCACTAATGTCCCGATGGCCTTCATGAGTTTGGCGTTCATCTTAGTCGTATCTGTGTGTCTTCAAATATGTCTTGAGATCGGAGATTATATGTTCGAGATCTTTTGCTAATTGCGATTGATACTTCGCCCATTTGCCCTTGATGATCATCTTGTCATAGATTTCTCTCAGCAGTGTTTGGTAGGCTTTTTCTTTTGTCAGCGCCCACTCTGCTTCAATATCCTTATCCAAGTACGGCGATAACTTGATGGTGACCGTTCCTTTCTGTGCGATTTTTTTCTTGCCATCATGGAGTTCCACTTGCACGTTCTCTGCCTCCGCCTTGAAATCTATTGCAATAACCAGCTTGGTGTAATCATCTACTCGTTTCTCCGCCATCCACGTGAACGCATAGAGTTTCTTCCCCTCTGCAAGAATTTTTTCGGTGTAATCTATTTCTAGGGCATCATACTGCCTTTCTGCAAACCATTTAGAAAGATACTTGTATAGTTCTTTTTGATCATAGACCAGGGAACTGCTGACCGTCTTTGCAGGTCCAATGAAATCCTTTACCATTGCCAGAGTCTTAGGTTCTTGCGCATATAAATCTTTCTGTTGAGAAGATCACTTTAGATAAGATTTAATGGTATCAGCGAGATTCGTAGACTCCACAAAAATTTTACCCAGATATTTTTTTACGTCCTCTTTTACGACGAATCTCTCATATACCTGTCTCATCATTTCTTCATACCAGCGCGTGCCGAATCGGTTCCTGTAGTTCTTCACCAATGCGCTATCGATGACTACGAGCAGGCGCGCCCAGTAGACTTCCTCACCAGTATCGAGCACTACTTTCTTAATATCCCGTACAAGAAATCTCACGTCTATCTCAAACTTAATATACTCCGTCACTTCTCTCGACGCAGTCCACTCGGATTCTACCTGGTGTCCTGTGCCAATATCCTTCTCGCTTAACCCTTTCTCATAGAAGTAATAGCCCATGCTGTTGAACCACTGCGGCATGGCTTTCAGGGCGCCTACCACATCGCAGTAGGAATGGTGCGTAATCTGATATTTGGAAAAAATAGGAACTTTTTTTAGCTTCTCGAGACCCATAGGGAAACCATAGAAAAGAGAATTAATAATGCTTTCGGTTTACTGTTCTTCTTCTTCGATTTTATTTATCACTTCTTCTTTGCATTCCGCACAAATAAATTGGTCATCCACTTCATGCAACTGCGCAAAGTTTTCACAGATTTCACATTGGCCTTCAATATACTTTTCTTTTTTCGGTTTGAGCGGTGCACGGCCTCGTGCGACGAGAATATCAAAGAGTGCTGGCTGCAGTTTCAGGATATCATTTTGCGTGAGCATGCCTATCAATTTCTTTTTTGAGACTACCGGTAAACGACGCACCTTATCCTTTTTCATTCTATGCAATGCATCATAGATATCTTCTTCAGGACCAATCGTAAGCACTTTTCGAGTCATGATTTCCTTGACTTTTGTTTTCTTCGGATCAAGGCCTTTTGCAAGGAACTCCACGAGATCTTTCTCCGTCAGGATTCCTTCGAGCTTCTCTTCACTTGTCACAAGAACACTGCCTACCCTTCGCTTGACCATAATCTTTGAACACTCAAAAACTGTCTTCGTAGGAGCTATTGCCACAGGTGCGACAGACATTGCATCGGCAACTTTGATTCCTGTTTTCATATGATGCTTTATGGGTCCCGCATTTTTAAGCTTTGCTGTACTCGTTTACAAGTCTTCTTTTAATATAATATAAGAAAAGTATTTTAACGCCGAAGACTGTCAGGAAGCAAAGAGAGGAGATGTATTGCAGTGGGAGAAAGAGCTGGGCCTCGTCCTTTTCGTAGTCCAGAAGGCAGAGTACGATTATTGAAGAACTACGGAGTCCATGCGCTCGAAAAAGAGCCCGGACGCCGTGCAACGCATTCTGCTCTGCTGGTGCTGGGAATATTTCTCGTGTTTACCTTAGGATTCCTCTTTTTTTCCAAGGGCACTCTCGTTGGATTCTTTTTCCTGCAGGATGGAAATATTGTAACTTTTCCGCTGGAGGAAAGTTGGAATCTGAGTGAAGGACTGATTCGTATCGAACAGAATAGTACTCTCTACGACGTCTACGACCTTCTCACTCTTGTGAATGAAAGCACGATTTCCGTCGACCTTGACAATTACGCGTTAGACGATGGGTATGTCTCTGTTGCGCTCCTTCTTAACGAAACTGTCGTTGACAGTGCGTATGTGTACTATGAAAAAACTGAGGAGATTGTTGCTGAGGACAATGCTACGGTAGACACGCCTGCTCCTGAAGAGACCGTAACCACGCTGTCAGAAGAAACTGCCGAGACGCTCACTGCGTACTCAGGTTTTTTTCAGAGCAATAGCACCGGCACCTACCAAATTGATTACGTCATTGTGGAGCCGAAGATTCCGTACATAAACAACACGTTGAATTGCTCAAATGGGTCTATCAGTCCTGATGTCAGCTCGCTTCTGTATGTTTGGTATGTAAACAAGAGTTTGTTACGAAATGATAATCGAAGCACGCTCGGACCGGGTAACTTCACGGTGAAAGATCGTGTTGATTGCGGGATTGTGCCGCAGAACGCATCAAATCTCATTGCATATTGGCCATTTGACGAGGGCGCTGGCACAGAATTCCATGAAATCGTGAGCAACAACTCTGGGTCAAGCAATTTTTCAGATTGGAAGCTGGGGAGACGATATTATGCAGTGAATATTAGTCGTTTCAACAACTATACGGTTGGGAGTCCGATAGGATTGAATGTCACCAAGAATTTCACGTGGGAATTCTGGTTCTACAGTACGCAATCCATAACGCAGGAAATCTTGAATTTTGATACCTGGAGGATTTTCATCAGCTCTGATAAGATCAACGTACACTTCCCGTTGGGAGAGAATGGGAGTTCGGAGAGGCTTGTGTCTAACGCAAGTATTCCTACCGATGCGTGGACGCAAGTTGTGGTTACGTATGACAATACCACCTTGGCTGTTTATATTAACGGTACGCTTGATAATTCGACGAGCCTGTCAGGGCGAATTGGCAACTACTCTGGCAGCATATTTTTTGGAAAGAATGCCACCGTCGGGACAACTTTTTTTAAAGGGCTGTTTGATGAGGTTGCGCTCTACAACAGCAGTTTGACCGCTTCGGAAATATATGATCACTACACTAAAGGCATTGCGCGGTTATCACAGCAGCACACGCTGGAAGTGGACACAAATCAGGAACATTTTGGCAATGGAACATGCGTGAATGTGAACTGCACCATTCAGCCAGGGAATATCACATTAGCAAATTCCAGCGGGAGTGCCTATAATCTGAGAGGAAATTTCACTTCGCGGATTCTGGAGTTACCCAATGGTCACGCAGATTCCAGAGTTGGTTGGACAAATAGAACGGTTCCTTTAACTAATATTACTCTTCGCGTACGGACAGGGGTGCGGTCTGATAATGATACCATCGTATTTTCTGATTACTTTGGACCTGATCCTGTGCATAGCAGGGACCCGAGCATCGTCCTCGGATTTGATTTTAGTGAAGGAAGGGGCAATACGAGCCTGGGCATTACCGATAAAATTGCGGATATGACAAATAATGATTTCACTGCACAAGGGAAGCATGGCACTGCTGCGCGCTTGTATGGAATTAACGTGATAACTACACCATCTTTTGGAGCTTTGGCGCTTACTAGGAACTTCACCATCGAGCTCTGGGTACGGCCGGCAGCCACGGGCTCAATGGCTTTGCTGTCCAGGCAATTTTATTCGTTGTATACAAATGCAAGTGGGAATGTCATTTTCAACAGCACTATGACGGGCAATACAAGCTCTCTCGCCAGCATGTCTACCCTTCCTGCCTTCAACTGGACACACATCGCAGTCACGCGGGACGCAGACAACACTACCAGACTCTTCATAAATGGATCCCTGGAAGCAACGCTTGTACACAATGGCACAACAAATATATCTACTAATAGCCTCCAGATTGGAGGCAGTGGGCTCGTGGATCCTTTTAATGGAACCATTGATAGCCTTGTCATCTACAGCAGAAATCTAAGCACCGAAGAGATTCAGGCGCATGCACTTGATGTTTTTGCTAATGCTTCTGGGGCTGACTCCGCAGGAGATCTTAACAGGTTCCTGCAGTACCGCGCTTTCTTTTCCACTTCTCTGAGTTCCTTGACACCAACGCTACTTGATGTCTCTCTGCGCGTCCTTAACTATTCCACGTTCATATCTAATCATAATCCTGCGAACACCTCGCTCGTTGCTCCTGCAAATGGGACGATCATCACGTCTGCTAGCATTCAAGTTAACTGGACGCGAGCTGCAGATTTGGAAAATGACACGGTCTTTTATGAGTTTATGCTTGCCAATGACTCTAACTTCTCTCAGGTTCTGGTAAGCACGGTGGCGGTAAATAATATTTCTCAAGTTGATTACGCAGATGATAATCAGACTATTTTTGTAGAGCATTTTGAATCGAAGGAAACTATGCTCGAGCATGACCTGCGGGGAAATTGGACGAATAGTCTCGCGAGTGGACGATTTGGAAATGGTTTTGAAGCAAAAACAGATGGTACGTTCTTGAGGACGGCTCGATCAGTGCTTACCGAGCAGACCGGTGCCGTTGAATTCTGGGTGCGACCAAACTGGAATGGAAATGATGGACAGGTAAATTATTTCATGGAGCACTCGAGTGACACGGTGGCGATGAATCGATCAGGGAGCCTTTTGCTCCTCAGCGTGAATGCCTCCAACTCCACGATACTCACCTCCAACATTACGTCATGGCAGGCTGGTGAATGGCATCACGTTGCTTTTTCCTGGCAACAACGTAGGAATCTTAGTCTCTTCATTGATGGTGTGCGAGTCAACAGCACCATAGCACCTTCGCTCACGAGTAGCGGAGGGAGTTTATTCTTCTTCATAGGAAGCAATTCTAGTACCAGTGGAGGACTTCTGCTCAACGGAACCCTTGATGAGCTGCGCTTCAGTAATGCCCCACGAGAATCGATTGACTATCTTAATAGCACTAATTATACTTTGACACTTTCGGATTACGCTGACAACACATACTACTGGCGTGCGAGGGCCGTGCAGTATGTGAATAGGAGCCTCGACGGGGAGCGAAGCGACAGCACCTGGAGTTCCAGAAGTGTCGTCCTCGATTCGCATTTGCCATCGTTGAGTGCAACGGAAGATCCTATTAAGCAGCTCTCCGAGAATAGCACCGCATTGAATCTCACTTCTTCTGAACCATTATATTGCGAGTATCGGACTACTGGGACGTCGTTCGCTCCTATGAGTTTGACTGGTGGTGTGACGCAAGGGACACTCGTAAATTTGACACAATTCCGCAATTTCACGTACTTTGTGAATTGCAATGATACCGTCAACAATTTTGTGAATACCACTATCAGTTTCTATGTCTTTAACCTCAGTGCGGGAACTGTGTTAGTGAATTCTACTAATAAGACATTTACTGCTGGACAAAATCAGACGGTAAATATTAGTTTCCTTGCCGCAGGGGACTTTATTGCTGCGATGCTCACCACCAATAATAATGTTAGTGGAAAACTGCATGGTATCAAGCATAATCATGACCGCAATCCTGAGAATAGCTCGGAAGGGCTTCCTACGCATGTTGTCGCCTTCTGGACGTTAGTCATGGATGATACACTCGCGGCCAATCTTACTGGGAACGCTACCCTCAGACTCGATTATACCTCCGCAAACGAGGAGGACATTCCTTCCACTGTCACCACGTATACTTTGTACTACTTTGACCCCGTGAGTTTTCATTGGAATGCCAGATCGGAAAGTATCTTCCATGCAAGAGGATTCGTTAACTTCAGTACGAATTACTTTGGGACGTATGCTTTGGGCGGAGAAGCGGGGGCGAGTGCTGCTGCGGCTGCTAGGAGAGCTGCAGCTGCCGCCGGAAGGGCTGCAGGACCTCGAGCTATGATTAATGTAGAGACCGGTGCCTTAGAGTACACGTTTACCAATGTTGACGCTGGAGTGGAGAACTTCATAGACCTCTTTGACGAAGGACTTGACCTTATTAGTATCGGCTTTACGTCCGCCGTAGATCTGGAAAATGTTATCATTATTGTCAGCCAGGAGGAGACGGAAGAAGATGCGTATGCATCTTTCACCATCGATGCCCTGCTCATGACCAGCGATGAACTCGAGAGCATGTACATCGAGTACGTGGTATCAAAAGCCTGGCTCGATGATTACGGGTATTCTCTTGATGAGCTCTATTTTGTTGATGAGGATGGAAACGAATATGAGATGGTGTCTACTGGGGAAGATGATGATTACTATTACTTTGAAAGTGATGTGAATCGCTTTGGTACGTTTACTATTGCCGTGTCAACACTCGCAGCAGTTGAAGAGGAAGCTGTTGAGGAAGTGACCGAGGAAGAAGGTGCGGCTGCAGAAGAAGCGCCACCTGCATTTGTCTCTGCTACGCTCCTGTATGTGTTCCTTGCAAGCGTGCTTGCTGGTGTACTGGTATTTTGCGTTTGGATTTTTGGGTTAGGAACAGTGTTTACCTTCAAGAAAAAGTATGGTATACCGAAGGAAGCCCTCGAAGAAACAAAAGCTGATGTAGGGCAGTTGAAGTATTACATTTACAGAAATCTAGACAAACCTGGGCTGGATCAAGAGATCATTGAAAAAGGATGGGATGCAGAACAGGTGGTACGGCTCATTTCTTCGGTGAAGAAACTGGGCAATGGCAAGTTAGCAGCATATGTTTACTCCAGAGTAAGCCTTGGCGATAATGAAGAAACCATCGTGAAGGATCTGAGCAAAGTTGGATGGAAGGAAAAAGATATACGCGCAGAGATACAACGATTCAAAACAATCTAATCCATTTCTGGTTTCATTGTGGGGAACAGAATGACTTCTCGAATGGAAGTTGCGTTTGTCAAGAGAATCACCATGCGATCTATCCCTAAACCGAGACCACCCGTTGGTGGAAGACCATATTCGACTGCGCGAATGAAATCATGATCCATTTGCTGTGCTTCTGCATCACCACCACGACCACGCTCTGCCTGTTCTTCCAAGAATTGCTTTTGCTGGACAGGATCCGTCAGCTCAGAATATGCATTGCCAAGCTCCCATCCATTGACATAGGGCTCAAATCGCTCGATTAACTGCTCATCTCCTCGCTTCAGCTTGCACAGAGGTGATGTTTCCCTTGGATGATCTGTAATGAACGTTGGTTGTATTAATTTATCTTCGCACAACTCCTCAAAAAGCGACGCGATAGCCAAACCTCTCGTGGTTAATTTTTTATCATACTCTATCTTATGCTGGTCCAAGAGCTTGAAGAGGTCCTTGTCTGAAAGCTTTTTCACATCAATCTTTCCTATCGTCTTCAATGCTTCATACATCGTCATGCGTTTCCATGGCTTTTTGAAGCTTAATTTGGTTCCCTGGTATTCTATCTCCGTTGTTCCGAGTACTTTCTTGCACACAAATTCATAGATATCTTCGGTGAGCTCCATCATATCTGTATAATCTACGCCACTCCAGTAGCATTCCATCATCGTGAACTCTGGATTGTGTGTTTTATCAACGCCTTCATTCCTGAAGTTCTTGCCGATGGTGTAGACTTTCTCATAGCCGCCGACGATGAGTCGCTTGAGATAGAGTTCTGGAGATATTGTTAAGTAGAGGTCGATGTCCCAGGCATTGATGTGCGTTTTGAATGGCCGGGCATTTGCACCGCCGTATATGGGCTGCAATGTGGGGATTTCTACTTCAACAAAGCCTTTCTTGTCGAGGAACTCTCGTACCGCACTGATAATCCTGCTGCGGAGCAAAAAGGTTTTTTTTACTTGCGGGTTAGCAATGAGATCGACGTAGCGCTGCCGATAGCGTATTTCTGGATCCTGCAGACCATGAAACTTGTCCGGCAATGTCCTCAATGTTTTGCAGAGCAGCACAAATTCCCTCGCCCAAACAGTAACTTCGCCTTTCTTCGTTTTGAAAACTTCACCTTTAATGCCAATGATATCCCCGAGATCTAATAGCTTGAACACATCAAAATTCTTGAGGTCATCTTCTTTGAAGTACACCTGAATCTGTCCCTCTTGATCTTGGACGTGGCCGAATGATGCCTTCCCCATTTCCCGCAATGTCATTAACCGACCCATGACGGAGACTTTATCCTTCGTACTCTCCCCATCTTTCAGCTTGGCGTATTTTTCAAGAAGAGCAGTGCTGAACGTGTAGTCCTTGTAGGAGTAGGGATATGGATCCACGCCTCGCTTTCGCAACAGATTTACTTTTTCCAGGCGCTCATTGAATAACTTATTGTGCGGCTCCATTCAGAAAAAAAGATTCTCAGCGTTAATAAAGTTTTCTCAAACTGGAGTCTTTTCCAACATATCTATCGGGCGTCGGCCTGCGAACCCGACATCAATCTCATGCCAGTGTGTAATATCCTTTTCACCGAGTTTCCAGCAGAGATGGATATCCCTCCCTTGGTGCTTTGCGTAGAAATCTATGAGACCCTGCTGCACATCTTTGATGACCACACCCATGCTCAACAATTGGCCAAGGTATTTGTGGTAAAAGTAGAGTTTCTTGTAATAGTTCATATTTAGCTTTGTCACCATAAGATCTATTTCTGGATTTCCAGCCTCATTTTCTATGTTGATATTGCTTAAGAAATCAAGTGCTTTATGCACCTTCATAAGTTTGAGAAGCTTTTCCTCAACTGTGGGCAGTATGACCCGAGCCTCTGTAATACTGTAGTATATGGGATACTCCATTACTTGCTATATACGGCATTTTCACTTATAAATCTTTGGTTTTAGGTAAACCAGGTTGCAATATTATATAACATGCTCAGGATACCAAATTTGATCTTGTTTCCAAATCCCACACCAGAATATTTTATGTCTCCATTCGCTATTGCTGCTTCCAGCGTGAATGTTTGCGCATTCATTGCCTTGAAGACGTTATCGCTGACGTAGACGTTCAGACTTGGGTCAGAGATTTCTCCTTCGACTATTTCCGATATGATACCATCCTCCATAGCCACTCCAAGAATGTAGTCCCCTTCAAAGTAAAGGCTTATTCGTTCGTTGGCAAAAAGAGAATTCAACGCATCGGGAAGCTGCGGCGGATTATTATTGAAAGCTGCTGCAATGCTTTCTCGCTCGGCTATCAGCTTTTGTTTTTGCAATACAATGACTTCTTCTTCAGTCAAACCGGTCGCATCAACTTGGAGGATGTCTTCTATTGCTCCTTGGTTGTCTTCGTACGTTGCTTGCAGTTCATCCGTTTCGCCCTGCGCCATCACTGAACTTGCGAAAGAGAGTAAGACTAAGAATAGGATTGCAATTGTTCTTTTCATATGTCCTTACTGAAGTTTTGGAGTATTTAAATTTAATGGATAGTTTTAAAAAGTATTCTGTCTTCTTTACCTCTATGGAGCAAGAAAAAATATTTATGATTAAATTTGTCGTGAAAGATGGGAAGATAGCAACGAAAATGAGCTCAAAGAATATGGCACCGCAGGAGACCGTTGGCTTATTGGAAATCGCAAAGCAACAGATTCTTGATGGGTTGAAAGCTGAGAAGAAGGAGATCTTCAGAGGCTCAAAAGATGAGTGATTGTGTTTTTTGCAAAATTATAGCTGGAGGCATCCCTGCGCAGAAAGTATATGAGGATAAGAACGCTCTTGCGTTTCTCGATATTAATCCAACGACACGAGGGCACACGCTGCTTGTTCCGAAGAAGCACCGGGAGTTGATTACAGAAATGCCTGACAAAGAGCTGCAAGGATTCATGCAGTCATTTCAGAAAGTGATGAAAGGCATGCTCCGTTATGGCTCTGGGGTGAACGTCATTCAAAATAATGGGAAGGCTGCAGGCCAGCTCGTCCCGCATGTGCATTTCCATTTGATTCCGAGGAAGCCTGGAGACGGCGTGCATATCGGGGAATGGAAGACTATTACGGTTTCCGATATGGATCGCGTACAAAAAGAGATACAAAGCCTTTTAAAGGCATAATTTTTCTTAGAAGGAATTCTTGGCACTGTAGTTTAACCTGGTAGAACACGAGTCTCATGAGCTCGGGGTTGTGGGTTCAAATCCCACCAGTGCCAGTGTTATTATACAGCGTCGAAATATTTATAATCGCTCTTTTAATTCTCAACTCTATGAGCTTAGCCGAGAAATTGCATACACGCTGGCGTCGTTTCCGGGATGATATCGAATGCGGGGATCTTATTGGTCATGCCATGGATGCACAGGGACGCGCAGCAGCCCTTAACCTGGATAGAGCCTGTCTCACCGATTATACCTTTATATGGGCTTGTTACTCGGCTGCCTGGCAACAGGAAGAGCTTGAGGGGATTGTAGGGCGCATCAGGCAAGAGACCCCGGACTATGATCCTTCTGCAAGGTTTACGCTTTCACGAACCATTGTCAATTATGCTGGCATTGAAGCAGACGCACTTGTGGCTGAGCTCGTCCACCAGGACAGAGCGACACAGTATATGCGACGGTTCTTGCGTCGACACCCTCATTTCGATTTTCAGCAAACTTTCACACCTTTCTTTCTTATGCAGGATCGCATGAGCTATGATGACGTAGCGGCGTATGTCATGCCAGCAAAAGCAGTTATATTTGGAAAAGATTAGCTATTTTTGCTTCGCCATTTCTTGCAGGCTCTTCAGATGCACTTGCTTTATTCTCAAAAGCCCCTTCTTATCTTCCATATATTTTCCGAGAAGCCCGGAGATTATTTCTCCCGTCTTTACGTAGGGAACAATCACATAGTCGGCGCCAGCATTATACAGATCCAGCGCTTCGTCCGCAGTCTTTGATGTTACGATTACCAACGTATCTGAACGAATCTGCTTGACATAGTCAATAAGGAGGAGATTATCTTTTTCTCTCGCAACTGTTGAAATAACCACCTTCGCCGCCTTGAAGTTTACTCTTTTGAGTATCTCCATATTGCTCACATCGCCGTACATGCATGGGATTTTTCTTTCTTTGAGACTTTCAATAACTTCTGGGTTGAAGTCGATGACCAATGTCTTTCTTTTCAGATGCTTATATGCATTGAGGAAGGTACCGCCCACACGGTTTGCACCAAAGAGTATGACCTGCGGATGATCTTTGTATTCATACCCAAGAGTCTTATGCTTCTTGGAGAGTTTTTCAAACAGCGAAAGAAAGCCAGTCATACTGTTGTACGCCGTCAGCTCGTATTTCATGATATACGCCGTTAGCCCAATGCTAATAACACCGAGAAGAATGGTGATGGAGAAGAGCTCTGGAGAGATGTTCTGGACCGACAGCGCTAGTATGAGCCCGAACTCACTGATCTGCGCCAAGGCAACTGAAGAAACAAATGAGTTTCGCTTATCATAGCCAAAGAGGCTCAACAGCACCATAACAATTAATGGTTTCAAGATGAGAACGAGACCAAGAAGAATGATGAGAGGAATAGCAATTTGAGAGAACCCTACAAAGACTAATTGCAGCCCGAGAGACACAAAGAATATTATCGCAAAGAAATCCTTCAATGAATTAATACGAGCTATGATGTTGAGATTGTATGGGAGGTTTGCCAGGGTAATGCCTCCAAAGAATGCACCGATGGCAATGGAGAAATTTAAGAGGTACGCGGTGAGCGCAAAGATGAAACATGTCGCAACAGAAAGAAGAAAAAGCAGCTCGCTTGATTTTGCGGCAAACTTGAAAAGCGGATACGCAATGAAACGATTGACGAGATATGCAGCAGCGACAAGAACGAGGAAATTCGTGAGCGTAGGAATAATTTCATACGAACCGGAGCCCCCACCGAGGATCACGGTGAGCGCGATGATCACGAGCAGGTCCTGGACGAACAAAATGCCTAGAATTATTCTGCCGTGGAGCGTATTGAGTTCATCTTCGTCGAAGAGGAGCTTGATGACTATCATAGTGCTGGAGAATGCGATGATGAGTCCGGCATACACTGCGTTGATGACGTTGAAGCCCAGCTGCAATGCGACAAAATAACCTGCAAGGAATGTTAAGAGTACCTGCAGAATGCCAACGATAATGGTGACGGCACCGACGGTCCGGAGCTTTTTTAGATCTAATTCAAGCCCCACAATAAAGAGCAGAAAAATAATACCTATCTCCGAAATACTTCTTATCGTCTCCACATCCTGAATCAGCTTTAAGCCAATAGGACCAATGATTAATCCCGCGATGATGTATGCTGGAATCAACGGCTGCTTGAAAATTTTTGCGATATATGCGACAAACGCTGCTGCGATAAGAATGAGACCGATTGCAAAAAGAAGATTCTGTGGAATATTTTGCAGCACCTCAAGCATGCTCTGTTACATGCGTATTGCATTTATAAATCTTTTTAGATTTTACTCGCTCATGAGAAAAATTGCAGTTGCCATGACGTACTCCCCATCATGGGCGATGCTGAGATCATGGCTGACGATTGGCTTTTTAGTACTGATGATTAGTTCTGGCCTGCCATTCTTTTTTCTTTTCACCTCTATGTCATGCCAGTCGAGGTCATTAAAAACTTTTTTACAGCTTTCTTTTGCTGCAAAGATGCCTGCGAGAGTTTCGCTGTTGGCATTTTTCAATTCACTTGGATGAAAGACCCTTTCCCTCGTCTCCTTGGAAATTTTTTCAAATCGTTTGAGGTGTACGATGTCACAGCCTATTCTCACGTTCATAGACTGCGGACCTCACCCTCAATTTTCTTGGTGGCCGCAATGTACGATGTTTCTTTCAGCATCATAGGCTTGCCGATCGTTACAATTGTTCTTCCTGGTTTAGGCCATAGTTTTCCAGTTGGAAGAACATCAAACAGACCCTCTATCTTTATGGGCACTATTGGCGTGTGCATATGGACACCGAGATATCCTATGCCCCTCTTGAACTCTTTGATAGTTCCATCAGTAGTTCTGTGCGCCTCTGGAAATATAAGAATAGAGTATCCTCTGTCCAGCATTTGCCCCGTGAAATGTAGACTCGTGCCTGTACCAATACTTTCTCCAAAGGGATATGTATTGAAGGCGAGCTCCGATAAGAAACCTCTGAGGGAGCGATAGATTCTCCGAGCGCCAGTTGTTCCTATACCAAATACATACTCCGCATCGGCAGCAATTGCCACTTTTTGTTTTATCTTTCTTATGATAACAGGAGCGTCCCACGCACTTTGATGATTGCTGACAAAGATCACAGGACCGTTCAGCAGCTTAAGGTTGTCGAGTCCCCTGTATTCTGTTTTTGTCCATACTCTGATCTGTGGAAAGGCCAAGACTCGCTGTAACAAAAATCTCAGCCATGCGTGCCGTGTCCAGTGCCGCAGGCGTACTGCTATTTTCTTTTCTTCCAGGATATCCTCAAGGTCTGTTACGCGTGTGTTTTGATCTACTCTTGTTTCTTCAATTTCCATGCCGAAGTCACGCTCGATTGCTGAGATTAGTTCCAATCGCTTCAAGGAATCCATGCCAAGGTCAGAAAGCTTGACGTGTGGCTTGATCCGCAGCTGCGGTTGCAGAACTTCGTGGAGGATTTTATGGATTTTGCTCCCATGTGTTTGTGTGCGCCCTGTCGTTGGCTTCGCGAGCATTGGGGAGACCTTAAATTTCTGAATCTTTCCGGTTGCAGTCTTGGGGAATTCGTACGAAGGCCAGATGGTGTAGCCGGCAATGTGCTGATGGAGGAGCAGTTTCTTGTTCGTGTCTGCGATAATTTTCGCAACGTCTGCATCTTTCTTCGGAATGATAACGGCATGAATACGCTTCTCTTTCTCCAGGACGCAGCTTTCTCTTACTGCAGGATTTGCATTGAGTATTGCCTCAATATCTGAAGGATACACTTTCAGGCCACCAGCAGTCACGATGATGTCTTTCTTTCTGTCGAGAATATACAGATATCCGTCTCGTATCTCCCCTACGTCACCGGTCTTGTACCAACCATCTTCAAAAGATTCTTTCGTTTTCTCTTCGTTCATGTAATAGCCTGGCGTGATATTCTTCCCTCGAACGAGTATCTCAGCATCGTCCGAAAGTTTTACGGAGACTCCGTCCACTATCTTGCCCACGCTCCCCGTCTTATGTGCCCAGGGGCTGTTTGTTGCGACCATGGCAGACGTCTCAGTAAGACCGTAGCCTTGCAGCACGAGGATAAGCTTTCGGCGCCACCACTTTTCTAGGGCTGGGTCCAGTGCTGCACCACCGACGCCAATGAGACGAAACTGTGGTCCCAGTCGGAACAGCACTGATTTTCCTTGCAGCTCAGTCTGTAGTGCTTGCACCATTCCTGGAACAGTAATCATTGCATGGATGCGTTTGTCTCTAATGTAATCAATGATCTTCCTGGGCTGGATGGAATCGAAGAAGTAGGTTTCGTAGCCATAATGCAGGAAAAAAAAGATGCCGATAATTTGTCCGAATATATGGCTGAGGGGAAGGAGATTCAGCATGCGCAGATGCAACTTGAGAGGGTTGGCTTTGATTGCGGCACTGATGCCAGCGTCGATATTTTCTCTGGTAAGGATGACCCCTTTTGGTTCGCCGGTTGTTCCAGATGTGTACATTATTTCTATGACGTCTTTTGGCGAGCTCTTATGCCTGAGAAGAAACTGTGCTTTTGTCTTTTCTACTATGGCTCCGAGTTCTTGCAAGTAAAAATGCTTTATTTCTATGGATTCTAGACCTCTATCCTGGAATACTGCTTTCGCTTGCACTTGTTGTTGGATTTTTTCGAGCAGTTGATGGTCTGTGACCGTGTCCAGAGGAACCACAACAATTCCGGAACTGATTGCTGCGAGGTACACTTCAATCCATTCTATAGAGGGATAGCCCAGCAGAATTATTTTATCATTTTCTTGTATGTCTTCTTGTTTGAAAAGAACTCTCAGTTTTTGGATGGCCTGATGCAACTCTGTTCCCGTCACTGCATATGTTCTGTAGGCCTTTCTTTGCGCAAAAATAATTCTTTCACTCTCAAACGCGCGCGAGAGTATCTCCTCTATCCCCACTTTTTCAGACATAGCGGAGGGGGAGGGTTTTGTCTATTTAAATCTTGCTTCAACCCAAAAAGATAATAAACTTCCCTGACCTTTGTATATCCATGCGCCTTGTCACGAACTTCTTTAAGGGGGTAAGCAAAAAGGAAGCTCTTTCGTGGGCATTCTTTGATTTTGCAAATTCTTCGTACTCCCTGCTGATTATCAGTTTTGTTTTTCCGATTTATTTCAGGGACGTGATTGCTGGTGGTGGTCCCGTCGCTGATTTCTATTGGGGACTTGTAGTCGCCATATCTGTGCTTGCCGGAGGATTAAGTGCGCCAGTTATTGGCGCGATTGCAGACTATGATACGCGGCGAAAGAGGAAGTTTATCCTGTTTTCCTTGCTCGCCATGATTGGAACTGCTGCATTTTATTTCACTGGCTCAGGGCTTTTACTGTTTTCATCGCTGCTCTTTATCGCAACGAATATTTTTTTTGAACTTGCAGTAGTTTTTTATGATTCGTTCTTGGCCCGTGTTTCTTCCAAAGCAACCACGGGAAGGATTTCTGGCCTGGGCTGGGGTCTAGGCTATCTCGGTGGAATTGTTGCGATGCTGCTGCTGGCACCGTTGTACAGTCAAGGGTATGGTGGAGAGTTGGACAGCATGTATAAGCTCACGTTTCCTTTTGTTAGCTTATTTTTTCTGGCCTTTGCTTTGCCTGCATTTTTCTTTATCAGAGAACCAACATCCTTCAGGAAAAAGGAGTCTTTGCTGACTCTCATTCGCATAGGTTTTCAAAGAACCTGGAACACCATCAAAGAAGTTAAGAAACATAAGAACATTGCCTGGTTTCTCGTTGGTTTCTATTTCCTCAATGATGCACTCGTTACCTTATTTGCTTTCACACCTATCTACGCGAAGACGACGTTTGCACTCAGCTTTTCAGAGATTCTGATTCTCCTCTTTGTTGTGCAACTGATTGGTTTTCCTGCTTCTGTTATCTTCGGGTGGCTCAGTGATACAAAGGGACCAAAGAGGATTCTGCTCCTCACTTTAGGACTATGGTCAGTCATTATTATTCTATTAAGCATTGCCAACAGCAAAGAGATGTTTTATGTTATTGCTTCACTTATTGGGCTCGTTGTTGGATCCAGTCAGGCCGTTGCGCGTTCATGGCTCAGCAAGATTATCCCTGAAGAGAAACGTGCGGAGTTTTTCGGCTTCAATGGCTTTGCAAGCAAGATTTCTGCGACAACAGGACCGGTGATTTTCGGGGCGGTTTCCGCGATTACTGGAAACCAAAGAATTGCCATGCTTGCACTGTTACCATTTTTTCTTATTGCATTTCTTATTTTTTCACGGCTGAAGGAAGCGTGAGAAAAAATTATTTTTTAAGATAAATTTCAATCGTGGAGACACGAACTTGTCTTCCTTCTTTATTCTCGAACTGCTCGCTGTCTATGAGAATTTTATCCGTCGTAATTTTATTATCCAGAAAGCGCTTCACCGCAACCTCGGAAATATCGACCGCCTTGGAGATAAATTTTCCTCTTGCCTTTATCACTACCGCCGGTGCTCCCAACGTGGTGAACTGCATCACTACTGCTGTTACATAATTCATAAAAGACTTCTCGCCAACAAAAATAGTATTGTCGTTGCTTTTCTTCTCTTCCATTGGTCCTCCTACTATCACTTCAAAGTTACTTTTGGTTATATCCTTCTAGGCTAAAACCCCTATAGGGTTTCCTGGACTTATTCCTCTTTGTTCATTAACCGAGTAATATAACCAGTGAGAACGTTTCGAAGTTTCTTAGAAGGCACTTCAACGAACGTGGGAACTATCTGTTTGTTCTCTTCAAATGTCGTTTTAAAACTAGAACGGTGCTGGGCTACGAGCTTATTGCCAGTACGCTTAATCATGGTCGTTTTGATTCTTCCCATTACCTCTATATTATTTATCCTGGATATATAAAGGTTTCGGGCTGCTTTGGGCTTAAACATAGACTAGGCGCCGTATTGCTTTCGTCTAGGCCTTGTTGATGACCCAGATTTCCCTCAGCATTTTTGATGTAGGAGAGGAATACAGAAACGGGCCCTGGTAGCTGAGATTCCGCTTTTCCAGAAGAGGCTTGAGGTTCATTGGAACTTCCTTTTTGGTTTTTGTTCTGAAACGCGGAGTGATGAATACGATTCTTTTCTTTGTTATCTTGAGAAGCCCATACAACACCTCGCTGTACAGCACCATAAGGTCTTGCTGGATTCTCCTTGCCTGCTGATCCGTCGGATATCCTTTGATGAATGGCCCCATATATGGTTCTGTCGCAACGCAGTCTACAGAAGAAATAAGCTGTGCAGCGTTCCTTGCATCACCGGAGATGAGCCTGTACGTGGATGAAGGATTGTAATGCTTTTTCACCCAGTCAAGGTTTGCCTTGCTTGCATCGATGCAATATTTATCTTTATCCATGCCAATGACATCGATGCCCATCAGCATTGCTTCTTGTAAGACCGTTCCAATGCCGCAAAAGGGGTCGAATAGTGTCTGCCCTGGTTTTACCCCGGAAAGGTTGATAAGGATTTTTGCTAATCTTATGGATATGGTATGCATCGGACGCTGTTGTGGTCGCTGTGTATCACGGAACTTGTATTCCTTTGGATTGAATACCGCGATAGTCTTTGCAATGTTTCCCTTGTATTGCAGTATCTCAACGACATTCTGTGCTTCTGACGGCGTGAGAAATTCCTGCTCCTGGTGATGGCTTTTCTTTATCGTTGCTTTGATGCGTTCCTTTTTGAAGTAGGATTTTAGGTCTTCTCGGAGATCCACCTCGTCTGGGGTGTAGTTAGAAATCGCAAAGCGGACTTTATTCTTTTTTCCGTCGTAGAGGTGGTCAAAGGAGTCAATGATTTTGGCAATCTTTTGAATGCCTGCAAGGTCTTTGATCATATTCGCTGCATTGATACTGGGAAGCTCGAGGATGCTTGCTACATCGGATGTTTCCAGTATTTGATGCTTTATGTTTCTGCTTTCCAAGTAACTGAGAAGCTCTTGCTTTGAGAGTTCTGGGTCTCTGCCGAGAATGAAAATAAATTTTTCCATGAGATTGAGGAGGTATAGAAACTTATTACGTTATTGGTTAGTATCCCTGGCCATGAGCGCCGCCATTGGTGTCTACTTTCTTTACCGCGTGAAATGCAGTCGTACTGGCATCAGGATTGATAAGTCTGGGATCCGTTCCACCTCGGAAACGCAAAGATTGCTGCGCAGCCATGGTTGCATTGATCAAGATGTCCATAGGAGCTGTATCGTTCATAATTAAGGCAACTGCAGTTGCAAAATATGCATCACCGGCGCCAATATCATCTTTTATCTCGCTAGGGCGTATATTCCAGCTGGATTCTGCCGGATCATAGACATGACTTTTAGCTTCGCCACGCTTGTGTAGTACAGATCCTTCCGCACCATTCGTCGTGATAATGTACTCAAGACTTTGATTATCAGTAAAAAGATCTACCATTAGTTTCAATCCCATCGCTTTCTTGATTGCATCGGCTTCAGAAGCATTGGTTGAAAGAATATGTGCACGGCGCACAATTTCTGCAAATTTTGTCTTTTCAAAATCCATATAACCAAACAGTGGTCCAGGATTATATGCAAGGACGTTCTTGAACTCTCGTAATGAATGTGCTGCAACAACAGGATTCGTGCAAGAAAATATCATGACACCATGTAAATTGAGGAAGTCTTTGTACATATCACTTTGGCTTGTGTATGCTCGATCGGATACATGCCCACGCCATGCTTGCATTTGCTCAGTAGGACTACGATACATATATACCGATTTCGGCATCTTTCCTTCACGCGTCAGAAGGAATTTTGTGTTCACTCCCAATTTTTCTAATGCTCCCCTATATTGTCCTGATTCTGGGTTCGTTCCTATGACACTGACAACTGAGACTTGCTGGTCTCTTGCTCGGAGGTACTGGGCAAGGTTGAACACTGGTCCACCATATGTTGGTTCAATAGTTACTCCAAGTCTTGTTGCCATACGATGCATTGCCCTTGCACGGGCTTCATCAAGCTGAGTTGGATCAGTTTCTGCTTTTTCTGCCTCTTGGACAGCTTGTGCTATGGTTTTGTATTGCTCTGCCGAAGGAAGAAGAATCTGATCTATTGCACAGTCGGCTACAATTACATAGTTGCGGTTTCTGCTCTCTATCATCTTAGCGTATACCTGGCTAATAGGCCTTAAAACAGGGGATAAGGTGGGGGTATATAAAACAATCGTTTTTAATAAAAACAACTCAACTGTTGAAAACTGGTACTTATAAGCACTAATCTGCGTGCCGGACCATCACTAGTGACTAAAAAGCTTCAGCTCTTCCAAAACACTCTGCGCAAACTGCTCGTCCTTTACGACAAGAACACGGAATTTTCCCTTTTTCTGGAGAATATCTGTCAGACCCTTTAAATCCAGAGTTTTCAGCTCCTTGTACTTCGTAAAAAAATCATTTACCTCTTTGTTAATGTTATCATCGCCATAAAAACTAAAAATAAGATCACCCATCACATTTAGATTCCAATGCAGCTTCGGATTGACGGAATGCATCACCTTAATGCCGATGCTCTTCTCGAAATTTGAACAGAATTTATCGATGTTTGAGTTTGAGCCGCAAACTCCAAAGATTTCTGATTTTAGTTTTGTTATAGCCTCCCTTTCTCGCAAGGGATAGATTAAGGGCCACCAGTTGTGCCTGTAGTGCATCAGAATTTTTTTGTCTTTTTCAAAAAATTCATTAAAGTAGTCAATGAGCTCCATAAAATAGTTGTCCAGCTGTGCATATGATTCAAAATCAAATGAAAGTGAATCACCGTCATTTTTTAATTCTAACAGTTTGTTAATGGAATGCTTTTTCTGCGAGGTATAGTTTGATAAGATAAGATCTGAAAATAGACCTACTTGTTTAATCCATTCGGTATTCAAGAGATATTTTTTATTTTCTGACCGGATAATTTCATCACTCATCAGATGATTTAATTCCTTATGAACGGATTGATATGATACTGTTTCGTTGAAATTTGATTTAATCTTTAGTTTCAGCTCTTTCACCGTCAAAGGAAACTCGGATGCGAGGAGAACGATGATTTTCTCTTTCACTGTTTTCGGTGCAAGTTTGGGAAGTAGTGCTCGAATAATCATATTGCAAAATAGTTTTTTCGTTGTATATAAATGTTTTGATTTTTAAACTAAGCGGTTTAATAATAATTTAGCGTGGGGTTTAATAAGGAGTTGGCTCCTATTTCTACCATTATGAGCGAGAAACGCAAGAAGTCCCATAGAAGTGCTGAATTGCTTTCTAGCCATCGATTTGTTCATGAATACTTAACTGGAAAAGAGGGTGTTGACGCACTCCAAGAGGGTTATTTGGGGGAAGCGAGCTAATGCAAATGAATATACACATTGATGAAAATGGTTGTATGGACAAGGAAATTACTATCCTTGATACTCGGTTACCATATTTCTATGCCCGCGTGAAAGAGCTCTTCAGTCAGGAACCGGAAGAAGTTCGCGTGATTCTCTTGAAAGATAAAGGTAAATTCTGCGCCTTGAAAGGAGAAGATACAGATGAAGGAGCTTTTAGCGTTGGCAATGTTATTTATATCTATGAGCCAAGCCAGTTTGGCGTTGCTACCTCCGTCAGTAGGGAGCATTTCTATGAAGTTCTTTACCAGGAATTGATTTATTTATTCTACAAGACAAACAAAGCTGAGAGTTCTTAGTTCTCTTCTGTATCTTTGTTCTCTATGTTTCTTTAACAGTGCTTATTAAAGAAGTTTCTTTGATGCATCTAGAGGTGGTACCCATGCGCTAATCGCAGCTGCTCTGGGGGATGAGTGCTATTTTACGCGGATGAAACTCATTCCCTTGAGATTCTTTGTCATGTACTCTTTGGCCTTCTTGGTTATGTCACCGCTCGAAATATACAGTGTAGGCAGCTTCAGATTTTGCCCTTCGGTGAATGCCAAGAGTAGATCTCCTTCGCTCAGGCTCTTCTTTTTTCTTGCCTTGACAAAATAGCTGAGCTCTCCGACCGATGTTGGTATTTGGACGACAAGGTTCAGCTCCTTGTTCTTTGCCACTGGCGTCTTTTCTAGAACTTTTATCTCTCTTTTCTTAAAATACTGCATGACCAGTTTCTCGAAGTCCAGCGCAGACTCTTCCTTCTTCGCCTTGTCTACGAGAACCTCCTGCAAGAACTTTTTCCGTTTTTTCTTCGGTTCTTTTGATTGGAGTTCCGATTGATGTATACCCAGCTCAGGCTTGATACTCTCTGTTACGCTTCCCAGCCGATGCGCGACATGGACGAGGGCTTCCTCCTCTTTCATTGGCCCGTAAATTCTTTGCAAGGAATGTTCAATAAGGCCCTTTGCTTCTTCATCTGGCAGCAAATACCATTTCCAGAAAATTTCCTCGACATCGTTGATCACCAGTTTCACAGGGATCGCAAAGTCCTCTAGTTCTCTCAGCGCCACACGCTCAAATGGCAGGCAGTCACGATCTCTCAGCACTTTCTTTTCACGGATGATATCCAACGCTTCACGCTGCTTTTGGCCGAGATTGCCACGAAGAAGATCCACGAGCGCATACTCCTGATGCTTGCAGTAATATAATGGCGAACCGCCAATCTTTGCACGGCTCAGTTTAATTCGCTTATTTGTCACTAATTCCGATAGCAGCGCAGAAATAAAGATGTTCGTAGAGCGGAATTCCTTTGCTAATGTTGCTGGGAGCGCTGGGCCGTTCGTGTTGACATACTCATACACCCTCTCTTTCAATTCCAGTATCCTATTGGTCATAGGCCATCCTAAGAAGGGGGGGTTTAAAAATTTTTATGTTCTTGATTTAAGAAGTTATGGGCGCGTCCATTTTATTTCCCAATAGGTCACGTCCCCTTCTTCATCTACACACGCAACTAAAAGGCGTTTTCTTGTGGAATGGGCGACTCTATTCTTCGCTGAGAACTCGTACCACGTGAGCATTCCCGACTCTGTGACAGGATACATGATCCACTTCGCATGGTCATCTCCAGGCTTGACGCCACGATCATACACGCGAAAATCAGCGCCAAACTTTAATGCAGTCTTTACAATATACCCACGATTGCGCATGTCCTTGAATGCCGCATAGCGCACAAAGAAGTTTGCCTCTGTCTTTCGTGCCAGTTTCATGAGCTCATCGAAGTCCAGCTCTTTGTTGCCTTTCTTCGCGCTCATCTTGCCCCGCTCAACGAGATACAGGGCTTCAACTAAGGAATACTGGAACTTCTTTTGCAACGGTTCCCCATAGCGAGCTTTGTCATGGAAGTCTCTGCTTGCATCAGACGCCTCAGCGATAACTTTGCCGTCTATGTATTCTGCTTTAATCTTCTCTACTGGCTCTGGTTCAGGCGCCATTTCCTTCTTCTTTTCCATAGCGCATCTGAATGGCAAACTATTTAAAAAGCTTTTCTTTTAACATATATATGGAAGTAGTACTTTTAGGGACGAGCTCGATGGTTCCCACGGAAGAGCGAAATCACTCTGCAGCGTTGCTGCGGTATAAGGATGAGAATATCTTAGTGGACTGCGGAGAAGGAACCCAGCGGCAGTTTCGGAAAGCGAAGATCTCGGCAATGAAAGTGACGAGGATTTTGCTCACGCATTGGCACGGCGACCATATTCTTGGGCTGCCTGGATTGTTTTTGACGCTTGGTTCGCAAGGGTATGCGCGGACACTAGAGATATACGGTCCTACCGGAACGAAGGCATACGTGCAGAAGCTGCTCCACTTGTTTGTGTACAGAGAACAGATACAGGTGCATGTCACCGAAGTGCATTCCGGTGTCTTTTTTGATAATGGAGAGTTCATCCTGGAAGCAATCCCATTGAAACATGGCATGCCTTGTCTGGGATTTCGTTTCAGAGAAAAGGATCGAAGGAGAGTTGATATGGCTTCGCTGAAGAAAAAAGGGGTGAAGCCAGGCCCAGTTATTAAGAACCTTCAAGAAGGAAAAGATATCATAATTAATGGCAAGAAATTCAAAGCAAAAGATTATACCACGCTCGTTCCAGGAAAAATAGTGAGCTTTGTTACTGATACTCTGGCATGTGCTGAGGCTGTCAAGGCTGCAAAGGATGCAGACATTCTCTTTTGCGAGTCAACGTACTTGGATGACATGAAAGAGCAGGCACATGAGCGAAAGCATATGACTGCGAAAGAAGCAGCTATGATTGCAAAGAAAGCACGCGCGAAGAAATTAGTGTTAGTGCATTTCTCCCAGCGCTACAAAGACCTGTCTTTATTTGAAAAAGAAGCAAAGAAAGTGTTCAAGCAGACTTTTATTGGAAAGGATCTGCAAACTTTTTCCGTTTAGGAAAATTTATTTTTGTATTTCAAGAACAAGTATATTTGTGTCCAGATCTCTGCGGTCAGGTCTATGATGATGTTGATTATTGTCCATAGGACACTGAAGACAGCAGCAAGCGTTGCGATTGTGATGAAAGATATGCCTGTGGTTATGAGTGTGCTGAGCACGTAGGTGATTGCACCAAAGATAATGTTGATGACAAGGATTATGAGCCAGGCAATGAGGACAAAACTCTTATTCTTCTTGAAAAGGTCGTAGGATTTGCGAAGGACCTGCACGGGATGCCTCGTTTTCGTCATAAACATGATAGGATAGCGGAAGAGAATTGCAAATTGTACAAGCAGAAGCAGCGCAATTGTGGCAAGAATGCCCACGAGTATCGCAAGAATCTTGCCAAACGCAGGACTTCCCAAGCTAAAAAGGAAATATACCAGGGCGCTCAGCGCAACCACAAGGCCTATTGCCACCATGCTAATGATAAAGACAAGAACACGCGTGAAGACCACAGGCCAGAAGAAACCGTGCTTTTCCTTCCAGGATTGAAAGAGTGAAATCTTTTTACCGGATATCATTTCCCGGATCATGCTAAACTTGTATATGACAACGCCGACGCCGAGCACGAAGGTGACGATGAAGAAAATTATTGTGGAAATTATGATCTGACCAAGATTTTCCGTGAGATAGCCTCGCAGGATATCCATTGGGACTGCTTCTGCAGACTGTAGCAAGGGTAGAATCTGTGCTGCGCCCGTATATAGGTACAGCACATAGACCAGTAGATATGTCAGTCCTATCATCACCAAGTCAGGAAGGTATAAAATTGGATTTTTCCTGAGTAATGAGAAACTCTCTGAAAGGATTTTTGTATCCATTTGTATCACAGGAAGTTACTCTGTTTAAATATTTTGCGAAATGTATGGCTTTGCACATAAACCCGATCCTGCACATAAAGTCTAAAAAGAGTTACACAGCAGTTGTTGGGCTTACGGCTTCGGGTTGCGCATAAATAGAAATCCGAAAATCTTTCACATTATTAGGTACAGGCTTTTTAATGATATTTCTATAAGTTTAGATATGGAAGAGGTAAAAATTAGAACAAAATTTAAGGATATTTCTAAGCCTTAAGCTTTCCTTTTCTCACATCTGCTAATCCTCGTACAAGTTTCAAAAGGAGGTCTTCTTTGACTTCTACCTCTTTCTCAAGTCTTGTATACTCCTCTTGGGAAATAGTGACCTTTTCCATAGTTTGAATAGGTAAAGGTTATGCCTTTCTTGTCATCCATACCTTTATAAATCCTTTAGGAGCCCAAGAAACTATGGCAACGATAAAAGTCAAGGGCTATGAGCTTCCTGTATTTGATATGAAGCAGGCATCTTCTCGAAAGGCCTTGCAGCTCAAGAATGTGATTATTACTCATCTCAAAAAGCTCGGAGTGCATGAAGATTTTATTACAGTCAAAGAAGAAGCTGTGGTGATCAAACGTGCTCCTGCTTCTGTGTCTTGGTACATGGACGGGCAGAACCTCTACTATTCCTATACCTCTTTACGCTATATAGAAAACCTCTTCATGGTGTCTTCTATTATGGAACGTGAAGTACATGCAGTGCTTTCTGGAGAGAAAACACGAGAAGAGTGTATCACCGCATTTTCTGAGGATGGGGATATAGAAGGAAAACGAAAAGAAGCGCGTGAACTACTTGGAGTGAGCCAGGATAGTTTTGATTTTGATCTCATGACGAAAAAGTATAAGGATCTTTCAAAAACGCATCATCCGGATATGGGTGGGGATCTGGAGATGTTTAAAAAGATTAATATCGCACACAAGACCTTGAAGAGAGAGTTGTTAGGGTAGATTTTTTGAAGAAAAAAAATTAAGGAAATGCTTACTCAATCAGTACAGATTGAAAAAGGAGCTTTTTAAACAAGAGATTCTGGAATACAACCTAAAAACCAGATTCTGACTACTTTATGTACAAAGCCGAAATGAATCCATTTTTTATTTTGAATTTTACGTCCAAGAATTGCTCTATAACTTTCATGTTCGTTCGTATGTGATCGGTGATCTCGGGTGCTTTGTAGGAACCCCCTGCCAGAGCTATGTACGGAAGAAGCATGTCGGCGGAATGAATATCGACTGTTCCGTTTTCGTAGGAATGGAGCAATGAGGTTACTGCCTCCTTCGCGACTTGTTCAGCGGGTTTGCCTTTTTCTCCCAGTGCATCGCCACCGAAGATCGAGTTTTCTGTTTCTATCGTGAGCTGCACACCGGAGCCTGCATCGAGTGCGTCCACATACTCTGTTTTGATATGCATTGGAATGGGAAATTTCTTGAAGAGCAATTGCTTCGCTTCCTTCGCTTGTCTTTCGGCTACCTGTGCCTTCTCCAAATGTTTTGATGCGATAGAGATACCTTTAATGCGTACTAATTTTCCTTTTTCTGGAATATGCAGGGGCTGCAGCGTCGCCTGCGGAGAGAAGACTTCCACATCTGCTCCGCCTTTGGGAAAGAAACCATGCCGGACAATGTTTACGGTGCAGTCATAGTTCATTTTTTTGAGGAGTGGGAAAAAGACGTTCTCAAAGTGGTGGATGGGAGGGGCGAACTTACCATACGTAGCGCCGCCTTTTATGTGGATACTAAGGTTTGTTTTCATTGCAGGGATGAGCAGAATTTGCAGGATGAGGCCAACCGACCCGGCAGTGCCTATTTTTACCTCCAAGTCCCCCTTTCGTATCTTGTTTGGAATGAAGGTTACTTTTGTGGAGCCCTTTTCTGCGCCTTTCAGTTCTGCGCTGCAGAGCTTCTGCATTGCCAAGACTCCCTGCAGATGCTGCTCCTGCAGTCCCGGGTTCGCACGAGCACTGCGGATATTCTCAATCGTGCATTCCTTTCCCGTGATTGCTGAGAGACCCAATGCAGTGCGAAGAATTTGTCCGCCACCCTCTTTTCCATCGACATGGATCATATGCTCTTTTCTGTGAGATTGCTTTTTAAGACTTGTGTAGAAGGAATATTTAAATACTGTTTACTATTTCTTTTCATGATGGAAGACGTTGGAAAACTGTTTCTCGTTATTGGATTACTCTTTGTCATTATTGGAATTGTGTGGACGTTTGGCGGGAAGTACCTTGGCTTTGGGAAGCTTCCTGGGGATATTGCTGTTGAAAAAGAAAATTTCCGCTTTTATTTTCCGTTGGCAAGCTCGATTATCCTGAGTATTATCTTGAGTCTATTATTGTGGATTTTCTTCCGCTGATTTTCTCACCAGTTCTATAACCGCTTCGCTGTGCGGTGTCTGCGGGAACAGATCAAAAAGCGCTGCGCTCTTTATCTCGTAATTTTTTAATTTGGGAAGATCTTTGGCAAGCTGCTCAGGATTGCAAGAAATATACAATATTACTTGTGGCTTCCATGCATTTAATGTCTGGATTGTTTTCTGATCCATTCCGCTTCTTGGCGGATCTGTAATAACATATAACGGCTGTTGCACGCTGAGCTTCTGTATTTGCTTGGCATCAAGGAGTATTGCCTTAACATTCTTTACCTCGTTTGTTTGTATGTTTCTCTTTGCTGCCTCGATGGCGGGCGGGACGCTCTCCACCAGAGTCACGGCTTTGAAGAGCGATGCGTTGACTATGCCAAAGGTGCCGACGCCGGCGTACAAATCCAGGAGATGCGCATCTGCTGTGAGATATTTTTTGAGAAGGTCATGCGCATACTGTTGCATTCGTTCTGCCATCTCGTGATTATTTTGAAAGAACCCTTGGATAGGATATGCAAATGTTTTTCCGATATACATAGCATCCAGAGTGTCGTTTCCTTTCACCACAAAATATTCAGAAGAGACACTCACGTCGGATTCCGGAGGAACGTACGTGACGAGGATACTTTCCACGGGACTTATGCTCGCAAACTGTTTAATCTTCTCTACTGCTTCCGCAAGACGCGAAGATTTTTCATTCAAGACAAAAGAAACGGATGTTTCGTTGGCACAGCGAATCACTGCATAACGGAATGTTCCCGAGTGTTTCTTAACGTCAAAGAAATCGGGGTCTTTGAAGAAAGAACGAATCTCTTGAAGCGTTTTGTTTATGCGCTCGTCAGCAATGACACAGCGTTCCACGTCTACGATTTTATCCCAGCGCCCTTTTTCTCGGAGACCAAGGCCATTGTTGTGAAAAATGAAATCCATTCTATTTCTGTAGAAATATTCTTTTCCTGAAAAAACCTCTATGTTGCCTTTCGTGATCCTTGCCAGTGCTGCCTGTTTGTTTTGCAGCTGCAGACTGTAGTCTATATGCTGCGCGGTGCAGCCTCCACAGCTTCCAAAATAGGGACAAAGGGGCGTTGCCATGCTCGTGTGGAGGCTTGCGATGGTTTAAGAAGCTTTCGACGTAGACTTTTTATACTTGAAGTACTTTTTTCCATGTATGTTTGCACGCTCTTTTTTTAACCAAGACACGGTTCGGATTGCGAAACAATTGCTTGGCGCGTATCTTATTCATGAGAGTCCCGCCGGACGAACTGTTGGAAGAATTGTAGAGACAGAAGCGTATCTTTGCACCGATCCTGGATCGCATTCTTTTCGTGGCATGAGCAAACGAAATGCTGCCATGTTCGGGGACGCTGGAACTGCATATGTCTATCTGATTTATGGGATGTACCATTGTTTTAATGTGGTTACGAGGGAAAAAGGTATTGGGGAAGCCGTGCTCATTCGTGCCTTGGAGCCTGTTGAAGGCGTCGAGCTGATGAAAAAGAGGAGAAAGGTATTAGATGCGGAGCAGTTATGTAATGGGCCTGGAAAACTTGTCATTGCCATGGGGATCGATGGAAAGCACAACACGGTTTCTCTCCTTAAAGGAAAACTGCGCATTGAAGGTGGCGATGGCAAAAAACATTCTATTGTAAAAACAACGCGGATTGGAATTACAAAGGGAAGCGACTTGCCGCTCAGATTCTATATCAAAAATAATCCGTTTGTTTCAAAGAAATAATTCGCTAGAACTTTCTTGCAATATACAGCGCGAGAATTCCCGTTACTGCCAGCTGGAGTAGCGGAGACAGTCCAATACCAAATAGTGTTGGCATTGCCGTGCTATAGCTCCACTTATGCGCAACGAAGAGTGCGTGATATTCAATTATCGCTGCGATAATGATACCTGTTCCTGCAAACGTGAGAAGTTGCTTCGTATTTACCTTTCTTAGCCAAAAAATATCTCTCCATATAAGACTCACCGTCAAATACATTACAAAAATGAGAAGGGAATCTACTGTCGATACGTACAGCATGAGCGGAAGATAGTTGCTTGCAGCGATGTCCAGGTTCTGGTAAAGATTCACCGCATGCAGCGATTCCCAGAAAAAATTTAATAGATATGCTGATACAGCTAGAGCCAGCACGAAATAATACCTTCTTTGCATTTATTTCATTGAGAAGGCAGCCCATATAAACTTTCCGCAGAACAAACTATTTAAACTTCTCACGCCTAAGGAAACAGATGCGAAAGAATGCACTTGTGGCGGAGATTTTTTTTGAAATTGCAGACCTTCTGGAGATTCAAGAGGTACAGTGGAAGCCGCAAGCGTATCGGAAAGCTGCGCAGAGCATTGAGAGTCTGACTGAAGATATTGTTGTGCTCGCACAAGAACACCGATTGAAAAATATTCCTGGCGTCGGTGAAGCTCTTGCGGAAAAGATTGATGAGATTGTGAAGACTGGGAAGCTCAAGTATCTTGACTCGTTGCGAAAACAGGTTCCTATCCGTGTTGAAGAACTTTCGCAGATTGAAGGCCTTGGACCAAAAACATTGAAGCTGTTGTATAAGGAACTAAAGGTAAAAAATCTCCAGGACTTGAAACGTGCGGCGAAGGCGGGAAAGATTCGGCAATTAAAAGGTTTGGGGGAAAAGAAAGAGCAACTTATTCTCGAAGGGATTGGGCGTGTCGCTCAGCGCGTGCCAGGAAGAATCTTGCTGGGACAGGCAGTGCCTATCGCAGAAGATATTATTTCCTTACTGAAAAAAGTTCCGGGGACGCAGAGTGCGGAAGTTGCTGGCTCGTATCGCAGAGGGAAAGAAACCGTCGGTGATATTGACATCTTGTTGATTTCTACACAGCCAAAAAAAGCAATGGAGGTATTTGTATCCATGCCCGAAGTGGAAAAAATATTTGCGCAAGGATCGACGAAAAGCAGCATTCGTCTGGCGCATGGGGTGCAGGTCGACGTGCGTGTGCTTCACAAAGAGCAATATGGCGCAGCACTGCAGTATTTTACGGGCAGTAAAGAGCATTCTGTGGCGCTGCGAAAGCTGGCATTGAGGAAAGGGCTGACGCTTAGCGAGTATGGTCTGTTTACCGTCAAAGGCAAGAAACTTGTCGCGAGCAAGACCGAAGCAGAGATATACAATAAAATCGGGCTGCAGTATGTGCCACCGGAAATGCGGGAGAATAGAGGAGAGATTGAGCTTGCACTGAAGAGGAAACTGCCAGAGCTCGTAGCATTCAAGGATATCCATGGAGATTTTCAGACGCAGACCACGTGGAGCGATGGAGTACACTCGATTGAAGAACTGGCGAGATATGCACAGTCCCTTGGGTGGAAGTTTCTCACCATTACTGATCACGTTGGAGGTATCGGCATTGCGAATCCACTCGATGAAAAGCGATTGCTCAAACAGGCACAAGAAATTGAGAAATTAAATAAGAAACTCGCTATTCACATTTTCAAAGGTGCAGAGATTGATATTAAGAAGAGTGGGGAGCTTGCATTGTCTAAAAAAGCATGCAAAGAATTGGATGTTGTCCTTGCCTCTATCCATTCTGCCTTCCGTATGTCTTCTGCGGAGATGACCAAGAGAATCTGCAGTGCGTTTGAGAATTATCCAGTTCATGTCTTTGGACATCCGACGGCTCGGCTGATTAATACGCGCGATCCTGTTGATTTTTATATTGACAAAGTATTCCAAACTGCAAAGGATCAAGGTGTGTTCTTAGAGATAAATGGACAGCCCGCACGTATGGATTTGTCAGATATGCACGTGCACCATGCGAGAGAATTAGGATGTTCCTTTGTTATTAGTTCTGACGCGCACAGCAAAGAGCAGTTGCTCTACACACGATATGCGGTTACCACGGCTCGACGAGGGTGGCTCGAAAAGAAGCACGTGTTGAATACGAAAACCTTGAAAGAAATAGAAAAAGTCCTTGCGCGGAGACAACTCTGATTCAAAGCATTTATAAAAGGGGGTTTAAAAATAAATTTGGTGCTTTACTATGAACGGAAGATTTGGAATTGTTTTCGCTGGTCTTGTTGGCTGTGTTCATTCACCATCTCCTTCTTATGAAACCGAAGCTTCGTGGAATGACCTGCTGAGCAGGGAATTTCGCAAACATGATTCTTGGGTAGAATGGTATGTAGAGCAAGATTATACTGATCAGAATGTCACAGGAAATATCCATCTAAAAAAACCTTCTGCGGAGACAGTAAGCGTTTTTCGTCTGCTGACGGATATGTACGGCTCCGCTGCACCGATTTCTCTGTATGATCCTGGTAGCGATGCGATGCTTCTGGCTGACCCTGCTGAACCTGGAAAGCGAAAAGCAGTTATAAATTCGGTCCATCATGAACTGTGGCATGGATTTCATGATGTGATTGGCACCAATGGCATGCTGCATCAGCCAGGATATCAGGGACCAGATGAAGACGACCTCGAAGCATTTTGTGCGGAGCGCGTGCAACAGGCTGATTTTGCCGTGGTTCGCGATGAGGTAGAACAGATCCGGCAACAACGCGAACTCGTTATTTCTTTGAACGGTTCATTCCAATATTATCACGTTGCCGAACAGGCATATGAATCGCTCTCTGCCCTTGTGCTGCCAGATTCCTCACTATCTCAGCTGGTGCCTCTTGAGGATCAGAAACAGCTCACCCTTCGTGCTCAGGAGCTCTACCAAAGCATGCGTTCGTATGACCAGCACATTCATGAGGTAGCGGAGTGGTATCGAGGCTGGCAGAAGACTTTGCAGGAGGCTCGGCCCGAGGAAAGGCAGACCGTCTTCCTCGCGGGCATGTCCCAGCTTGGGATGCATGCTTCTCAACTGAATGCCTATGACGAGTTGGCGCTTGATATCGTTACGTTCCGTTCCAATTATCGTTTGACCGTGTATGAGAGCATTGCTCTGAAGTATGCCCAAGAAAGAAAGGATCTTGAAACAAAAATCGCTACTAGCAAAGATCCCTCCGAACGACAGGTACTTGATGCACGGCTGCAGGCGCTCCCCGTCTCCCAGGCTGCGGAGACGTCCTTGCATAGCCCGGAAATTTTATTGGATAAGAGGATTGTTAGAGACTATCAAATAACCGAACATAATCTTTCTCAGGCTCGATGGCTTAGCGGCCAACTCATACATCAGAGCATTTATGATTGCAATGAACTGCTGGCGCGTATGTACGAATCCATATATGGCATGTATTATGGGCCCCCCAACGTTGACAACTTGCCGCTCACCGAAAATGATCTTGCTATTTTTGAGCAGTTCGTCTATGAAGACGAGATCCTCCTCCCCAAAGGATTAGAAAAATACCGGTTAGGAAGGCAGATGCTTGACGATGGTATGTCTGAGGAAGCGGTGAAGACCGAATTAGAATATGCAACCAGTTATAGATACAAAGGGAAAAAATATACATGGCCAGAGGTAGACTTTACTATCGTTGGAGAAATCCCAGAAGCAGATTAGTATTATTTGATTTCTACTATCTTAATCGCAAAGTTCAGCGCTTTCCCCGCAAGCGGATGATTTAAGTCAATTGTTACTTCTGTGTCAGAAACTTCCTTTATTCTCGCTTCGAATTGGCGACCATCTGCTCTTTGCATTCCGATGACCATTCCCACTGCAGGCTCGCGGTCTTGTGGTAGCACTTTTCGAGCAATCTTCTTTAGTAATTGTGTGTTGTTTTCTCCGTATGCTTCTTTTGGCTCCAGATGAATCTTCTTTTCCTCGCCTTTTTTCATCCCTATCACTGCTTCATCAAAGCCCCGAATGATTTGACCGGAACCAACTTTGAATTCTATTGGATCTCTGCCTTCAGAACTGTCAAAAACTGTGCCATCATCTAGTGTTCCCTTGTATTCGACACGGACGGTGTCTCCTTTCTGTACAGACATGTTATCAACTCCTGCAGATTGGAAAATTCATTCGTTTAAAAGTATTTTGGTTTCCTATTTTGGAACTTATGTTTCTCATTGAGGATATAGAAAAGTATATATACCACGCCTGCTTAAGAATATATCAGAGGTGATATTTTATGGCTAAAACTATGAAAGGCGGAATGGGTGTGTGCTATGATGGAATGTGTTCCCGATGTCATGCAGGAAAGCTCCTATTGTTAGGTATTCTTGTTCTGGCAAACAGCATTTGGGCTGTACTTGGCTGGGACATCTTTATCGGTGCACTTTTAATAATCGGCGGCCTTGTGAAGCTTGTGAAACCAAGTTGCCCACATTGCATGTAAGTAGCTAAAGTTTATTTTTTTTCTCCTTCTTTTTTATTCTATTGTTGTAGACCTCTGCAGACAGAAGTGATATCTCAATTGAAGAAATACTAGAAGCGCCGAGACTGGGATTTGAACCCAGAAATCCCGAAGGAAACAGGATTAGCAATCCTGCGCAGTACCAGGTTGTGCCATCTCGGCATACGCGATGTGAGATTTCTTGAGCTTTAAAAAGCTATTGCTTGTATGCCTTCACATTGAAAAAAAGTATCGTTGCGACGACAAGAATGGCAATGTAGCTGGGGTACATAGGCGCGGTGAATGCGCCGATGGTGAGCTGCCAGCCGTTGAGAATGCGCAGCACATGCGCCAACGCCGCAAGGCTAAGTATGAGGCTTGATACTACTAGCATTCTGTTCTTTGGTATCATGGTACTGAGGCAACCCCGTCGAGAGTTACTCTTCGCTTCAGATGCTGATATTCACCGTTAACCCTATCTTCCATGCTCGGCGGCATCACCGAGGGATTTATTTTTTCCTTACCATATGCTTTTCTTTGCTTGAAGCCTATCCTTTCTGCATACTCCCTGCTGTGGAAGAAATTTGCATCGCTGTATAACCCATAGGAATCATGACTACCTGCTCCAAACCCGGACCCATACCCATAGAGGTCCACGTCGCCATCCCTGTCTTTGTCTATATATTTTACCACATGGAGTGTGTCTGTCGCTCCATTGTAATACGCTGTGGAGACAATACTTTCATCTGGGGCATGATATGATTCACATCCCAAGAAAAAACCAAAGAGTAAGTGCGCATATTTCATCGTTATTCTACATACGCATTCAAAATATTTAAGCTTTTACGTCTTGTACCGGAATACCAATGCCAGCGATGCACCGGCGGCGAAGAGGAGGAGCTGATGCACATTCACCGGCCAGAGAAGAAGGAGGAATGGCGTGGCGAAGAGCAGGGCATTTTTGACAATACTTTTCTTCTCTCCGTACGGTATCCCGAAGAGAAAAACGACTACGGCTGCGAAGAAGTCGAGCCCGCTCAGCGCGAAGCCAAAGTAGAGATACGGCTCTTTGACAATGAATGTTGCGGCTATGCCCAAGACAAAAAATACGTAGCTCATCATGCTGTTTGTAAATGCTATGGACAACAACGAGACGCACAGTATAACGAGCAATATTTTCTCTAGCCATACAAAATACGTTGCCCCTTTTTTCAATTCTTCCGGTATCCACTGTTTCAGCAGTGCGCCGGCTATGCAGCCGAGGAATGCCACAAGGGGAACCAGATAGAGCATAACACTTCTGAGAACAAGTAACTATTTAAACTTTTCATGCTCTGTTTTTACCATGGCTTTCCTTAGTCTTGCAGAGATCATTAATCTTATTGTCATTACGTTTGTCCTGGGGTATATTTTTTCTGGTTTCCTGCCGAGGCAAAGAAACGTTTTGGAAGCTCGTGGCTGGTTTGACTGGGAGGATCTAAAGTTTGCGGCGATCGTTGCAGCGCCTGCAGTGATTTTGCACGAGCTGGGGCATAAATTTGTTGCGATTGCGTTCGGGCTTGCGGCGACATTCTATGTGTTCTGGCTCGGGCTTGGGCTAGGGGTTATTCTCAAACTTGTGGGCTCGCCGTTTCTTTTCTTGGCGCCTGCGTACGTTGCCATTCCTCCAGGAGCGACGGCATTGCAGAGTTTTTTGATTGCGTTTGCAGGGCCTGGAATGAATTTGCTTCTCTGGGGGCTGAGTGCGCTTATGTTGAAATACCGAACACATGCATCGCATAAAGAGATGCTGGGTTGGGCGGTGTCCAAGAAGTTGAATCTGTTCTTATTCTGGTTTAATCTCATTCCATTGCCGCCATTGGATGGGTATGCGGTGTTGAACGGATTGCTGGCACTTTTCTAGCGGAAATCTTTTAAAGTACGGCAAAAAAATACTCGTTATGGGACGATTTATTCAGGATACAAAAGCAGAAAGAATTCGTGGCATTATGTTTGCCGATTTTCAGGCTTCGCCAGGTGATATTTTTCTTAGTGGTGAGCTGGCGCGGTATGTTCCGGAATTTTCTTCGGCCTCTGATGATGAGATAGGGGATTTTGCGGATTATCAGCGTAGGGTATATTTCTATGGTCTGCTGACCATTGGAAGACCCATTGCATCATTGAACCCGCATTTTGTTGGATCGCTCGAGCGAATCAAAGTAGGTTCTTCGGATGGGGAAGTATACACACGTGCGTCTGTCAAGGAAAATGGTTACCGCATGCAAACCCATATTGGACTAGATGTTTCTGCGTTCACGAGGCAGTTCGTGCCATATGACCTTCGGATGTTTCCGGAGCTGGACGAGACGTTTGCAGGGCTGCCTGTTATGATTGGCGACGCGGAGCTGATCAGTAAGCACCATCCCCACTTCCAAGGATTTCGTCGTGTTAATGAGCGCATTCCTAATTCCAACTATTGGCCAAGCAGAGAGACTGGAAAGCTGGACGACGCGTTCTTGGCAGCATATCTTGCTGATGAGACCTTGTTTCACGATGGAAAGCCGCTCAAAGATCTTGAGCTCAGCCTTGCATTCCATGGTTTGTATGCGATCGCTGATCCAGAAACCTGGGGTGCTTCTCGCAGTGAACAAATGCAGCATCTTATTTCTCTGTGCCCGCTCCCTATGGATTATAGACGCGTGGACAGTTTGCTTGATAGGCTTGGGGAACACCTTACGAAAAGAAAATTGAATGCACGGGTTGTCGATCGGAAAGTTGTTCGCTCGAAAAGGGCTCTCAAAGCGTACGTTGCGGAGAAAGAAGCCGAACATCTTGAAGGAGTATGTGTCGTGCAGGTGGGTCAAGATGACGAGGGGAGAAGATCTTTTTATTTTGCACGGAGCTTCAAAATAAAGAATTATGAGACGGTTGATGCAGTGGTTCTAGGCATTATGTGCGATGTGGTTGAACATGGCAGTGCTGCTGGAAACATGACTGGAGCCATTCTAGGACTTTACGATGTGCGGCGTGGCATGTACGTTCCTGCGTTTAAGGTTAATCTGGACCCTTGGGGTGTGCAGGTCAAGGAACCCCATCAACGGGAGCGGCTGGCAAGCCTCCGTGAAGATCTCAGTATATGCCTGAGCGGAAAGATCACTCCTGATGGAAAATTATGCACGCTGTGGGATGCATATGCCTGGGAAGGGGAAAGACTCTTTGAAGAGCTCCTTCCGAGAGGGTTGCGCTTCGTCGACATTGTTGGGAATCTACCGAGAGGAGAAAATATCCCTTCTTTATTGGCTGAATACAAAAAGAATGTGACCGGGTATCGGTCAGAAGACCTCGGCAAAAGAAAATCACATTCCAAGAAAGAGCGATTCATTGCAGAACATCTGCTGTTCTTTTATACCTTGGATAGGTTTGGAGCGCAGGATAATGTACGCTTTAAAGAACTCATGACCTATGCACGATTGGATAGAAACATCCTTGCGTGTTCGCGGAAGCTGCCCAAGCCAGACTTCCTTGTAGACACGAGCATGCCTATCATTGCAGAGGCCAAGGTTTATGACCTGAGTTTTGGTTTAAATCCATTTCCAGCAGGGTTCCATACTTCTTACGGCGATAGCTTTCAGTTCAAGAATGTCTTTGCCGAGCGGCTACGACATGATAAGGGTTCGACGACTGATCTTGCAACCATCATTGAGATTGCGAGACAAAATACAATGAAAAACAAACAGAAAAAGAAACACTAGAGTTTTTTCTTTTTTGCCATTGGTTTTTTCTTTACGACTTTGGCGGCTTTCTTTATTGGCGCAGGCTTCTTCAGTACTTTCTTTATTAATTTTTTCTTGATTTCCTTTTTCTTCGCTGGCCTCTTCGCAGGCTTCTCTGCAACTGGTGCGGCGAGTTCCTGCTCGAGATCCTGAATCATTTTCTTGATATTAGAAATTGTTTTGTAATTGTCCTGCTCTTTCATCAATGTGCCACATTCCTGACAGCGGAACTCGTGCTCCATCGCCGTCTCCATCGGTAGGCGCATGCAGCCCATTGGGCACACGTAGAACATGCCTTCGGATTCTTTTGACAGACGATTCTTCAAATCATCCAACTGCTTGTGCTTCACTTTGTCGAGTGCACCTTCAACGCTTTTCTTATTGATACTCCAATAATAGATGTACCAGCCTTTTTTCTTGTCCTTCTTTCTGAGAAAGCTCACCAGATTCTGCTCATTCAAGCGATAGAGCATATTCCTTGTTTGGTTGACTGTAATGTTAAGCATCTCTGCCAGCTTGAACTCAGAAATATTATTTTTTTCCCGGAGAATATGCACCAACGGAAGAACATCTTCTCCCACCGTTGTAAGCACGAGTTCGTCCAAAGATGCGTTCGTAACTTTCATGGGAGAAGATAGAATTTGACTTTGTAGCTATTTAAAGGTTTTGGTTGTCTAACGTGATTTTTAAATTTCTTCGTTTGTGAGGTGGAATGCGCGTGTAACTTTCGAAGAGTCGTAAGAAAAGCTTTTAAAGGTTGTTTCTCTAGAATGAGTTTAAGAAGTTTACATCTGGAGGTGTATGATAATGGGTTTGTTTGGAAAGAAGAAAGAGGAAAGTCCTGAACTACCACCGTTACAATTTCCTGAGTTACCGAAATCTGTGCCGAGTTTTGAGCCACAAGGAGGATTTGGTGGTGAAGCGGAGAGAATCAAGAGTGCTGTTTCTATGCCGATGCCTTCACAGGCGTCGTTTCCAGAATCTTTTGGCGGGGCGGAAAAACCGTTGTTCGTGAAGATTGAAAAATATAGAGACGTTGTTGAGACGCTGAAAAAATTAAAGGCTCGGTTGAACGATGCTGATGTTGTTTTGAGCAAGCTCGGACAGCTGCATGAAGAAGAAGCGAGAGAGATTGCTGCATGGCAAGGCGATCTGGAACGCATACGAACGCAGCTTTTGGATATTGATAGGAAGTTGTTTGAATAAAAATGAAAAGACGAGTTGAAGAAGAGGTTCATGTACGCTTAGATCTGCCTATTGAGAAACGACGGGCATTGATCCAGGCAGCTGTTGATACCGTGCAGCTTCTGAAGCGGCATGAAGCCATCCACCGTATACGTTTGGAGAAATCACATGAGATTCAGGAACTTCGGCGGCTGTACAATAGCATCAATCGCATGATCAAGGACTTACGCCTGAAGGAGCTCCCATTAGAAGCGGAGGATTTGCAGAAAGTGCGCGGCGTGCGACAGGTAGAGATGGAAGCAGTCGAGCAGAGAATGGAGAAAGTGATGGGTGCAAAGCACGGTAAGAAAGAAGCGCCAAGAAAGACGCCGTTGGATATTCAGCTCGATGATTTGCAGAGAAAGCTGCGCAGCCTCTGATTTTTTTTCTTTCCTTAGAAAATTATGTTACTTACACTCTCTCTGAAAGCTTTGCGTCATAGACTTCTCCCATTGTTGCCCATTGGATTTTCCCATCAGCCTGTAGTTGCTGCATATGTTCTAGGAAGCTTCTTAGCAAAGCTTCGTTCTCTGGCTTAAAGTTGCCGGGAGCCATGTGAATGTAGATATGCGCGACTCGTTTGGGATCTCTTACGGCATTCGCTTCGTCTATCGCATCATAAACCACGTCAAAATCTGCATCCGTGAGCGTGCATGGGCAGTTGCTTCTGCCTTCCTCAAGGTTTGCGATCTCGCCGAGTTCACCATTCAGGAGGACGAAGGTTCCGTCAGCATCCTCAACGAAATCCTGCGCATCGTTCAAGAATCGGGGGTAGATATGATCGGAAAAGTTGGGAATAACGGGGTCGTGGAAGTAGATGTTCCGTATTTCTTCATCTGACACTTGGTCTGGTCGTATGGACTGTGGCTGTGCAAGGTAAGCATAGTAGACCACCCCGTCCAAGTAGCCGAAGCCCGCACTGCTTGCAGCGAGCACATAATCCGCTGGACCAAAGCCCCCGGAGCAGCCCCGGTTGTTTTCCTCTCCCACTATTTCATCAACGAGTTCCTTGTTCTCTTTGTAATCCGCGGCGAGACTTTCCACCGTCGTCCCTGTGCTAGTTCCAATGTCACAGTGCGTTCCGACACCATGACCCCGTGCGAGTGCATCGCTGAGAATGGTCGAGCCAGAATTGAGAACTGCCCGAGCGAATGGCTTCTCCGTTTCTATAGTGAGCTTCGCATCATAATCGTCAAAGAGATCCAAGGCCCAATTGAGGTCGCTGACATGCTTGTTGAAGACCGCGTCATTCGTGTCATCCGTAAACGTCACCTCATAATGGCTCATGACAGAGAAATACAATGGATATGTACGATTGCTTGTGGGGACATATGGCTGCTGCGCCTCGCACCGAGCGCGCTCCACATCCTGCACCGTGCCATCGCTATTCAAATCACAGGTGTCATACTGTTGAATTGTGCACGCACTCAGCAGAAGTATGGCGAACAATAGAAGACCACATCCTCTTTTCATCCAATTGGTACCGTGATTCATCCTTATAAGCGTTTACCATACGAAAGTATTTAAGGAAGATTTTTCTTTCAAAGCGTATGCTTCCGGACAAGGAAATCAAGCAGAAGTACAAACCTATTTTTTGGAAAAACCCTGAAAGGTACTATGCAACAGACGTTCTGAAGGAAGAAGGATTTCATCGTTCCATTTGCACGAAATGTAAAAAACCTTTCTGGAGCGTCACGGATAAAAATGTCTGCGGCGACCCTGCATGTTCTGGCGAAGGTTTCGCTTTTCTCGGAAAAAGTCCAGCGAAAAATAAGTTGGAGTATGTTGAGGTGTGGCAGAAATTCTCAAAGATGTTTCAGAAGTTTGGGTATACGCCGATTGAACGGTATCCGACTGTTGCGCGGTGGAATCCGACGATGGAATATACGAATTCGTCCATTGCTGCGTTCCAGCCGTATGTTATCTCAGGCGAAGTGGAGCCGCCAGCAAATCCTTTGGTCATTCCGCAGTTTTGTCTGCGCTTTGGAGATACCGATAACGTTGGCATTACCATGTCGCACAATACTGGTTTTGTGATGATTGGACAGCATAGTTTTGTGCAGCCTGCGGTGTGGGATCAGAATGAAGTTTTTCGTCATATGCTCCAGTGGAATCTGAAAGGATTGGGTCTGCAAAAAAAAGATATGACGTTCCACGAAGATGCGTGGGCTGGCGGAGGCAATCTGGGCTGCTGCATGGAGATGTTCTCTAAAGGTTGTGAGATTTGGAATCAAGTTTACATGCTATATGAGCAGACACCTGCGGGTGTGAAGGATTTAAAGATTAAAGTACTGGATATGGGGCTGGGCATGGAGAGAAATGCATGGTTTGCACAGGGCGCTCCGACGCAATACGATGCAACGTTTCCTGCGGTGCTGAAAAAATTACGGCATGCGACGGGCTTGAAATATGATGAAAAAATGCTCTTGAACTATACGCCGTACGCTTCTCTTCTGAACAATGATGAGGCCGAAGATATGGACAAGGCATGGAAGACTGTTGCGACGCACATGCATATGGATGTCAAGGCGCTGAAAGAGTTCATGCTTCCCTCTGCAGGATTTTACTCCATTGCTGAGCATATGCGCGGTGTTCTTGTTGCGCTTCATGATGGAGGACTGCCTTCGAACGTTGGTGGCGGATACAATCTCCGGATGCTCATCAGAAGGAGCCTTGGCTTTATCGATAAGTATCAATGGAATGTCGATTTGAAAGAAGTATGTGCGTGGCATGCAGAATCGCTGAAAAAAATGTATCCAGAGCTGCGAGAAAATCTGCAGGATATTGACACTATTCTCGACGTGGAAAAAGTGAAGTATAGAAATGCGCAGGTGAAAGCGAAAGCCGCCGTTGAGAAAATCGTTGGAAATATCGACAAACTTACCGAAGGAAAGGAAATTGAAATCGCCGAAGAACGGCTGCTCCAGCTGTATGACAGCCAAGGTATTTCCCCTGAGATGATTCCTGGGCTAAAGATTCCAGATGATTTTTACGCAAAGGTTGCGGAACTGCATGAAGCTAAGGAGCAAAAGGCTGCGACGGTAAAGGCTGAGGAGATTACGCTAGGGATTTTACCAGAGACGAAGGCGTTGTATTTTGCTGATTACAAACTCACTGAGTTTACTGGAAAAGTATTGAAGGTGGTGAAGGATGTGGTCGTTTTGGATCAGACTGCTTTCTATCCGACTTCTGGAGGACAGCTGCATGATCTGGGAACGTTGAATGGGTGCACGGTGACTGAAGTCTGGAAACAGGGACCGTATATTCTGCACCGAGTGAACAACATGAATTTTAAAGAAGGCGCTGTCGTCAACGGAACGATTGACAGGGAGAGAAGAATTCAAATGGCACAGCATCACACCGCCACGCATATTGTCAATGCGGCCGCAAAGCGGGTGCTTGGCAGACATGTGAATCAGGCGGGCGCGTTCAAAGATGTCGACAAGGCACGGATAGACATCACGCACTATGAGTCTCTTACGGAAGAAGAAGTAGAAAAAATTGAGAAAGAAGCGAATACAATTGTGCAGCAGGCTATCCCTATTGAAAAGAGTTTTTATTCGCGGAATGATGCAGAGAAGAAGTTTGGGATGCTTATTTATCAAGGGGGTGCCGTCCCAGGAAAGAAGCTGCGCATCGTGGATATCAAGGGCGTTGATGTGGAAGCGTGTGGGGGAACGCATTTGGATAATACGAAGGAAGCGGAGAGCATTACGATTCTGAAAACCATGAAGGTGCAGGATGGTATAGTTCGGCTCGTTTTCGTTGCGGGAAAGGCGGCGAAAAAAGAAGCGAAATACGAAGGTATTGTTTTACTGGATTTGGAGAAATTGCTTCAGTGCACCAAGGAACAGATTCCGGGACGAGCTGCAGAGCTGTTTGAGCTATGGAAGAATATAGTGAAGAAGAAGAAGAAAGATGTTCCGAAGAAATTGGTTTCTACCGGCTTGTATCATGGAGATATTCTTGCGGAGACTGCGCGCGTATTGAAGACGCAGCCAGAGCATGTGGGGAAGACGGTGCGACGGTTCTTAGATGAAATAGGGATGTAGAAAAGTTTATTAATCTCATTCTCTCTTAATGTTTTTATGGAAATACGGTTAAAGGAAAAGCCAAAGAGTCCTGTCATCATCGAGGGATTTCCTGGGCTGGGATTGATTGGAACGATTTCTACCGAGTATTTGATCAAGCATCTCAACGCGAAGTCCATTGGGTACATTTCTTCCAAAAGTTTTTCGCCTATGGTGGCAATTCATGATTCAAAAGTTATCCAACCCTTAGAGATTTATTATGTGAAGAGCAAGAATCTTATTATCCTGCATGCACTGACAGATATTCGAGGCCTGGAATGGGAGATTGCAGATTCGCTAGCGCAACTGTACAAGTTGCTCAAGGCAAAAGAGCTCATCAGCGTCGAAGGAATTTTGGGGCAAAACCCAGAGATAAATCCATATTATTTCAGCAACGATGCGAAAGGCATCAAAAAATTCGGCAAAGCGAAGATGCTTCCGTTAAAAGAAGGAATCATTATGGGCGTGACTGCGGCATTGCTGCTCGATGACAGCGAAATGACAACGACGGGCATTTTTGTGGAGACCCATTCAAAGCTTCCTGATAGCAGGGCTGCAGCGAAGATCATTGAAATGCTCGATGAGTATTTGGATCTGAAAGTGGACTACAAGCCGTTACAGCAGGCTGCTGCGGAGTTTGAGAAGCGCTTGCAGGGGTACGTCGATAAGATGCAAACCACGGCCAAGAAAACGGATGAAAAGGCCGCGAATTATCTGGGGTAGGTTTATAAATATCTCCTAGTTCTGAAACGATATGTTTCCCTATAGAAAAACAACGTATAGTCTTGATATTGTCTTTCCCAATAAGATGTACGGGGGCGTGTACTCTCTTGGTCCTTTGATAATTTACAATATGGTGAATCAGAGGAACGATTGGCGTTGCGAACGTATTTTTCTAGATCACGGGAAGATCACTGCGCCACTTGTGGGTTTTTCTTTGCAGTATGAGCTGGATTTGGCTAAGGCAGTTAGGATGAAGCCTCGCATAGGGTTAACATTCGCCGGAGGCCCTGTCGCGGAGTTGCATACGGAGATTGTTTCACAGCATTTTGATTTCCTCCTTTTAGGAGACATCGAAGCGGTGCTTCCGGACGTACTGTCAGCATATGAGCAGGGCGAGGAAGGGTTTCTTGAACGGATCAGCGTATTGAAGGGCGTGTATATTCGCGGAATAAATACGGTGACGCGAGCCGCGCTGCAGACGCTGGATGATGCGCCGTATCCTCTTGTGCAGCCATTTCCTGACATCACGGAAGAGTATGTCTTTGGAAAATGTTTTATCCTAGAAACGGAACGAGGCTGTCCTTTTACGTGTCACTTTTGTGCGATCCCACAGTTCTATGAGAAGAAGATGCAGTTTCGCAGTCTGGAAAGCCTGAAAGTGATCATAGATTCTGGGTTGAAGGAAAACAACGTGCAGAAGGTTATTATTTATTCCCCTTCGTTTGTCCATCCGCAGCGAAAAGAGTTATTGCAGTATTTGCTGGATAAAAAAGTGCGCGTGGGCATTCCATCGATCAAGGCAGAGCATATGGATGTAGAAACGTTACGGCTCATGAAAGCCTGCGGGCAGGAATCACTGACGATTGCGCCGGAGTGCGGGGAACGACTGCGGTTCAGGATTAATAAAAAAGTACGTGATGAACAGTATTTTGATTTTGTTGCTGCGTGCAATGACGCCGGGATCGCAAAATTGAAATTGTATCTGCTGATTGGGCTGCCTGGAATGGAAAACGAGGATATTTTGGAGATGGTTTCTTTTGTTAACGAAATGCAGAGACGCTTCCATGGAAAATTGTATCTTTCTGTGAATTATTTTGTGCCAAAGCCTGGAACGGTTTTTGCTACGCATCCATTTGATAGAAAAAAATTAAAGGAACAGGCAGCAGTCATTGAGAAAGAACTGCGAGGATTCCGCCTCAAGATTCCCAAGCTTTCCACTTCGCACAAGGAGTGGATTTTGATGCAACAGGCGTACGCCACGTGAAGGAAGATTTATAATCTATCGTGCCATTGCATATGCATGCATAACGAGCAGAGGCTGACAAGGATATTCTTATGGATTGGCGCTGCATTTTTCTTGTTTGAGTTTGTGCTGCATCTCTTTGGACTGCCGATTTTAGAGCATGATAAGATTTTTTTATTGACGCATGACAGGTACATAGCATTGTTTGCATTGACGTATGCGGCACTGCTGCTCCTTGTCTCGTCTGATGTGCGGAAATATGCGACATTGTTTAAGATGACTATGGTTGGGATCCTCTTTGCTATGCTCATCGCAGCGTCTATTTCGTGGAACGGCGGGTATGTGAGCGTCTTCCCTGTTGAGAATCTTGATAAGGATCTCAGCACGCTGGGCTGGGGATTTCTGTTATGGTACCTGCTCACATTGTATTTCTTTTTTACAAAAAAGTAGATCTACAGGACGCTCATCATTGATGCGGCGATAATAGGAATCCACAGGTTATCATCCCAACCCAGGTTCATGCCTTCGAAGCCCATGGCGATGAGGCTTCCGAAGAACGCAAGATTCACATCAACAAAGAGCAAGGCAACGGCAAAGCCAGAGGCAATTCCTATGGCTGTCCCTTCAATGGATTTGAGATATTTGTATGTTTTTCTTGAGAGAATCTTGCCGAAAATGTGAGAGGCTGCGTCACCGACGCTGAGCATCATAATTGCCGCAAGCGCAATTTTCAGCGGAAAGAAATAGACGACGAATATAGAGCCTATCATGAACAAAATGGGGCCCTTCCCTGGAAAGGTCTTGCGGTTGTGTTCGCGCTCAAAATGCTCCATGACCCAGCTCGCCACTGGAACGCGATAGTGCTTGCAGAGAAAGGAGCAAAGCAGGCCTCCGATGAGAATGGCGGCAAGGTGATATACGGTGAAAATGCCAAGGTAGAGCATCGTGACGAGGAAGATGCCAAAGAACATATGGAGCAGCTGTCGTCGCAATTCTAATGCAGATATCATTTCCTTAAAAGCAAAAATGAGGGTTTAAATAGGTTGTGCAGTTATGCGTACGAACTTGGCTTTTCTTTTGTCGTATACCCCGAGAAGGTCTCTGTTGCTTTGTACGTTGAATCGCCTGAAGACACTGCATACTGCGTCGAAGCGCTATCCGTGCCGACGATGCCATAGGATTTTATTTCTGGCTTATTGTCTTTGCCTTGGCCCATTTTAAATTCTGCGCCGCAATTGCACGTTGCCCAGAGACCTGGACGGTCGCCGATGTTGGCGCCTGCATACGTGACATGCTCTTTTCCATGCTGGATTCCATACGTGATTTGCTCTGCCGCGGTTTGCGCTGGCTGTGCAGTTTCTCTCGGCTTCTGCAGACCGAAGCGTGTGCGTACTGCGTCCTCTGTTTCGCCGAGAACCGGCTCGCCAGTTATATGGAGCTGTGCCTTGCCCCAGCCTGATTTTTGGTGTATGGATGCATGACGCTGCCACTCTGGAGAATGCTCAATAAGACGAAGCCTCTCCTTTTCCAGTTCTTCCGGAGTAAGTTCTCTTTCAATAGTTTCTCGAGTAAAAACAACCATGTTTCTCATACAGAGAGGAGTTAATTGTTTATATACTTTCTTATTTGTCACTATCCTAAAATGACGTATTTCTCTTCTATAAAAAGGTTTATTAATGTCAATGGCCAAAGAGGAGCATATGGCGGACAATTCTCCCGAAATTACCAGTGTGCAGTCCAAAGCAGTGATCATTAAGGATGGCTATAAAATCAAGGCAAAGGGAGTGTATAATCTTGATGATCTGTATATAGAGCTGAACCAGTGGTTTGAGCATATGGGCTACCAGTGGAAGGAAATAGAATACAAGGTGATTGCGGGGAAGGGCGGCTCCCAACGCTTAGAGATCCTGTGGCAAGGCAGAAAGGATGTTGATAAGTATTCTATGTTTGTCATCCGATTGAATTTAGGCGCGGATATCAGCGATGTGGAAGTGGTGCTGGAGGGCGGTGCAAAAGTAAAACGGCAGAAAGGGACATTAGAGTTTCGGAGCGAGGCGTACATTCAAAGGAATGTGAATGTTTGGCAGGGGAAGGTCATGGGGAACTTGCTTGCAAAGCTCTATGAGATCCTCATTCGCGACAGGCTGAAGTCGCAGGAAGGGCAGTTGTATGCGGAAGCACATAAGCTCTACGATGAACTCAAGGCGTTCATGATGATTTATAGATGAAAAAATTTCTTCTTCTTTCTGTGGTATTAGTTGCGTTAGATCAGTTGACGAAATATCTCTTGCAGGGCAAGACTATCGAATTACTGCCGTACGTCTCGCTACAATATGCTGAGAATACCGGAGCAGCGTTTAGCTTGCTGACGGGGCAGAATGCATTGCTGATCTTTATTTCATTTATTGCGTTAGGTGTTGTCGTGTATTATTTTAGACGGTATCCGTTGGCGCTGAGTTTTATGCTTGCAGGGTTATTGGGGAATCTCCTCGATAGAGTGTTATTTGGTTTTGTTCGCGATTTCATTTCTATTGGCATTTGGCCGATATTCAATGTCGCGGACACGTGCGCCACAATTGGCGTGCTGCTATTGCTCTACGCGTTCCATAGAGAAGAGAAACATTAATATATTCACCCCCCCTAAAAGCCCGTATGGCACAAGGCGCTGTTCATTCCCTGTTCGCGGCGGGCGAAGAGAAAACCAAGGAACAGATTGAGAAGGAGAAGAGAGAGTGGCAGGAAAAGAATAATCCGTTCTTGCATCACAAGTCGCTTGACCCTAAGTATGGTGTGGGAGCCATGCGCATTTCCATGGACAATATGGGGGATTCCATTGAGAAATATTATTTTCATTTTCAGAAATTCTTCAGCGGACATAAGGAAACGAGTTTTGGGTCGCCGGCGAAAGAATTGATCAAGCTAAAAGACGTGTTTGATGCGTCGGTGAGCAGCAGTTTTCATGGGCAGATTGGTACGAAGATAAGTGCCATCCAGCAGCAGGTTTCCGGGTACCTCACGCAGATAGGGCAGCTCACCAAGAGTATATTTCCCATGGTGCGGGAGATTCGGATGATGGATGAGCGGCTGGAATTCTATAGGAAGAGCTTTTCTGGGATAAAAAATGATCCGGAGGCTCGGCAGAATGAAGTTGCATTGAAGTCGACGTGGATCGAGGTGGTGGAACAGGGCATGCAGAATCCCAATTCCGTGTATAGCATGGCGACGAAGCTGGGGTTTGTGACGCTGCCAGATTTATTTTTTGGCATCAATCCCCACGGAAAGACCGTGGAGGAACAGCAGAAGAATCTCACGAAGTCATTGGATGAAATAACCAAACAGCAGGCGCTGAACTTCAAAGTACGGACTGCGTTGGAAAAAAAGCTGGTGCAGTACTACACATGGAAGCAGAAGACGTGGCAGGAAATGCACCATACGTGGAAGTTTCGGATTAAGAATCTGAAGCAGCATTACAATGTCATTCACCTGTATGTCTCCTGGCTGAAGCCGTATTTGACGTCGCTCAAAGCGCTGCAGCTGAAAGGGGACATCAGTGCGCCTGAGCTGATTGCTGCGTTTGAGACGAGCAAGTTAGAATTAGAATTGCTTGCGGTTATGGCGAAGGGGAAAAAGTATAACGCGTGCGTACTGGTGCGTTTTACGGTTGTCACACGACCAGAGCTCAGCTACAGCCAAGGTGGTGGAAGGCAGGTATTGCATGCGGGAAAGGTTGACATCAGCATTGAACCGTATGCTGCGACACAGGAAGATATTGATTTTTACAAGAACTATACTGATAAGGAACTTTTGAAATATTATTCTGGTGTGGAAGTAGACATGGTTTCTGATATTGATCTAATGTTGAAGAGCCTCGGGACGGATGTTGAGGAATATATCCGGGAAGCGGAAACTGGAGAAAGGAAAGAGCCGAAGAAGGAAGAAAAGCCTGTGACGTTCTTTGAGCCGTTCACTGCGTTGATTGGTTCCTTCAAGATATTTCTGCCAGAGAAACCAAAAGAAAAGAAATTGACGAAGAAAGAAGCGCATGCAGAAGAGCAGGAGAAGAAGCAGATGGGTGACCTTGCTTCGAATATGGCATGGGTTGCGTATGATGTATTCAAGAAGGGCAATGGATTGATGGCGCTGTAGCCAAAAGCTATATAAAGTTTCTTACCTCTGAAACATCTATGGTTGTCTTCGGTTCCACGGATTATTTTCATGCGCTTGATGCGCCTAAACAACAGCTCACCAAGATGGGGATTAAAGAATTTGGTGTGAGCACGAAGATGGGAGATGTTCTGCAGAGTTTGAAAGGGGAGCTTGCCACAGGTGCGGCACATATTGAACTGGGATTTACTGGTGCGGGCAAAGGTTCTCTGGGCGGAGGAAATACCACGCCAGAAATGTTTGACAAAGTAAAAAGGGAAGAGATGCGACAGCTTGCAAAGATTAACGGCGTTACGTTGAGCACGCACTCGTCCATTGGCATTTCCGGTGCGGCTGGAACGACACAGCAAGGATTTTCTGATAAAACACGACAGGATACGCTGATTGAATTGAAACGGACCATTGATTTTGCTGCGGATACTGCGGGCGGCGGTGCGGTTGTCGTTCATACGAATGAGTTTCCCAGAGAGATTGAAGATAAACGTTTTCGAATTGGCACCAAAGAACAGGAGCCACTGTATCTTGCAGATAGAGAAACTGGGAAGATCCTCGGCATCTCCAAGCAGGCATTGCAACTCCCAAAATGGAAGCAGGATAAAAATGGCAATTATTTAGATATTGACGGTGAAGTTATCAAGGATCCAAGAGATTATGCAAATCGGACTCCAGAGAAGGATAAGAACGGAGAAATTCAATGGCAATTGAAAGCGTTTGATGATTTCAAAGAGGACATCAATAAATGGAACGCGAAGCATGGAACGCAGCTCAGTGCTGCAAAAGAATTCGCCTTCTTGCAGAGCTTCCAACAGATCCAGGCAGAGCAGCCACGAGCGTTAGAATATAAGAAAGGTTCTGCACAGCTGGAAGAACAGTACCAGGAACTGAAGCAGAAAGCTGCGTTCTGGAAGCAACTGGAAGAGCGTACGCCCAAAGAGAAGCAGGAATATCTTATGCAAGCGTTCAAAAGCGAGTACAAGGAACTCGGCCAGGAAATCGACAAGAAACATAAGAAACCCAGCGAGATTCTGCTTGAGGTTTCACAAAAAGCAAAAAATGAGTCCACTCGTTTGCGAGAAGGGTATATTGGCTTTGAGAAGCACGTGAAGGATTTAGACAGACAGTTTCAACACATCGACAGTATTGAGAAAGTGGGCGTTGAGCGCTCCACGAAGACGTTTGCAGAAGCGGCGATGTATGCATACAAGATTGAGAAGCAGAAAAAATTGGACAAAGCTATTTTTATCGCTCCCGAAAACATGTTTGCGGAGTGGGGCTACGGCGGGCATCCAGACGAGCTGAGAACGCTGATCAAAGGATCACGAAAGGAAATGGTACATATGCTGAGGAAGGAAGGGATCAATGAGAAAGAAGCTACGAAGATAGCAGAAGAGCATATCAAAGCAACGTTTGACATCGGACACGCGAACACCTGGGCGAAATATTTTGAGGAAGATTCCAAACTATCTCCGGAAGAGAACAAGAAAAAATTCAACAAGTGGCTGCTTGGGGAAGTGGACAAGCTGGCAAAAGAGAATATTATTGGGCACATTCACATGTCGGATAACTTTGGTTATTTCGATGAGCACCTTAATGCGGGCAGCGGGAATGCGCCGTTGAAAGAATTCCTTGACATCATGAAGGATAAGGATTATGAAGGGAAAGTAGTCGTGGAGTGGGGTGCGCAGGGGCCAGAAGAAATGGGAGGCGCAATGCTTGCCAGCTGGGCGAACCTTGCAGGGTCTCCGATTTATCGCGTCGAAGGAACGGGACCACGATGGAGCGATATTGAAACATCAGGGTATTTTGCGTCTGCATCGTCTCCGTTTATAGCGACGGGGAATTATGCCGGGGCGCTCGGAAGAGATTGGAGAATGTGGGGGTACTCAGAAGCTCCAATAGAATAAAGAGGTGGAACAATGAAATTTCAAGTAAAATATACGCCGGAGCGAGATATTCGAAAACAATATCCGCAGAATGAATTTGAGACTGCGAAGACGTTCTCGTCACGCGTGTACAAAGAGTTTGGAGAATTTATTCGAGCCATTGTTTTGTTTGGCGGAACACGCACACGGCAGAAAGAAGCGCCTGGTGATATTGACATTCTGATTGTGCTAGATGACGTGCGTATTCAATTCAATGAAGAGATTGTGCAGACGTATAGAATTATTCTGCAGAAAGTTATTGCTGATACTGATCCTAAACGATTGCATGTGCAGTCGATGAAGTTCAGTAGTTTCTGGGAGTATGTTCGAGCTGGTGATCCCGTTGCGACGAATATTCTGCGTTATGGGGTTGCGCTCGTTGACACAGGTTTTTTTGATCCGTTGCAAATGCTTTTGGATCAGGGAAGAATACGACCGACGCCGGAATCGATTGCGACGTATTTTGCGTTGGCGCCTGCGAATCTGGAAAAAGCAGAGGGGCATATGCTTGCTGCGACTGTTGACCTCTATTGGTCTGTCATCAATTCTGCGCATGCTGCGCTGATGCATCATGGCGAGGTGCCGCCTAGTCCGGATCATGTTGCTGCGATGCTGCAGCAGACGCTCATCAAAGAGAAGAAAATTTCTAAAGAATCCCTGAAGACGATGCAAGAGATGTATGCATTATTTAAGGGGATTACCTCAAGGAGCAAGAAAACAGTTACGGGTAAAGAGTATGATGCCTATCGCGTCAAAGCGGATAGATTCGTTAAAGAAATGGATACATATATTAGAAAAGAAAAAAAGTAAGAAGCTTATGCTTCTTCATCTCCAGCAGCTGTGCCGTAGTTTTCACCAGCTTTCTTCAAGCCTCTGTATTGGGAAATCAAAGGTAACAGTCCTAAATATTCCTTTGTTGCCGCGTGCAGTGTTGGCATCTTCTCAGCAGTGACGTTCTTTGCGCCAACGGAGTTTGCTTGGTTCAAGACATACGCTTTGAAAGCATCAAGATCAGTGTCGCCTAGCTCTCCTAGCTTAATTCCTAGGATTCCCTGCATGGACTTTGCCATAGATTTATTGGTTATTTCAGCCAGGTTCTGCAGTTCTGCCCTGTGGACAGTCTTTCGATCCTTATATGTATCTGATAATTGTGCTTTTGTCAGGCCAATCGTCTCGCCAAATATCCTGCCTGCCTGTGCCTGAAACTTGTCGTTTCCGGGTAAGGCGCCTGTGATACCGTAGAGCTCTTCTCTTACATATTTATCAGCTGCATCGTACATTGCTGCGCCGAGACCTTTTCCGTTATCGTCTTTGTTTGCACGTACGTGGTCCGCCCATGCGAATGTCATACAGTCTTCAAGAGCTGCTGCATGTGCAGGTGCTTCTTTTAAGACTAATTTTGTTAAACCTTCAAATTTTTCGTCCGGTTGTGTTTGTGTTTGTGTTGCTACCATAAAGATTTTTACCTCTATTTTGTTACTATTCAGTGACAAGACTACTATTTAAAGGTTTCGGTGGGGCCCAGATGGTCAAATTCTGCCCTTCCAGGCCGTTAAAATGATGTGGCACAGCATCACCTTACTGTGCCGGATAGGCAAGCTACCCGGGCTCTGGGTATGAATAACTTCCTAATAAAGGTTATGGGTATGTACAGTATGTACTTTCTATGGATTAGTGCCTTATGCCAGCCCCACTAATAGTACCTTGAGGTGGTTTCCATGAAGAAAACAGAAGATACGGTCGTCATTGCGTTGCTCCGGGAGAACAGCCGACGGAGTCTCACGGAGATGAGTCGACTCACCAAGATACCTGTGTCGACGCTGTATGAGCGATTAAAAGAGTATAATAAGGGACTTATCAGGAAGCATACATCGCTCATCGATTTTGCGCAGTTGGGTTTCGCTGCCCGCGCACGAGTATTGCTTAAGGTAAAGAAACCCGAACTCGCACGACTGAAAGAGCACCTGCTTTCCTCGCCATACGTCAACGACCTGTATAAAGTGAATAACGGGTACGATTTTATGGCCGAGTTCGTGTTCAGGACGATGCAGGAGATGGAAGAGCATCTCGACATGCTCGCTGAGAAATATGCAGTAGAAAAAGAAGAAGTGTTTTATATCGTCGATGAGCTGCGGCGCGAGGAATTCCTGAGCAAAGCAAAAGTGCTTACGATGGGCGAGACGCAGTGAGCTGTAAAGCAAACGTCTGGTAAAAATATCGGTAAATATAAATAATCAAGCACTTAAAATAACACATTATGACAAAGAGAAATAAAAAGGAGTTGTCACCAGAACAACGTGCAGAGCTACTCAGAGCATTGAAAGCCCGATTTGAGAAAAACATGAACCGCCATAAAGGTCTTGAATGGGCTAAAGTACAAGCAAAGCTGGAAGCTAATACTGAAAAACTGTGGTCGCTCAATGAAAT
>Ga0247727_10000370_pt1 | contig 109472 bp, 93 predicted proteins | sample WisWelCaveWW1625_FD_202498 | JGI IMG/M metagenome (GOLD analysis project Ga0247727, IMG submission 202498) | Biofilm microbial communities from Wishing Well Cave, Virginia, United States - WW16-25 | ecosystem: Environmental > Aquatic > Deep subsurface > Groundwater > Cave microbial mat... | reverse complement strand
TCACCGGGCTGGAGTTGGTGATCGCCAACAGGTTGTACCAGATATCACTGGCAGAGCTGTTATCGGCGCAAACCATCAGGCCCGAGCCGGTGCCGACGCTGGCCGCAGGTGCGCTGAGATCGGCGAAGTTCGCACCGGAAAACAAAGCGATAGCGGCAGCAGTTTCCAATATGGATTCCTGGCCGGTGACACAGGTTTTATATTCACCTGCTTGCGACGAGCTGTTGATGCCCATCGCGTAAAGCTTGTTGTTGGAAGCGTCAAAAGCCAGCGCCGGCGATTTCCAATTCACGCTCGTGTTGACTTTGAATTTTTGCCAGGAACCCGCGCCGGAGCGCTTGTATAATGTATTGAGAGGATCGCTGCCGCCGGCGTTGCCGTTTTGAGTGAGAATATAAGTGTTGTTGCTGCCATCCACGATCGCGCTAAACTGGTTGTTCCCCCGCTCGGCGCCGAAATACGTCAATGATGCCGTCTCGTCGGTCCACGTTTCATCTGCTGCACCGTCTTGATGGCGGAGAAATCCGTATTTGCTGCCTGCGCCATTCACCTCGCCGTACACCACGCCGACGAAATCGTTGCCGCTCGAAGTAAACGCCACCGCATCAGTAGTGCCGTTGGCGGTCGTCAAACCGGTTTTAATGTCAATGACCGCTGACCACGTCGCGCCGCCGTCAGTGGAGCGCTTCGCTTGCAGCTCATTGGCCTCAATTCGGAAAATCCAGAGATCACCGTTTTTCGCCTGAATCAGGCTGACGGGATTGTTTTGATCGTTGTTCAGGAAAGCCGGATTGACTTTGAAACCGGCGTCTTTCGTCCAGGTATCGGTCGCGCTCGAGTAGCTGAAGCGCCAAAACTCCGAGGAAGAATGATGCGAGCCCATAACGTAAAGTTTGTCCGCGTCGGAATCGAGCACCGCATCGTATTTCAATGTCGAGCTTTTTTCGAGTGAAATAATTTTTGTCCAGACGCCGCCGTCATGCTTCCAAATATACCAGCGGCTGTCCGGGTTATTGTGAGCGATGGCCCACCACTTTTCATCATGGTGGAAAACTTTGCTCTGGTTCGATTTGGTGTAACCGGATTTGGTGTCCGTCGAAATCACGGCGCCGTTCTGGCTTTTCGCCTCTTTGCCGGGCCACGCCATGCCGGCGGCCAATACGAAAAGTAAAGTAAAAAGGCGAACTCCACGTCTGGGGGCTAAACGCATGATCTGCTTCTCCTCGATGCTAACGCACATTGAATGTTTGATAGAATATCATTGTGTTTGAACGATATACTCGCTCGCAGCCGAATTATGAGAGGTAACGTGCGCCAGCCCTGGCCCACCAAGAATGGAATTGGAGAGAAATGCCTATCTCTTTACAGCTTGCTAATTCTTATAATACCGGAATCAGGCGAATTTGCAGAAAATTTCATTTTGAAATGACCTTTTTTTCAATCCAAAACAAGCGCATGTTGCAAATTTAAAACAGATGTTCCTGCACGGCCAGTTGCACACTTTTCGCAACCACGGCTTGCATAATCACCGGTCGATGTAATCACCGGTCGAGAATCAGCACTTGACATTGCACTTTTTTTTCTTTAGATTCAAGCCGTTGTGAAGATTGAGGTTCGTAGTGGCGCCTTTAAGCGCGCCGAGTATGGCTATCGCCAAATCATCACCAACGATCCAGAAAGGAGAAACTCATGGCAGCAAAAGGCAGACGCACCACCCATCGCAGTATCGCCGGCAAAAAACTTTACGCGGTCCGCGATGCGAAAGGCCGTTTCGTGGACATTCAAACCTACGAGCGCGCGCATCGCCAGGATTTGAAGCGCAAAGGCAAAAAAGAAAAAGCCAAATCCAAAGGCTGATTAAATCTCTTTCGAGCTTCCGCCCGCCGGCGCTTCCCCGTTGATTGCGGGCGGAAGTTGTCGATCATTTTCAGATCAACAACATACACCGGCAACGGTGGTAGTAGCTGTTTTGCTCATGAAAGAAAACACGATTTACTTCAAACCCTCCAAGCGCGTAAAATTCGCCCGTTCCTTTAATCATGCGTTGGTCGGCGTCCTCCTCGTGATCCTGGGGATGGAAAGCTTGTCGCACCGCGAAACTGAGCATTTGGTTTTTGCCTTGCTCGGTATTGAAGCAGCCAGAAATGTCATTTTGGAAAAATCTTTTTTGAATCCAGGTCAAGCGCTCGAATCAAATTAAGGATTCCCGCGAAAATGAGGTAACGCAGGCTTCCAGCCTGCAAACGCGCCAATGGCAGACAGGATGTCTGCGCTACATTCAGCGCCGGTGGAATGGTGATCGCGCCTCTCGCAATACCAGTGCTGCCGGTTGAAACGTTCATCAAATATGCTGACTTTTTAGGCATCGGCGAAATCAAAACCGAGCGCCATCGTCAAGGCAAGCTGCCGCAAGGTTTCGCGGACATGTTCGGCTGGGAAGAAATGGTCGCGACCGTCGCGAAAGTTTATTACAGCTTGCCGCCGGAAGAGCAAGCGAAAAGCTGCATTTCCGCCGGCAATTACGGCGAAGCCGGCGCGATCGATTTCTTCGGCAAAAAATACAATCTTCCCAAAGCCATCTGCGGCCACAATAACTACTGGCTTTGGGGACCGCGCGATTGCACCGGCGAGGTGATCATTGAGCTGGGGGGAACTGAAGAAGGGCTTAAAAACATTTTTCAAGAGGTCGAAATGGCCGCGGTTTTCACCAACGCGTATTGCATGCCTTACGAAAACAATCTACCGATTTTTATTTGCCGCCAGCTCAAAATTCCTGTTGCCGAAGCCTGGCGGTTGAACAAAACCTTTAATTGAATGCGATCGCTGCAAAGAAAATTTTCTATGACTTCCAATCACTGTAAATGCAAAATCCGCCTTTTTATCCTTTTTTTTGCTTTTGATGTCATTGCCGGGCTTGGTGACGGCGCAAACGTATCAGGCTTATTTCGGCGACATGCACTCGCATTCGTCTCTTTCTTGGGATGCCAGAGCCGGCTCGAAGATGCCCGCCCAGGTTTATGCGTATGCCAAACACATCGCCCAAATCGATTTTCTCGCCATTAGCGATCACACCAACGGCCTGCCGCAAGTCAACTACGAAAAAATTCGCGTTGCCGCGGCCGCTTACAATGCCCCCGACAGCCAATTCGTCGCCGTCGCCGGACAAGAGCTGGGAAGCCTCGGCAGCACCGGCTACGGGCACATGAATATTTTTGAAGCGCCGACGATTGCCGGCAACGGACTCGACAACGACGAGATTCGCTACAATCTCAACATGGCGTACCAATTCATCATCAACAGCCGCGTCTCCGGGCAATTCAATCACCCCTCGACGGAAAACGGCAACTCCAACTTTCTCAATTTCAATTACGACTCCCCAGCGGATCCGTTCATAACGAGCCTGGAAGTGATCAACGGCACGCGCTCGACGAATTACGAACGTTATTATCTTTTGGCTTTGCAAAAAGGCTGGCATGTAGGCGCGCTCGGCGACCAAGACAGCCACGGGCCGAATTACGGCGATCTCAGGTCAACGGATGGCGATATTTATCTCACCGGCGTGCTGGCCGATTCGCTGACCAAGCCGAAAATTCTCGCGGCGACTCGCGCGCACCGGACTTACGCATTTGAGACCAACCCGGTGAATGATCGAATCTATCTTGACGAGTTCACCGCCGACGGCCGTTGGATGGGAGAAGGTTTTGCCGATGCGGATGACCGTGTGACGTTGCGTCTCTCGGCGCATGCCTCGCCGGCAACCAACACGCGCTTTCGCCAAGCGCAGATTTATCGCAATGGTTTTCTTTTAGCGTGGAAAAATTTGAGCGCACCGGCTTTCGATTGGACCGTGGAAGACACCAATTCCACCGGCAGCCATTATTATTTCGCCAAACTCGTGCAGGAAGACGGCGATTTGTTGTGGACCAGCCCGATTTGGGTGAATAGTCCGGGCGCTGCGCCGGCCGAGCCGGGGCTGATGACGATTCGCAGCTTGCGGCAAAATTTTAGTGACGGCGTGCCGCAAAGTTTCGGTTGGGCAAATGTGAAAGTGCGCGGCGTTGCCACTGCCGGTACACATTTTGGCGAAGCAGGTCCTGGCTATTTGCAAGACTCGACCGGCGGCGTGGCAATCTTCGGCGGTGATTTTTCCAAAGCGGTGGCGGCATTCATCGGCCCACCCAATGCTTTTGAGATGGAGGTGATCGGCGGCGTCACCCAATTCAATGGATCGCTTGAAATCACCCCTTACGCCGTGCGGCGAATTAGCGTGAAGCCGGCCATCACCCCACAATTAATAACGACCGGCCAGATTGCGACTAACGCCGAGAATCTGGAGGGCTTGTTGGTAAGAATTGTTGGCGCCAGCATTATATCCGGTGTTTTTCCTCCTGCCGGCGCGAGCGGCAATCTCGTCATCGACGACGGCAGCGGGCGGTGTGCTCTGCGGATCGACAGCGACACCGACATTGACGGGCAGGCGACACCAACTAGCAAAATTGACCTCATCGGCATCGTCAATCAATTTGATTCGACGGTGCCGTTTACGGATGGTTATCAGTTGTTACCTAGACGGATGGCGGATATTTCGCCGCGCACCGGGGTCAGCGACGATAACAGTGAGGTGCCCCGACAATTTCAGTTATCGCAGAATCATCCGAATCCGTTTTTTGCCGCCGGAGCAACGGAAATCCGATTTGCACTGCCGAGTGCTGCGGAAGTGCGTTTGGAAATCTTGAATCTTCTTGGCGAACGCGTGGTGTTGCTGGTTGACAACAAATTTTTAGCGGGAGAGCATCGAGTGAGATGGAATGGCGGCGCTGAAAATGGCGAGACGGTGGCAGGCGGGATTTATTTTTGCCGCGTGCAGATCGGCAATCACTTTTCGAAATGGACGGCGGTGAGGAAGATGGTGATTTTACCGTAAAAACGATTAATTATTTTTCTCAATTTCTGCGATGAACGTATTCAAGAAATCAATGAATTTTGCGACATCTTCATGGAACTTCTTATGGGTTTCCGGATAGATTCGATCGAGGTCATTCAACTTCTCAAAATCCAAATCAAATCCATAGATATGGCGAAACATGTGGCGAAACTCAAGAAACTTTTTCAGTAAGTTACCTGTCTCCACAGAGATCGCAGGGGGCCGAACAGCGGGAATTTCCAGAAGCATATTCTGCAGCAATGTTTTGTGCCAGGCGGGACCGCTTGGCAATCCACCGTTAAGCTCAGCCGCAATTCTCTGAAAAATTTTTTCAACACCACTGTAAAAGTCATGAAAGATTGAGCCTTTGCCGCGCAGAAAAAAAGTATCCGTCCATTCGCCGAAACGATGGTTTTCCCACTCGATGAACAACTCATCAAGCTTCTTCAGTTGCTCGCGAATTTCAGCCACGATTCTTTTAAGGATCATCGGATCATGCTGTTTCATAGTTCCACCCCTTCTTCTGCAACGATTTGCATGGTAAATGGCCTTGCATCTTCCGCCGGAATAAGGTCGACTTCAAAAATTGTCAAGTCGCCAATTTCCGACGAAATCGAGAAATATTTTCCTTTAGGCAAACCGAAAACGACCAAATCTATATCCGAATGCTCGGTAAACTCTTTCTCGTTGAAGGTCGAGCCAATTCCAACGACGCGAGAGCAGCCATACTTCTCACGGAGCACCTGCGCGATACGCTGGGCATCAGCGTAAGCCGCCCTTTTCCTGGCGGCCATCCGCTCTTGCGCTTCGGCCATGCGTTTCTTCCAGCCGCGCACATAGGGCGTTATGTCAAATTCGAGTTCAGCCATACTTAAAGCATACTGTACGCGCCGGTTAAAATCAAGAAAAATTTTCCTTCCCCTTGACATTTCCCCTTCTTCTTTCTATCTTGGATAAACCGCATTCACGAAACGAACTTTTCCCGAGGGAATTTTTATGCCGATGGCTGTGATCAACTGGTTGAAAGTCCTGCACCTCTTAGCGGTGATGATGGCCGTGAGTGGGGCGATGGCCCAACTATTTATTCTCTCAAAATATCGCCGCGCCGGCTCAGCGGAAGCGGAAGCCAGCGAGAAAATGGCGTTGGCGATCTTTCGCGCGCTCGCGTTTCCCGGGGTGATGGTGGCTTTTCTGCTCGGCCTCGGTCTCGCCGGTGTGATGGGAAAATTTACCGAGCCGTGGGTTCATGCGAAATTGACCCTCGTGCTCATTTGGGTGGTTTTGGCGCACATGCAACTGCGCGGCATGAAAAGGCTCGTGGCGCTGCGCGCTTCCGGCGATACGGCCGCCCTCGAAAAAACCAAATCCGTACAATTGAACATCAGCCGCGGCGTTGCCGTTTTAATGTTGGTGATTTTTTATCTCGCCGTTTTTCGGCTTGATGCTTTTTAAAGTAGCCCAGACCGCCGGTCTGGAGTTTAATTTTTTTGAACTGCTTTAAAATAAAGAACAATGTCTGTATTTCTTCGCTTTTTTGCCATCGCCGCCTTTATTTTTGGAATAACGTTTCAGAGCTTTGCTCGACAACGCACCACGACCATTTCCTGGCTCTATCATCCCAATCGGCCCGGTGTGGAAGCTTACATGCAAGGCGGCGCCTTCGTCGCCAACACCGGCAGCGTCACAGCGATGCTGTTCAATCCCGCCGGCTTGGCGCAGATGCCCGGGCGATTGACCGCAGCGGTTGAAACCGGTTGGGCTTCAAGGACCGAATATCTTAATTTTCGCAATGTCGACCTTGTCGCCGGCTTTCAGCCCGTGCAATTTGCCGGAATAGCCTTTCAGCCGGGGCGTAAATTCGCAGTCGGTGCATTTTATACTCGACCGACGAATTACAATCTGGAGCGGGGGCGATTTTTAAGCACAGGTGAAAATCACCCCGATGAAACGGGCGAATTCGTTGAGCCGGTCTCCAGGCGGGAACAAACGAGTCTTGGCATGGCATTCGCAACTGCGGTAGCAAAAAATTTTTCCTTCGGTGGTGGTTTGGAATGGCGCCGTTCGCGCTTTCACGATCAGATTTTGCGTCTCTATACAAAAGGCCAAGCCGAGGCGGTACGATTTTCAATTGGGGCGATCTTACAGATCCGTGATTGGAATATGGGCATTTCGGCGCAGGGCAAATACAACGCCGCCGGAGACGGAGAATTTACTCCGATATCGGACATTCTTGATACATTAGGTCAGAGGATTAGATACGATCCGCTTCCATTGCCATTTCAATTTTCCATTGAAGAGCCAGCGAGCATTCGCCTCGGCATTGCGACGCCGTACGCATTTGATCGTCTGCGCCTCAGCGCGGATGCGGAATACAAAGATTTTAATAGTGAGGATCCCATTGAGCGGTGGCAGTTTTATGGCGGTGGAATGGTCAAGCTCATGTCCAATGTCGATTTGAGTTTCGGCGCTTTCACCTTTCGAAAAGATTATTCCGCCTACATCGAAGGCCCCAAGTCTGAAATCTTCTGGACAGTCGGGGCCTCAGTTGAAATAAGCCAATTCCGTTTCTCTGGTAGCTTTATGGATGGCGATCTTCTCACGGAAGGTTTTGTCGGACAACGATTCATCAATTTCGCCGTCGGCTTTGTCGTTCCGTAAATCGTTGGCTGGTTAACCGGTTTGCGTGTTAGTCAGTCAAAAAACAGTTAGGCCGCGCGAGACGTTGGGAAAAATTAAAGTGCGGTGGTGAAATTGAAACACGTGTCCTGCAAGCGCCTCCCCATCGTCCTGTATGCGTTAAAAGGGTTACGGTAGTGAACCTAAAGTTTGGTTTGTCAATCAACAAACTTCAAATTCATGGAGTGCTAACATGAATGCCAAATATCTATTGTTAGTTGCGCTAGTTGTGCCGGCTAGTTTCGGTATTGCATTATTGGCCAACTCTCAAAGCAGTTCTAGTAGTGATTACCAAAAGAGAGTTGAGGTTTTTTTTTCAAAAGTCAAAGTAGGTGAATATCAAGGGGCTATTGATTATATATACTCTGGTAATCCATGGCTTTCAACTAAAGCAGACGAGATTCAAAAAGTAAAGAGCCAATTCATTGGATTACCCAATCTTGTTGGTCCTTATTTAGGCCATGAATTACTATCAGAAGAAAGCCTTGCGGGTAGATTGGTTCATATAGATTATTTAGTTGCTTTTGAGAGACAACCAATTCGCTTCGCATTTGAGTACTACAAACCGAAGGATGATTGGATGATTTACTCTTTTTCATACGCCGATGATTTAGATGATTGGATCAAAGAAAAAGCCAAATTGGATTTTATTTACAAGACCCCGCCAAAAGATTAGAAACTATATCTCATACCGGCAGATTGGCATTTGAAGAGAGGGAAAAGAAATCGAAAAAGTTAAATCAAGCGGATAAATTTTGCTTAACTCTGCGTGGTGCGAACTGTGGGGCAGAGGCATGAATTTCATGTTGTGCCAGTTTCAACGCTCCGTCTTCGATCAAACTCTGTCTCGCACACGCCCGCGTTAACCCAAGGGCATAGCTGACCAACTGGCAAACCGGCTAACCAGCAAACACAAAACAATCATTTCGACCCACGGAGAATTCAATGCTTCCCCCAGAAAAAGATGACGAGCTTCGCCAAAAAATTGCCAACGGCTTCATCGTCGAAACCGAAGACGACATGACGACGGGCTATAAAAAAGCTTTGGAAGTCATTCTCACCGTGCAAGGCGACACCGAGCTGGTGAGCGCGCCGGCGTATTATTTTGCTTCCAAAGATGCGCCGACGATCAACAGCCGGTTGGCGGTTTATGCCATCATTCAAGACGAGCTGGGGCATGCCAACATCGCGTATCGCCTGCTCGAAGATCTCGGCGTCTCCAAGCAATGGCTGATGTACGGCCGCGAGCCGCGCGAGTTCAAGCATCCGTATGGCTTCGATCAGCCGTTGGAGAATTGGGCGGAGATGGTCGTGGCCAACGGCTTTTTCGACCGCGCCGGCATCACGCTGCTCGCCGACGTTCACAAGAATTGTTCTTATGGCCCATGGCAACGCGCGCTAACCAAAGTTGACCGCGAAGAAGTTTTGCATCTGCGCCACGGCGAGAGCTGGATGAAACGTCTCGCCAAATACAGCGGCGCGGCCAAAGAAGCCTTGCAGCGCGCGGTGGATTGGATGTTCCCGATGACGCTCGAATGGTTCGGCCTGCCGGACAAATTAAAAAAGCACCAAGACCAGCTCGAGTATAAATTAAAAGGTCTCACCAACGACCAGCTTCGCCAGGTGTGGATGAGCGCCACCGTGCCGCTCTGTGAAAGTTGCGGCCTCAAAATACCGGCGCATTACGATGAGGTAAAAAAAGAGTATATTATCGAATATGAATTCCCGGTGCAATACGATCCGCAAGCGAAGCGCTGGCTCTTCGACGAGCCGATCAATTGGGAGCAAGTTTTCCAACGCTGGAAAAAGCGCGGGCCGATGAATCAGACTTACATCAGCATGATTCAAGGCGACAAGACCGGAACTTTCGGCGGGCTGCACTGGTCGGCGTAAATCACTTCTAAGAAGCCGTCACTGCGAGCCCCGCTCACAGCGGGGTAAACTCCGCGAAGCAGTCTCTTGCCTGCGAGAAGATCGCTTCGGCTCCGTTTTGCGGAGTCCCGAAAAGCGGGGCAAAAAGCGCCTCGCGATGACAAGTGGTTTCTTGCGGAAAATGATGGAAAGTCAAATTGCGCTGACGGGTCACTATGAGTGACCGGTCGGTTTTGCGTATTTCTCATAATGATTGAGCCCAAAAAAATTTGGTCCGCCCTTGCTGAAGTGACCGATCCCGAGATGCCGATCAGCATCGTGGATATGGGCCTGATTTACGACGTCCGTTTCGGTCACGGCCAAGTTGAGATCGATATGACATTCACGGCGATTGCCTGCCCGGCAATGGACATGCTGCTTGCGGATGTGCGGGAGAAGGTGAGCGCGCTGCCGGGGGTAGCTTCGGTCAAAATCAATGTTGTCTGGAATCCGCCGTGGAACAAGAGCCGTTTAACCGGGCAAGGCTGCGACATTTTACAGAGCTTTGGCGTGGCGGTGTGAGAGGTTGCATCTTAACCCGGAAGCCATTATATTTTGAAAAAGAATCGCATGTCGCACCCGGCGATATTTTCATTTATTCTGCCGGCTTGACGAATAACTACAAATTGAAAGCCATCTCGGCTTTATTTTTGGTTAGACCGCGATCCGGAGCGCATGTATCCTTGGGCCGGTATGTTGTCGACCCGTATGGCATTGAGACAAACGCTTTTACTTTTCCAATCATCCAACTGTCGGCGCTGCGGGATGCCATACTTGCAGGCAAGAAAGACTCTCTCGGTTTTTTGCCGCTGCTCTTGGATATTTCTCCAAAGCCGGATTTAGCGTTGCTCAAGAAGCAGCGCGCACTGATGAATTTGCTGGAAAAGGATCCCGAGCGTTTCGAAGAAATTCTCGGACTCTGTGCAATTTTGGCGAAGCGTTATTTCGCGAGAAAAATTCTTGACCAAGTTTATCGGGAGAACACAACCATGCTTACAAAACAAATGATAAAAAAATTCCCGGGGCTTAAGGAGCCGGTTCAGGAAATCGAGAAAGAGGCTAGAGAAGAAGGCCGTGAAGAAGGCCGCGAAGAGGGGATTTTGAGGGCCTTCCAACAAAATCTTCTCGATCTCCTTGAGGCGCGTTTTGGCGCTTTGGACAAAAAAACTCTCGCGACGATTAATTCCATTCGGGACATCAAGAACCTGCGAAGGCTCTTCAAAAAAGCCTTGCGGCTTCAATCTTCGGAAGCTCTGCGCAGCTTAATCGCTTCATACGCCGGGGATAACGGCCGGCATAATGGCCGGAAAAAGCAAAATCATTGAAGCACAATAATCTTGGAAAACAAAGACTATGTCATCTCAACGCATTTACGAAGTTTTTGCCCGCAAGACGCACGAAGAGCCGATCATACACGTCGGCAGCGTCAATGCGCCGAACGACGAGCTGGCCAAAGTTTATGCCTGGACCGCCTATGACGAAGAGAAATGGGTGGAGATGTGCGTCGTTCGCCGCAGCGAGATTATTCCGGTGCTCAATCCGGAGAATGTGCCGATTTGGGGGAACTGATCGTGTAACGTGAAACGTGTAACGCTCTTTCATACATAGATCGTTACACGTTACACGAATAATCATAAGTATGAAAATACAAAAAATATGAGCATACAAACTTTTTCTTCTGCTAAAGATCTCCCAAACGACTGCCGCGAGCCGGTGCGTTCGTTGCTGCTGGCGATTGCGGATACAAAAATGTTTCTCGGCTTTCATTACGGCGAATGGACGTTTGGAACGCCGGCGCTGGAAGCGTGCATCGCCGCCTGCAGCATGTCGCAAGATGAATTCGGCCATTTGCGCCTGTTGCACGCTTGCATTAACACACAATTTGGCGACAGCCCGGATACTTTGATTGAAAAACGGCCGTTAAACGAATTTGCCAATGTCGCATGTTTGGATCGGCCGCTGGCGAAATGGGCGGATTTTGTTGCGATCAATCTTTTCACCGACGGGGCGCTCACGGTGATCTTGACCGGTTTACAGAACTCGTCTTTCGCGCCGGTGGCGAATTTTGTCGATAAAATGGTGGAGGAAGAAAAGCACCATCTCCGCAACGCGCAGGGTTGGTTTCGCACGCTTGCCAAGTACAATGCGCAAACCCAAGCCGCGCTGGAAGAAGCCAGTCGCTGGGCGCTCTCCCCCACGCTCGAATGGCTTGGCCCTCTCGAGCATCCCACGATGAAGAAGCTCGAACAGCACGGCATCATCAATGCGCCGTGGGGAATTTTGCGCCAGCGCTTTCTTGATTGGGTCGGCGCCTTCGCACAAGAACAAAAAATTGCGGTCGGAATAAAACAAAGTGATGGACATTGGGCGCCGGCGTTGCCGATTGATTTTTCAAACTGGAATCCGGCGGTGCGGCGCTGCACAGCGGGCCAACCCGACGACGGCATTCTCTATCATTTGCGCGGCAGCAAGAATGATATTTTTAAACTCGGCGAGCACGGTTAGAAAATGCAAAAAGAAAAAAGCAAAAAGCAAACGGCAAACGGCTCATCTGTTGCATGCCCCTTTTGCGGATCGAAAGAGACCCAGCAGGAGACGGATTTTGGCACGACGCTGGCGTATGCGCAGTTTTATTGCCGTCAATGCCGGACGCCGTTCGAGTGGATCAAGTGGGGAGATGAAAACGCGGGAAACGATTTGCCGCCTTTTCTTTTGCACGAAAAAAGTGCCAACGTTTAATTGGTTTTTGCTATAGCCAATTTTCCCCAACCCAACTTCCGAAAACAGAATCACAAAATTACACCTTCGAATTTTGCCTCTTTGCGCCTCAATCATCATCGAAAATTTCATTCGACCATACTCGGCAACGAGCGCGATTTGATCGTGTGGCTGCCGCCAGGTTATGAAACTAAACCAAAGCGGCGTTATGCGGTTTTGTATGTCCACGATGGGCAAAATCTTTTTGATCCGGCCGCGGCTTTTGCCGGCGTGGCTTGGCAGTTGGGCGAAACCACCGAGGCGCTCATTCGCGCGGATAAAATCGAACCGGTCATCATTGTCGGAATCGCCAACACCCCGGCGCGCGTTGATGAATACACACCTAAACGCGGCCGCAAGTACGCCGCGTTTCTCATTGACGAAGTCAAGCCGTTCATCGACCGCACATATCGCACGTTGCCGGATCGCCAACATACCGCGGTGATGGGATCTTCGCTCGGTGGGTTGATCTCGCTTTATCTCGCGTGGTGGCATCCCGAGGTGTTCGGCATGGCCGGCTGTCTTTCCGGCTCGTGGATGTGGGACAATGCGGCGTCGATTCGAATGGTGGAAGCCGATCCCCGGCCGGCGCCGCAAATCAAAATTTATCTCGATCACGGCAGCGAGGGCGCGGAAGGCAATCAAGCGTGGATTTACCGCAGCATGCGCGACGCGCTCATTGGACGAGGTTTTCGGGTGGGAAAGAATCTGGCTTACTATTTCGGCATTAACGACGAGCACAACGAAGCGGCGTGGGGTCGGCGCGTGGGGAGAGCGCTGCTATTTCTCTTTGGGAACCCCGATTTTGCATTGTAAGACTAAAACTGCCCCCAATCGATTTCAACAACTGAAGAAAAATCGGGGTTTGACTTTTTATGTGCAACATTAAGGAAAAAAATCATTCTCCCGCGCGCCAGCGCCGTAGCGCCTCGTGAGTGCTCTCGGTGGCCAAGTTTTCCGGCAGGTTTTCCCAGGCAAAAAATCGTGCCTCGAGCGCGTCGTCGCCGGCCTGCAATTTTCCGCCGGCGATTTCGCCGATGAAAATGGATTTCAACAGGCATTGCTCCGGGTTGAGCAGACTCGGCAAGCCCATGGTGCAAAGCAGCCGCGTCAAGCGAACTTCGAGACCGGTTTCCTCGCGCACTTCGCGGATGGCGGCAATTTCCGAGCTTTCGCCCCAATCGAGATGGCCGCCGGGCAAAGCCCAATCGCCGACGCGCGGCGGCAGTTTTCTTTTGATGAGCAGAACTTGGCCTTCGTTATTGGTGACGATCGTTTCCGCCACCGGAATTGGATTGATCCAATGAATCCAATCGCAAGTCGGGCAAGCCGGATGCTCGCGGTCGCCGATTCTGCGACGGCCGAGCTTGCTGCGGCAGCGCGGACAATAATAGTATGCCGTCGGCGGACCGTTGCGCTCGGCGCGCCAAACTTCCACGGCGCTTTTGGCCGAGGCAAAGGCAACAGGCGGCAAATCGTTTTCGGAGAACCAGGCAACTTCTTCCGCATCGTCACCGGCGCTGATCTCGCCGCTTAAAATATGGCCGCGAAAAATCAGCACCAAATGGCTGCTCTCGCCGTCGATGATATCGTTGTAAGTGCCGATCAGCGCCGCGGCTTCAACGCGCAAGCCGGTTTCTTCGGCAACTTCGCGCACGGCGGCCTGCTCGGCGGTTTCGCCAAATTGCACGAAGCCGACCGGCAAACTCCACGCGCCGGCGTGGGGCGAAGCTTTGCGGCGAATCAGCAGCACGTGGCCGCCATTTTCAATCAAACATCCGGCCGCCGGAATCGGATTGTTCCAATGAACGTAATCACAAGCAGGGCAGGAGAGATATCCGCGCGGCTCGATTGGTTTGCTCTCCAATTGCGTCGCACAACGGGGACAGAAGGGCATAGAAGTTTTCAGGTGATTGTTGGCTGACCTCGGCCATAAAAAAGCCAGTCCTTTTTGCCGAACTGGCTGCGCCATCTTCGATCGTCGACAATCCTATCACGGTACACGGCTGATGATTTTCGCCGTTTCGCAGCGTTGTCCTTATTTTCAATTTAGCAAAATTTTTATTTAGAAACAAGCCGCCTTACGAAAAAAATTAAAATACCGCTTGAAATAATTCTTCACAAATCCTATATTCACAAAGGCCATCTCCCGGAGTTGCCGCGGACGGCGAACCTAAATTTGGACATGAGCGACGTGATTGATTCTGCAAAGGAAATCATCCGGAAGCCCGTCAGTATGGTTGTGATCGGTTTGGTGTTTGGTTATAATGCTTGCGAAAACCCTTTCCAAACTCGCACGCCGGAGCCTCCCAAGCGGACGCAGAGCACCTGGCTTTTGCCCCACTCGCCGGGAATCGTGTTCATCAATTTGCGCAACGCGCTGGCCGAGTTGAATGCCGTCAATTACAAGCGCTGCTTTTCGGATTCTTTTCGTTTCGTTCCTGAAGCGACGGTGGCCAATACCAATCCCGGCAAATTCGACGGCTGGAACCTGCAAAAAGAGGGCGGCTACTTGGAACAAATGCTCAATCCTTTGCCGCCCGATTCCGCTTTCACTTTGCGCCTGGATTCTTTGTCGACCGTGGATATTGGGAGCGAATCCATCATTTATTTGCAGCGCTACGAGTTGATTGCGCGGCACCGGCTGCAAAGCATCGGCATTCCCCGCAAAGTTTCCGGCGAAGGGCGATTTTGGCTGGGCAAAAATAGATTTGAGGAATGGTCGATCTACCGCTGGGAAGATTTTGCCAGCGGCAGCGCGTTTACCTGGAGCACTTTGAAAGCGGCTTTTTCGCAATGAAGAACAAGCGCCCGCTCACGCGCGGTTTTAGCATTCCCGCGTGGCAAAAAAATCTGACGCTGGTATTTTCGGTCGGCATCGTCGTGATGCTCGGCGTCGAATATCTCGGCCGTGATCGCACGAAGGCAGCGCCGGCCGGTACCGGCAAGGCGGCATCGACGCGGCTCAATAAACCTTCAGCGGAAATTTCAGCAGCGCCGCGGCCGAAAGCGAAACCGCCGTCGCAAGAGGAAAGAATACGCCTGGCCACCGACCGCGTGTTGACCAACTTCGGGATTCGCGTCGATTGGATCAAGTATCGCGGCAACGATCGCGACGTGCGCGTTCCCAAAGAAATTCATCCGCTCGTTATTTATCAGGTTTTGTCGAACCAGGTGCGGCAGCTCGGCGGCAAAGTGGAAAGCGGCACGGAAGATTTGCGCACCGGTGAAACCAATTTGGCCTATTCATTTGCCGGAAAAACGCTCGGCATGATTCGCCTCATTCCCGATCCCGCGCTCACGCGCCACGCCGGCAAGATCGCCATCATTATTGATGATTTTGGATACACGACCAGTGATGTGGTCAACAGCCTGCTCAAGCTGGAAATTCCGATCACGTATTCGATCATTCCGGGATTGAAATTTTCCAAGGCGCTGGCCGAGCGTCTGAACAAAGCCGGCAAAGCGATTCTCATTCACATGCCGATGCAAGCGTTGGAACGCCGGGTGGAAAGCGACGGTTACAGCCTGCTGGTCAATATGAATGAAAAGGAAATTCGCGAGCGGGTGCGCAAAGCGATTGCAGCAGTTCCACACGCCGCAGGAATGAACAATCACATGGGCTCGGCCGCGACGGTGCGCGACACCCTGTTGGCGCCGGTTTTTGAAGAGCTTGACAAGGCCGGGCTTTTTTTCATCGACAGCCGGACCAATCCCAACACGCATGCTTTCAAACTGGCGAAGAAAATGGGTTTGGAGGCTGAGATCAACGACATCTTTCTCGATAACGAAGAAAGCTGGGAGAAGGTGCAACAAAAAATGTGGCAGCTTGCTGATCTCGCCGCCAGCCGCGGCTCGGCCATTGCGATCGGGCATCCGCATCGCTACACGCTCCAAGCGATTCAAGAGATCGCGCCGCAGCTTGTTCAACGCGGCTTTCAATTCGTGCCGGTCGAGGAGTTGACGCGCCAGCCGGCTCCCGAAGAAAAAATTTTGGCGCAACGGGCGAACTGACTGGATCCTGGATGCTTGATCCTCGATCCTCGATCCTCGATCCTTGACCCTTGATTCTTGATCATAGATTCTGCTCGCCAACCTTAGCATCAAGCATCCAGGATCGAGTATCCAGCAAGGATCAAGCATCAAGCGACCAGCAACCAGCAAAAAGGAGACCATCATGGTGCGTTTGGGTGTAAATGTGGATCACGTCGCAACGTTGCGCGAGGCGCGCAAAGGCAAGATGCCGGATCCGGTGGCCGCCGCCGTAATAGCCGAGCTGGCCGGAGCGCATGGCATCATTTGCCATTTGCGTGAGGATCGCCGTCACATTAAAGACAAGGATCTTTATCTGCTCAAGGAAATGGTCAAAACCCATTTGAACATGGAAATGGCGCCGACCGACGAGATGGTCAAGATCGCCACCGAAGTGGTGCCGGACATGGTGACGCTGGTGCCCGAGCGCCGCGAAGAGTTGACGACGGAAGGCGGTCTCGATGTGATCGCCAATTTTGAATACTTGCACGAGGCGATCATGATTTTGCGCGCCAATAATATCGTCGTCAGCCTGTTTGTCGCACCGGAGATCAATCAGATCAAAGCCGCCGCGCGCGTGAAAGCCGATTACGTCGAGTTGCACACCGGCATGTTTGCCGGCGCGGAAAGCCTGAACACGGTGGCTGACGAGCTGGAGAAAATTCGCTCGATGGCGCTTGCCGCCAGCAAGCTCGGCCTCGGCGTGAGCGCCGGCCACGGGTTGAATTATCAAAACGTGCGCGAGGTTGCCGCCATTCCGCAAATGGAAGAATTGAATATCGGCCACGCCATTATGGCCAAGTCGGTGATGGTGGGCATGGAGCGGGCCGTTCGGGAGATGTTGGAGCTAATTCGGTAGGCAAGCTAATTAAAAAATTCAGAGAGTTCCATATCGCGTGAATTCATCATCTGCATTACTCGCCAACGTCACTCGCGGCGGCAACATTGAGAGCCAACATTACGGGCACCTCGCCGTCGTCGATGCGGACGGAAAAATCGTTTTTGCGCTGGGCGACCCGCGCTTCGTCACGTATATCCGCTCGGCGGCCAAGCCGTTTCAAGCGATTCCACTCTACGAAGATGCGGTTCCGGAAATCTTCGGCTTCCGCGACGATGAAATGGCCGTGATGATGTCCAGCCACAATGGCGAGCCCAAGCACATCGACGCCGTCGCCAGCATTCTGAAAAAAATCGGCTGCACGCCGCAAGACTTGCAATGTGGCATCCATCCGCCGCTCGGCGTCGCGGTGGTGCGAGAGCTGAGAAAACGCGGCGAGCGCCCGACGGTTTTGCACAACAACTGTTCCGGCAAACACGCCGGCATGTTGGCGGCTTGCGTGAATCGCGGCTGGCCGCTCGAGACGTATCTTGATCCCGAGCATCCGCACCAGCAGCACATTTTGCAAACTATCGCGCGTTGGGGATGGCTGCCGGCGAGCGACATCGGCGTCGGCATTGATGGCTGCAGCGCGCCGGTCTTCGCCATGCCGCTGTTCAACATGGCGCGCATGTATGCGACTTTAGTAAGCTCGCTGGATGCCGTCCCACGCCGCATCGTGCAAACTTTTGCGAGCGCGCCGGACATGATCGCCGGCGAAGATCGCTTTGACACCGACTTGATGCGTGCGACCAACGGCCGCATTATCGCTAAAATCGGGGCCGAAGGCGTTCAGTGCATCGGCGTGGCCGGCGAGCATCGACTCGGCATGGCGCTGAAAATGGGTGACGGCTCGCATCGCGCCGTGCCGTCCGTGGTGCTGGCGGTGCTGCTCAAGCTCGGCCTGATCTCGACGGACGAATACGTGCAGTTGCCGAACTACCATCACGTGATCATCAAAAATCATCGCCACATTGAGACCGGGTTTATTGAAGCGGTGATTTGATGATGAATATAAGTCAGGAAAAGTCTGAGTAAAAAATTGCAATTTCAGCAGAGTATCTTGACTGGTGCTAAATTTACATAAGTGGCAGCATGAGCGCCATAGAATTATCCTTTGAGATATGTGGAGAAACAATCACCCCGCCAAGGGATCGCAAATTTGGGTTTATGGCTATTACCGGACTTTTCCGCCGCGGTTGCAATGGGCCTTTTATTCAAAGAAATCGCGTATTGTTGTGGTATACGATGAACAAGCCGATCTTATTGCCACCGTCTTCAAAGTCGAAGTAGCTACTGAGTTTTTCTTATTGCAAGATCAACCCCGAAAGATCAATCTCAAGCAGTGGAGTGTCTAATATGCAAACAAGGTCTATTGAAGAACTGCCAAAACTTGTCGCTAAATATCGCGGATATATCGAAGATCCGGAGGGAAATGCCGTTGAGTTGCTTCACATGTTTTTGATTCGCGATGCCATAGAAGCGCTTCTCACGGATGCCCGCCAACCAAAATCTATCTCCTCCGAATTGCATCGCGAAATCAAAGAGCTTGACGACACGCTCTGGCACCAGCGCCAGCTTTTTCTTGAAGTGATTACGCCCATGCTCTTGCAAAATGCCAGGCGCAAAAGGAGATTCTCACGCGACGCTTGGTGGTGGTATTTGGATGAATTGGTCGAGCCCAAGGCAGAGCTAACCGCGCAGCGCAAAACCCCGAGGGAGAAAGTGGCGGCATAGTTTGGATCAATTGTAATCCGGGTTATGCAACAAAAGAAACCTAAATCGGTAAGTGCGCGTTTAATCTCAAAAGCCTTATTCCTGGTGCAAAAAATTTTACTTTGCTGAAAATCTTGCCCTCTCCGTCTGCAACCGGGCCGGAGATATTGTATCTAAAAATTATTGAATTATTCAAATTTGTTGCTTGCCCTTTTGAAAAAAGTTTTTAATTTATAATCGGAGCCGTGAGGCGGGGCATGTTGAAATTCACCGGATCGATCAAAAGCACGATGTGGTTGCGTCGATCAAACAATTTCACGCGAAGAACGGACCGAATATGGGCCTTGCTCTAGCCGGCATCGCCGCATATTGGCGCCATTACACCGCTAACAGAGAGGAGAGGCTATGATACGCGCCATTTTGTTCGATCACGACGGGGTTTTGGTAGACAGCATGCCGTATCACGTTGAGGCCTGGAAGCGCGTCATGGCGCGCCACGGCATCGAAATCGAACCGCTCGAAATTCTGCTCGCCGAAGGCGCCACCACGATGGAAGTGGCGGCCGAGCTGTTTCATCGCCACAACAAGCCGGCCTCGCCGGATCAAGTGCAGGAGATTGTGCTCGAAAAGCGTGATGAGTATTTAGCCAATAATGCCACCCAGCTCAATGACGGGGTCCTGGAAGTTCTCGAGTACCTGAAGTATAATCGCTATCGCCTTGCTTTGGTGACCGGCTCCATTCGCTCCCAGGTGGAGCCGGTGCTCGGTCCCGAAATTTGCAGTTGGTTCGATTGTATCATCACCGCCGAAGACGTCGAATGCGGCAAACCGGATCCTGAGCCGTATTTGCGCGCGATGCAGAAATTGCACGTGGCGCCGAGCGAATGCCTCGTGATCGAAAATGCGCCGCTGGGCATTCGCGCCGGCAAATCCGCCGGCGCCGCGGTTGTCGCCATCACGACCACCCTGGCCCCCTACAACCTGCGTGAAGCCGATGCCATCGTTCACGATTTTGAGGAACTTCGCCGCCGCCTGCCGAGTATCATGAGCAAATACGAAGGACCGCTTTTGCAGCCCAAACTCAAACCGGCCCTGCCTGAGTTTCAAAAACTCATCGACCTTGAAGACGAACTATATTAAGGATGTCATCATCGTGAAGCAAAAAGCCGGAGCGCACGTTTTTTATCACCTCGCCGTTTTTCTATTGGCCTGCCTTTTGTTTTCTCGTTGCACCGAGAAGAACCCCGTTCAACCCGCGTTGAAAAATCCGCAGATTATTTTGATTCAAGCACCGGAGCGTGCCTACCAATTTCCGTCGGTTCCTGCCGGCATTCATGTTCGTGCCGAAGATCCGCAAGGCGTGAGAACGCTCGCCGGCGTGCAGCTCACGGTCCGGCGAACCAACTTGACGCAACTCGCTGTTTTCACCATGGGAGACAAAGGGTTGAACGGCGACATTCTTGCCGGCGACGGCCAATATTTTTTGCCGATCGATACGGCGCTCGTTCACGGCCAAACCGGCACCTTCATTCTTGAAGTGCTGGCGCGCGATCTCGACAACTTCGAGAGTGAAGCCAAGCGTGACACGCTCACCATTTTGGCGGGAAAAGAAAATCGCCTGCCACAAATTCTCTCCGTCACCATTCCCGCTCGCGTCTGGCCTGATTCTTCTTATCGCCCGCAACTCCTCGCGCGCGTGAGCGATCCGGATGGCGCCGGCACGGTGCGCGTCGTTCGTGTAGAAATTTATCCGCCATATTTTTCGCGCCCGGCCTTCACCGACAGTCTACTCGATGACGGCCAGCATGGAGATGGTGCGGCCGGTGATGGACTTTTTGGCCAAACGTTGACGCCGGCCCGTTTTGGCTGCAAAACCGGCCTTTATAATTTTGTCTGCCGTGCCGTCGATATTCCCAACAGCATCAGCGCCGCGGAAACCAAAACCGTGTCGGTGAATTTGCTGAGAGAAAATAATGTGCCGCCGCTCGTAGCGGATTTGCAAGCGCCCTCCACCATCTCGCGCAACGCCGTGCCAAATGCTTATCTCTTATCAGTGCGCGCCACCGATCCGAATGCGCCCTGCGATGGGATAAGGCGGGTTTTCTTCAATAGTTTCCAACCCAATGGCAATGCCTCGGCCGGCAATCCGTTTTCAATGCGTGACGACGGCCAGCAAGGCGACGCCGTTGCCGGCGACGGGCGTTATTCGCTCAGGATTCAAATCACCCCGCAAAATGCCCTCGGCAATTATCGCTTCGAATTTCAAGCCGAAGATCAAATGGGGGCGCCAAGCGCCAAGCTCGTTCTTACCATTAGCGTGACCGATTAAAATGCAATTTTTCAGAATATTTTTTAGCAGCATTCTGTTTGTAATGCTCGGCTTGCTGGTTTCTGCCGACGCCCAAATTCTTTTGAAAAACAGTTGGCAGCTCGGCCGGCAAGCCGAGCCTTTATCCGGTTTGCGCTCCAATTCCGTGTCGGATATCGCGATCTATCGCGGCGATATCTGGTTGGGCACGGGAAAAGGCCTGGCGCGCTCGCGTGACGGCGGAAATACTTGGGCAACCTACACGCAAGCGAACGGTTTGCCGCGCGGCGGCATCTCTGCATTGGCGGTGACGGACACGATTATTTGGGTAGCAGCGGCGTTCGACTCATTGACGCGAGATGCGGGTGTGCTGCCAACCGGCGGCGGCTTGAGCTACTCGCTTGATGACGGCCGCACTTGGACGCATATGGAGCAATTCGGCCCCACGCCGGTGCAAAACGTCACCTACGATATTGCGCTGCGCGGCAACGACGTGTGGGCGACCAATTTCGGCGGCGGCTTGCAGCGCTCGCAAGATCGCGGCCAAACTTGGGAAGTGGTGCCGCCCGACACCTTCTTCTTCGATCCTTTGGGCAATTTGAATCATCGTGCTTTTTCCATTATCAACGCGGATGGTGTGTTGTGGCATGGCACTGCCGGCGGCATCAACAAATCATTGGATGGCGGCAGCACGTGGACAAATTTTTCGCGCACCAATCAAACACTGGCGATCTCCGGCAATTTTGTCGTCGCCATTGGCCAACAAAAATGGCAAGGCCGCGAGTATATTTGGGCCGCAACCGTGAATGCCGAAGATCCCAACGAGACGCGTGCCGTTTCAGTCACCGAAGACGGCGGTTTCACTTGGCGCGTTACGCTTGCCGGTGAATTTGCCCACAACTTTGCATTCGATGATTCCATCGCGTATGTCGTCACCGATAACGGCTTGCACAAGTCCATCGACTTTGGCCGGACTTGGGCGAAATTTCCGCCGGTAGTTGACGGCGCGAAAGGCGAGCGGTTTCTCACCTCGGAATATTTTGCCGTCGGCGCTATCATCAGCCGTTTATTTGTCGGCGGTCCGGATGGGATCGCATACACCGACAACAACGGTTCGACGTGGAATATTCAACGGGGTTCTGTGAAAGCCGGCGAAAGCGGCGCGCCCCGAACTTATGCTTATCCCAATCCCTTTTCGCCTTTTCGCCACAATCAATTCCGCGACGACGGCAACGTGCGTTTTCAGTATAACACGACACGCGCGACGAAAGCGACACTCAAAGTCTACGATTTCGCGATGGAGCTTGTCGCTGAAGTGGTCAATCAAAAGGATCGGCCGGTCGCTGGCCAATACGCCGAAGTGTGGAACGGCCGCAACCGCCGGGGCGAGGTGGTGGCGAATGGCGTCTATTTTTATCGCCTCGATTTGGAAGGAGACGGCACGTTTTGGGGGAAGGTGATGGTGCTGGATTGAGGCTGGTCGCTCGTTGTCAGTGATCAGTTTTCAGTAAGCAGTTTCCAGTTTACTGAATGCAGATTTCCGGGCGCTATTGTTTTCAAGCGAATTTCTGAAAATTCTCTTTCGTTGCGGTTCCCTTTTAGTTGCAATTTGTCGAGGTAAGTTGTGAAATTCGTAAAATCATTTTTGTTATTTTTCTTTTTTATCTTCGTTGCCGAGGCGGTTGCCCAAGGCGGCTACGCCGGCGCGTTTCTGCGCATGGGCGTTGCCGCGCGCTCGGAAGCCATGGGCCGCGCGTACGTCGCCGTCGTCGAGGGCAACGAGTCCGCCTTTTACAACGCCGCAAGTGTGGCCATGTTGCAGCGTCGCGAGCTTAACCTCTCCTTTCGGCCGCTGACGCTGGATCGCAATTTTGCCTACATCGCCATCGGCTTGCCGATTCACCCTAAATCCGACAGCACCGGCAGCGCGCTCAACGGCGGCTTGAGCGTGAGCTGGATTCACGCCGGCGTTAATAACATCGACGCGCGCGATTTTGACGGCGAAAAGTACGGCACGCTTTCCAATTCCGAAAATGCCTTCAGCCTCTCCTTTGCTTTGCAGCCTCATCCTCGCGCCACCATCGGTCTGAGCGTGCGCGTCGTCATGAATCGGCTCAACGGCGTGACTCAAGATGAAGGCAATCTTTCCAGCAACACGACCGGCTTTGATTTCGGTGCGCTGGTCGAGCCGATGGACGGTGTGCGCCTCGGCGCGGTAGCGCGCAATGTCAACTTGAAATATAGCTGGAACACACAAGAAGTCTACGAGCGCGGCACCACGAATTTCGATAGATTTCCGCGCGCCTTTCGAGCGGGCATTGCGATTTCCCGCCCATGGTCCTGGTTTACTTTGGCGGCAGATTACGAAAGGCGAGTCGCGACCACGCGCAATAAAAACAGGTTCATCGAGGCGACGTGGCACGTTGGCGCCATCGCCAACCTGCGCAATTTTGTGCAACTGCGTCTCGGCTTGAACGATGGCCAGCCGACTTTCGGCGCCGGCTATACGTTCGGCCTGCTGGGCAGAAAATCCGAGTTGCACTACGCTTTTGTCACCCATCCCGAAAGCCTCGATAGCGACCACGTGTTCGGCTGGGCGTTTGTTTTCTAGTTGCTGGTTGCTGGTCGCTTGTTGCAGGTTACTTGATTCTTGTTTAGTCATTAAATCAAAAATTTTGCAATGAAGGATTCAATATGTTTTGTTCACATCGAAGTTTGTTTATGCGCTTGTTGAAAATTTCACCCTTTCGAGTTTTACCCGCCACCCGCCACTTGCCACTTGCCACTTGCTTTTTGCTCTTTGCCTTTTGCTCTTCGCCCGCCCAGGAAGCCGGTAAAAGCGGCCTCGCCTTTTTGAAAATCGGCGTTGGCAGCCGCGGCGCTGCGCTCGGCGAAGCCTACTCGGCGCTCGTTGATGAGCCGGCGGCGCTTTATTGGAACCCGGCCGGACTCGCCGCAGTCAAGGGCACGCATCTCACCTTCTCGCATGTGAGCTGGCTGCAAAACATCAATCACGAATTTGCGGCAGTGACTTTTCCAGGTTTTGGCGGCACGCTCGGACTCGGCGTCATTGCGCTGATGTACCCCGACATTCAGGTTCGCACTGAGCAGCCGACGGCCGAGCCGATTGGAACTTTTGACGCGCAAGAACTCGCTGCCGTGCTGGCGTTCGGCCGGCAGTGGCGCCCCAATCTGGCCGCCGGATTTTCGGTTAAATATCTTTACGAAAAAATTTATCTCAACTCTACAACCGGCTTCGCCGTCGATCTCGGCGGCTTATGGCAAACCCCGCTGGAGCATTTGAAACTCGGCGTGACCCTGCAGAATCTCGGCAGCATGGGGGCGTTGCGGCGCGAGGATATCAAACTGCCGGCCCTCGTGCGTTTGGGCGGCGCTTATGCGTTGCCCATTTCTGCGGGAGAAAATCAGTTGGCGTTGACCGCGGAACACGTTCGCTTTTTGCGCGGCGGTGAGGGCAGCAGCGCCGGCGCTGAGTTTCTCTTTCGCAAAATGCTCGCCTTGCGCGCCGGATACCAATTCAACCGCGAGAACCGCAGCGTCACCGGCGGCTTCGGCACCGCGTTCGGCCGCTATCAGCTCGATTACGGCTACGCGCCGTTTGCGAACGATTTGGGCAATGCGCACCGGTTTTCGGTGGAGGTGAAGCTTTAAAAAACTTTTGTATTGACTTTTACCCTTGAGGAGTTATATTTTATCTTAAAATAGGAGTTTCTATCATGTCAGTATTAGAGTTGACGGAAAAAGATTTGAAATCTCGATTGATGAACGAGCTGGATAGGTTGAATAGAGAGCAATTATTGCTTATTCACCAATTCGTGTCTCGGATCATTGCTGAAAATTTGATTAACGCGGTGACGGGCGATTGGGAAGCCGGAACCATCAACCGGGCGACCATTCAAAAAGCCATCCATGAACATAGAGCAAAGCATCCTTACGGAGAATCGGAATCTTGAGAGTCGTGATTGATACCAATGTTTTTGTGGAATCGCTCTCCAGAACCAGCCGTTATCACGCTATATTCGAAAATTTGGTGCAGGGAAGTTTTTTGATTTGCGTGTCCACATCGATACTGCTGGAATATGAAGAAATTGTCTATGCGCTTCATCGCAAGGAAAATGCTGATCGCCTGATGAATTTTCTAACCATCTCTCCTTTCGTCATCTTCGTTGAACCAGCTTACCGCTTTAATCTTATCTCGGTTGATCCGGACGACAATAAATTCGTTGATTGTGCTATCGCAGCCGATGCCGCTCATGTTGTGACCAGCGACCATCACTTTGATGCTCTCAAAAACATTGGCTTTCCCAAAGTCCACGTTATTCACCCAGAGGAGTTTATCAAACACTACCTGCTGAAATAAAGAAACACCGTTCAGACGCAGTTGGCAATTCTTATATGGATGGAGCCATCATGCAAAAGATCAAGTTCATCCTCGCTTTAGTGTTACTCCCTCACCTCGCTTCCGCCCAACTCAGTACCCATTCTTCCTGGATCGATCTCAAAGAAAGCGACCGCGCCGCGGCATTTGCGTTTGCCGAGGACTACAAAGCTTTTATGGCCGTCGCGAAAACCGAGTTGACGACGGTGAAAGAAGTGGTTGCGCTGGCGGAGAAAAACGGCTTCAAGCCGCTGGCAGAAAATTCGGCGTGGCGGCCGGGCGCGAAATATTACGACGTCAATCGCGACCGCACCGTATGCCTCGTCGTCGCCGGCAAAAACAAAATGCGCGACGGCGTGCGCCTCATCGGCAGCCACATCGATTCGCCGCGCCTCGACCTGAAAGCGCGGCCGCTTTACGAGCGCGAGCAATATGCGTTGTTTCAGACCATCTATCATGGCGGCATCAAAAAGTATCAGTGGGTCAACGTGCCGCTGGCCTTGATGGGCCGCATCGATAAAACTGACGGCACCACCACGTGGGTGAATGTCGGCAACAAACCCGGCGAGCCGGTTTTCATCATCCCGGATTTGGCGCCGCACGTGGATCGCGACAATCGCAGCCGTTCGGCGAGCGATGCCATTCGCGGTGAAGAACTCGATCCGATTGTCGGCTCCATTCCGGACGACGTCGGCTCCGTGCAAGAGCAAGTCATGCGCTATCTCGAAATCACTTACAAAATGTCCCGCGCCGATTTTGTCTCGGCGGAATTGCAGCTCGTGCCGGCTACTCAACCGGCTGATGTGGGTTTCGATCGCGGCTTGGTCGGCGCCTTCGGGCAGGACGATCGCTTGTGCAGTTACGTCGCGGCGCGAGCCAGTTTCGCAGTTGCTGATCCCTCTTTCACCACCATCTCGTTTTTAGTTGACAACGAAGAGAGCGGCTCCAACAACAATACCGGCGCCAATTCGGATTATCTGCGCGGTTTGATGGGCCGTCTGTTGCACCTTGAAATGAACGGCCAGGAAACGGAATATCATCTGCGGCAAATCATGCCGAAAACGCTTGTGCTCTCTGCCGACGTTGGCCACGGGGTCAACCCCATTTTTCCCATTGATGAAATGACGAACACGGCGCGGCTGGGTTACGGCGTCATCATCAAACGCTATGGCCAGGGCAACGACCCGAATAGCGAATTTACCGCGCGCATACGCCGTATTTTGGAAGACAGCAAAATCCCGTGGCAGACTTACACTTACAAAGTCGAAGCCGGCGGCGGCGGCACGATTGGCGACTTTCTATCGCGCGAAAATATGGAAGTGCTTGATTGCGGGGCGCCCATTCTTTCCATGCATTCCACGTTTGACCTCTGCTCGAAAATCGATTTGTGGTGGCTGTATCGCGCTTTCGAGGCGTTCTACCGGCAATAATTTTTGCTTTTCTTTTAGAAATTGCTTAAATTTTATTTCTATGGAAAATTAGAATGAAAATCCAATGCTCCATCTCGAGTCAATTGCAGTAAGAAAATGGCCGAGCCAGTCCAACGGCGAATTTCCTTTCAATCTTAAAATTGTCAAATCGCTGAAAGAGATTGCGTTCTCTTCGGACGTGACGTTTTTTGTCGGCGAGAATGGCTCGGGTAAATCCACCTTGCTGGAGGCCATCGCCTGCGCCGTCGGCGCGATTGCGGTGGGCAGCGACAATATTGGCAAGGATAAAACGCTGAGCGCGGTCCGAAAACTCGCGCAGCACTTCAAATTATCCTGGCAGCGACGTACCCACAAAGGTTTCTTCTTGCGGGCGGAAGATTTTTTCGGATTTGCCAAGCGGCTGACGCAAATGCGCGAAGAGCTGGAAAACGATTTGCGCGCCATTGATGAGGAATACCGAGAGAAAGGCCGATCGCAAACCGCTGTCGGTTTGGCCAAAATGGCTTACGCGCGCGAGCTGCAAGATATGAAACGGCAATATGGCGAAGGCGGCTTGGATAGCTATTCGCACGGCGAAAGTTTCCTGACGCTCTTTGAGTCGCGTTTCGTTCCCAACGGGCTATATTTGATGGACGAGCCGGAAGCACCGCTGTCGCCCATTCGCCAACTTGCGTTTATTTCTATTCTCAAGCGCATGGTCGAGCAAGATGCGCAGTTTATCATCGCCACGCACTCGCCGATCATCATGGCTTTTCCGAATGCCACCATTTTGAGCTTTGACTCGACGCGGATTCAGCAAGTCAAATACGATGATTTGGAGCATGTCACGCTGACCAAGGCATTTTTGAATAATCCTGAGGCTTATTTGAGGCGATTGTAAGGCAAAGGGAGGCTAAAGAAAAGTATGGATTCACTACAAAAGGATGACAAGCTGCTTGCCAACATCAAGTCACATTTGCCCGAGCTTGTGGCTCTCTTGCAGGAAATGAATTCTCACTGGCTCTACGAAGATCCGATCTATCGCTTTTATCATCAGTCCTTCAAGGTCTACTGGCTTCAAGATGAGACCAGAAAAATTGTCGAGGCGCTAAAGCTGATAGCGCCGGAAGGCACAACTTTTTGCAAGGAATTTGAAGAGATTTATCAGGCCGGGGCAAGTGGAAAGAAATTTGAAATGGAACACAACCAAAATTGGACTGCACACACACGAGTCTTCGTCGAAGCTTTTTTCCACGCCAAATTCTTTTTGGAGATGGCAGTCAAGTATGGCCAGGAATTAGAGAAAGCGCCCAACTTATTGCCATCGGGGTGGGCGGCTTTGCTCTGTTTATATGGTTTGCGTTAGTCGTTGCAATTCGATCCGAAATCTTCTATATTAGCAATTGATTATGTGATTAAGAATCTGCAATTCGAGGCAGTGTCGCTACATTTTGGTATGGAGTTTGTCTGCATTTTATTGGCGATTGCGGTTGGCTGGCGTGACAGTTGGACCAGCCAACTCGGGTTACAATGGAGAAAAAGCTTTAAAAACAGTTTTCCCCTATAATCACGAGGTGCCATAATGAAGCCGTCAGGAAAAACTTTGGTGACGATGGGCGTTGTCGCCGTGGTGGCGATGTCCGGCATGGCGATGATCAGCCCCTCGGTTCTATCGTTCGCGCAGCAGTCTCGCGGCGGCAATTTGTACCAGGAAATTCAGCGCTTCAATGAAGTGCTCCACGCCGTCTCGAAATATTACGTCGAGGAAGTTGACAATCAAAAACTGATCAACGGGGCGATTGCCGGCATGTTGGAGACTTTGGACCCGCATTCGGTTTATATTCCCAAAGACCAGCTTGCGGACGTCACCGAGAGATTCGAAGGCCATTTTTACGGGATCGGCATCGAATTTAACATTTTCAATAAAATCCCCACGGTGGTCTCGCCGATGCCGGGAACGCCGGCGGACCGCTTGGGCTTGCGGCCGGCGGACCAGATGATCGCCATCGAAGGCAAGTCCACTTACGGCTTCAATGAAGATGAAGTCAGAAACCGGTTGCGCGGCCGCGAAGGCTCGCAAGTGCGCGTCACGATTCGCCGCGCCGGCGTGGACGAGCCATTCGAGGTCAGCATCGCGCGCGAGAAAATTTCGATCAACAGTGTCGAGGCCGCGTTTATGCTGGATCAACAAACCGGCTATGTTCTTCTCATCCGCTTTGCGAAAACCACGGGCGAGGAGCTGGAGAGCGCGCTGCAAAAGCTCGAAAAACAGGGCATGAAGCAATTGGTGCTCGATCTGCGCGGCAACGCCGGCGGCTTTTTGGAGCAGGCGGTGAGCGTCGCCGACAAGTTTATCGAACACGACAAAAAACTGGTTTATACGCGCGGCCGCATTGCGCAGGCCAACGATGATTTTTATGCGACGGATGACGACAAACATCCTCGTTTCCCGCTGATCGTTTTGCTCAATCACGGCTCGGCCAGCGCCTCCGAAATCGTTGCCGGCGCCGTGCAGGATTGGGATCGCGGCCTGGTCGTCGGCGAAACGAGCTTTGGCAAGGGCCTGGTGCAAAGCCAAATCGGCTTGCGCGATGGCGCGGCGGTACGGATCACCACGGCGCGATATTACACGCCGAGCGGCCGGTTGATTCAGCGGTCCTATGATAAAAATTTGACCGACTATTACGAAGAGGGGTGGGACGATTACGATCCCAACTCGGTGGCAGACTCCACCACTGGCCGGCCCACGTACAAAACCAGCGCCGGGCGCCTGGTATATGGCGGCGGCGGCATCACGCCGGATGTGCAAATCAAGTGGCACCGTCCCACGCAATTTACGGTCGATTTGATTATCAAACGCAGTTTCTTTGAATTCGCCAGCGAGTTTGCCGCGCGCAACCGCCAGCTTGCGGCGAATTTTCAGCCATTTCAACAAAATTGGCAGCCGGGCGAAGCCGTGCTGGCGGAATTTCGGCGCAAGATCGATGCGCTCAAAATCAAATTCGAGCAGGAGAGCTGGAACAAAGATCTCGATTTTATCAAGCTGCGGCTGAAGAGCGAAATCGCGCTGACTTTATGGGACCGGCAAAAGTGGTATGAGATCGAGGCCTCGTGCAACAAGCAAATGCAGGAAGTGCTGCGGTTCTTTCCGCAGGCGCAAAAAGTCGCGGCGATGGGCGAAGGCGCCGGCAGCCATTTGTTGAAGAATTAAACTGACGTTTGTAGTAGCCCCTTCGGGGGGGACCGCGCGTTCGCTATTCAAAAATGCCTGAAGGCATCCTGCGGACGCAGTCACTACAAACAATGCGGAGGAGGAAACGAGTGGAAGGTTACAGCCTTTATCAAATGTATGTGGACGGCGGTTTTTTTATGCACCCAATTCTGGGGTGTTTCATTATCGGTTTGGCGATTTGCTTCGAGCGTTTTTGGACGCTGACGCGCGCTTCGGTGAATACGCGCCAATTTTTGGAAAGCATAAAAAAGGCATTGACGGAAGACGGCATAGACACGGCGGTGGAGATTTGTGAGAAAACGCGCGGGCCGGTGGCGGCGATTCTTCACGCCGGGCTGCTGCGCGCCCATCGCGGCCTCGAACACGTGGAAAAAGCGATTATGAACGCCGGCGTCGTGGAGATGGCCTTTCTCGAAAAGAATTTGGTCTGGCTGGCGCTGTTCATCAGCGTTGCGCCGATGATCGGCTTTCTCGGCACGGTGCAGGGCATGATCATCGCGTTCAAGGCGATCGAGCAGGCCAACGACGTCAGCCCCACGATCGTGGCGCACGGCATCTCCGTGGCGCTGTTGACCACGCTCTTCGGCTTGGCGGTCGCCATCATCATTCAAACCGCGCACAACTTCTTTACGAGCCGGATCGACAAGCTCGTGATCGAAATGGAAGAAAGCTCGGCCGAGCTGGTTGACACACTGGTCGAAATGGAATATGCGGCCAAAATTCCGGTCAACCAGATCGGACAAGCGTAACGCAGACTGCCAGTCTGCACCGAACCAGACTGACAGCCCCGACTGCAAAATTTTCATGGTCGTCATAATTTTTCCAGAGCAACTATTATGCTCAAAAGACGCAACAAAACTCCGGTCGAAATTCCACAAGCCTCATTGGCTGACATTGCATTTCTCATTTTGATCTTTTACCTCGCCACCACGACGATCAATATCGACAAGGGCATCGGGCTGACGCTGCCGGCCAAAGGCGCTGCCAAGGAAGTGGCGAAGCAAAACATCGTCTCTCTGTTGATCAACGCCCAAGGCGAGGTGCTGCTGGACGACGAGGTGGTGGCGATTTCAAACATTAAAGAGATTGTTCGCAACAAGCTGCTCGCCAACGACAAGCTGATTGTTTCAGTAAAGGCGGACAAGGAAACGGAGTATCGCATCTATCTCGCGGTTTTGGATCAACTCAAGCAGGCCGAGGTGGCGCGCATTTCCATCGCGGAGCCGGATTAGTTTGTCGTTGCGCCTTTAGGCGCTCTCAAGTTCTCAGCGCTCAACCCCTGAAGGAGTTACGACAAACTTCATTTTCAAAAAAATCCATGCCTGCGACGACAAAATTGTGACGCTGACCGATTTGGCTGCGATCATCCAAGCCAAGCGCGCCGACCCGATGCATCCACTCAAGCTCACGTCACTGAAATTGGCCGAGCATTTAGAAATGGAGCACGTTTACCGGATTCAGGAAACGTTGCGCGCGGCGGAGGCGCTGAACATTAATTATTCGGCCAAGCCCAGTCCTTGATCGAGTTATCAAAATTTTGGTGTTTGGTCTATCCAAGAGGCGGGAGAGGCTGTTCTTTCCGCCTTTTTTATTACGGAATAAAATCGGCGGTTTTTGAGGTTGTCTAAATATAGAGAACATGCGATCGACTCTGATACGTTCACGTTTGCAACAACTGCTTAACCTCGGCCTTGTCGGGTTCATGGCCGTGGTGGGGTGGAGCTGCCTAAATCCTTTTGCCCCGACGTTGGATAAAAGTAATCTGGCCGCGGATTTGATCACGGATCAATCCTCGCCGGAAGAGGTGTTGACCAATTTCAAATACGCATATATTTTCAGAGATTCTCTGCTCTACGCCGATTTGCTGGACAGCTCGTTTGTGTTTCAGTATTTCGATCCCGACCAGGGCGCTTCGGGGATATTCGTTTCCTGGACGCGGGAGACGGATTTGAAAGCCACGGGCCGGCTGTTGCGAACGTTCGATGCCGTCAATTTGGAATGGCTCAATACGATCAATCCGGATACACTGCGAAATGATACGGGCACTATTGAGAGCATTTCTTTTTCGAGAAGCTTTCAGCTCAACCTCGCCAGCAGCGGCTTTCAATTCAGCGTCAGCGGTTTTGCCTTATTTACGTTTCGGCAGAGCAAGGCCGACGACAGATGGCGCATCGTGCTGTGGGTGGATAAATCCGATCTGTAAGGGAATATTTCGTCAACGAGTGCATGTTTTTTATTTGGCCGGTTTCTAAATTTTAACGAGAGGATTTAACGACATGGTAAAAAAGTTTCTGCTAACGGTGGCGTGGTGTGGCATGGTTTTGCTCGGTTGCGGCAAATCGGATCGCGATGGCAGCGCCGCTTCCAACAACGATCATTCGGCTGCCAATGGCAGCAACGCCGTGAGCGAAAAGGAAAAATTGCCCGATTTTACTTTAAAAACACTCGCGGGTGAAACGATCAATTTGCGCAGCCTGGAAGGACAAAAAGTGGTGATCGTCAATTTTTGGGCGACGTGGTGCGGACCCTGCCGCCACGAGATTCCGGATTTCAATGACGTCTATTCGCGCTACCGCGACCGCGGCGTAGAAATGCTCGGCATCTCGGTCGACCAGTCACCTGAAACCGAAGTGCCGCCGTTTTTGCAGTCCAACCCGATCCAGTATCCCGTGCTCGCCGGCTCACCTGAATTGACTTATAAATATGGCGTTCGCGGCTTGCCGACAACTTTTATTATCGATCGCTCCGGCAGGATCACCAAACGCATCGTCGGCATGACGAAGGCTGCGACATTAGAGGCCGAGTTGGAAAAATTGCTGTAGTAAGGAGGTTAGTAGTAGCTCCTTCAGGCTACGCCCGTAGGCAGCCGCATGTCCGGCGCCTGCCCCACTCCGCCTTTCCTTAATTTCTTAATGGATGCGGAACGGCGAAGGCGTTACGACGAACAATGCCCTAATACTCATGAGACCCTTGACTTTTTGTTAATTTTATTGTAACCTTACAGATATAGTTTGCAACAAATGAGTACACGGCTCGCCCGACAAAAGTGCAGGCCGATTATCGAACTGTAAGGGATTTGGACGTCTCATGCCACGGAATAAACCTTCAGCGGAGGAAAGACGCAAGAAATTCGAGGCACTGGCATTTCCGCACATGGACGCGCTTTACAGCACGGCGCTGAGAATGGCGCGCAATGCGCTCGACGCGGAGGATCTGGTGCAGGACGTTTACTTGCGCGCTTACCGATTTTTTGACAAGTTTGAACAAGGCACCAATTTCAAGGCTTGGATATTCAAAATTTTGACCAACACCTTCATCAATCGCTATCGCCAGAAGGTGCGCGAGCCGTTGCACACGGAGTTTGACAAGGTCGAATATTTTTATACCGAAGCCGAAAAGGAGCGCGACGACAAATACGAAACGCGCTACGACGAGAAACGCTACGCCGATCTTTTTGGCGACGAAATCAATACCGCGCTCAGCAAGCTCTCTTACGATTTTCGCGCGGTCGTCATTCTCTGCGACATCGAAGGCTTTTCTTACAAAGAGATCGCGGCGATTATCGGCACGCCGATCGGCACGGTGATGTCTCGCCTCTCCCGCGCCCGGCAGCAATTGCAAAAGTATCTGCGTGAATATGCCCAGCGCGAGGGCTTCGTCAAGAATCCCAAATAACACGGAACGTATGTCACAAGCTTGCAAAGAAATTCAGGATCAACTTGCCGGCTACGTCGATCAGGAAATCGAGCCGGTGCGGGCAAGCACCATTTCCCAGCATCTCGGCAAATGTCCGGGATGCGCACAGGAAGCGAGCGTGCAAAGCGAGGTTAAAACCTTGGTGCGCGAGCATGCGAAGCAGGTGCCGGCGCCGGCTCACGTGCGCGCCGAGATTCGCCTCACTCTCGAGCGCGAATCGTCTCGCTTCGGCTTTTTGAGCCAGTTGCGAGCGCTTTTTCAGTGGCAGCCGCTCCCGGCCATTGCGACGACGATCGTTCTGATGGCGTTGTCCGGCTTCGCCGCACATTTTTTCTTCCCAAGCCAGGCGATTTTGGGCGGCAACGACGTGCAGTTTGTCGATGGCAGCCTCGAAGGCGAGATCATTTGCGTCGATTGCACCCTGATGGACATGACTGCCACACCATACACGCATGACGCCATTCATCGCCTCGGTCTGCGTTGCAAGGATGGCAGGCTGTGGAGTATTTTGCCTTCTGATCAAGGCCGGGAATTGGCTCGAGATCCGAGCCGGTTTCGCCGGCAAGTCCGCCTCGTCGGCCATCTCTTTCAAAGCGTGCGTTACATCGAAGTGAAGGAATTTTCCCTGATATAAATCGTCACGACTATGGAAAGTAACGTTACTTACCTCGCTGCGTTGTTTGCCGGCTTTATCTCGTTCATTTCTCCCTGCGTGTTGCCATTGGTGCCGGCGTATATCTCGTTCATTTCCGGCGTTTCCATGGACGAGTTGCGCAACGCCGAGCGCCAGCAGCAGATGACGCTCCGTCTCATGATCAGCTCGTTGCTGTTCATCGGCGGCTTTACTTTAGTGTTCGTTTTGTTGGGCGCCACCGCCACCTTCGTGGGTGTTTTTCTCCTAAAAAATCTGGGACTCATCAGCAAAGTCGCCGGCGTGGTGTTGATCATTTTCGGTCTTCACGTCGCCGGTCTGATTAAAATCCCTTTTCTCAACTACGAAGCGCGCTTTCAAACCGGCAACAAGCCCACCAGCGCGATCGGTGCAGTTTTCGTCGGCAGCGCATTTGCATTTGGCTGGACTCCTTGTATTGGCCCCATTCTTGGCGGCATTCTCGCCATCGCCGGCAGCCAGGAAACGGTCGGCCAGGGCATGCTGTTGCTCCTGGTTTATTCCCTCGGTTTGGGCATTCCATTTTTTCTAACCGCCATTGCCACGCAGCGCCTGCTGCGCGCCATGAACCGCGTCAAGAAGCACTTCAAAACCATCGAGATCGTCAGTGGCGGCTTTCTCATCGTCATCGGCATCATGATGGTGTTCAACTTGTTTACCACGCTCAACGGTGTGCTCGTGCGTTGGTTCCCGTGGTTGACAAAGATTGGATAAAACAGCGGCACACGACAATTTTTCCCTCCTTCACAAAAGCCATCCGTTTTCGGCATGCCAAGTGCTTCGGCGCTTTGCACCGTTTTACTAATGGGTTGTTCAAATCAGTGAATCAGTGACTTGATTTTGGCATAAATAATTTGTAATTTAGTGTTGTCAAAAAATCGAGATTTGAATCACGCCAGGGGAGGAGCAAAACGTGGCTACTGACATACTTTTTGGTGAATACACCACGAGGTTTCCCAATGCCATCGCCAAATTGATCCAGGCAGGCGCGGACGACTTCGAGGCCAAAAGCCTGACCGTAAAGCGAACTGAGAAGCGTGCCGATTTATTTTTGATCAGCCGCAAAGCCAAGCGCATGATTCTGGTTGAGCCACAAGGCTACAAGGATGAACGCCTGTATTATCGGATGGTGGCAACGATGCTGCTCTACAGCCTTCAACACGAATATCGTGGGAGAATGGAAGCGGCAGTGATCTTTGAGACCGAATCACAATGGCGCGCCGCCGAGTCCTTTTTTCATCATGTGACGTTACGCCAACAGAGATCAAACAGCACGCTTTTGATTGGGCCGAACAAATTCGCACCACGCCAACTCTACACCAGCAAGAGAAAGAGAGCCTGTTATCCTTTCTTGGCGGCGCCATTTCTCATCGCCTTAGAAAGCTAAAATTGAACGCTGTCAGCAGATTGATTGGAGGTTTTACTATGTTAGATACACCAATAGGCAAAGAGATTATGCAAATTGGGGTAAAAAAAGGAATTCAAAAGGGGATTCCCCAAGGCGCGCAACATATTTTGCTCAGGCTGATCGCCACGAGATTCGGCAAGGTACCTGACAATATCCAGCGAAAAATCGTGGCGATTAAAGACACCAAAGAGTTGGATCGCATTGCGGTTGCACTTCTGACGACTCGAAACTTGGCTGAGCTAAAAAAGGCGCTATAAAGAAGCATGCGTTCCCAGAAAATAAAATTCATTATCAACTCCAATGCCGGTTTTCGGCGTGACAAAAGCTACATCGAGAACCTGATCCGCCGCCGTTGCCGCAGCTTGGATTTCATCATCGAGCATACTTCCGGTCCCGGTGACGCCACACGTTTGGCGCAACAAGCCGCTGGCGAAGGTTATACGACAGTCGTTGCCGTCGGCGGTGATGGCACGGTCAACGAAACCGCCTCAGGGTTGGTAGGAACCGAAACCGCTCTCGCGATTATTCCACGCGGCTCCGGCAATGGCTTGGCGCGCAGCTTAAACATTCCATTGCAAGCGGCAAAAGCATTGGAAGTGATTGCCACCGGCAAAACCTATCGCATCGACGCCGGCCGGGCGGCGCATCGTTACTTCTTTGTGGTGGCGGGTGTTGGTTTCGATGCGAATATCAGCCATAAATTCAATGCCGCAACGTGGCGCGGCCCGGTGCCCTATTTTTATCTGGCGGCGCGCGAGTTTGCCAACTATCAACCGGAACCCCTACGCCTTCGCCTTGAGGACAACGTGATGGAGATCACGCCGTTTTTGGTGACCGTTGCGAACACGCAGCAATATGGCAATGGCGCGGTTATCGCGCCGCACGCCCGGCCCGACGACGGCATTCTCGAAGTTTGCGTCGTCCAGCCGATAAATTTTGCCGAATTTGTCATGAGCGCGCGCAAGCTTTTCAATGGCAAAGCGGACACCATACCGTCGCTGAACTACTATCGCTCGAAGCACGCGACAATCGAGAAATCTGGCTCCCTGCTCTTTCACATCGACGGCGAGGCGGAAATTTCCCAAGATAAAATTGAAATTTCAGTTCTTCCCCAGGCGCTCAACGTCATCGTTCCCACATCTTATGGCACGCCATCCTAATCGTGATCGTCTCGCCCTGCTCGTTTTTGTGAAATATCCCGAACCCGGCAAAGTTAAAACCCGCCTCGCTGCAACCATCGGCGCCGAGTTGGCGGCGCAGCTTTATAGCGAGCTCATTCGAGCCACTTTCATGCTTGCACAACAAATCGAAGCGGCGGCAAGTTTTGTGACGTTTACGCCGGCAGAAAAAGAACAAGCTTTGCGCGAACATTTCCCGGGACCATTTCAGTGGTTCGCCCAAATCGATTCGGCAGATTTGGGCGCGCGCATTCATCACGCCATTCGTCGCGTGCAGCAAGCCGGCTGCTCACACGTTCTCACCATCGGTACTGATAGCCCCTCACTCCCCGCAGATTATCTCGAGCAAGCGGCGACAGCCTTGAAAACTCACGATCTGGTTTTAGGCCCGGCAACGGACGGCGGATATTATTTGATCGGCTTGAAGAACGCGCCGCCCTCCGAGCTTTTCACCGCCATCGATTGGAGCACGGAACGTGTATTGCATCAAACCTTGCAGCGTGCCGAGCAACTACGGATGTCCGTGCATCTGCTGCCCTCGTGGTACGATGTGGATGACCTCGCGACGCTACGGCGATTTTGCAATGAAAACAAGCTGCCGCCGGACTTATGGCAAAAGGTCAAACTGTTTTTGAAAAACATACACGCTGATCCATCTGTTTGAAATTTTACAGCTTTTCCTATTCGAAGTTTTGCGAATTTTCCAATTCAAGCCAAACATGAGACCAAAAACTTACGATGTGATTAGTGCCGGCGCCGGACCTGCCGGAAGCAGTCGGCCGCCATTTTGGGGAAAGCCGGAAAGCGTGTGTTGTTGATCGACAAAAGCAAGTTTCCCCGCGAAAAAACCTGCGACGACGGCTTGACGTATAAATGTTTGCCCTTGCTGAAAAAGTTGGGACTTGTGCACAGCTTTCGTGAGCAAGCCTTCTTTTGTTCCGCCGGCTACAGCATCACGTTCAGCGACGGTTCGCAAATCACCGTTCGCCGCAAAATGGGCGACGAAGAAGCGGTGGTTTATATGATGCCGCTTTATTTTCGATAAATCCATTTTGCCGGGTTAGTTTTGGATTTTTCCGATTGGTCCCAATTCTGCTAATGTCGGCTGCGGCACCTTTCAGCACCTCATCGTGGAGCGGGAAATCAACCTTCGGCATTTGCTGGAAGATTTCATCCGGCATCATCCCGCCGGCCGGAAATTAAAATCTGCCTCTTTGCGCGGCCCGCTCAAAGGCGGAAAAATTCCCTTCCTATTTTTCCCGCCTGTGCAGATTTTGCACAAAAATTTTTCTTGCGCAACGCAAGTTTTGCACTCCCGCCTCGAAGTCCTCAACCCGCTTTTGCTCTCGCCCTTTGATTTTGCTTGACAAAGCGACTTGCAAAAATCAACTTCCCTCGGCACGAAAGTTGTCAATAAAAAACAGGGGATTGAAGAATTAACAGCAACACCATCCTTGATTGCTCACCGAATTTAAACGGGAGGTGCGCCATGAAATACTTGTCTTGCGTTACTGGTACTATCGCGGGAATACTTCTGGTCACCAATCTCGCGACGGCGGACGGGCTTCTGTTCATGTCCAAGACCAAGCAACAAGCGCGGCTCGCGCGCACGCTCGTCAACGTCCAAATCTATGACCAGATTGCGCTGACCACGGTGATCCATGAGTTCATTAATCCGGTGAAAGCGGATTCAGCCGAAGTGGTTTATTTGTTCCCGCTGCCGGAGAACGCCGCGGTAACGGACTTTGCGATTTGGCGCGATCAGCAATTTGTCTCCTTCAAATTAGTCGCCGCCGACAGTGGTGGTGGACACCAAAATTTGCCGGGCGAAAATCTCGATCCCGCCCTGCAAAATTATCTGTTGCCGAATCCCTTCGTCTTTCCGGCAGTGGCAAAAGAAGACACGTTTCGGGTGCGTCTCAGTTACGCCGTGCTCCTGACCTACGATTTTGGCGCGATCAAATATCGTTTTCCACTTTATAGCAGTCAATTCTCTGCCGGGCCATTGGATGCACTCGCCATGCTCGTGACGTTCTCCACACAACGAACGATTACCGGCATGCAAACGCCCAACTACGCCGCCGGCATCGAGCAACGCGGCCCATTCCAATCGACCGTTGGTTATGACAACGCCAACTTTACGCCGCCAAAAGATTTTGTGATCGATTACACGCTATCCCAAAAGGAAGTCGGCCTGTTCACGCTGACTTATCGCGATCCTGCCGATACCACCGAAACCGCGGGTTATTTCGTGCTTCTGCTCGAGCCTGGCGAAGTGCGGCCAAGCTCGGTTCTCAACAAATATTTTACGTTTGTGCTGGATCGCTCGGGCAGCATGTTGGGCGTCAAGATGGAGCAAGCCAAGGCGGCAGCGCGCTTTTGCGTCGAGCATCTCAATCCGAACGATTTTTTCAACATCGTCGATTTTGCCTCGGATATTCGCGTTTATCAAAATGAGCCGGTCGCCGCCACTGCCGCCAACGTTAGCCAGGCGGTTTCATACATCAACAACATTCAAGCCAGTGGCGGCACCAATGCCAATGAGGCGTTGCTTACCGGTCTGTCGCAAACGATACCGAGCGGGGTTAATCAGGTCGTTTTTCTTACCGACGGCCTGCCCACGGTCGGCGAAACCAACACGCCAAGAATTTTGGCGAATGTGCGCGCGGCGAATAAAAACAACGCCAGCATTTTCGTGTTCGGCGTCGGCGACTACATCGGCCAGGATTTGCTGCAAGCGCTCGCCGACGAAAATCATGGCACCGCCACGTATCTCAAAGAGAACGAGCCGATCAGCGACATCATCGCCAATTTCTTTGCCCGCATCAGCAATCCGGTTCTGGTTGACGTAAAGCTGGAATTTGACGACATGCAGGTGTTCGATCTTTACCCGGTTGATTTACCGGACATCTTTGCCGGATTCCAGCAGGTGATTGCCGGCCGCAACCAAGCTTTTGGAAGTACGAACATCACGCTCAAAGGCAGAGTTGCCACCGCCGACACGGCTATTGTCTATCCAAATTTTATTTTTCCGGATAAGAGCACGGAAAATGCTTTTGTGCCCAAAATTTGGGCGAAAAAGAAGATCGATTATCTCTACGCCAGATGGTTAAAAGAAAATAAACCCGAAGCGTTGAAACAACAGATCATCGCTTTGAGTGTGAAATATGGCGTGCTCTCGCCCTTTACTCAATTCAAGCCACCCGATCAAACGACACCGGTGGCCGAAGGCGTGCTCATGGCACAACTGCAAGCTACTGCCGTATTCGTCAGCAATCAGCCCCAAATTCGGCTAACTTGGCATCTCGAAGGCGAAGTCGCCGAAATTACCGCCATTGAAATTTATCGTTCTGACCGCGTTGGTGGAAATTACGCACATGTGGCAACGTTGCCGCCGAATGCCGTGGCGTACGATGATGTGACCGCTGCTCCCTCATCAAGTTGGTACTATCGTCTCGATATCATTCTGCACAACAGACAACGTATCTCCACCTCAATCAACTATCAGGCGCAAGTGATCCAGCTTTTTCATCTGGCGCAAAATTACCCTAATCCGTTCAATCCAAAGACGCGCCTGGAGTTTTATTTAGGGCAACGCAGCGCCGTAGAACTGGCGGTTTACAATATCCGTGGTGAACGAGTTAAAACGTTGTTGAAGGAAGTTTTGCAAGCTGGTGCGCATCACGCAGAATGGGACGGTTCCAATGAACAAGACCGATTAGTGGCGAGCGGCATCTATTTTTATCGGTTGCGCACACCGGAATTTACCGGCATGAAAGCGATGGTTTTAGCAAAATAAGATCAACCAGTATTCACTGACCGGTTACTCGGAGTGACCAGTCAGTACAATTTGACTTTCGGTCATTTTTTCCGTCCATAATAATCACTTGTCATCGCGAGACGCTTTTTGCCGAAGCGATCTTCTCGCAGGCAAGAGACTGCTTCGCGAAGTTTACCCTGCTGTGAGCGGGGCTCGCAGTGACGGTTGCTTAGAAGTTGACTCTGAGAATAAGTTGATCAGGAGACTGTTATGAACAAAAGATTAATGGCATTTCTTGTCGGCAGCGCGACGCTCTTGTGCAGTTTGCTTTTCAGCAGCATGGCGCATGGCTACGATCAGTTGCGCATCCAACATCCACAGCAGACGTGGCGATCCGGTCAGGGAACCATCGAAGAAGCCATTGTCTCGATTCGGCCGCAAGGCGTTTACATGGAATACGGCTTGTATCTGACGTTTTCAGCACGTGGCTTGAGTTTCACGGCGGCAGATAGCGTCGAAGTGCAGTTCTTTTTCGATTTGCCTCCGGAGGCGATCGTTCACGATCTTTGGCTGTGGGTGGACGACCAAATCGTTCGCGCGCTGATCATGGATCGCTGGACCGCCTCGTCAATCTACGAAAATATTGTCAAACGCCGGCGCGATCCCGCCATTCTTTTCAAGAATAGCGCCACCAGTTACGAGCTGCGAATTTACCCGATGAAGGGCAACGCAAAGCGCAAAATCAAGCTGACGTATTTGATGCCGGCGCAATGGTCGGCGACCGCGGTGAGCGCGGCGTTGCCAACCAACTTATTGCGCACTTCGAAGAACCCTCTCGGCACATTTTATTTGCTGTTTTGGCCGCATCCGGATTGGCAGAAACCGCGGCTGTTGGAATTTCCCGGCGTCGCTTTTAATGAGAAGGAAGATACATTCTTCGGTCTTTATCATCGCGCCGATATTCCTTCAGCGGCAGTAGTGACCTCGCTTAATTTTTCGCTCGATTCGCCGCTGCGCAACGGCGTTTATGTCAGTCGCTATCCCTCCGGCAATGGCGGCATTTATCAGCTTGCGCTCCTGCCCTCCCAGGCGCTGCAGTTGCAAGCGCAACGCAAAGTGGCTATTCTGTTCGACTATCTTGCCGGCAAAAGCACCATCACCACGAATGAAGTGCTGAGCGGCGTGAAGGCGATGCTGCGCGAGCAGTTCACGCCTGCCGACTCGTTCAATCTTATTTTTTCAAATTTAACCATTCGCCGCGCCGGGGAAAAGTGGTTCGCCGCTGCTCCCGCCGCCATCGACCAGGCGTTCGCCAATGCCGGCTCGAACCCGTTTGCGAGCTACAGCAACCTGCCGGCCTTGCTGGCAAACGGCCTCGACTTTGTCAAGAAAAATGGCAACGACGGCAGTCTGTTGCTGATTACAAATTCCGATCAGGTGGGCGATTATCGCGTTGCCAATCCGCTGCTCAATGATGTGCTCAACAAGATGAATCCGGTGCTGCCCATTCATGTTGCCGATTTCACCAATGCCAATGCGACTTACTACTACAACGGCGGCCGGTCGTATTATGGCAACGAATACTTTTATCAGAACCTCACTCAAAGAACGTATGGCAATTACGCCAATATTCGCGCGACCAGCTCATTTTCCGGCGTGCTGACGGCGGTCGCGCAAACGCTGAACGGATTCATCGATTCGTTCGATTTTTATACGACGCTTGAGAATGGCTTCTGCTTTGGCCGTTATAATCTTGGCACAACCGGTTCGGCGATTTATCTCAACCGGCCGATTCTCCAACTGGGCAAATTCAACGGCAGTTTTCCTTTTGCCGTGCAAGCCGCCGGCGTTTATAAACAGCAAACATTTTCAACCAGAAAGATTATCGCCGCGGACGAAGCCGCGCGCAGCGACAGTTTGGCCGAGGAAATTTGGACCGGCAATTATATCGCGTCGCTCGAAGCGCAGCCGCAAACCAATGAGATCATCAAGCAGATTCTCGAGGCCAGCTTGCGCGAACGCGTGCTGTCGCGATATTCAGCTTTTCTCGCGCTCGAGCCGAGCGATACGGTGAAGGTCTGCCAGGACTGCAAAGACGAATCAAAGCTGGTCAGTTCTATTAGGTCTCGGGAAAAAGAGGCGCCCGATGACTCTCTGCTGCAGGCTTATCCGAATCCGTTCTCGACCGTAGGGAGATCCCGCACCGCGGGAAACGCCGCCACGACGCTCACGGTGCGCTTGCCGGGCAATGCGAAGAGCGAAAATGTTTCATTGAAGATTTACAACCTGATTGGACAGGTGGTGCGCACATTCGATCTCCCCGTCGACTCGGGCAAACGCACTTACCAATTCACGTGGGACGGCCGCAACGACGCCGGGCAAATCGCGGCAACCGGAACGTATTTCCTCGTGCTGAAAACACCGGCAAACCGAAAATCATTGAAGCTGGTGATGATGAAATAGTTGCTGGTTGCTGTACTCTTTCTCATACTCTTACTCGGTGTTGGAAATCCCTAAAAAACGAGTAAGAGTAGGAGTGCATTAGGAATCAAGGAGGTGTTTTATGAAAATCAAATTGCTACGTCTTATCGTCTCGTTGGTTTTGTTGCTCGGCCTTGCCCAGCTCGCCGAAGCCAGCGGCAAGCTCTACGGACGATTTCCCAATTGGGAGAACAGTCCCCTTTTCGATTTGCAATTGCGCAAATTCTCTGCAACCGTAGAAATCCAAGATCAATTTGCCGTCGTACACGTTGATGAAACCTTTTACAATGACAACACCTCGACGCTCGAGGGCATCTATTTTTTTGAAATGCCCGAAGGCTCCAAGCTCACGGAGATGGCATTGTGGATCAACGGTCAGCGCGTGGAACAGGTGATCAAGCGAAGAGAGGAAGCGGTGCAGCAATACGAGGAGATCGTGCGCCGGATGACCGATCCCCTGCTGGCCGAGCAGGTTGCCGAGAATGTCTTTCGTCTCCGGCTCTTTCCGCTGCCCCCGCACAGCGAGCGGCGCCTCGAGATCAAATACCTCCAGCCACTGCCGATAAAAGGCAATGCCATCGAATTCTTCTTTCCTTTGCGTTTGGAAAACTATGCCGGCAAGCACGTGGATAGCGCGCGAATTCACCTCGATCTCAAAACGCAAGCGCCGGTTGACTCGGTTTGGCTCGGCGCGCAGGTGTCGCCCGCAACCACTCAAATCACGGCGTTGTCCGGAACGGAATATTTAGTCGATTTTAAAACGACGAATACCGCATTCGAGCACGATTTTTCGCTGTATTTTCGCCCCAAAACTTTTCCGCTTTTCAACACGCTAAAATATGCGCCGTCCAATTCCAACGACGACGGCTTTTATTTGCTCTGGACGCATCCACCCGCAGTTTTTTTCAAAAAGAGCCCTGGGCCGCGGCAGTTCATTTTCTGCGCCGACATCTCGGCGAGCATGATTGGAACGAGATTGTCTCAAGTCAAACAGGCTTTGATCTATTTCGTCGATCGATTGCAACCGAGCGATCGCTTCAACGTCGTTGCGTTCAACACGGAAATTTCAACTTTCTCTCCGGCGCTCGTGCAAGCTGATGCCGCCAACAAAACCAGGGCGAAAACCTACATTCAAACGCTCTCGGCCACCGGGCTTACCAATTTGAATGACGCGCTGCTGACGGCGCTGGCGATGCTCGATAGCACCGCCGGACAGCCGCAGATTTTAACCATCAGCGATGGGCAGCCGACTTGGGGCGAAACGCGGACCGAGGTCATTTTAGCCAATGTGAAGCAGGCTAATAAATTGTCTGCTTCCATTTTTCCTATCGGGCTTGGCAGCGATTTGAACAAAGATTTTTTCCGAACACTGGCGCAGGAGAATGGCGCCACGGCCTTTTTCATCGGCGAGTCGGAAAATGTCACCGAGCGTTTGGTGCAAATTTACGGCACGATCACTTCGCCGCTGCTGACGAACGCACGGATTGTTTATCAGGGCATCACGACTTACGATCTTCTTCCCGCTTCGATACCGAATCTATCGCAAGGCATGCAGATTTTGCAGGCCGGCCGTTATATCCCACCCGGCATCGGCATCGTGCAGTTTCAGGCCAATAGCAATAAAACAACCGTTGATACCTCAATGGCCGTCGATTGGCGAGAAGCGCCGGGCAACCAGTACGTCAGCCGATATTGGGCGGCGCAAAAGATCCAAGCACTGCTGCAAGACATCGAACGCTTCGGCGAGAGAGCGGAATTGGTCGATGCAATCGTCCGGCTCAGCATCACGTACAGCGTGCTTTCGCCGTATACCGCTTTTCTCGTGATCGAGCCTGGCCTCGGCATACCCACGACGGTTGAAGCCGATCCCGCTGCAAATCTGCCGCGCGTTTTTTCGCTGGCACAAAATTATCCGAATCCATTCTCTCCGCGAAGCGCATTGGGCCGCAATACGACCACGATTCGCTACACCATTGCCGCCGGACTTCCGCACGATAACGTGCGCGTCGAATTGAAAATTTACAACTTGCTCGGTCAAGTGATGAAAACGCTCGTCATCAAAGAGCAAGCGCCGGGAGAGTATAACGTGGTTTGGGATGGTCGCGACGAAGCCGGACGTTTGGTCGCCGCCGGCATTTATCTCGTGCGTATCGTGGCAGGAGATTTTGCGGCGGAGAGGAAAGTGGTGGTGTTGAGATAGCGGAGCGCGCCGTCCGTTGATAATACTTAAAGATTATTTTGCGTTTGCTCTTTTCGCAACCGGCCGTCTTCGAGGTGAAAAATTTGGGTGGCGACGTCGCGAATACGCAAATCGTGGCTCACGATAATGACGCTTTTCCGGCCGGATTGCGCCATGCGACAAAGCAGCGCGATGATCTCGTGGCCGGTTTTGGAATCCAGGCTGCCGGTGGGCTCGTCGGCTAAAAGAATCGCCGGATCATTGGCCAGCGCGCGGGCAATCGCGACGCGCTGTTTTTCACCGCCGCTCAGCTTGCCGGGCAAATAGGAGAGGCGATGGCTCATGCCCAAACTTTGCAACAATTCCGTGGCGCGTTGTTTCGCCTCTTTGCCGCGCCGATGATTCAGATTCAAAACGATCTCGACATTTTCCACCGCCGTCAGCGCCTCGAGCAAATTGAAGCTCTGAAAAACGAAACCGAGGTGTTGCCGGCGAATAGCCGGCAAAGATTTTTCATTCATCGCCGATACGTCGCGGCCCAAAATTGAAATTTTGCCGCTGGTCGGTTTCAACAAACATCCGATTAACGAGAGAAACGTCGTTTTGCCGCTGCCGCTGGGCCCGAGAATGAGGCAAATCTCGCCGGGCTTGACTTGCAGACTGACTTGATTGACGGCAGTAACCGCAGTTTCGCCCTTGCCATAAACTTTGCTCACTTCATGCGCCTCGATATGGTAAGTCGCGCTCATAACCGAAACACCTCCGCGGGATGAATGCGTAAAATTCGCCGCACCGGCATGAACGAGCTCAGCGCGCCCATGACGCACGCGATGATGAAGATCGTCACGAGGTCACGCGCGGCCAGCACAATGGAGACTTCGGGAACGAGCCGTTCGATGCCGTTGGTGGCAATCACGAGCAGACCGAGACCAGCCAGAAATCCCAGGATGCCGTTCCATAAGGCTTGTTGGAAAATGACCTGAGCGAGAAACCCGTTGCCGGCGCCGAGAGCTTTCAACACCGCGAATTCATGATTTTTTTCCATCGTCGCGGTGAACAGCGTGAGACTGATGACAACCGTGCCGACAAATGCGCCCATGATCAGAACGGCGAAAAGTATAGGAGCAAAGCCCACCTCGACTTCTTCGCGGTTGTTGCTCATGAACTCTTCCTTCGGCATCACCACCGCGCCGGGAATCGCATTGGTAATTTTGCGCGAGACGGTCGCGGTTGTTGCCGTGTCCTCCAGCGAAATTAAAAAGAAGCTCACCACATTCGCGAGTCCGATTAAAGCTTGCGCGTCTTCTTTGCGAATGAACGAGAATTGCGCGGCGAAAATATTCGTGCCGTCGCTGATGCCTTTCACGATAAACTGCGTTTGATCGATGGCAACGGTGTCGCCAATCTGCAAATTACGTTTGGCCGCGAAAGCGCGATCAACCACCATTTCACGCTCGATTAATTGCGCGGTTCCGGCGACGATCTCGGGAGGGCCGCCGACGCCGCTTTCGGCGTCGAAGCCAAGCAGAAACATCGTCACTTCACGATCTTTAATGTGGGCGGAGGCAAAGGAACGCGTGATGCTTGCGACTTTTTGAACACCATCGAGTTTCGCGAGCACGCTGTCTAAATGTCCCGGAAAAAAAGACGAGCTGCGGATGAGATTGCGCGTTCCTTTCTGGCAAACCCAGAGATCGCTCGGAATTTTATCCACGTATGTCACCGAGCCGACCAACACGCCGCGATAAACCCCCAGCAAAAAGAGCATGAGCAGCACCGAAAAAGCCACGCCGCCCACACTGATGAGCAGCCGCACCGGCTCCTGGAAAAGATTTTTTCTGGCAATGGAAACCATTTACAAATCCCTCACGTCGATATAAACGTTCGCTTGCGGAGCAGGGAGGAGGCGGCCACGCGCCAATAAAAAGTAAGGTATCGTGGGCGCGAACCAGCGCGGCGCGCTCTCGCGAACCGTGGCGCTGAGCGAATGAGATTTTTGCATCAATAGATAAAGATAATGAATTCCCTGCTTCAACGCTAGATTGTTTATGGAGGCCAGCAACGACTTCGCCGCTGCCGGACTGTCGGCATAAAAGTCGAACAACAGCCAGCTTTGGATAAATTCGCCGGCCTGCGGAATGTGCGGCAATGAAATAATCGGACGCACGAGAGGAAACAACCGGCGCAAAACCGAGAATTGCCACGGTAGGTGTTCCACGCGCTCGGCGAGAATCTCGCGGTTCGTCCACAGCGAGCAACCGGCGCGTTCATCAGGCGATCTCCACTCATAGCTGCCGAGATAACCATGCAAACGCGATTGCGGCGGCTGACAATAAAAATCCAGTTGGGAAAAACGTTGGACAAACTGGGCGTGGGTTTGCGAAAAATCGACTGCGTGCAATTCGCCAACGCCGCTTCGGTGGCGATAAACCGGCAGCGCGAAATATTGCAGCGGCAGTATGATCTCGGCATGGTAAATTTTTTGAACGGCGCGGAGGGCCGGGCGATTTTGGCCGGCGACGAAACAATAGATCAGATCGGTTTGCGGCGCTAATCGCGCGAGAGCATACTCCGTTATTGTTTTGGCGACGCCCTGCCGGCGGCATTGCGGCTGCACGCGAATATCATAAATGTATCCGGCCCGCGCCGGGTGGCCGCTTAATTGCACCTCTTTCACCGCGCCGGCAATCGTTGCAATCATGCGATCATTCATCAACGCCACCCAGATCTGCGCGTTTTCATACGACTCCGTGCGCAGGTGAAAGCTTCGGCGATGAAAGCTGAATTTTAGGGATTTTCCCTGCGGGCATTGCGCTTCCAACGCGAGCGCGGCTTCGTTGTCGGCGCGTTGATAGAGCCGAATGTCGAGATGATTCGTCATGCGATTTTAACCACGTTAAACGAATAAAACGCGGAAAGATCATCGCGCTCTAATGTCTGTTCCAACTCGTGTAAATGCTCAAGATGATCGCGGACGGATGGGGGAGGAGCGCGTTTTACCAAAAAGTGCCGGGCGCAAACGACGGCGCCACGACGAGCGGCCGTGACGAGGTTTTGCCAGATGGTTTCATATTCTGCGGCGTTCGTGTATGAAGACACGTCGGATAATGAGAATTTATCAAACGCTCGCGGCGCTGCGGTTTGCAAGTATTGTTGCAAAGGTTGTGACACCAGCGTGACAGCGCCGTGATATTCACGCAGCGTTTGATACTGGGCGCGCTGCAAATGGAGCGGCAAAAACGTTTCATCGATAAAGCGGCCGAAAAACAGCAGCGACATGAAAAAACTTTTTCCGGCGATATGATGAGCAAACGACTGCTCCAGTTTTTGCAGAACGTACGCCGCGATATTGAAATTTTGGGGTACGAATCGATAGAAAGCCGGATCGCGAAAAAAGATTTGGGAAATTCGCGGTTGACAAACGCAGCGCACGAACCAGCGCCATGCCGGCGTATCCCAATGCTTGGAATAGAAAGCGCGTTGGCCGGCGAGATCGTCACCGGCAAAAAGCTGCCGCAACTTTTGCGGACGCCAAAATTTTAAAACTTTTGCCAGTTGCCGATAATAGTTCTCCCAACGGCCTTGGAAAAAAATGCCTTTACTGATGCCGGTCTGCTGCTGATTCCAGAAGGCGCGGGCCGGTGACGAAAGTCGAGATTGCAGAGCTTGATACATTTGCCAACGCTGCGCGGCAGGCCGAATGCCGAGGAAAGCCAAATATTCGCCATACTCGAATTGCGCCATCGCCGCCATTTTCACTTCCAAAAGAAAATTCTGGAGCGGGTTCATGTCAAGGGAAATAATTTTTTGAGGCTTGGCCGTCAGCAAATCCAGCGTGCGGCTGCCGCTGCCGGTGACGCACAGCACCACATCCTGCGGCTGAATGGACAATGCCCTCAGCTCCGATTGGCTGTCCTCATTCACGGAGGAATAGTTGATGGTTCGATCAAAGCGTCGCAGCATTCAGATCGTACGTTATTCCCAAATTCACCAGCTCGCGAATATACTTCTGCACGTCGCCGCCAACGAGAGAAAAGAGATTGCGAATGCGCGCCGAGTCAATCGCGACAACGCGCTCATTGATAGCCAACTTGATTTCCGGCTCCGCTGTGAGACGCCCCCAATGCGTTGGCTGCCATTTGCTTTGCCGGGTTGCCGCCATAAAGCTCGTCAGCTTTGGCTCGGGGATGGTGAAGATCAACTCAAACTCACCATGATAACCGGCGAGCATCAACCACGGCGGCGTACCCGTTTTGCGGCAAACTTGCAATGCCGTCGCCGCCAGCAGATTATCCCAATCACACGTGATGAGAAATCCAACCTTGTTCAAACGCATCAATTGATCCACCGCCGCAATGGCGCCATCACTCGAATCAATGCAGGCGCTGGCGAATTGAGCGATTATCGAACCTTCTTTTAATCTGGCTGGCGGTTGAAATTTTACGAGGCTCTTCTCCGGCAATTCGCTCAATCGCACGAGGGCAAAAGCATTGCCGGCGCCCAACGGGCCGGAAGCAAATAGATGATCGCCCACGCCGCAGCCGACCCGGGTCATGACGCGCGATTCACGCACTAAGCCAATGGCGCAGCCCGTGATGGAGGTTTGTTCTCCGAAATCGGTATCACCGCCCAAAACAAAAGTTCCGGCTTGCGAACACGCCGCTTGCACGCCTTCCGTCAGCCGGCGCCGATATTCTTCGGTGCTGTTTTGAGCGAGTGTCATGGCGAGCACCAACCCCAATGGTTGCGCGCCCACAGCGGCGAGATCGCTGAGATTGGCCGCCACCGCCATCCAGCCAATCGTAAAAGGATCGGCATACAAACCCGCCGCGATCTCTTCGGCCACCGTGTCGATCGATACGGCCAGCAGTTGATCCGGCTGCTGCGGCAAGCGAATCAATTCCGCATCACTTTCCTGCAGCGCGTTGCGTTGATAAGCCGGCCGCGCAAAATTTTTCGCCAGCGCCGCGATGAGCTGATTTTCTATAATTTGATCCATCATTGGCAGATCCTCAACGCTTGCGGCAGAATCTCGAAATGCGCCTCATCGGTCATGACGACTTCACCATCGGTTTCGACTGGAACCGGCACGGCAGTTTGAAAATGCAGGCGGCGCGCGCGACCGGCCCAAGTCTTGGCGCGGCCGAGAAAAGAGTGATGCGCGAGATGATAAAGAATTTTCAGCCTCTCCATAAAGTTCATCCGTTCGCAAAGATTCACGCCCAAATCGCCGCTATCGACGGCGATGGGGGTATCATAGCAAAAATCGCCGGCAAAATGCGGGTTCTTGATGATACCCAGATTGGTGACGGTGGTCGTAAGCGATTGCGACCCCTCCAGGTCGAGCGCAGCGGGAACATTGTGATAACGCACTAGCGTTTTCAATGCGGCCCAGAGAATCGCCGCGGTTACCGAGCGCTGCTGCAGCCATTCGATCAACGGTTCGCCCGAATTGTACAGCCAATTGGCGGCCGCCGTTACGCCAATGCTGGCATTGACGATGAAAATTTTTTGCCGCCAGGCGCCGGCGGCGTCGCGATAAGTCATTTTGCCGAGATCATGCCGTTGCGCCGTGTTCGCATTTACGCGCAAGGGCACACCGGCAATCATGCGTTCCGCGATGAAAGGTTTGTGAAAATCATTGCTGGAGCCGAGTCCGATGGCGCCGATGGTGATTTCATCACGCGTATTTTCTGCCGCCGCATTCATCAAAGCATTGAGCACGACGTTCACGGTGCCATCACCGCCGGCAGCGATCACCAGTGTTGGTTTTTCCGCGAGCAGTTGCGGCATGATGAAAAAGACTTCTTCGCAGGTCGAGGTTTGCACGATCTGCGGCTCTCGCAAACGTTGCCGGATTGCCGTTTCAATTTTCTGCCATTTGCGATACGCTCTCTCGCTATTGGCACGGGGGTTTAAAATAACGGTTGTCATTTTCACACTTGTTTCGGCTCCGGGCGCGCCTGCAAAGCCCATTCGAACAAGCCGTAGAAAATGAAGCCCGGGAAAAGGAAATGCGGATTTAATGCGCTGCCGAGGCCGAGATGAATCAAGATATAGCCGCGCACGACGTTGGCAATCGGCCGATGGGTCAATGCTTCCGCGCGAATGCGGTGAATTTGCCATTGCGCCGCCACGGTGCAAGCCACGCCGGCGAGCCAGAAGCATAAGCTCAGCCAAGACTGCAAAGAAGTTACCCCTTTTTCCTGCAAAAGCAAGCCGGAAAAGTAAAAAGCGAGCAGCGCGAAGAGATCGCTCACCCCGGCGGTGAGTTGCCAGCCAAAAACCACCGGCAGCGTGCGGTAACCGGTGGCGCGATCGGCGGAAATATCCTTGTAATAACCCATTAACACAAAGTTTGCATAACCGAAAAACACACTTAATAAAACCCACCGCGCCGGCGGCTCGCGTGCGGCCGCGAGCGGGAAAGCGCCGCTCGCCAACGCCGCGATCACCGGAATCAGGGCGACGATCCAGGCATTATAAAACGGCCCGGCCCACCAACGGCGTTTGAAAATTGTATAGGTCGCCAGGCCAAAAACCGCAAGCAAGCTCAGCAACAGCGTGCAAGGATTGCAGAAGACGAGAATCAGGCCGCTGCTCAAAAGCCCGGCCAGGCTCACGCCGAGCACCTGTGGTTTGGTGATTAAGCCCTGGATGAGCGGGCGATATGGCGACGAGAGGGCATCGGTATCGGTTTGGAAACAATCGGTCAACGCCTGTCCAAAACCGTAGGAAAAGAAAAACACCAGGAAGATGAGGGCGCCTCGAATCGGATGCAGCTCGGACGCCAGCGCCAACCCCGCCAGGCCGGTCACTCCGGAGACAAACAGGAGGTACGGCCGCATGGTGATCCAATAGGCTTTTAAAAAATTGAGGCTGAAAATCGCATACGGTTGCGACATGGCAGCTCAGTTTTTAAAACAAATGTTTTAGAATTTCCCTTTGCCATCCTGCCAAATGACCCATCCGAACCATAGGCCCAGTGCCCCGCCCAAAATACAAAAGCCGTTGATAAAAAGCAAGAAAACACTTGAAAAAGTGAGCGGCAGGTACATTCCCGCACGCCCGTAGAAAGTGAGGTCCAGAATTCCTAAATAGAGCGTCATTCCGGCGGCGGCAACCAGGGCAAAGGCGCCGTACGTTTTCTTCCTCAATAAACCAACGCCGGAGAGAACCAACATCGTGCCCAAAAGAGCATCGGCAAACGGGAAAGCGGCTTCGAACTGTGCGGCCGCGGCATGCTGGTTCTCATCGGGAATAATGACCCGGGCGAGAAAAAGCATCCAGAAAATCAGGATGAGCGCGCCTCCGGCCAGCGTGAGGCACGCCGCCAGCCGCCGGGCGAATTGAATCAAACGCGACGACATGGGTTAATTGACTGATCAAAGAATTATGCCCGGTTTGAAATGATAGGAAATCAAAACCGCCGTTCGTTATTCTTATATACACAAAAATGGCGGGGAATTCAAGGAAAATCTTCTCGCTTGGTTTTGATCTGGGTTATTATTCACAGTTGCACTTTCCACCCAAAAGGATGCTGCCCGCGGCGGTCAAATCTCTAAAGCGGTCATTGTGAATTTCAGCTTCGAAGATTTCCAGAAAGCCGGCGCCGAAGCGAATGCCATTTTTGATGGTCAGGCGAAAGATCGCGAGCGGTTGCGGTGTTCCTGGCGCGCTGCCATCGTCGTCAGGATCCTTCGTCTGAAACCCGGTGACGTAACCATCCGTGGCGAGGCTTTGAACGCGCTGCCATTGCGGCGGCGGGCTATGATGATCCCGATAGCGCTTGCTCACGAACAATCCGGCGATCGGCCAGGCATCGAGGCCGCCGTTCATGAGCACAAAATATTTTGGGCGCTCTGCAGCGGCGAGCGCGATCAATGAATCTTGGTACGCCTGCTGAATGGGATGGAGTTTCCCACCGGGTTTATTCTTGACCGGAAGCGATTCATTGAAAATTTGCAAACTATAATATTTTTCATGCTTGCCGGCAAAAGCTTGATGAAAGTGGTCGAGGGTTCTCTTGTAAGCTCGCAGCATTTTGTTCATGAGTTTTTCCTCTGCCTCCGGCCCGCCGCCGACTAGATCTTTCCATTGCTGAATGGGATCGTAGCCTTGATATTCTTTTTCTTTTAAAATTTTCCAATCCGAAGAATCGCTCGGCAAGTTCACCTCGCCATTGTGGGAGTTCGGCCCGGTCACGGCGATAAACGACAGGGCGGGTTTCGAGCCGTATCTTTTTGCCAACTCATCCACAAAAGCAAACCACAAATTCAGGTAAGTATGGTCCCAGGGCAATGGCAACGGCAGCATCTTCCCTCTGTACTGCTTCGGGCCGTGGGGCACGATGAAACGCGCCGTGGCGACTTTTTTTATAACCCAGTCCGGTGCAAAGAACCCGGGCGCAATAATGAGATGGATTTTCTTTCCGTGCGCGTGTGCCAGGGCAAACATGCTGTCCAATTCCTCCCATTTGTACTCGTTCTCCCCCGGGTTTAACTTGTACCAATATCTTCTGATGGTCACGCCTTCAACACAAGGATCTTTCCACGTACTGTCTTGGGGAGCTTGGCGCCAGGGCACAATCGCATAGATTCCCCTGGGCGCAAACTTTGGGTTTGTGACGTCATGGGGCAAAGTAACCTCATCAGGGATTGTCGAGGTATCGATTTTCACTAATTGTGCTGTGGACAAAGCTGTCGTGATGAGCACAAAAGCTAAAATAAATCGTCCGATGATTTGATTTTTCATGGCGGACTTCCTTTGAAATGATCAACGAAATTTAACCTTGTGGAAGATCGATACACTGCTTCTCATTTTTGTGAAGGCCAGCCGCTGAAACCAAGAGCAGAACCTTCGGACTGAAAGAGCAGCAACTCGGGCCGGGTAAATAAAACCAAGCTCTGCGAAATAAACAGGCGGCGGAGTCGGGTAGCCATTGGTATGACCTCATACTTATAGTAAAAATTTTACAACAAGCCATCTGCTGGTTTGGCCGTAGAAATCCAAAGTAGTACTTGTGATTGTGTTGCGTGCAACGAGGGTTCATTTGAGTTTTAATGTGAATAAGACTTTTGATTGATTGGTTCAAATCCTCTCCCTTGAGCATCTTTAAATTTCCACGGCACAGTTTTATGGCCTCCTCCTCCATCAGCCACTTCAACATCAAAATGAAGATGCGCAACACTAGAAAATCCAGAATTACCTGATTTACCAATTAGATCGCCGGCCTTGACTTGAGCACCAGGTTTTAAGCTCGAACCATTTTGCATTAAGTGGGAGTACATAGCATAGGTACCATCTTTGTGTCGTACAATGACTCTATTTTCCTTGCCTGCAAGTTTTGGGTCTCTCGTGTTGCCATTTGTAGGAGCATCCGTTTTAACTTCTACGACGATTCCTTCTCTTGCGGCAGTTATATTATCTCCGATTTTTAGATCGAAATCAACTGAGAAAGCTTTTTTACCGTCGTGAGTGCGTGGGTCATTAAATCCTTGTATGCAAGTATAGCTTTTACCTTTTGGGAACGGTAACTCATATAATGCCCCATCTGGCTTAACAGTTGGATTACCATAAAAAGTCTGATAAGCATACTTATTGACTCCAAAGTCGCCTCTTTGCGGATCTTTTTTAGTTAGTTCAATGAAAAGTACTTCTTGCGCCGTCCGAGGAGAGATTAGTATTCGGTGAACTTCTGGCCCGCGCCCGCCTCCCCTAATAGGTTGTTTAGATGATTTGGTATTTTTATTCACGAGATCGATTTCTAGTTCTATAGTCACATAATCATATGAGGTGTTTTTGACAAATAAACCGTTTTTGTCCCCGCCAAGATCGTATATAGACAAACAAGCTTCTCCGTTCATGAAAGGTAGAGGCCGGCAATCCTCCTTTATCAACTGCTTTTGCGAACTAACATTAGTTAATCCACTGATTCCAGTCGATTGATCATCAATTAGATTCTGCAGTGATTCTTTTGAGACTCCCTCAATAACGGTTTCCGCTTTATCAACCGGTTGATTATCCAACTCACTTTCGTTAATTAATCCACTGATTCCACTATGTTGAGCATCAATTAGATTCTGCTTTGATTCGTTTGAAATTCCCTCAGTTGTGGTTTCGGATGTATCAGTCGCTTCAGTATTCAACTCCACTTCATTGCTTGAATAAATATCCTCACTACTTTCTTCAGTGATCGGTGCGTCATTTCCGTTTGCCGTAGTCGGCCCCACTCCACTATCTCTACTCAACGCTTGATTATCCAGGTTGCTTGATCCAGCATTCTGCTGAGCAGATTGCGCTTGATTGGCTAATCTCTGCTGCTCGAGCTGCGCTTGATTGGCCAACTTCTGTTGCTCAAGCTGAAGCGCCATATTGCCAAAAGATTTGGCGGTCTCCAAAGTAGCGCTGAGCGCGGACATGGCGTTTTGCTGGTTCAGATCCAGTCCGGTGATGTCCTTGAACAGATTGGGCGTGCCGAGAAGCTGCATGGCGGAAGCCAGGCCGGTCGGCGCCGGCGCTTCCGGCGCGGTTTGCATGCTGATGATCGGCTGTGCCAAAGGCGTGGGCGCCAAGTTCGGCGGCTCGGCCCGGCGCGACTCGGTGCTCGGTGCTTGAATGGCAGTAGGCTCGTCGCCGCAGGGGGATTCTTCCCAGCGCCAGAAGCGGGAGCCGTCTTTCACTTCGCAACTGTTGCACTTGCCCATCACGGCCTCGGCATAAACGCCGGGCGTGGGCACGCTGATGCGCATCGGCGGAATGGGCGTGGTGGGCGCATAATGGCTGAACAGATCGACCGCCTCATTTCCCTCCACTTCAAAAGTGGGGTCGAGATGGTAGCCCTGCGCCACCGGAAAAATCAAGCTGTTGCCGGCAATCCCGATCATGCGGTTTTCAATAACCGAAGCGAGACTGCGGCGGGTTCTGCGCTCGCCGTCGAACACCCCGATCTCGAAGCCGTCGAGCAGCATGTAGAGGTGTTGGCGGTGCATGTTGCGAAAGAGCCGGAGGTGGTAAAACACCAGATGCTCGTTGAGATGCTCGATCAGCTCGTGGGCGATCTGCCGGTCTTCCGCGCGCGGGTTGCGCTCTTCTTCGGAGTCTAGCGGGGTGTTGATCAACGCCGGCGAATCGTTAGACAATAAGTTTTCAATCCGGCTGCTCTTAAACAGAAAATGGTCCAGGTGCTCGGTGCGATAGTGCAGCGATCCGGAATGAATGATGACGCGCGCAAACGCCGGCAATTCTTCGGAGAGCCGCATTTCAAAAAAAGTAATATCTTCCCGCGCCACCGGAGGCGGGGGAGCGCCGGGCTGCAAGCGCACGTGCAAGGGTTTTCCGGTCACGTATTTTGAAATCAGCGTGGGATCGAGCGATACTTGCGTTTCACCGGACTTGTGCGCCGTACCAGAAACGGGTGCAGGTATCTCCATTCCAAATATACTGCTCGTAGTTCCGCTTTGGAAAATCTTAACAGACTGATCAGGTGAAATTGAATTTGTACCCACAAAAACAAATTCGATGCTTTCCAAAATGCCTTGCGCAATACGGGGAGCCAGCTCTTTCTCAAAGATCAGATCACGTGCTTGCTGATAGGTTAACTCCTCACCAGAATCCTGGCTGCCGTACATGTGCTGGAGAGCCAATGAAGCTCCCGCGGTCATTACTGCCGCCCCCGCAGATAAAAGAGAGTCAAAAAAACCTCCTCCTGATTGTTCCTCCGGTTCGGTTGTGTTCATGAACTGATTAAACATGCGCTGCAGCCCGGCGTCGAGGAAAGGCATTACTCGCCGCCAATTGGCCGGGACAAATTCCCCTTTTTCGTTGTCCGGTGGACGGACTAGCTCAAACGAGATGCTCAATTGGCCGTCTAAATATTGAATGCTCTCTTCCGCATATCTGCCTTTGGGCAAGTCGCTGCCGCGATAGTTGTCCAGGATGCGGTTGATGGCCGGGAATGCTTTTTTCAGCTTGTCTTTACGGAGAAAACGGCTCAGTGTGTCGCGCCAGCGCTGCGCTTTGGCGAAATCGAAACGCGACATGAGCAGCGGCACGAACAGGCATTCCTGCACCTCGGCCAACTGTTGCTCCACGCAAAAATGCCGCAGCACTTCGAAATACTCCACGGTCATGGCATGGCAATGGTTGTGGTTGGCAATCACCTCAGTGGTGACCTCCACGTCTTCCCGCTGACCGGTAGTTTGCACCACGGTTGAACGCTGGCTGCGCAGCGAGGAGGCGGACTGCTTGGTTTTGTCGCTCAGTTGTTGCAGGGAACTGGCGGCCAAATTGCGGGCGGAATCCTGCCACGCTTCCGAGCTGGAGGTGCTGTAGCCGCCGGAAACGCCCAGCAGCGCGCCGCCCAAGAAGCCGCTGGCGCCACCGCCAATGCTGCCGGTACTTGCGCTGGAACCGCCTTCCGATTCTTCGGAGAGGGCGGATTTAACAATTTCGCTGATGTCGCGATCGCGGCTCAACTGGGCCTCCATTTCGTCTCCGGCCCGCTGCCGCTCTTCGCGCTCGTTCTTTTCCCGGCGCTGCCAATCGACAATGGCAATCTGTTTCTTCTGGCAGGGGGCCAGCGGCAGGCTGTAGAGCAGGTCGCCCAGCGAGTAGCCGTCGGCCTTCCAGATTTGTTTGAAGTGTAAAAGATGGCCGTGCGCGATGGTAGTGGCTTGGTAGAATCCCGGCACTTCATTTTCCCAATCGACCGGGTTGCCGGCATTCAGCAGCCCGCGTCCGGGATGTTTTTTCTGTTGCGATTCGAACTCCGCCATCTGCGTTTTGCGATAGTCACGCAACAGTTTTTCTTTCGCTTTTCTTGCCGCTTCTCCTTTGCCGAGGCCGGCCAATTTTTCCCGCAGCTTGTCTGGAAGTTTGCCCGGTTCCGGCTGATAAAAACCTTTGATCTCCGGGTCGGTGGAACGAACGACAGTGTAAAAACTGAATTCCTCCAGCGTGCGATTCGGCGCGGTGAAATTCACACAGCCGTTGCTGCCGATGTCAACGGAATAGGTTTCCGAGGCGCTCACCAAGTCTTCGCTATCCGGGTGGCGCGGCACGAGGGCTTTGCAGGAGCAGTCTTCGTCCGCTGTCTTCGTCTCCGGCATCTCGATGACCAGGATCACATTTTGGGGGAACGTACCGTCTTTCCGGAGGCCAATCGCCGTCTTTTCCTGTTCGCCAACGACGACCACGCCGTAAGCTTCTGCAAATTTGCCGTGCGGATATTTGCCGAAAAAATAACCCTGTCCGTCGGTGCGGGCGGCGAAAACGATCTGAAATTCCTTCGGCGCGGGGTCTTCTTTGGCGCACGCCAACAGGTAAACCTGCTTGTTGGCCACCTTGTGTTTGTCGTTTCGATCATACACTCGTCCGGAAAATTTTTTTTGCTGCTCTCGACGCTCCCGGCCATCACGCCGCGCGATTTTGCGCCGCTTTTTCTCTTCCACTTCGAGGTGAAGCCCATCATGCAATTCTGCGTGCGAGAGCTCTTCATGGCGCAAAATTTCGCCATCCGGCGCCAGCACTTTGATCGCCAGCGCGCTTTCGAGCTTGCTTTTATCGGGCAAGAGCAAAGTGAACGAGCCGTCGGCGGAAACCTGGGCTTGCTCCTCGGCAGAAACCCAAATGGTCTTCGCGGCTTCTTCATCCTGCATGGTTGCTTCCTGCCGGAACGAAACCACGACGCGATGTCCGGTAAATTTATCGCCGGTGCCGCCAAACAACTTGCCCTTGATTTGAAAACTTTTTTCCGGAGGCTCTAAATTGTAGGGAAGCGTCTCATAGTCCTCATCCGTTTCCGAAAATTCAACCTCGAGGGATTTGTCGTCATACGTGCTTTGGTAAGGAACCGGTTTGCCATTTTTACCGTCTTGGTCATTTGACGGCGTTGACGCGGCAGTCTCTTCCAAAGTCGAGGTTATCTGATCAGTTTGAGCGGAGGAAACGAAGGTCGTCTCATGTTGAGCACGAGGCTTTGGCCGCAGCGAGCTTTCAGAAACAGGCGAGCCACCCATTGGCTTGAGCGCGGCTTGCTGCGAGGCTTCGTTTATTGGCTTGCCGTTTCTTTTGCCTTTATCAGGGCTGGCTTCACGGCGTTTCACGTGCTCGGTTTCCGCCACCCGAAAAGAGGAGAGTAATTGTCGTTCATCCTCGGTTGCCGGCAGTTTTTCGCCGGCGCAGCGGCAGAAAACTCCATACTTCACCTCATCCCCGTCACGGAAGGGCGGGAGCCAGGCGCGGAAATACTGCGCTTGCCGCGAGGGATTATTCTTGAGCCACTTGGCGGCAAGCGTTTTGATCGGCCCATCATTGACACGATAGCGGACTTCCACCTCGTTGCTCGGATCGATCGGTTTAACGCCGGCGTAAACGGGTATTTCCTTGCCGGGCTGAACGATTTTGTCCGGCGCCGGGGTGTCGGACTCCCCATACCACAACGACATATTTTCATGTTTGAACTGCACGATGGGCCTCCTTCATTCCAACGATCTCCAGAGTCAACAAAGCTCACGAACGACTATTCCGCCATTTCTTGAAATGGCAAAATGATTTAGGGCACAAATGATTCAAGCCTCATTTAGTCTTTAGTTTTTGCTAATTGGTTGAAGCGAATTTCAGCTTGACCAACGCTTCCGGCACTCGAATGACGAGGGCATCGCGTCCGCAGACTTGAAAACGGTGATCGCCGCTTTGATCGATAAAATTGAAGACGGTGGTGAAATCCTTGGCGACAAACAAATCAAAAGGATGGCCGCCCAGGGAGAGAATGAGACCGGTGTTCTTCGGCATCGCGCCGGTGGAATAAATGCCTGCGGTCAGCACTTCTTTGGCGCGATCATGAGGCGTATCGAGCCGATCGGGCAGCGATTTATTGAGATCGGCGAAGGTATCAAAGCTGAAAAGGCCGGCATACTCGCCGTTTTCTCCGACCTCGATCAGCTTGGCTACCGCATCAATGATGGCGTTATAGGTGTTTTCGCCAAAGGTCAGCTCGTCGGCATTGCGAAAAGACACTTGAATCGTCGTTTTTGCCGCATCCAATAACCCCACACTGGGGTTGCCGGAGCGGAGCTTGACGATTTCAGACAACCCTTGCTGGCCATTGCCATTCAGCGCTCCGGTCAGCAAAACCAAATCTTCGGCAAAGGCGGCTTCTTCGGCGGCGCGGCCGGCCAGGATTTGGATCGTTATGTCGCCTTGCTCGACGCGAGCGATTTGCTGTTGCGTCAAAGAGAATCTGGCTTCCAGCTCGAACACACGCTCGGTCCCGGCCTCGTCGGAGGTGAGGGCGCCATCCTCGACTGAGAATGGATTTGAAGGAACGGTTAGCGCGTCCATGGCCGTCATTTTCGGCTGAATGACTTGCCGCACCCTGGCCACGCGCTTCACTTGATCGTGAACTTCCTGGTCAACCGCATTCCAGGTTTCCTCGCTCCAGGGCAGTTTTTCTCTGCCATTATTCATCTGGTTCATGTTTGTCTCTCCTTAATCTTTGGTTAACGAAGATATTTATTCTTCACATAATGATATTTGACCGATCGCTTAGTCATTCGTTCACCGAAGATCGGTGAAATTATAGCGGCCGGTCAATGATTTGCTTGGAAGGTGTTACCATAAGCTTGATTGCGGTTTTCTGCTTCCTAATTTATCTTTTGCGATTTATCGAAAAATATTGAAATAAAAATTAATTTTTCATATATTACATTTTTGCAAAAAACCTGAGTCGGACGACCAGACGGTTTGCGGCAAAGCTTCTGCCCCGTGCTGCGGAGGCCTGGGACGGAGCGAAATGCGATTGCGGAGATGGGAACGGATATGGTCGAGCCTCGAGACGCCGATCTGGCGGAGAGCGTCGCCAACGGAGATTCCCAGGCTGAAACCGGCCTTTTCTTGCGCTTCGGCGAGCAAATAAAATTGATGGTTCAGGCTCGCTTAAAAAGAAAAATGCCGGCTGAAGATCGGGAAGACCTCGTGAGTGAAATTCAGCAAGCCACGTTGTTGAGCTTGCGAAGAGGAGGGTATGATCCGGCAACCGGAAAGTCATTGGGCGCCTATATTGCCGGCATCGCCATCCATGTCGTTGGCCAATATTTTAGAAAAAAGCAGAAAGCCGGCATCGTGCAGTCCGGCCTGAGGCTGGAAGCCCAAGCCGATTCGCCAGACAAGCTGTCCGAGCTGCTCGATGATGAACGCCACGCGACATTGCGAAGATGTTTAGGCCGATTGAAACCCCAATACAAAGAAGTGCTGCTGCTGCGAATTTATGAGCAGCGTTCCATCGAGGAGATTGCCGCACAGTTGAATTTGGATCGCCGCCGGGTCAGTGAACGCATCCATTACGCTTTCAAATTGCTGCTCAAGGAATGCCAAAAAGAAGAATATTTCTCAATATTTCTCAGCTTTTAGCAAATATAGTAATAGGGAACGCGAAGGATAAAAATGATGAAATGCCAGGTGAAAGATCGCAGTCAAATGATCGCCGCCTACCTGACCGGCGGGCTTTCGGAAGTCGAGATGAATGAATTTGAGCAGCACTATTTTCAATGTGAAGCTTGTTTGCGGGAATTAAAGATCGGTCAAGAGGCGGTGAATCTTATTGAAAGGGAAGGGCCGACCGGTTTGGCCGTTCACGAGCCGTGGTGGTCAAAAATTCGGAATTTTCCAGCAAAAACATTATCCCGCCGGCAATGGCAGGAACAGCCGCAATGGGCTTTTGCCAGGATTGCCATAGCCGCGCTGGCCTTGCTGCTCTTAGTCGGTTTGCCGCTGGGGTATTGGAAGTATTTTCATAAAACGCCGCCGCCGGAATCTTACGCTAAAAATTTTCAGCCATCCGCGCGTTTGGATAATCTCATCGAGCAAACCTATCAATCCCCGAAATTGCTTGCGAATGTTTCTCCCCCGAACGACGCCAATTTCGATGACGAAATTTTGTTCCGCTGGGAGTTTCAAGAAGACGGCGGGAAATATGCCGGACCGCTTGAGTTGAGAATTCTCAACAACAAAGAAGACGAATTATTCAGATTTGCGATAAAGAACCATCAATTCCGCTTTGACAAAAAATTGCCTCCGGGGATGTATTATTGGGCGTTGTTGACCGCAGAGGAAATGGCCTATCTCGGGCGGTTTTATGTGCGGAGGGCGGAGTGAAGGGCGAAAGGTGAAGGGCGAGGGGCGCGCCCTTCACCCATCGCCCTTCGCTCTTCGCTACTTGCCGATCAGCACAAAGCCCGCCCACGACGCCGGAAAAGCCGTATTGGGATTTTGCATCATCTTCAATTTCGCTTCGCGCAGGGCGGCGGAATAACTTTTCCCCGCGACGACGCCTTTGTAAAACTCGATCATGAGCTGGCTGGTGTGCTCGTCGAAAACTTTCCACAGCGAAACCACCATATTTTTCGCGCCGGAATACAAAAAGCCGCGCGTGAGCGCCATGATGCCTTCGCCTTTGGCCAACTTCCCCATGCCGCTTTCGCAACTGCTCAACACCACCAAATCGGCATTTAAATTCAGGTTATAAGCTTCGGCGGCATAAAAAATCCCGTCTTCCTTGCCGGTCGAATCACGCGGCTGCGAGAAAGCCAGGCCGGAAAACCGCGGTTTATCCGCATTCACGAAGCCGTGCGTCGAAATGTGCAGGTACTTGCCCTGGGCCGCATGCCGTTTGAAGTTTGCTTCCGTGGCCTGGCGATGCAGAAAGCCCGCGCTTTCCCGCCGTTGTCCGTCAAACAGTTTCACGATCGTTTGCACTTCCGCCTCGCTGTATTTAAGCTCGTGCAATCGCGCGCCGTCGCGAGTCACCCAGCTCTCCCCGGGGTCACCGCCAAAAACCGCCAGCGCGGGGCGGTTGCCGGTCAGAATGTAACCGTTGTCAAGTTGTTGGCCAAAAACCGGCGCAAAGGCGACGAGGTTTTCAGCCGGCGGGTCGGTTGCCGGTTGCCTCATCGCGTTTTTATGATACTGCGTGGCGGAATAGTGATAAGATATTTCAAAATGCTTGATGAGAAAATCAATTTCTTTGAAATCCAGCGCGCGTTGATTTGGCGCCGGCGCGGCAACCAAAGCTTCAAAGGGAACAAAAAACAAAATATCATCCGGAATGATCACGAGCTTCTTTTTGCGCACGAGGCTGCCGGCAATCGGCTTTATCAGCGCGGCATACAATTTCGCGCTTTGCCGCAGGAAATCTTGCCGATCCAGCGCTCTTTTAACGGCGGCGAAGTAAGCGCCAACCTCTGCGGAGAAGTTTTTGTCAACAGGAAGCGCCACGACTTCAAAAGTGTTTTTGGTAATCAGAAAAAGATAAACCGTCTGCTCATCCACAAAATATTCCAGGATCGCGGTTTGCTCATCGAGCGCGCGTTGCAAATCGGCAATGGCGGCAACCTGGCTTTGATATTTGAGCTGAAAATAATCGGGATATTCCCGCTCAAAATTATCGCGCCAAGCCTTATATTCGTTTTGCAACAGGAGATGCCGGTTGTGAAGCGCGCGTATTTTCTCGGCGTTATCCGGCGTGGGTTTTTGCTGCTCTTTTTCCAGGTTGGCTTCCAAAGCCGTCAGGCCGATTTTTAGCGCCCGCTCTTTTTCCAGGAGAGTTTTGGGAATGCCGGAAAAGCGTTTGGCCTCAGCATCCTGCAGCGCCTGCTGCAAAATGCCGGCGCGGCTTCTCTCCGCCAATTGAAAAGCCTCTTCTTTGTAGATAGGCTCCTGGGTCAGCTCATCAAGCTTCAACGCGACTTGAATGCCGCGGCTATAGATTTTCTTCGAATTTTCCGCGAGAAATAATTTGGCGTCTTCGGTTAAATTCCGGTTGCGCATCTTGTCGATAAGAGCCGCAGCCAGCTTTGCGGTTGCCAGCGCCATTTCCAAATCCTGGCGGCGCGGCGAGAACAAAAGCCGGTTCCGGCCTTGCGCGTGAGCATAGCGCGCATAAAACGCCTCGGCCTTGAGCGCTAAAAACGCCAAAAACCTCCGATCATCCTGACTAAAATCAATCGGCGGATTGACGGCAATATCGGTGTCATTGAAATCCACGACCAAAGCGTTCAAAGCCTTTTGGACATAACGCAAGGTTGCCTCAAATTCTTCTCGTTTAAAGTACACCTCCGCCAAATCGAAGTACGCGTTGGCCGTATGTGTTCTCTTGGGGCCGTAACGCTGCAAGCGAATATTCAATGCTTGCCGAAAGTGCTTTTCGGCTTCGCGATCATCGCCTTGGCGCAAATAAATGCTGCCAAGCTCTTCGTGAAACATGTGGGCGGCGATATTGGCTTCATGCGGATAACAAGAATAAATTTTCCAGGCTTGATCGAAATAATTTATTGCCTGCTCATAATCCGCCTGATCGGCATAAACGAGGCCGATGTTTCTATAATGATGGCCAACGTCCTGATGTGCCGGCCCGGCTATTTTTATCGTAACGGCTAATGCTTTTTGCCGAAAGGCAATAGCGCGGTCATATTTACCTTGGAGACGGTAAGTTCTTGCTAGTAATCTATAGGGTTCATGAAGTTCATCCTGGATTTCGCCGTATCCTTGCTTCCATGAGTTTATCGCTAGTTGGCCATACTCAATGCCTTTGTCATAATCACCTAAATCCGTATAAAAATTTCCCAACCGCTCGTAGGCCAACGCCACGCTCGGGTGGTTTTCCCCGAGTTTTTTTATGGCGCTTTGTAAAGCGCTCTCATAAAATTTTTGTGAGCGGTCGAGATCACCTTTGTTATTCCAAAGGTTGCCCAGTTTGATCAAGCATTCGATCTGCTTTTCCCAATCCAACGCCTGAGCATAGAGCGCGCGTGCCTGTTCAAAATAAGGAATCTTGCGATCAGGCGGCGAAGTTATCATGAGGCGGGCTTTTTCAACTAAACTATCGGCGCGATGCCGGGGTGAAAGTTTTTCCTGTGGGCTGAGAACGGCGTCCTTCCAGTTCGCTACTTCGACGACGATCGTGGTATCTTGCTTAACCGTAAAAGCAAGCTTGCCCAAAGGAACGCTGTCGCTATCAACAGCCTCGGTTAAGGGAGAACCGAGATCGAATTTGCACTCTATTTTCAGCTCACTGGGGAAATCGAAGGCTTTGCGCCAACTGCCGTCGCCTTGTTTATCCAAAGGTGCGAAGGCTCGATCCCAATTTCCCAGGATAGAACTGCGGCCGGTGACGTAGATCGTCGCGGTATCGGGGATTGATTTGGAGATGACTTGAAAAGTGACTTTCCTGAGCGGATATTCAGGCGTGTTGTGGCGGCAGGCTGGCAATGCACAAACTGCAAGAGCCGCCAAAATCAAATGAGTCCCCTTACGGGTAAACATGGCCAAACTCCGTGTCGAGGTTTTAAGCGAGCCTCTCCCGCAGCAATATGCTTACAGCCGTTCTAAATGAACTCGACAGAAAATCTCCTTGATTTTCCCAAGAAATTCCGTCAAACAGATTTACGCTTTTCGATAAATAAAGTTACTTATGGGGTGGGAACCGCGCCGGCCAGTTACTTCAGGATGATCGTAACCCCGGTTTCTTCTCCCGCTTCGATGGCTAATTTGGCGGCTTTGACGCTATTTCTGTAAGTGCGCTTATCCGTTTCAAGATGCAATTATCTCTTTCACCGGAAAATCATGGTGATACCGGTTTTTTCTTCCACTTCGAAGGCCAGTTTGGAGGCTTTCAGGCTTTTTCTGTACGTTCGCTTGTCATACTCAATATGTAGTTCGATGATCGTGTCGTTATAGGGCTGTGCCCATGCAATGCGCAAATTCGGCATCTCTTGCGCCAGTTTTTTTTTGAAGCGCTGCAGAGTTTTTCTTTGCGCTTCATTCAAATTATTGTTTGTTGCTACATGCTTAGTAGTGATCATAATAGACCTCTCCGTATCAATGAATTCAATAGGCTGACCAAACGATTCGCCTCGCGCCAATGAGATAAGGCCAGGGATAAAACGATATTTGAAGCATCACCGTAATCTGCCAGGTATCTTGTTTCCAGCAAAGTGCGAAATATTGGGAAAAGGCTTTTGAGCGCCTGTTTCTCTTTAAATCCTAAATTTGCTTTTCGGCAGATATGAGCATGATACATATTCACAGTTTCGTCGTGAGACCAATTGCCAAAGGCGTCGCGAGGGCTCAAGTTTAGCCTGATGAGCACAGCCGTGACCATTTGATAGGCCGCATAGTAAGCCCGGCTTGCAGCTTCAACCGGCTTATTGCGCTCAAGCAGAATCTGCGCCGCTTCCAAAGAGCTTTTCGATTTTTCGCGCCACTGTTCCCAAGTTAGCATTTCAATACCCCTGAGGGCTGACGCAAAAATAAAAATTAGTCAAAAAGCTGAAGTCTAACATTTCGATGTCGAAATTCTTTGAAAAAATGAGGCATTTTTAATGTTAGAATTTCTCCTCTATGTAAATTTATTTTTGCGCGAGCCCTGAGTGGTAAAATTTTATTTTAACAGCCTGAGAAATTTAAGAAACAATTGTGAGAGAAACAACATCAAATTCCACTTGATTGGGAATTCCTTCTCTTGCAGGAAATAATCCTCGCCCGCGGCTTAAATTCAAAACGATGAAAGAGTATTCCAGCCAACGAAATTCACTAACCATCAATCCAAAACTCCATTACTCCATCAATCCAATTAGACTTTCCTCCTCATCACCACCCCGCTCGTCGGCATCACGGAAAAATCCCCGCCCGTGAATTTGCCCAAAACAGTAACGCCGGCTTTCTGCTCATTCACCACAACTTCCCATTCACCAGCCGGTATTTCGAAAACGGCCGGCTTGCTGGTATGGCCGTTCATCAGCACGACGAAATCATGCGTGTCGCCGCTCGACTGGCGATGCAGTTGATAGCCTAATGCCAACTCGCCTTCACTGAAAAGAAATTTCACCTCGGACTCTTCACTCCACCGAAAGGCACGATGCATCTGGCGCAACGCGATCAAACCGCGATAATAATCAACCAGCTCGCGATTCATCTCGGCGTGTTGAAAATTGATCCAGTTTGTCTCGTTGTCTTTGTTGTAGCTGTTGTGGTCGATTTGGCCGGCGTGCGGATCCGGGACGTCAGTTTTTGCGATCACCTTGCTGCGCGCAAACTCCTGGCCTTCGTGTATCATCGTCGGGCCCTGGCTGGTGAAAAGAAAAAGCGCGGCCAGCTTGTTCATCCGCAATTGTCGCGGCGACGGCTTGGCGTTGGCGTCGATATCGGCAATCACTTGTTTGGCGCCAACTTCGCCGCTGGCGATACGAATGAAATCGCCGAGGGTGTGATCGTCGTGCGATTCGAGGTAGTTGATCGAGTGCGATTTGTGTTGAAACAATCCGCCATCTTCTTTGAGCGTGCCGGTGACGTAACTCCGCAAACTCGCCATCGTCGTGCCGCTTTTCCATTTGCCAAAAATAAAACCCTGATCGCCCTTCCCGGTTGGCTGCCAGCCTTTCACGCCGTTGCGGATTTGATCGTTCCACGCCGCCCAGCCGTGTTGGGAATGCTCCGCCGGCGTGTAGCCGCCGCCACCCCAAGCTTCGGCGATGATGATCGCATTGGGATTGATGGCGCGGGCTCTTTTCAGAATGGCGTCAGACGTTTCCCAATCGATCATCGCCGCGAGATCGAAGCGAAAGCCGTCGATATGATATTCGCGCAGCCAAAATTCGACGCTGTCCAGAATCAGGCGCCGCGCCATCGCCCGTTCGGTTTTGAAATCGTTGCCGCAGCCGCTCTTGCTCAGGAAATTTTGATCGTCGTCCAGCCGAAAATAATACTTTTTATCAATGAGCTTGAAAGAATTTTGGTCGTATTGTGAAACGTGGTTGTATACCACGTCGAGCAAAACCGCGATACCGGCTCGATGAAAAGCCTTGACCACTTCTTTGAATTCACGCACCTGCCGGCCATCCACACCATTCCATTTGCCGGGTGCCATTGTGCCATTCGTGGCGTAGTAGCTCTCCGGCGCGAAGAAGTAGCTCGTCATGTAGCCCCAGTGATTGCGTGCATAAACATTATTCGCCACGCGATTTTCTTCAAGAGCAGGCTCGAGATTGCCGAAGTCATGAACCGGAAGAAACTCAACGGCGTTGACGCCGAGGGTTTTGATGTAATCGATGCCGCCCTTTGCGCCGGATTGAATGAGGCCGCGATAAGTTCCGCGCAGCTCCGGCGCCACGCCCGAAGATGGGTGCGCCGTCAAGTCGCGAACGTGCATTTCGTAGATGATCAAATCTTCCATCGGAATTTTCAGAAACGTATCGCCCTCCCAGTTAAAATTATCTTCGGGCAGAATCAAGGTTTTGCCCGGATGGCGGTAGTGATTCGAGGTGGCGACAGCTTGAGAGTAGGGATCGGCGACGATTTTGCTGTCATCATAGATTTCGCCTTCGCCGCTGGGGCCGGCAATACGATAGCCATAAAATTTGCCGGTCCAATTTTCTGCCGTCAAAAACTCCCAAACCCCGTTGTCATCGCGCTGCATCGCAAACTCACGTCCGGCCGTTGCGTCGTACGTCTCGAAGAGCACGAGCTGCACTTGCAAAGCCCGCGGCGCAAAAACCCGAAACGCTCCATGTTCTCCTTCTCGCCGGTAGCCGAATGGTTTTTCGGAATAAAATTGATTGAGGATGCCGTCGTGGAGCAGAGCTTTGCTGCCAGCGTTTTTAATAAACAACTGATAGTTTTGCCGCACGTCGAGCGGCTCGGTGGTCAAAACCAGATGGGTGGAATCCAACGCTTGGACATTTTTAACGCCGGCGACGGGTTCGATGGAAAAATCACTCGCAACAACCGTTTTCAAGCGATGCGCCAACGTGACTTCGACGCGGATGGGAGATTGAATTCGTGCCGAAACGATCTTTTGCTTTTTCATAGACTCCGCGAGGTTGGTAGCAAGTTGTGCCTGAGACGGCTGAACCACAACGAGTAGTTGCAGGATTAAAATGAGCAACAGTTTACTCCCAATGCGAACGAGCCGCAACCCAAAAGGAAAATGGCTCGCGGAAGTTTCCCGCAAGGCGGGATCACGGAAATAAATGCTTTTTTCTGGGAGAGTTCTATTCCGTGAGCTCAAAAATTTTTGCTTTTTCTGCGGTGATTTCACTTTAAAGAGCTTAAAGAGACTATAGGAGAAAAAAATTGCAATAGCTTTCATAATGATCCCTGGCTGTAGGTTTACTTAGGCGTCCATTAAAAAAGATGATAATGGCAAAATTTATTACCCCGATTTTGCATAGTAGAGTCAAAAAATCAAATTATGCTGAAAGCAAAAAGCGAAGTTGATCCAATCGCGCTTCCAAAGCTTGTTGGTTGTCAACACGGACGGTCACGTGGCCGAGCTTGCGTCCGGGACGAGCCGATTTGCCATAAAGGTGCAAATGCGTTTCCGGAATGGCAAGCACTTGTCGAGGCTCGGGAGTCGTGCCGATCAAATTCAACATCGCCGAGCAACCGAGCACTACGGTAGCGCCCAGCGGCAATCCGCAAATCGCGCGCAGATGATTTTCAAACTGGCTCGTCTCAGCCCCTTCGATGGTCCAATGGCCGGAGTTATGGACGCGGCAAGCCATCTCATTGGCGAGGAGGCGGCCTTCGTATTGAAAAAGCTCGATCGCCAACACACCGACATATTCGAGTGCATCGAGAACGCGGATGGCATAGTCTTCGGCTTGAGTTTGTAGTGCTGGTGTGAGGCTCGGCGCCGGCGCGAGCGAGAGCCGCAGGATACCGTCTTGGTGATGATTCTCAACCAATGGATAGAACCGGCTTTCTCCATCTTTGCCGCGCACCGCCAAAATCGAAAGCTCCCGCTCAAAAGGAATGAACCCTTCGAGCAAAAGGGGAGACCTGCCCATCGCCTCCCAAGCGCGTTGAGCCTCATCATGCTGACGCAGCACGAACTGCCCTTTGCCATCATAACCCAAACGCCTGGTTTTTAAAACCGCCGGAAGTCCGATTTCTTCGAGCGCATTTTTGAATTCTGAAAAAGTATTAACCGGTGTAAAATTGGGTATCGGGATGCCGAGGCGGCGGAAGAGCGTTTTCTCGATGAGCCGATCTTGCGCTGCTTCGAGAGCTTTTGGCGGTGGATAGACGGGAACGCGATCGGTGAGGAAATGTGCCGAAGTCGCAGGAACATTTTCGAACTCGTAGGTCACGAGATCTAATCCTGTCGCAAAATGCTCCAACGCCTTCAGGTCATCGTAATTTGCGGAGATCAATTCCGCGAGATGTCCGGCAGGGGCTTGCGGAGAGGGGTCATAGAAACGAAAGCGCAGGCCGAGCGGGTATCCGGCGAGCGCCAACATCCTGCCGAGCTGCCCGCCTCCCAACACGCCAATGGTCATGCGCCCTCCCGAGGATCAGGATGCTCCAAAACCGCTTGCGTTTGCTCGGCACGGTAGCGGTGCAGCGCTTCGCGAAATTCAGGATGCTTATTGGCGATGATTGCAGTCGCTAACAGCGCAGCGTTAATCGCGCCGCTTTTGCCGATGGCTAATGTTCCAACCGCAATGCCCGCCGGCATCTGCACGATTGAGAGCAATGAATCCATCCCGCTCAAAGCCTTGGATTCCACCGGCACGCCGAGCACGGGCAGCGTGGTTTTCGCCGCCGTCATTCCTGGCAAATGCGCCGCGCCGCCGGCGCCGGTGATAATCACCTCCAACCCGCGCTGCTCCGCTGAGGCCGCGTATTCGAACAGCAAGTCCGGCGTGCGGTGAGCCGAGACCACGCGCACTTCCAGGGGAACGCCGAGCGTTTCGAGCGTCTCGGCGGCGTGGCGCATGGTCTCCCAATCCGACTTTGAACCCATGATAACGCCGACCAACGGTTGCATTTTTGTGCTTTTGTAGAACTTAGTTAATCGAAAGCAATTCAATCTCAAAAATCAGCGTCGCATTCGGACCAATAGGACCGCCGCGGCCGCGCTCGCCGTAGGCGAGATTCGACGGAATGAACAGTTGCCACTTCGCGCCTACCGGCATCAGTTGCAAAGCTTCGGTCCATCCGGCGATGATGACGCCAGTGACTTGAAAACTGACCGGCTCGCCGCTCTTGTACGAGCTCTCGAACTCAGTGCCATCAATCAAAGTGCCGCGATAATTGGTCGTCACCTCGTCGGTGAGCTGCGGTTTCTTGCCATCGCCTTGCTTGAGAATTTTATATTGCAAGCCGCTCGGCAGGGTGATCACCCCTTCCTTCTTGGCATTTTCGGCAAGAAACGTTTCACCCTCCAGCTTGTTTTTTTCACCGGCTTTTTTCGCATTTTCATTGCGCTTGGCGACTACGTCCTGTTGCAACTGTCGCATGGCTTCCTCTCTCTGTTGCTCGCTCAGTACAGGCGTGCTGTCGGAAATCGCATCCTTAACGCCTTGCATCAGCGCCTCAAGGTCGATGTCAATTTCCCTTTGTTTGAAGTTGTTGCCAATATCGATTCCGATGCTATAGCTGGCTTTCTGTGTCTGCGTCTCCAGAGTGAGTTTTTTATCTTTCGCGCCTTGACAACCCAAAAGACCGATGACCAAAGAGGCGACCACCAAGCGAGGATACATTTGTGTTTCCTTTCAAAGATGAAGTACATTGGCTCAACCCATAGGGCAGATCATAATTTCGGCAATCATAACCTTTATATGAGTGTGTGCGTTTTAACAAAAATTGTTTCTGTAAAATACGTCATTTATCAATAAAAAGCACGAATTTATTTTGCCGCATCAGCCAGACGCACATCAGCAACGGCATGCTCATTTTTTGCCTTCTGCAAAAAAAAGATAGGCAAAACCTGTTGAAAAGTCAATGCTTGACTTTGGAAAAAGATTTGTGTATTTTTCTTCACGATGCATTCGCCCGAGCGCTTCCATCCTGTGAGCATTGTCGTTGCGTTTTCCGAATTAAAATCCATGCAAAAAACGGCCGCGTGAATAGCAAAACGCTTCACACAGCATTGGGGTATTCAATGAAAGAAGAAAAAGTTTTTCGTAGTAGCGCCCTCAGGTACCCTCGAGTTATTGAACGATCCATCCCTGAAGGGGCCTTTATAAAAGTTAGGCTCTTGGAGATTTTTTTTGCCCGCCGTTTTTTTGTCAAGCTCACTTTCATCGCCATCATGTTGCCGGCCTCGGCCTCGGCACAGGAGGCGACGGCAGTCATCACTAATATCGATGGCGAGGTATTTTATAAAGCGGCGATGGATTCGAGCTGGCAAGTCGCGCGCACCAAAACTCCACTGGGTGAAGGCGACTCGGTGAAAACCGGCAAGCGCGCCCGCGCCACAATTCTCTACAAAAATAGCCTGCAAAAAAAATTGCCGGGCGGGAAGAAGTATGTTGTCCTTTCACCTCCACCTTCCAGCCGATCCAACTCGTGGCTCGCCAACCTGTGGGCAGCCTTAACCTCGGAAAAGGAGGATTTGACGCTGATGGGCGCCTCGCGCGGTGACAATCTCCTCCGATTGTATCCGCGTTTTCGTAAAGCGTTGAGCGCCCGCCCCACTTTCACTTGGCTGCCGGTGGTGAGCGGAGCGACGCATCACGTGCAAATCGTTGACGAAAATTCCTGGGAGATCATTTGGGAAACCAGCACGGTGGACACGTTCGTGACTTATCCCCCAGAGGCGCCGGCTCTCGCCGACAGCCAGGAATACACGATCCAACTTTTGCGCGCCGGCGAATCCGATCCCGACGACGAGATGACGTTCACCGCCGCGTCAATTGAGGAAAGAGAGACCATTCTGTTTCAACAAAAACGAATTGAGAAGCAATATCGCCCACGCGCGGCTGCGGACCTCACCCTCAATCTGCTTTTAGCGCATTTCTTTCTGCAAAATGAATTTCACGCCGAGGCGTTTCAGCAGATTCACCAGGCGCTGACCAAGCAACCGCATAATCGCGCCATGAAGCTTGTGCTGCTGGATTTGTATCGCGACGTGGGGCCGTTTTCTCTCATCGACCCTCTGATCAAGGAGCTCAAGCGATGATTTCCTGGCGCCGGCTTTTGGAAACGCTTTCCAGCCATTTCGTTTTAGGGGCCGCCGGACTCGTGTTATCCGCTTTGGGCAGCCTTTTCTTTATCAAGGAGTGGCAGCTTCTCGATTGGCGTTTTAAATGGCGCGGCTATCAGCCGGCTTCCGATCAAGTTGTGATCGTTGCCATCGACCGGCCTTTAACCCGCGATTGGAATGGGCAAGCGCTCACGCCGCGCGACACGCTGGTCAAGCTCTTGCGCAAAGTTGCGGAATATCAACCGGCGGTGATTGGGATGGATTTCGAGCTGCACGAGGAAGAAAGAAACGACGCGCTTTTTCAAAAACTCGAACAAGCGATTCTCGCCACGAACAATCTCGTTCTGCCGTTGGCATTGCAGAACACGGCGCGAGGGTTGATCGCCGGTTCGAGTCCGCCGCATCATCTGCAACAAAAAGTCGCCGCCGGCTTTGCCAATTTTCATCACACGGCCTCTTATCCTCCGGTGCGCGCCGTCAAGCTCATCACCACCCTCGCCGACAGCCAGATGATTCCCTCTTTTGCGCTGGCAATCGTTGGAAAATATTTGGAGCGAAATGCAGGAGAGGTGAACTGGCAGAATCTCCTGCCCACGGTGAAGTTTCCGGCGTCGCCGGAAAAACTGTTTCCGATTAACTATTTCGGACCGCCGGAGGCGCCATGCGCGGACATGCCATGTGCGAAGATTTATTCATTTATTGAGATTCTAAACGACAATATTCCCGGAGATTGGCTGGCGAATAAAATCGTGCTGATCGGCGCCACGTTCAAAACGGCGGATGCCGCCGACACTTTTGACACGCCTTTTGGCGAGATGCGCGGCGTGGGCGTTCATGCGAACATCATCAACAACTTGCTCACGCGGCAATATCTTCATCCGCTCGGCAACGGCGTCAAGCTTCTGCTCACGCTACTGGCCGTTGCAATCGCCGTGCTCGCGCTTTGGCAATTGCGCCTGGGTTATGCAACTGCTATCACATTTGGGATTTTGCTCATCTACGCCATTGCAGCTTTTGTTTTGTTCTCAACCCACCGTCTCATCCTGCCGCTTGAATGGCCGGTAAAAGCCGGCGTTTTGGGCTTTTTGCTTTTTTTCTACATTCGCACGCAATGGCTCAAGCCGCGGCAAGTGCGCGAGTATCTCGATTTTGAAATTCTGTTGGAAGACGCCGCGCAGCCGCATCACTTCAACGTGCGCGTGATCACCGCGCCGCCACAGGCCGGCGATGCCAAGGGAGAAATGACATTCGAGGATCGACCGAAACTGCCTGCTGATATGAAAAAGCTGCAAATGCGCGCCACCGACAAAGCGTTCATCAAAACCTTCGGCGATCAGCTTTATCGCCACTTGTTTGCCGGTGATATTAACGACTGCTACCAGCGCAGCCTGACTCAAGCGCGCCTTGAGAAGAAAGGCCTGCGCCTCCGGCTACGTCTCGAGGCGCCGGCGCTACGGGTCATGCCGTGGGAATTTCTTTACGACCAGCGCAACGACTTTTTCCTATCCACACATTCAGAAATTTTGCTCACCCGTTACGTCGAAAGCCAGCAGCCTCGCCGCGATTTGAGCGTCGAATCGTTGCACGTGCTCATCGTGCTCTCCGATCCCGCACCTGAAAGTCTTTTTTCAATTGGTTTGCCGGTGGTGGACATATCAAATGAGAAAGCGCTTATCATTGCCGCGTTGCAAGAGCTGCGCGATGCCATGTCGTTGCCGATTCGCTGGACGGTGCTCGAGCACGCCGTAACGGCGGAGATTCGCCGGCAGCTTCGGCAGGGTGTACACGTTTTTCATTTCATCGGGCACAGCGCGTTCCGCAACGGCAAAGGCCAAATCATTTTGGAGAACGAGCAGCACGAGGCGCAATATGTGGATGAGGAAACGTTCAGCAGTTTTTTTGCCGGCGATACCAACGTGCGTTTGGTTTTGCTGAATTCGTGCCAAGGCGCCAGCACTTCGGCGCTGCAAGAAGTTTCAGGACTGGCTTATCAGCTCTTGCAAAAAGGCGTTCCCGCGGTTGTGGGCATGCAATATTCAATTGACAACGAAGCAGCAACACTTTTTGCCAAAGAATTTTACCGCACCCTCTCCGGCAGCCATCCGGTGGATTTCGCCATGGCGCAAAGCCGCCTGGCGATCGCGCAAGAGATCGGTTTCGACAAAATTGATTTCGGCACGCCGGTGCTGTTCATGCGGGCAAGGGATGGAAAAATTATCTGATTCATCTACCAGCGACCAACAACGAGCAACCAGCATCAAGCCTCATTCCCCCACCAAGACAAACCCCGCCCAAAAATATGGCGTTGGATACTTCCTTCGCATCTCGGCTTTGGCATAGCGAAACGCCTCGACTTTTGATTTGCCACCAAGCCAGGCCGAGTAAAACATTTGCATCATCTCGGCGGTAGGCTGATCATAAATTTTCCACAAGCTCATCAAAATCGCTTGCGCACCGGCAACTTGAAAGGCGCGCTGCAAGCCGAAGATGCCTTCGCCGTTGGTCACGTCGCCGCGTCCGGTTTCGCAAGCCGAAAGCGTGGCCAGCTCGGTACCCACGAAATTCAACCGGCTCACTTCGAGAGCGGTCAGGATACCGTCTTCAACGCCCGCAATCGGTGGCGCGCCTTGCCACACGCGATTCACGCCGGCAAACACGAGACCGGCGCGGAGCATGGGGTTGTCTTCGAGGCGAAGCGAGCTGCCGCCGCCCAATGGCGACTCGAAAAGTCTTTCGCGTTGCGTTGCAGTCTGGCGCGACACGGAGAAGAAAAAGCCATGCGTGGCAAGATGTAAAACTCGCGGCGACGAGCCACTCAATGCTTTCACCCGCTCTTCGAGTGCGTCCTTGCTCGTAAAAACGACATATTCAATTTTTTTAGCCGAACAAATCTTGGCGATATTTTCCACTTCAGTTTGCGCACCGGAAAGCTCTTTCCATAAACTGCCGCGCTCTTCGCCATAATCACCACGCAAGGCCAGCTCTTTCGGCTGCTCGCTTCGCGCCAAGCGAGAAGCCATGACGAAGTTGGTGCTATCGAGCGAGAACGCGGGGTTGCCGAGCAGGACGAATTTCTGCGACGCGCGATTGGTTGCCGGACGATAACTCTTGTCGCGATTGAGCAGCTCGCGCCCGCCAGCGAGCTGCCGCAACTCGTAACGGTCGTCGAGATAAACCGGCGTGCCGGTGGAATCGTTGACAACCAACGCGGCAAACGCCAAACGATGCAGCGCGCCGTCAGGCACGAGATATGCGCGGCGAATGCCGGTCAATGACTTTTCGAGCGGTTGCCAAACAAGTTTGTACAACTCATGTGAGCGCTTGGTGTCCGTAATGTACGAAGTACCAGGCTCCGGCTTGACCAGCTTGCTTAAAAATGGTGCCAACTTTTCTTCTGCGCTGAGTCGAATAATTTGCGGTTCGCCGGTTTGGCGGAGCACAACGGCAACGCAAGTCATGACGGTTAAGTTGCTCTTGTCCGATACTGGCAAAGGCACAGCGGCGAATTCGATCAGGGCGTCTTTCTCTCCAAGCTGGCGTTGTACCTCATTCCAACTCACTTCTTGACGTTGGCGAAATTTATTGTACTCGCGATCAAGCCGGCGTAGCGCCGCATCCAGCGAGTCGGCACGATGACGAATTCCGGCCAACTCGGTGCGAAGTTCGTCATTTGGGGGACGGGTTGCCAACGTGGCTTCTTGCTCGCGTAGAACTGTGAGTTTACGAATGAGTGCAACGGCTTGAGTATTCTCATAGCCTTCGGCAGTTAGCCTTGCACTCTCATTAACGGCCGCGCCTTTGAAGCGGAGAAGGACATCAAGGTATTCGGCAGAGAGTTTCGGAAGTTGATCGCTAAAGCGTACACAGAATTTTGAATAGGCTTCGAGAACGCCCTTGAGAACATTGCTCAAAAAGCGCAGTTGCCTTTCTTCGCCCTCGAAACCGAAAGATTGTTTCATGGCGACATTCATGCTTTTGGCGATTTCCGAATAGAGTTGATGCGCTTCTTGTAAGCGGTTGTTAAGAGCTAAAAAGTTACCATAACTCTCGTCGCACTCCATTAATTCTGGGTGCCCAAACTCAAAAACTCGGTAGTACATAGCGCGAGCTTCTTTATAAAGCGGTTCTGCTTTGATGGGCCGATTTGTGCTGGAGTATAAAAACGCTGTACTATGGATGGTCCGTGCCAAATTCGGATGGTCATCCTTGTAGAGACGACGTGCCATTGCGAGGGCTTCATCAATGAGTGGTTCAGCTTCGGCGTAACGATCCATCAAGCAGTAAATCACTGCCACATTGTTTATGCTTCCTGCCAGATCGGGGTGATCACTTTTGAAAATGCGGCGACTTGTTGCGAGTACTTCCTCATACAATGATTTTGTCCGTTCGTACTGACCTAGGACAGAATAAAAGTGCGCCAAATTATTGATGCTCGTCATCAAGGCTGGATGATCGGTCTCATAGATGCGACGTTTCATGGCAAGGGCTTCTTCGTAGAGTGGCCCGGCTTCGGCATGGCGTCCCCTGCTACCGTAGAAAATCGCCATATTGTTAATGCTCAGAGCCAAATCTGGATGATCGGTTTTATAAATACGACGGCGCATAGCAAGCGCCTCTTCAAAAAGTGGTTCAGCTTCTGAGTAACGCCCACGGTCGAGGTAAAACATAGCTAAATTATTAATGCTCGATGCTAAATCATTGTAATCGCCCTTGAAGATGCGCCGTCTCATTGTCAGGGCTTCCTTATGAAGTGACTCGGCTTCAGCGTAGCGTCCACGTTCATTATAAAGCGATGCCATATTGTTAATACTCAATGCCAAGTCCGGGTGGTCACTTTTGTAAAAGCGGCGTTTTATATCTAGAGCTTCCTCGAAAAGCGGTTCAGCCTCGGTGTAACGGCCCGTGACGTAATAATAAGATGCCATATTGTTGATGTCTATTGCCAAACTTGGATGGTTACCTTTAAAGATACGGCGGCTTATGGCAAGCGCTTCTATATAGAACGGTTCAGCTTTGTCAAAGAGGCCGCTTTCATAATATAGCACCGCCATATTGCCGATGCTTTCTGCTAAATTCGGATGATCACCACCAACAATACTCTTTCGTGTCAGCCGCAAGGCAGAATCTGCTAAAGCCAAAGCAGCGTCAAGTTGTGTTTGATACAATTCCCCAATTTTTATGTTCAGCTTAACAAATTCAAGGGAATCCCCAATCGAAGTATACCGCCCCAAAAAAACCGGCGGTGGGTATTCCGGCTCCGCTGCGGTCGTATCAGTCTGTGCAACTGCAGCCGTGGTCAATGTCAATAAGGTGAGGAGAAAAAGAAGTGTTGGTCTCATAAAGATACCCCGCGTCGAGATAAATGTGTGCTACAAATCAACATTTGACATTTGCCACTCCGCGAGCTGAGAAACCGAGCTGAGACCCGTGCTGTGAGCCAATGGGCATAAGGCGAGAAGAAGGGATGGCAACTGAACGGAAAATACACAAATCTTTCAGAAAAGTCAAGAGGCAAGGGGAAAAGAAAAAAGCAAAAAGAAAAAAGCAAACGGCAACTCCCCAAAAATCATTCAAACTGATGCCGGCAGGCTCGCCGAGGATGATACGTATTGAAAAGTCAATGCCTCAAATCACTCCTTAGTGGACTTAAGGAAAAAGTAGAACGACACTGCAAAGCTCGCTTCAAAAACCCCGGTGGCGATGCCGGAGTAACGATCGTAATCGGCGGCGCTCTGGTAGGCTTTTTCTCTCGGCGCGGGCAAGCTGGTGGTGAGATATTGATCGTAAAAACGATCGGCTTTGTCTTTCAAGATGATGGCGGCAACACCCGAGGCCAGGCTCAAGCCGGCCGCCGCCCATGCGACCCGTCGATTTCGGCTCACATGAAAACGCCGGCGCGATTGCTCGACTTCTCGAATCAGCGCAGTCTCCTGTTCTGCTTTCAAAGTCACCGCATAAAGGCGCGTTTCCGGTTGGCCACTTTCGCTCGTTTTGCCGATTTGCAGTTGCGCCGATTGATAACCGGTTTGGCGTATTTCGACATTCGCCAACTCGCCTTCCGGCAGGCGCAACACCAGCGGGGTCGTGCCTTGCAAAATCCTATTGATGTAAACTTCCGCCCCAAAGGGCGTGGAATTTAGGGAATAGCCTTTTAAAAAACGGGCGACAAATTTCAACGTATCGCCGGCTTGCAGCGAGCAGGTTTCCACCCAGTCAAAATCAAGCCAACTTTCCGGTTGCGAACGTTTGACGGCAATCTCGTGCTTGCCGGGTGGTAAAGGCCAGTAGCGCAAGGGGGTGAAGCCGACTTCTTTTCCGTCGATAAGAACGGAAAGCCCCGGGTGCGACGCCTCAACGAAAACGATCGCTTGCCCGGCAGGTTTGTTTTCCTGCGTGAAAGCGGTAGCAACAATGAGGAAAACCGTGAGACTGCTGTAAAACACCAAACGAAAAATTTTCATCTTGCAAAATCGAAAGCAAATTTGCTATTCGAAACAATTTCAATATTCCAGAGACCGATGCCTGAAGGCATTACTACGAGCTTTTCAATTCGTCCCTGCCGGCACCGCTTTGCCAAAAACATAAACGTACCGATCCTCGCTGGCAACGATGAGCTGATCGCCGGCGATGACGGGGTTGGTGCGAATTCGGCCTTCCAATTCTTGTTGCCATACTATGTCGCCGTCGCGAGTTTTGAGGGCATAGAGATTATGATCGAGCGAGCCGACAAAAACGAGATTGTCCGCGATCAAGGGCGAGGTGCCAATCACGCTGCCGGCGCGGAAAGTCCAACGCAGCGAACCGCTGTCGATAGCGAAGGCGCGCACGCGGCTATCGCCGCTGCCGAAGATCACCAAGCTGTCGTTGACCGCAGGATTGTGAACAACTTTTGCGCCGATTTTAGTTTTCCACTTCAGCGTGCCGTCTTGCAGATTCAGCGCAAAAATTGTCTCGCCGGCGCTACCGAGAAAGACGAGGCCGCGATGAATCGCCGGCGTGGCCAAAACCGGCTCACCGCAATCATACTCCCACAGCTTCTTGCCGCTCAAAGCTTCCAGGCCAAACACCTTGCCGTCATCACACGCGGCGACCAAAATGCCTTGCGAGAGCGCCGGCGACGCGTGCAATTGCGCTTCGGTGCGAAATTGCCAGCGCCGCGTTCCGTCTTTGAGGCGATAGGCATCGACGTGTTTATAGAGCGCCGTCACGTAAACCGAGCTATCAGCCGCCAAAGGCTCGCTGGCAATATCGCCGGCATCGATCTCCCACAGTTTGCGCCCGTCGCGAAGGTCGTACCGCATGAGCGTCTCTTTGCCGAATTGCATGGCCACCAGCAAGCTTTGTTCGGCGATCGCAATCGTGCCGGAGTGGCCGCGGGAAAGCTTTCTTTTTTGAATGACTTTCTTTTTGCTCTTGGCTTTGGCAGGTTTGAGATCGATGATCGACAGTCGCCCATCCAAAGTCGGAACGAGCAGGAGACTGGGGTTGGCGCAGAGATGCTGGCCGGGAGCGGAAGATAATTTGAACCGCGCCACCTCTTGCAAAGGCAAATCAATAGTCGTGGAGGTGTAGAAACGCCGTTCTTCCGTAATGCCGGCCAGGCACGATGCCGCCGTGTCAAGCTGCGCAATTTTCCTGACGGCCAAACGTGAACAACCTGAGAGCAAAAAGCAAAAGGCAAAAGGCAAAAAGAAAAGAGAAAAATATCGATGCAATTGAAATTGTCTGTATGCGTCCATGTTGTTTATGCTTGTCAGCGTTCGTCCATTTCGTTCGCGGTCGTCTGCGCGTTTAAAAATCCCATCCAAAGAAGAACTGGTGATGCACGCGACCGTGCAGCTTCAGGCCGTCTAACGAAAACTTATCACCAACGTCGTACCAGGTAAAGCGCCTGCCAAAATCATAGCGCAGCAACAAAAATCCGCCGACACGCAAACGGACGCCCAGACCGGCGCTGCCGAGCAAGTCGTCGAGCTTGTTGTCCCAGGCGTTGCCGAGATCGGTAAACAGGGCGCCGCGTATGGAGCTAAAACCCAGGCCGCCAAAGGGGAACGCCACTACGAACTGGTCGATGGCCGGGAAGCGAAACTCGTGGCTCACCAGCACGGTCTTCTGACCCCAAATTTGCCAGCGCGGGTAGAGCCGCAAATCCCAACTGCCGCCCATGAAAAACGGAAAAGCCTCTTTGCCGTGATTGTAGCGCGTGGTCAAGCGAACCGCATACGCCGTGCGCGGGCTCGTGCGAAAATAGCGGCGATAGTCGGCGATCACCGTATAAAAATTCACGTTGGATCGCTGCACGTCGATGGTGTTGCCGACCGTGAAGTTGAAGCGCTCGCCGTCCAACGGACCCGAGGGACCCCACAACGAGTTGTCTTTGATGTAGGAGACAAAATTTGATACCAACAGCGCCTGCCGCGAACGCAAATCTTCCCATTCTTTGTCCGATTGCCGGATGTTCAAGCTCGCTTCCAGGCGCTGAAAAACGTTGAGCGGATAGCTGATCGAGCCGAAGCCGCCGTATCGGCGCTCGTAGAAAAAGCCTTCGGCGTAATTGTAATAGCGTCCAGCAAAATGATAGAGGCCGAGCGCGTGATTGGCCCGTTTCGCCAGATTGACTTGAGTAACGGCGAAATTGAAGCTGCGGATAAACTCGCTGCGGCTTTGCGCATTGTTGAAGATGAGAAAATAATATTGCTGATTGCCCAACATGTCGGACATGGCGAGCTGCGCGCCGCCGGCCGCGCCGAAAATCGGATCCTGCGTGATCTGGCTCTGCGCGATGTCGAGACTGAACTTGCGTTTGTAGCCCACCGTCGTCGGCGTCATCTCGCCCTCCAGCTTGCCAACGGTCCACGGATCGGCTTTGATTTTCACCGTATCGGCCACGGTTAATTCGGCCTTGTTGAAAGACTCTTGCACATTTTTCAGCTCGCGAATCTGAAAGCCAAACTCTTCAAAAGCCGTGAACAGCATGCTGCCATTGTCGGTCCATTCCGGATCGAAAGCGCCGGTCGTGAAGCTCGTCAGCTTGCGCATAGCCGACGCGCCATTGATCGCGCGCGGATAGGGCGGCGCCGGCGAAGAAGAGAGCGGCGCATGGGACATTCCACTCATCGCGGCAACGCTGGCGAGATGTCCGTTCGCCAATGCCGGCGCGACCGGAATGGCGGATTTATTTCCGGCATCGCCGTTGTTCATCACGACCTGCGACATGGCATCGCGCGCGTTCTGCAAAAGCCAGATGTTGAACGCGCCGTCGCGGTCGGAAGTGAAAGCCAGCGCCTTGCCGTCCGGCGACCAGGTCGGCGTGTAATCGTGGTGATTGCCGTAAGTGACGTATTCGATTGCGCCGGTCTCGAGATTGTAGAAAAATAGATTATAGGCGCCGTCTTTGCCAAACTCGGTGCGGTCGGAGCTGAAGGCGATGGCCTTGCCGTCCGGCGACCAGCTCGGGTCGCGGTCGTCATAAAAATCGTTGGTCAGCTTCTGCAGATTATTGGTGGCCGGATCCAAAATGTACAAGTCGCGCGCGCCGCCGAAATTGATGCCGGAAAAAACCACCCTATCGCCGGTGGGCGACCAGCATGGCGAAAACAGCGTCACCAAATCGTCAAACTGATGGCGGCTCAAAACTTTTTTATCGCGCAAAGAATAGAGGTACACGGCGTCTTTGCCCTCGCTTTTGGAGACGAAGGCCAGCCGGCCTTGCTTGTCTGCGTCGATCTTGCTGCGCAGCAAATTGAACGCTTCAAAATCCGAAGTGCGCTCGCCTTCGATGAGCGTCTCCAGGTGCTGCTTCTCGCCGCGCTCGTCGCCGTAGGGAATGCGATAAATGTTGGAATAGCCCATGCGGTTGGAGGTGAACACGACCTGGCGCTTGCCGTCGATCTCGGCAAAGGCCGGCTTGGTGTTGATCCCTTTGTTGGTCACGTGCTGGGTGATCATCCCCGGCGCGTCGCTGTCTTCCAGCAGCGGATATTTGTTTTTCTTGAGATGGTAAAGCCATTGCTCGTCGAACTTGCGGTAGTTGACGCCGAGTGTGATCTCCATCACCTCGGAAAAATTTTCCGACTTCCAGAGGTTCTCCATGAGTTGGAGAATTTTCTCCTCGCCGAAAGTTTCCGCGATGAATTTGCAAATCGCCTGGCCTTCCTTGTACATCAAAAACGTGCCGTAGATTTGGTACATTTGGCTGAGCGGCACCAAATAACCGGAGAGCACGGCGTCGCGAATGAACATTTCGGCTTCGGAATCCCATCCTTCCGACCAGTATTCCGCCAGGCCCTCGGTGAACCACAGCGGCGCGCCGGCATACTGCGTGCGTTTGTGGTCTTTGAGAACGCGATTGATCTTGGCATGACTGAAAACGTGAACCAGCTCGTGGTTGATCACGTGGCGAAACGCGGTGATGCTGCCATCCGAGGGAATGACCACCCGGCCTTTGAGAAATTCAAAAAAACCGCCCACGCCATCCGGAATAAGATAGGGAATGGTATTGGTTTGCTGAAAATGAAAATGATTGGAGTAGAAAATCAGCGGAACGCGATTTTTGACGTTGTGGTTGAACTGATTCTCCAGCCGGCCGTAAGCCTCCTCGGCAAAAGTCGCGCCCATCTCCGCCAACTCGCGCATCTCCGGATAGAAGTAGATATCGAAATGCTTGGTCTTGAGAATTTGCCAGCGGAAACTGTTGTAGTGGACTTTGTTGCGGCCAAAATAATATTGCGCTGAAACCTCGACCGCTGAAAACAACAGGGTGAACAGCAAAACCAAGCTCATCACCCGGCGGCTCCAACTTCCTCGCTCATCCTGCCAAAAGCAATGCTTCACTGTCATAAACTGACTCCATTTACTGGCTACGCCTGTAAGGGAATATCCGTACACATCGCAATTTAGGCATTACAAAAATTTTGTCCAAGTAAAATTTTGTAAAGATTTGCCGAACGGCTTTTTTGCCGCACTGCTGCGGGATACAGTTTTGATGATTTCATCGAAGGGCTTGCCATTGCAACATTAAAAACGAGAAGAAAATTTCTTGAGCGTTCTTACACAGTGGGGTGAAAAAGTATACCCGGAGCCGGGAACAGCCGAGGGTATTGTAACTTAATCGCTGCGGGAATGGTAAAAGTTCCCATCGCGTGCCGTTAAATTTAAAGACAAGAATCCTTGCAAGGTGTTTAAAAAATACTTGAAGATGGAATGCCCATCTGATAATGCCGATTTTACTAAAGTAACGTATTCAACAAAAAAGCCCTGCTTCCAAAGCAGGGCTTTTGTACCCGTTGAATTTTTTTTCTCATGTGCCTGTTATGCCCGTAGACTTCCCACTGCCATTGATTCCTCGAGATGAGCATAATATTTCTCCCACACCCATTGCACGATTTCGGCAAATGTGGCATTTTTCACGCGGGGATCACAAATTGGAGTGACTTTGTCGTATTCCTCCACCGCTGCCACGGAAAATCGCCCGAGAATCGGCTTTTCTTTGAGGCCTTTGAGAATGCGGCGATAGAGGTAAGGAAAATCCAAACTCATGAAAGCGACGATTTTTCGGCTTTTCTTATCACGACCGACTTCAAGCCCAGGTTGATTCTCGTCGTTAAATACAATGCGCTTGGATGGGCCAAAGATGAATTCAATCACCTCGCCTGCTAATCTTATCTCCATTTTTTCCATTTGAATCCACCTCGTAAATAGAGAAATCCACTTGTTGTAAGCAAGTTTTGTTTAAGACCTTTAATGTATTCTGTATCGTACATGGTCGCGACATAATTAAGCTCATTTTGAACATGGACCGGTATAGCCAGAAGCAACTTTCCGTAAAAAGATTTGTAAAAGATGTGCGTATTTTGATTCTCGAAATTTAGCGTTACTAAATCCGGATTATTCAAGATATATACGATATCATTTTTATGTTTGGAAGCTATTGGATGCTTCTCAATATGTTGAAGCCTTTGTATAGAAACATAGGCCTTATCACCCAATGGCGTTAAAATTGAATACAGAATTTCATTGACCTGATCGTTACGATCAATGAACTTCTCTCCGGCCCTCGAGAAATCCCTAGCCGCCAACGCCTGTTCGCGATTAAGCGGCAGCCATTTTTCTGTTCCGGATGATCCGATAGCCTACCCTCCTCCGACTGCTTGTGCTCATTTCCAACCGTTGAAATATGTTAGTAGGAATTGTCATGAAAATCAAGCAAAATTTAATCAAAATTAAATTGGTTGCGCCTGATGGGCTATTTCATCACCTTCAAAATTTCATCCCGCCGAAGCACCGGCAACCCGCTACGTTTCCCCCCTTCAACGAGCCATCTTCCCTCGCCCGCCGGCAGAATGCGGCCAATGATCGTCGCTGTGATTTTGTCGCGATGCAAACGCGGCAGGAGTTTTATGCAAGCCGGTTCCGCGCCGATGATCAGCAACGCGCCGGAGGCAATCAGGCCAAGAATATCAAGATGAAAATGATCGCACAGCAGCTTGGTTTCCGGAAACAGCGGAATATGCTCCATCTGAATTTCGACGCCGAGATCGCGCTCGATTAATAATTCGTGAATCGCATTGGCGAGGCCGCCTTCGGTGGGATCGTGCAACGCGTGAATCCCTTCTTCCTGCCAGGCTAAACGCGCCTCGGGCAGCACGCTAATGCCGGGATCGCTCAGAAAGCGTTTGCAGTTTTGGGCAAATTCGGCATCGAAAATTTCGGAAAGGGAGGAGGCGTGCTCGCGGCCAATGATCGAAGTGGCTTCAACCGCGAGGCCTTTGGTGAGAATGATGGCGTCCCCCACTTCGATACGTTCCGGCGAGAAAAACCGGTTGGCTGGCGCTTCGCCGAGCAAACATCCGGCGATGAGGGGACGATCCAAGCCGGCAGTGATTTCGGTATGTCCCCCGCACAACGTGACGCCAATCTTTTTACAAGCTTCGCCGAGCTGTTGGAAAATCGATTCAACCAAAGCCGTTGTCGTGGTGGTTTCCGGCAGCAACAAGGTCGCCAAAAACCACTTCGGCTCGCCGCCCATGCACGCCACGTCGTTGGCGTTGATATGTAGCGCGTAATAGCCGATATCCTCCGCCACGAACGTGATCGGATCGGTTTTCGCGATGAGCAAGCGGTCGCCCAAGTCGATGACCGCGGCGTCTCTGCCGAGTCCGGCGCCGACTTTCACCCCGTGACTCTCGCCCGGCGGCTTGGCATATTTTTCCAACAGCGCCTGCAAAAAGCCGAGCGGCAGCTTGCCAACCGGGAAAAAGCCCGGCAAGCGAGGTGATGAGAACATAGCACATCACGATTGAAAATGGCCCAACGCGGACAAGCCTACGGCCGTAGTCCACAACCAAAAAGATTGCTCACGGAATGTCCCGCCTTGCGGGATCACGGAATAGATTTTCATGAGTTCATTTCCGTGAGAGTTCTATTCCGTGAGCCAAATTTCTTTACTTTTTTTGCAAAGATTTCACTTGACAAAGATGTCATCCAACGAGAACATTACCACCGTTGACATTGAGAATTTCCCCGGTGATGTACGAGGCCAAATCTGAAGCGAGAAACAAAATCGCACCGGCGATCTCCTCTGCTCTTCCTGCCCGGCGCAGCGGAATAAGGTTGGTGATGTTCGCGCCTTCTTCGGCAATGGCGGGGTTGGACATATCAGTGGCAACCCATCCCGGGGCGACGCAATTGACGAGAATGTTGTGCGGCGCCAGCTCCGGCGCGAGCGATTTGGTGAAGCTGATAACCGCGCCTTTGGTGGCGGCGTAATGCGAGTGAAACGCCTCGCCGCGCTGTCCGGCCGTGCTGGCGATGTTGATGATTTTTCCCGAACGCCGCGCTTTCATGTGCGGCACGACGAGACGGCAGCAGTTATAAACGCTTTTCAGGTTAGCATCCATCGTCCCGTCCCAAACCGCTTCGGACATCGTGTCAATCGCCCCGTAGGTCCAAATGCCGGCGTTGTTGACGAGAATATCGATTTGCCCAAACTGCTGCAAAACCGCGACGACCATTTTTTCGACTTCGGCGTAATTTCCCACATCAGCTCGAAACGCCGCTGCTTTGCCGCCGCTTTTCACGATTTCCGCTACCAACGTCTCGGCGTCAGTTTTCGCTTGTCGATAATTGATGGCGACGGCAGCACCGGCTTTTGCCGCCAGCAGCGCGGTCGCCCGACCGATGCCACGCGAGGCGCCGGTGATGAGCATGACTTGGTTGGAGAGGGTGATCATGGTTGATCCTTCTCCGGATGATAAATCATCCGGCTAAAAAATGTAAGCACCATAAATGGCGCTATTTCATCACCCGCCACGCTTCCGCCGGCAGCGGGGTTTTGAGATACTCGCCGAGAAAGGTCTTGCCTTGCGTGCGATAAATTTTGCCATCCCATTGCAAACGCTCTTGCGCCAAGCCTTGTCTGTTGTCGCTCTGCATGGCGCGATGATACAGCAAAATGTCCGCATACCCCTCAAGGCCGGGGTCGCCAAGCCCGACAGCCAGCGTCAAAAGATTGCGCGTCGGCAGCAAGTTGCGCAAGCCCGCCGGGGTGCGTTGCCAGAGCCAAACGCTGCAGCCGCCGCTGCCGCACCAGCCCGGCACGTGCGAGATGAAAAACTCTTTGCTGCCGTCGCCGTTCACATCCATCGCCCACGTCTTCCACTCGGCAACGTCGTTGCGCTTGCTGCCGGCGCCTTGCTTGGCCATGCTCTGCAGCAAATCTTTGGGCAAGCGGCCGTCCGGCGTCACCACGTCCCAAACCGAGCCGGCTGGCGGGCCACTGGGTTTAGGCTCGATAACCACGGCTGGCGAAGGCGCTTCCACCGTAGGCGGCGCCGGCTCGGTCTCCACTTTGGGCGCGGACTTGCGGGAACAACCGGCGAGCAAAAAAGCGCCCAGCACGGAGACCAGCGAACCGAAAGTCCAAATCTTCGCCAAAGCACGAAACTGCACGCGCATGATTATTTATCCTTATCGCAAACAGAGTTGCAGTCCTGCTACACCTCTGCAACTTGCAAGCTTGCTCTATTTCGATCACATCAAAAAAACTTAACCGCCCAGTCGGGCCGACTGGCTACGCCTGTAGGGGTTACCGCCGCTGCTTCTGGCACTGCCACTGCTACTGCCACTGCTACTGTTCCCACATCATCCCAATCGCAAAATTGCGCACTTCGTTGGCGTCGCGCTCGCGCTCGGTGTACGTGTATTGCAAAATATTGCGCACGGCCAATTGCGCGGTGAGTCCCTGCCAGCGATAGAGCAGGCGCATGTCGAGCTGCTTTTTGTGTACGCGCTGATCGTCCTTGTAAAGCTGCACTTGCTCGCGTTCCAGCTTCGAGGCGAACGTATAATCAGCTTCCAATGAAAATGGACCGTAATTGAGCGAAGGCGAGAGGTACGCAATCAAGCGCGGCCGGTAACTCAACAAGTCGCCCTCTTGAAATAACACGCCATCCACCAGGCTCGTTTGTGTGATCGCCGGATCGGTCCACGTGGCGGTGGCTTCCAGCCGCAGCCGTTCACGCCAAAATTGAAAACGGCCGGAAGTCTCAATGCCCTGAATCCATGCATGAGGAATGTTGACGAGCGTTCCTGAAGCATCGGGCTTGATCACCGGCTCGATCAAATCACGATAGGTGTTGTGAAAAGCAGTGACTTCTAAATTGGCCAAGTCGCCGAGGCGCTGGCGCACGCCAAGCTCGAACGCGAACGACCGCTCGGTAAAAATCGTCGCGTTCGGCAGAAACGGCAGCGGCTGCTCGAATTGCAAAAAGCGCTCACCCAACACCGGAATGCGAATGCCGCGGCCCAACGCGGCGTGCAGCACGGTTTCGCCGAGAAGTTGGTAGCTCATGCCGAGCTGCGGGCTCAAGTATTGCTCCTCTCTGCCGTCCGGCAAAGGATTGACTACCGGCTTGCGTTTGACGAAGTGCGTGTACTGCTCCGGGCCGGGCAATAAATAAAAATGATCGTAGCGCAGCCCGGCGGTAAAGCGCAACCGCCAGTGCGGCTGCCAGATTTGCTGCAAGTACGGCGAAAGCGTATAAGTGAAATGGCGGCCAATGTCGCGCTGCTCGGCAAAATCGTAATGATATTCCAAGCCCAGCGTGAAGCTCATGCTGCTGTCCAGGCGCGCGTGAAGCTGCCAATCCAAGCCCGGGCCTTGCGCCGGTTGAAAATCGCCGGCGATTTTGAATTGATTGCCGGTCAATTGCCGCACCAGCGAAGCGCGCCATTTGAATTCCAGCCAATCATTGGTTTTGAGACGATACTGGAGATAAAAGGTGTATGCATCGAGCGCGATACGATAAGCCAAAAACTCATCCGGCACGAGATAAGGATGCTCCAGGCGCGATTGCACGAACTCGCCGCGGCGATCCCGCGTATAAGCGCCAAAGAGCGTCAGCTCGGAGCGGCTGCCAAACGCGTGAATGAGCTTGCCGGTAAAATTCCAGCGCTGAAAATGGCGATTCTGCCGATCGCCGGTGGATTCATGCCGTCCCAATGAAAAACGAAATCCGAGCTTGCCGACTTGCCGCGAATAACTGATATCGGCGCGATTGAAATTCAGCGTGCGATCCGTCCAATCCCATTCAGACTCGTAAGGCTTGTCATAAATTCCCGCGCTGGTGCGAATCGCCAAGCGGCCTTGCGGCTGCGGCGCGCGGGTGATGATGTTGATCACGCCGCCAAGCGCAAACGAACCATAAAGCGCCGAGGCCGGGCCTTTGATCACTTCGACACGCTCGACGTCCGTGATCGGCAGCAGATCCCAATTCATCGTGCCGAAATCGCTCGTCAATGCCGGAATGCCGTCGAGCAAAATCAAAACGCGGCTGCCGAGGCCACGCGTATAGCCGGTGCTGTTGCGAACGTTGACGTTTTCGCCCACGAGGCTCACGCCCGGAATGCTGGTGAGCGCGGCGTCCAAACGCAGCGGATCGCGCCGCAACGCCTCTTGCCCGGTCAGCGCACTGATGCTGACCACCGCGGTTTTTATTTCTTCGGGCCGGCGGCTCGCTGTGATCACCACTTCGGCGATTTCGAGCGTACTGGGTTTGAGCGAAAAATTTTGATATGTGATAGTGTCGACAGTGGCCCGAACTGTCGTCATCACGGTTTGATAGCCGACGAAGCTCACGCGCAGCGTGTAAATTCCCGGCGGTACGCGCTTGATCTCAAACATGCCATTAAAGTCCGTAACCGCGCCGCGCGCCGTTCCGTGAAGGTGAACGTTAGCGCCCGGCAGTGCCTCGCCGCTTTGCGCCTCATTGACTTGACCACGCAACTCACCATAGAATTGGGCCGCGGCTAGTGCGGGTAGCAAAAAGAGCCAAATGCTTGCTGATAATAAAATATGGACCCAAACAGCGCGGGTCGAGGTCAATCGTTTCACGTTGAATATCCCAATTTAACCAATGCAAATTTGCTGATTTTAGCCGGAGCTTCGCTGAATTATACTCGTTAAGGGTTATTTTGTAACTGTCATTGCGAGTGTTTCTCAGCGAAGCAATCTTTTGAAAATCATGAGACTGCGTCCGTAGGATTGCTTCGGCAAAAAGCGCCTCGCAATGACTACACTCCAACCTGCAACGAGTATATTACGGCTGCCCGCAGTTCTCGACCGCCGAGAAATGAATGCCGCCGGGCAAGGTTGCAAAGTTGGCGTCGAAATTAATTTGCGCCGCGGGCGTATTGGCGCTGGTTTCAGCGCTGGCGGGCAACAACGAATCTCCGGCGCAGCGATAAAAGCCGATCGCCCGGATGTCGGCGAGGTTGCTCGCCTTGCCTTTCCAAAACAGCGCGATGAATTTGTATTTGCCGCTGTTGACCGCGGCGGAATAAGGATAGGAGGCGACCGGCGCGCGTTGCAAAACAAAAAGGAACGAGCTAAAATTCAAATACTCGAATTGGTTGCGCGGAATCTCCGAATAAAAACCGAGCACGAAGAAATCCGTGTCATCGCGCCACGCACCTTTAAAGTTGATCGTGCCGCTGATGCTGGCGTCGCGTTGGGTAAATAGCCAGTAAGCGCGCACATCAACGCTATCCGCCACCGGATGATCTTTGTCGATCACCACTTCCTTGGGCGTAAATTCCTGTTTGGTGAAATCAACGCCGTACAAACCGAGGATATTCGCGATGTTCCAAGCCTGGCTTTCGCGGCGCCAGAGAATGGCGGTGATGGCATAAGTTCCCGGCTCGACCACCACTTCGTAATGCACGGTGTCCGGCCCGGTGTGCGACGCGTCGCGGTTGAACGGCAGCGGGTCGCTGAGAATGACGTCGGTGGTAAAATTTTCCGGCGGAACTTTTTTGGCAACGACGAGGCGCGCTTCACGCACGTAAAACGGCGGCGGGCCGCCCTCGAAAATGATCATGCCTTTGATGCGCGACGGCACCGGATCGAGGCCGTGATCGTAGCTGCAGCCTCCTCCTAATAGCAAGAGAAAAGCAAGGGCAGACAGACACTTTGGGATTTGAGATCTCATCACAATAACCCACCAAAAATAAAAATTTCCCCAACGGATACTTTTATCCGTTGGTCTTAATTCATCCGTTGGCGTTTTTTAAAACTCGCCTGAAATCGAAAAAGTAAAGTTCCGCACCTCGCCGAGCACGCGTTCGACCGGCGTGTAGTTGTAATTGGCCGCATTCTTCACCGCCAACTGCATCGACAACCGACCGAAGCGATAGAGCAACCGCAGGTTCAAAACCTTCTGCGGCACGCGCTCGTCAAACGGAAAAAACGTCACCGTCTCGTAGCGCGACATATAACGGTAATCTGCTTCCAGCGTCGCCGGCCCGAAAGAAAACGAGGGCGAAACAAACGCGGTGAAACGCGGACGATACGGCAGCGCCTGGCCTTTTCTCAAGCCGCTCGCGTCGTCGTCGGATAAATTTTCCGAATCCATCCAGGTCAAAGCTGCTTCCAGGCCCAATCGGTTTTTCCAACCGCGCGCTTTGATCTCCGCCTCGAGGCCGCGAATGCGCGCCGGCGGATAATTGCGAAACTGCCCGCCGAGCTGGCCGCGCAACTGCGCCAGCTCAATGAGATAATCGTATTTGTTCCAAAACGCCGTGACCTCCGCCGAGAGATTTTCACCGAGGCGTTGGCGCAGGCCGGCATCAAACAACGTCGAGCGCTCCGGTTGCAAATCCGGATTGCTGATGATCCGCACGTTCGTTCCGGGCGGCGTTTCGCTGAAGCGCTCGGCGATCGAAGGCACCCGAAAACCGCGCCCGAAAGAAAAGTGCAAAATCGAGCCGGGCAAAAAATTGTAGCTGGCGCCGAGTTTCGGACTCAGTTGCGTCTCCACCGAGTCGCCGACGACCACATACGTATCATAACGCAAGCCGGCGTGGAGCTGCCAGATTTGCGAAATGGTCCAAAGCTCTTGAAAATAGGGTGAAATCGCCTGGCTGTTGTGCGTGCCGTAATACTTGGACTCGACGTCATCACGTTTGTAATCGACGCCGAACAGCAGGCTATGATCCGGATGCGGCAGCCAATTGCCTTGCACTTCACCGCTCAAACCGAGCGCCGGCTTGAAATCCTTCGTTAGATTAAACGGCAGGCCGATGACCTGCGCGTTATAAGACAACCGGGCTTTCGTTGAAAATTTCGACGAAAAAAGCTTTTTGTAAATGAGCGAGGCCGCCACGCCGTCCACATTGATACGGTCACGGAACATCGTTCTCAGGGCATTATCCTGATCGTTCCATTGCAGAAAAAAGCCGCGCGCATCACGGCTGTACGTCACAAAAAGCGAAAGCTCCGAATTGTCCGGAAAATTATGTACCGCTTTGCCGGTGAAATACCAGCGCCGAAACTCGCCGTTCTCGCGGTCGCCGGTGGATTCGTGACGCGAAACCGCGAGACGCAGGCCGAGACGGCGAAACGTGTTGCTAAAGCTCGCGTCCGTGCGATAGTAGTACAACGTGCGATTCGTCCAGCGCCAAAGTTCGACTGAGGGATCGTCGTAGACGCCGACGCTTTGGCGAAAGCTGAAAGACGGCGTCGAAGTCGGCCGCCGCGTCAGCACATTCACTACGCCGCTGATGCCGCCGGCGCCATACAACACCGAGGCGGCGCCCTTCAAAACTTCGATGCGCTCGACTTCGGTGACCGGCAAAATGTCCCAGTTGGCGCGGCCGAGATCACTCGTCAATACCGGCACGTCGTCGATCAACAGCAGCACGCGGCTGGCGCCGAGACCGAGCAAAGTGTAACCGGAGCCGCCGCGCACGTTGACGTTTTCGCCGACCAAATTCACGCCGGCAATGCTTTGCAAGCTCTCGTCGATACGGAGGCGATCGCGGCGCCGGATTTCCGATGAGGCGATCACCGCGACGCTGTTGGCGGCGCGCTGCAAATCTTCCTGCTGGCGCGCGCCGGTGGCAATAACTTGGTCAAACGGAATCGGCGAGGGCCGCAGCGCAACTTGAATCTGCGAAGTTGAATCGCGCTGCACGCGAATCCGCGCCTGCTCGCTATGATAGCCGATGTACGACACCCGCACGAGATACAACCCCGGCGGCATTTGTCTGATGACAAAACGCCCGTTGACATCGGTGACCGCGCCGAGCAATGTTTGCGTGACCTGCACATTCGCGCCGAGCAGCGGCGCGCCGGTTTCGGCATCGGTGATCACACCGGCAATTTTTCCTGTAGATTGGCTGAATACTACGGAGGTAAAAATCAACAAAATACAAAAAAGAAATTTATGGCTCATAAGAATTCTCATGTCATTCTGTAACACTGCGTCCGTAGGAAGCCTTTTTGTTTCAAAGCAATCATTTTGAATTGAAAAAAGATCCCCTGCGGGCGTAGTCTGCGGAATGACAGACTCCTCCTGGGGTTACTATTTTCCAAAGGTTGATGCGGCACTACCCAATTTCACGCCATCCGGCAGCGTTGAAAAATTGACGACGAAATCGACTCCGCTGGCGGTGCCATTCGAAGCGATTTCCAAACCGCCCGGACGTGACGAGTTTATTGGATCGGGATAAAAGCCGATGCAACGAATATGTTTGGGATCGTTGTCACCTTTGCGTTTCCAAAATGCGCCGATGAATTTGTACGAGCCGTTTCGCACGGAAGTCGTGTAGTCCAGTTCTTTGTTGCCCGTTCCGGGTTTGGTGATGGGCAAGGGAATGCCGCCCAATAAACCGAGCGAATTGGCGATGTTGTTGAGATCCGGAATATCGGCAAAGGAGCCGAGCAGAAGAATTTCGGTATCCTCCGGCCAAGCCCCGGCAAAAGTGATCCTGCCTGCGATCGTCGCATCAAATTGGGTAAACGCCCATAACGCGTATACATTGACGTTGTCGAGTACCGGCTGCGACTCGGTCAATTGCACCGGTTTGAGAGCAAAATCCACCGGCGGATTGAAGCCATAGATGCCCATCAAATTGTTGAACGCCCAGTCCCTGTCGCGCGCTTTCCACAACACGCCGACCGCCGGATAATTGCCCACCGGCACCGAAAGCTGATAAGACGCGGTGTCAAGATCGAATCTGATGGCATTGCTAGAATACACGTCACCAAATCCTGCCGGCGGCAAATTAGCCACAGCGATCACGCGCACTTCCTCCACATTGCTGGGACGCGACGCCGCATCGATAAAAAAGACTTTGCCGGAAATTTTTGTCTTTGAAGGGCCGAGGCCTTGGTCAAATTCACAAGAAAGAAACAGGCAAACAACGGCAGCAAAAAGCAAAATCAATTGTCTGTACGGCTTAAATCTTAGAATCATAGTTCATACCATTAAAGTTTTTGGAGAGTGTAACGTTTGTAGTGACGCCTTCAGGCGTAGAATTTTTGACTCAACATAGAAATACGTTTCAAGATCGAAGTGCTCGTTAAATTCAAAGCTCCAGCGCCTGAAGGCGCAACTACAAACTTACTGTTCTAAAAATCGTACCGCCAAACCCGCCATCATCGCCATCCCTGTTTCCAGCGCCTCGTCGTTGAAATTGAACGTGTCCGAGTGCAGCAGCGAGGCCGGGCTGACACCGAGGCGAAACATGGCGCCGGGATATTTTTGCAAATAGTACGCAAAGTCTTCACCGCCCATGCTCGGTTCTTTTAGCTCGAACACTTTGGAGGGGCCGACGACGTCGTTGGCAACTTTTTCCACAAAATCAACCATGCGATCATCGTTCACAAGCGCCGGATAACCGGGATCGAGTTTGACTTCAGCGCGACCGCCAAAAGATTGCGCGACGCCTTCCACCAACTCGGTGAAACGGCGGCTCATGCGCTCACGCGTCTCAGCGTTCAACGTGCGAATCGTGCCGGCGAGCCGAACTTCCGCCGGAATGATGTTGTCCGCGGTGCCGCCGTGAATCATCGTCACGCTGATCACCGCCGGATCAGCACCGTGCCGCTCACGCGTCACCAAACTCTGCACTGCCGTAATCACGTGTGCCGAGATCAACACCGGATCAATCGCTCCCAAAGGGTGCGCGGCGTGACCGGCCTTGCCGTGAATGACCACTTCAAAATCGTCGATGGCCGACATCATCGCGCCGCGGCGAAGGCCAACGGTCCCGGTGGGCAAATATGGCCAGGCATGCAGCGCAAAAAAAGCGCCGATATCGAGGCCGTCCAAAAGATTCGAGGCCAACAGCGCTCTGCCGCCGCCGTTGTGCTCTTCCGCCGGCTGAAAGGCACAAATAATGTTACCGCGCAGCTCGTGGCGCAGTTCCGCCAGAATCTTCGCCGCGCCGAGCAAAACCGCGGTGTGGCCGTCGTGGCCGCACGCGTGCATGCAGCCGGTATTTTGTGAGCGATACGGCAAATCACTCTTTTCCGCAATCGGCAGCGCGTCAATATCCGCGCGCAAGCCAACCGTCGGGCCGGGCTTGCCGCCGCGAATAATCGCAACGGTCGCGTAAAAATTTTCCGGCGTGCGCAATTCAAGATTAAGCGGTGCGAGAAATTTTCGAATGAACGCCGCGGTCTCTTTTTCTTGCCAGCTCAATTCCGGATGCTGGTGCAAATGCCGCCGTGCCGCGATGATTTCCGGGAGATACTCGTGCGCGAGCTGTCGAAGGTGGTGGAGCATGGGTTGATGTTTATTTAAAAGTTGAAATTTAGTTTTTATCAAGCCACAACGACAAAACTGTAGCAAAAAAGATATAGCCGATTATTGTTTGGGTTTGGGTTTGAGTTTTGGCTTTTCCTCGGTTATGACCTTTGGCAATTTTTTTTCATCTGATTCCTTAATCGATTGTATCTTCGGTTTAGCAGGTTTAGTCGGCTCTGGCTTGGGTGGCAGCGGATTTGGAGTACTTTGACCCGGGGGTTTCGGGTTGGGTTTATCCTTATTTTCTGACATGTTGACCTCTTTCAAGTTAGTTGTTTCGGCTTTTTGAACTTGGGTTGGGGATTGGTATTTCAAAACAAAGAAAGGAATAGCAGAAACAGCCAATATAATTACGGCGAATAAAAGTGAAACTGAAGCACTGTGGAAATAGCCGCTTTTTATTTTGTTATTTTGTGAATAAGTACTTGCGCATTGACAATACTGCTCAACAAGTAATGTCGTTAACTCATAATCGATGTTCAATTTACTGTTTTCATCTTTTTGAGAATCATATTCACGCAGATCGTTGACATATTTATCAATCTCTATTGTTGAAGAAATATAATCATACGTATAGCCGGTAAGACATCTATAGATATAATAAAAGGAGAAAGAAGTGATGATTGTCAAGGTGGAAATTGAAATATAAAAAAACACTGACATGAAAGCATAATCTAAGCTCGGTAAATTATTCAGATAGTATGATAATGTACCTACAACTAATACAAAAATCGTTATAGGAAGATTCAAGTTAGAGTTGATTTTGTCTCTTCTGTCTATCTCAAAGTAATATGATTCTTTGTAATGATTTAATAGTTTTTCTATTATTTCCATAGCGCTTAATTCTCCACTGTAGACTTGCAGAAAACTTATCATTACATTTTTTGTGAGGTGAAACGCTTAACTTAGCTTTCACTACCTTAGCGAGTACAGGATGTGCTGGAAGAGGCGCTGGCAAAATCCATGTCTCAATTTCAACAGGATGTTCCACGAAGCCAGTACTAATCTGCCGCAAAATACAACCGCAGTTAAATCCCTGCCAAGAATCCTTATTCTAATTCACCTCCGTATTTCCAATCTCGGACGGGCCGAACACGGATTAGCCATCTGGGTTACGTCCCCAGCATCGACTTGCTCATCTCCAACTCGATTGTAGCGATGCGCCAAGCCGGACAGTCGAGATCGACGCGCGAGTTGGAAAAGACCGTTACTTCTTCCAAACGTTCTTCCAATAAATTGACTTTCCACGCATGGGCGATGGGCAGGCCCCAAAAGAGCTTGCCGCGCACGCGCTGGGAGGAGGCGTTATACAGTCGAACCAGCACGGTATCACGCTGATCGCATTTTTTGACGGCGGTGATGATGAGCGAATCCGGCTCGAGGCGAAAGAGCGAAAAATCCGGCGGCAGCGGGCTTCCCGTGACTACGCCGAGGCAGGCTTTTTCCAATAGCGGCACGCGAAAACGTTGCGCCCACAGCGGCAAATGAGCCTTCTCCCAATTGCCGTTATAAGGCATGACGGCGTAATCAAACACCTGCGTGCCTTGGCATTGCGCTTCCGGCGTGGGAAAGGCCGGGCCGGCATGATTGGGACGAGTCGCCAAATCACCGCGCGAGAGCCAGCCGATGGCGCGCATCAATGTGAGGATAAGCGCCGTGCGTTTGCCTTCGCGGCGCGCTTCGTATTCATACAAACCTTGCGTGAGAATAGCCAGACCGCCCTTGCGATCTTCCACCGCGCAAAATTGCTGCATTGGCTCGGTCGGACTCGGCGGCTGCAGCCAATTTTTTCCGGAAGATTTTTTGAGCGGGCGCTCGATGACATAAAACTGCTGACCAGCAAGAGAAGTGTTGGTGGCAATCGGCGCCGGAACGTATACGCGCAGGCGATGGTCGCGCACCAAATTTTGAAACGTAGTGCGCACCGCGACATACGGCGAAGTGGCGGTGATTGAAAAACGAATAGTCAGCGGGCACGGAACCATCTTCTTGCTCCGTCCGGCCTTTGACGATGAGTCGCGCACAAATTCAGCCGGCAGCGGCAACGTCATGGCCACTTCGATTTCCGCCGCCAAGGCCGAACGATGCACGACGCGGAGCTTGCCTTTTTTTCCACGGCTCCAAATCATCTGGCTTTTTGGTGCGGGCGAATAATCGTATTCATCGCCTACATCTTCGACATCCTCAAAAACGTGGCAGCGCTGATATTGCCGTTTGCCGATTTTGTCGAACAGATCAAAACTGCCATCCGGATAGAACTTGGCGCGCAAATATTGATTCTCTACAATGCTGCCCTTTACCTGCACCCCTGCGGGCGTAACCTGAGAAGGCGCGGCTGCTGATGGTTTGATCTGATCGGGCGCCTGTGAACGCACAGAAAAAGTCCGGTAGCTCATCGGCGCCAGTTCCGGCGTGAGAAATTCCAGTTCCGCCACCTGCCACGACTTATCGTCCTGGCGCGAATCCAAACGGAACGTGGCGCGATCTTGCAAGAGCTGCGCGCGCTTGCCTTCAAACGTGAGCGGATGTTTCCCCGTCGTCTGCCCGAGTTTCGCAAACGCTTCCGGCAAACGATAATCATCACGTGAAGCAATAGGCCAGGATCTCACGACCTCGGTGGGCAGCGGCTGATTATTGCCATCGACGACGGCAAGCATTTTGGACAGGCGGCCCGCAGGCAAAATCACCAGCGTGCGCATCACTTCGCGGCGGCTTGCGGCCAGAGAATTCGTCACAATAAAATTCGGATAATCAGCAGAGCTTGAGGGACGACGCACGCGTTGTGCCAGCGTCTCGAGCGCGGCATCGACAACATTTTCGCCGATTTGGCGAGCCTCGTCGAAACGCGGCAGCATTTCACGATGCACCACGTCGATGCTGCAGCCGCAAATCGAGTCGTGCGGATGATTGTGCAAAAGCACTTTCCAGGCATGATTCAGAAAGCCCGCGCCATGATTGACGCCGGCGCGCAACCACGCCAGCGCGGCAAGCGGCTCGGCGAGGTGCGCGAGCAGCGTCTCGCACGCGTCGTTTTGTTGTTTCAAATAAACGCGCGACGACAGCACGCCGGAAAGAATATAATGGCGCTTGCTGCCGTGCAGCTCGCCGGAATGATTGGGGAAAGACAAACCCGAGCGGCGCAGCGTGGCGATGAAACGCGAGAACGTGGTTTGCTCGGCCGCGACCTCTTTGAGCACGGAATTGGCGTAATTCAACAGACGCGGCAATTCCGGCTGCGGCTCTTCGTGATCGCAACCGTTGTTGATCAGAATATGTTTCGTGCCGTCGCTGGCGGCCTTGGCCATGCCGCCGATTTTAGCGATCTCTTGGTGCAGCCGGTCGATGAGCATGTCGAGCCGGGGCGTATCGCCGGCGTGATCGCCCAAGCCTTCGAAGCCGAGGGCAGCGCCGTTGCAATAGCCATCGATCTGATAAATCGCGAGCACGCGGTTGCCGTCCGGCGCGATCCACAAGAACTCGGTGCCGAGGCGCTCTTCTTCGTCTCCGAGGCCGCGCGCGAAAACAAAATTGTCGATGTTGAAACCGCGCAGAATCTGCGGCATCTGCGCGATGTGGCCGAAGGAATCCGGCATGTAACCGACTTTCATCACGCCGCCGTGCTCGCCGGCGACGCGGTGGCCGATTTGCAGGTTGCGGATCAAGGCTTCGGCGCCCACCAAAAATTCATCGGGCAACACGTACCACGGGCCGATTTCGATGCGACCGCTTTGCACCAACGTTTTGAAACGCTCGCGATTCTCCGGACGAATGGCAAAATAGTCCTCGAGAATAATCGCCTGGCCGTCGAAGACAAAATAGCGAAATTCGGAATTGCGCTCCATGAGATCGAGCAGACGATCGGCGAGCCGGACCAGGCGCTGGCGATACTGCTGGAAAGGGCTATACCATTCGCGATCCCAGTGGGTGTGAGAAACCACGTGCAGTTTGTAGCGGGCGGTGGTTTTGGACATATCGTGGGCTTCCTTTGGTTGATAATCAACTGGCCCATACGGAGGTGTTCTTGACATTTCTCTCTCGCGGTTATACTATCCGGAAAAAGCCGGAGCTAAATTTTGTATCCGGATTTGCCGAATCGTCCGGATAATTGAAATGGAAGTTTGCAGCGCAACAGTGATAAGATTTTCCGGCGTGAGGAAGTGGTTGGAGGCCAAAGAGAAAAACACAAATTTGAGCGTGAAAAAGGCGGGGAGGCCATACTCTTGCAGATACTGCAAGAGAGGTCGAATGCCCAAATTTTTTGGCGAAGCCAGGGACCATTGCATGTCCGTGCATTCGGCCGGGCATAGTCGAATTTGTCGGGCGGCTGGCGGATTCACTCACTCCCTCTCGTTTGGTTTTGAATCATCTTGCGACCTATTGCGCCGCCGCTAAACGGCGACGCGCCGGCGCGGTTCGCAGCCGCGGCTTTTTAGTTGTCTGCATTTTGCCGTTCTTTTGGAGCCTTTTTGCTTTTAAGACATACGCGCGTTTGATTTCAAGGCCGAGAAAATCTTCATTGCGAAACACAGCTTCTTCCTGCCCTGGCGGTATGGCATTTAAGATCGCTGCTAAAACCGGATAATGGGATTCAAGAATACCGATTCGATATATTGAAAAATTTTCTTCGGGGGTGAGATGCGCTTTTAACTTTTTATCAATATAGCGATGCGCCCCCATATAATCTTCATCGACCCAGGGACCGGCAACGAATAAATCCCAAACGCCGTCACGGAGGAACAGGCCAAACAATGTGACCTCACCTTTCTCAGCTATGATTTCGTTTAACAGCGCCACCATTTTTTCACGTTTGACGATGGGCTTGATCATAATTCCCTCAACAGAGTTTTGGTGTTCGTAATCATGGAACTTGCTGTTTGAAAAGAAGTGCTGCCGACTAATTTATAGCGAAACTCCGGCTCCCAAATGCTCACCGCCGACCATTCACTTTTGTATTTATTCAGCATGATGGCTTCCGCTCCGGAGAGACGCAAAAGAACCTGCAGGTCATGTGTTTTGAAGCTCTGATATTTTTGGAACTCAGCGTTTGTCGATGGATAGCCTTTCCAATTCAGAACCAAACAGATTCTAGCTTTCAAAGCCAGCTCGACCGCATAGCCGCAAAGATAGACGGCGCTGTCATATCTGCCGGATTGTAGGAGCACTTCGGCATCTTCCAATCTGGCTCGGGCGATTTTTTGCAAGTCGGTTCGGCTGAGCACGGATCGCAATGGTATCGTCTGTCGTGTCACAAATGAATGCAGGATTAGGCAGCTACTTGACTCACCGGCATAGACCGACGAGGAGCTGGGGCGCCTCGGAGCAAACCTTCTGTGCTCAAATCTTCATCAACGTCTGGCCAATGAATCCCATAACCGCCACCGCATATCTGCCAATTTGCCTGCTGTTCCGGTGTGGCATGAAGTAGCCTTGGATACCATACTAATGGAACTGTAATGGTGCGTCCATCAATGAGATCCACACTTAAGGTGTCCTCAGAAACACGCACATCTTTAACACGTTCACCTGGTTTAATGTCGAAAGTAGTCATACCATATGAACATGTGGCGGCTCATTCGGCTCGTGACTCCAGAAGTAGATACGGTATGGGCCAGTTCGCAGAATGGTTGGCATTTTTTAAATCTCCTTGCCGGAGGTCTAGATGATAACTGCCTCGGTTTACGCAACCTTTCTAATTTCTTGCCCAATTGCATAGAGAAATTCAGGTGCAAAGTCAGCGCCGTTTGGCCATTCAATCGTGTTGGTGTCGCGATTGACAGCTTCCTTTTGAAATAGCGCCATGTCTTTTAAAGGCTCAAAAATTTCACCATAAAGCCCGTCTTTTAAATCCACATCTCTGACCGTCCCGTTATTAAATTCTAATCTTAATCTGTGGGCTTCCAAATAGGCGACATTCGTAGCGTGCAAAAACATATTTTCTGCGTTCAAGTTTCGAGTTATTATGCAGCCAGATTCATCATCTCAGTCACATGCCCCGTCGCCAAATGCATAATCTTCTCCTGCGTCGCTTCCTGTCGCGAGAGAATGCCAACAAGCTGTCCGTCACACATCACACCGATACGATCCGCGAGGCTTATCACCTCCGGCAAGTCCGAAGAGATGACGATAATGGCGCGGCCTTCGGCGGCGAGACGGCGAACCAACTCGTGAATCTCGCGCTTGACGCCGACATCGATGCCGCAGGTCGGCTCGTCAAAAATCAGCACGCGGCAATTGGTTGCCAGCCAGCGCGCGAGCACCACTTTCTGGCGGTTGCCGCCGCTGAGATTTACCACTTTCTGCGCCAACGATGGCGTGCGAATGCGCAGACGCTCGACATGCTCTTGCGCGGTCGTTTTCACCTGCCGCCAATTGATACGCCAACCCGAACGCAATTTGTCGTAGCTGCTCAGCACGATGTTTTCCTGCACGCTCAAGCCCATGATCAACCCTTGCAGATTGCGGTCTTCCGTCAACAGGCCGATGCCGAAGCTAATGATCTCAGCCGGTGAACGCGGGTTGATTTCTTTGCCGTCGAGAGAAATCCGACCGGCTTGTTTGCGATCTGCGCCAAAAATCATGCGCGCCACTTCGGTGCGGCCGGAGCCAACCAGACCGGCGAATCCGAAAATTTCTCCGGCATGCACGCTGAAGCTGACATCACGCACCCAATCGCGGCCAAGATTTCCGACGCGCAAAACTTCGTTGGTCATTGGGCGCTGTTCTTGTTGCGGATGGCTTGCCTCTTCTTTCAACTCTCGTCCAACCATCCACTGCACAAGCTGCTGGCGGTTTGTACTTGCAACGTCCGTTGTCGTCACCCACTTGCCATCGCGGAGCACGGTCAGGCGGTTGCCAATTTCAAAGATCTCTTCGAGACGATGTGAAATGTAAATAATGCCAACGCCGTCTGCCGTAAGCCGCCGAATGAGAGAGAACAAATGCTCCAATTCTTTGTCCGTCAGCGTTGCCGAAGGCTCATCCATCGCGATGATGCGGGCGCGATGGTGCAAGGCTTTCGCAATCTCCACCATTTGGCGTTGCGCCACACTGAGACGCGCGACGGGTTGTTGCAGCGGCAACTCAACTCCGATTTGCGCGAGCCAAGCGCCGGCCTCCACGCGCAGTTTCTTCCAATCAATGAACGGTGATTTATCATTCCAACGACGTGGCTGATGGCCAAGCAAAATATTCTCCGCCACCGAGAGCGCCGGCACGAGCTTGAAATCTTGGTAAATCACCCCGATCCCCGCCGCAATGGCTTCTGCCGGATTCGCGAAATGCCGCAGCGTACCATTCACCCAAATCTCGCCGCTGTCAGGTTTCTCGGCACCCGCCATCACTTTGATGAGCGTCGATTTCCCCGCGCCATTCTCGCCGACGAGGCAATGCACCTCGCCGACACGCAGATCGAAATTCACCTCATCCAACGCCACCACACCGGGGTAGCGCTTGGAGATGCGGCGGAGAGAGAGCAGACTGTTAGCAAATTCCGACAAGTTTGCTTTCGATATCAGATTAACTAACAAGTTGTTTATTCAACCATGTTGAGCCAATATTTCACTTGATTTTTACTAATAACGGCCTTATCTTATTTAAGACGGACGCCGAAAGGCTGCATCATCGATGCATCGGTGAGCACATCGAGTCCGTCTTCATTATTTTAGGGGTATTTTTTGATCCCCGAGTTTCTATAATTTCCATCCTTGCCCTTCCAGATTTTGGGATCAATCAACTTGAAGAAGTTATAGTAATGCCGAAACTTTCCCGATTTATCCCACTCTTTTCCATAGATCATAAATTGGCGATAGATATTGTATGCACACAAATCCGCCAACTGAATCAGGTTGCTTTCATTAGAGGGGATAAAAAGAAGCCCTTCGATTATTCTATTGATCGATAAGAATCCTGTCCCCTTCTCAAGATAACGAACATGTTGACGATACAGCAAATCTTCATAACCTTGTTTTTTAGCCACCATTTCCGTGATTTTATCAAAAATCACCATTCCAAAGTCATCTACTTCTTGAGTTAAAAAAACTTCGATACTTTCGAAAAGCATCCGATATGCTAAAGCATTTGGGCGTTCGGGTGCTTTAAACCGTTTCTGCATTTGCCGCTTGTCAATTACTACAGCAAAAACCGTAATGTCGTAGCTATTGAAAAGTTCGTAGACCTTTGTCACGAATTCAGCTAAGTCGGCATCGGACAATTTGAAAGGATCAAGATAATGTTTCTGGCGTTCATGGCTGTTGCGGAACCAGTTTGACTTGATTTCAACATCAACGGAATCAAAGTAGGTTCTTTTCAAACCAAACAAGCTGGTATTGATATTTTTCCATTCAGAATCCGGCAAGCAAACAGCACTTTGAACAAAAAGCCCAGTTTCACCGGTATATTCCGACTGGCCGCTTTCATCTATATAAAACAATCGCATGATTTCCCCATCAACAGTGTTCAAAGACAATGAACATATTCAACACCACATATTGCCTTGGTGAAATAACGCAAGTCATCTCGCTTGGCAAAGCCCGCCAGTTGGGAAACATTATTAAGCCGAACATCTACGAGGCGTTTAACTCCCGCTCTGCTCAGCTTGGTGAAAAATTCTTCTGCGGATTTTTTAGTAAATCCGATTGTAAAAATTTTCATCGGTTTGAAAGCTTTTCAACGGCCGCCAACGACTGTTGGGCTTTTTTTCCATTGGAGTGTTGGATTGATGGAGTAATGGAATTCAAAATCCAAACACTCCAATACTCCATCAATCCAACACTCCCAAACTCCATCACTCCAATTTCCTACGGGCTGATCTTCACCGTCTTCACCTCCCACGCGCCCAAATTCACTACCAGCTTTTGTCCGGAGAACGCGAGCGGTTTTTCTTCCCACTCGATCAAATTTACTTCGCTCACGGTTTTTGCTGCAAACGGCAAGGAAATCGTCGCGGTGGCCGGCTTGCCGGTGCTTTCGTACAGGCGCAGAATCCATCCGTCACCGTCTTCGGATTTTTTCAGCGCGGAGACCATCACCCGTGCCGGCTCGACGTTGAAGAAGCTGTGCAGCGCCGGCAATTTGCCGTCTTGCTGTTGGATCACGCGGGCGACGAGCGGCAGGTTGAACGCATGGCCGTTTTGTACCGCGCCGCTGCTCCGCCAATCGCCATTGTGGGGCATGATTGCCAAAGCAAAATGATGCTCGCCTTCATCGGCTTTGGGATCGGGAGAATCCGGCGAGCGCAACGCGGTCACTCGTACCACGCCGTCTTGCACATCCACGCCGTATTTGGAATCATTGACCACGGTCACACCAAACTGCTCGTTCGAAAGGTCGAGCCATTTCTGCATGAGCATTTCTTCGCCATTGCTGGGGCGCTCCATCGCCGCGAATGGAATTTCGGAGGTGACGCGGCCATCGAAGAGCTGGAAGGGATAAACGGCTTTCAGCGTTTTATTGCGCTCGTGCCAATTCATACGATAGCGCATCTCCACGCGCGGTAACGTGGCATAAATCGAATACTCCTGCTCGATGTGGGAGTTGCCGTACTCATACTTGGTCAGCAAGCGCGCCCGCAGCGGGCCGGTCTCGAGCACGATCGGCGGCTCCGCCAATTTTAGCCAATCCCACGTGCCGTCGTAAGCGATATTCAGCGCCGACTTGTCGCCGCCTTTTTCACCCAAGATTTTCAGGCCGCTGGATTTGTCCGCGATCCATTCACGATTTTGCTGGCTGTCCACCAAATGTGCCAGCCCGCCGCGCACCGGATCGATTTGGACGCTGTAATAACTGTTGCTCAACGTGAGACTATCGATATCCACACGCGCGCGAACGCTGAGATTCGGCTCTTCGGTGCTCCATTCCAGCCAATACACTTTGTAGCCGAACGCCGGCACCTCTTCCGGCAAAAAGAGCAAGCGATAATGCATGCCTTGCGCAGTCGAATCCTGCTGCTGAATTTGAACGAGCAATTTTTTGCCGCTGGCGTCACGAAAAAACGGCGTCCACTTAATCTCGCGCTCCGCCTCTCGTTTCTTTTTGCCCTTATGCGATCTGGCCTTTGCTTTTTGCTCTTTGCTTTTTGCTGTTTGCTGTTTATAAGGCACGGTCACGTCAACTTCAATCGCGTCGGTGCGCGGCCAGTTCAAGGCGTTGTAAACGACGACCGGAATCTCGTCTTTGTCTTTGGACTGGCTGTTAATGACCGTCTCGATGCGGGTCATGGATTTATCGAGCGCGGCTTTGGCGGTTTCGATGGCTTCGCGATAGAGGCGCTGGGAATTTTCATAATTGGCCGCGACGCCGGCGCCACCCAAAAGATCGCGATGCTGATTGAACAATACGTTCCGCCACTGCGTGGTAAATTCGGTTTGTGCGTAAACCATTCCATATGGCTGCGCCAAAAGCGAAAAAGCCTCTGCCGCCGGGAGCAACATTTCGCTGCGGCGATTGCCCCATTTTTGCAGCGCCTGGCTGGTCCACGCGCCGGTGAAGACCGGACTGATCTCTTCGCGATGCACGGGCAGCGTCAGCGATTGCTTGGCCAGTTCTTGAAAAAATCCGTCGGTTCTGGCCATGCGCACAGTGGGCGTGGCCGGCCGGTAGGCCAAATCTTCGGCGAGTCGAATGTCATAACCGGTTGGTCCGCCGCTCTGCTCGCCGATGTCGAAGAGCCGCAGCGCATTGGGCCAGTTGAATTCTTTTTTGGCTTGATGCGAATATCGCCGCACTTCTTTGGTGAGCCGCGAATTGAACCAATCCGGCGGCCGATAACCGAACACGCGGCTGCCATCCAGCCCTTCCCATTCAAACAAACGCATCGTTTCCCACGGCCGGTAAAAAACATACGCGGGCATGCCGCTCTTTTTCAAAATTTGCGGCAAGCTCCACGGATGGCCGTTGGCATCGGGCATCCACGCGATTTTCACCTCGACGCCGAATTTTTCTTTGAGATAACGCTTGCCATAAAGAAATTGGCGGACCAACGCTTCGCCGGAGGATAAGTTGGCATCGTTTTCCACCCAGGTGCCGCCGACGATTTCCCAGCGGCCATCGCGCACCGCTTGTTGGATGGCGGCAAACAACGCGGGATCGTCCTGTTCCATCCACCAATAAGCCAGCGCCTGGCCGTGCGAAAAATAAAAGTCCGGATATTTTTCGAGATGGCGGATCGCCTGCGAAAAAGCGCTGCGGCAAAGGTTGATCGTTTCCGGATAGCGCCACAGCCATTCGGTGCCAATGTTCGAGGCGCCGATGAGCGTCACATCCGGCAGTTTCGCGGCCGCCTCCGGAAGCTGCGGCAAGCGGCCTTGGGCTTCAGCGATGATTTCGTTGAGCGAGGCAGCTTTGCCCTCTTTCATCGCCGACCACATTTTTTCCTCAAATTCTTCTTGCGCGGCAACCCGCTCGCCGCGATGGTATTGCTGCAGCAATGCCGCAGTCATGATATACCGGCGCAGATCGAGATGCTCGACCGTCAGGAACAAACGTGGCAACCCAGCCGTTTTTTCTGATGAATCAAGACGAGTGGAGTTAATTCGCACCTCAAAACGGCCGCCAGCCTCGGCGCTTTCCGTCAGCGGCAACTCACCGGAATCCCCGCGAAATTTGTATTTGGCCTCTTTGCCATTGATCGAAACGGACCCCTCGGCTTTGCCAAGATCGGCCGTAAGATACACCGAAAAGCCGGCCCATTCTTTGGGAAGAAAGATGACGCGGCGAAATTCGAGGCTGCCGTTCGTCCCGCCTTGCGGGATGTCGATGCCTTCGACTTCGTAGGTTCCGAAAATGCGGCCGAGCAGACGGCTGTCATAGCGTAAGGGCACAACGCGGCGCACTTCATATTTGCCAAATTGAAAACGCATTTGCCAGGAACCGGGGGCTTGAAATCCCGACACGATGGTGGAAATCGGCACGCGAAAATTCAGCGGCCGCAGCGCGCCGGCGTGCAACACAAAATTTTGCTCGCGGCCGATTTGCACGCCGCGTTTGGCATCCAAGCGCTCGCTGATGGAAACGCGCTGCGAGCGCGGAACTCGCGAAGCGGCGCCCGTGGGAGCGAAAAAGCGCACTCGACAATCTCCCAGCGCTTGCTGCTGCGGATTGGAGATAATGGCTTGCAATGCCACGATTGGCACGTTGTCGCGGCTCAAGATGAGATCGTCAGCCAATTCGAGAGGGCGAATGCGAATCTGCTCCGGATCGGAGCGCGGAATGGTTACGAGCCGTTCCGGCGTTTCAGCCTGGATGATCAAGCCGGCATCGCTTGCAATGACATGGCGGCTAACAAAACGGGCTGACAGCATCCATTCACCGACAATATTGACCACTTTGAACAGAACGCTGTTCCAACCTTTTTGCAATGCGACTTGCACCGTGTCATCATCGAAACGATGCGTGCGGCGATCAGCGCGTTGCAACACCGACACGCCATTCACCCAGACGGTCACTTGCTCGTCAAAACCGGTGAGAAGCTGAACCGTATCGGCGCGGCTGCTCTGCACATAAATATGCGCATAGGCCACCGCGCGTTCCAACGGCGGCAGATCGAGCACCGGGTCGAGAAAATTCAGAAAAGCGTCGCCGCCAGCAACTTGGGGCGTTTGATAGTGCCGCCAGGTTTGGCCGGCCGTCTTTAAACCGCCGTGAGGCCGCAACAGCGTCTCGCCGCCGATCAAATCCGTCGTGAGCGCATTGTTGTCTCGCGCCGGAAAGACGCCAAGAATCAGCCACTCCTTCACGTAATCACCCGGTTGCGCGCGTAGAAAATCATTAACCGGGCTCAACAACAAAA